>Ga0310832_100832_pt1 | contig 16539 bp, 16 predicted proteins | sample WT_ome_7_FD_201303 | JGI IMG/M metagenome (GOLD analysis project Ga0310832, IMG submission 201303) | Sorghum-adapted microbial communities enriched on wild type (WT) sorghum from Joint BioEnergy Institute, Emeryville, California, United... ...
CCGCGATGCCAGGTGGCTGCCGTCTGCTGTTCGCTTTGCGATGCGAGCCGCAGCTGGACCGCAACCTTTTCTCCACGAGGAATCTCATGCTTCGCCAACGCTTTCCCATCTGGCGAAATCAGCGATAAGCCGCTGACTCTCAGCGTAAAATCAGCCCGGTCCCCATCGACCTTGACCGTGGATACGATCGTTCCCTCCATACGGATGGTTTGACCATCAAGCGCCTGCGCCCCCTCCTTTGTAGGGCTTGTCCCCGTTCCTGCTTCTTTTTCTGCTTCCATACCGGCCACTATCGGTCCGATCCGGCTCACATTGCCCGCTTCGTTATACAGCCAATAGCAGCCCCCAAGCAACAAAGCCAACCCTGCCAAGGCGAGACTCCGCCAAGCTTGACGCCAAATGATGGCAATGGCTGTACAGACCAACAACAAGCCCAGCCCAAACAACCAAAAACGCCAGCCGGTATAAGCTGCCGCCAAGCCGCTTCCAGCGATCCAACTGCAAGTTATCGCAATTAACGGTCTTCGGTTCATGGACATCCCTCCCTGATCCACCTCAACAAAAAACACCCCACCCGCCCTAAGGCGAATGGGGTGCTTCCACATTCGATGATCGATCAAAAAAATTTCAATTATTCTTCCACGTGCGCAATCGTTTCCTGCGGCGGTTGATACCCTTCCAGGCGGCGGAAAGTGATGCCTTTTTGCTTCATCATGGCCGTCACTTTACCGGTATCCTTCGGATAGGGCCGATGGAATACGATCTCCGTAATGCCGCTGTTGGCCAGCATGTTTGCACATGTCCAGCACGGCTCATCCGTCACATAGACGCTGGAGCCTTCCCGGTCGATCCGGTCCGTGAACAACAGCAGGTTCTGTTCGGCATGGATGGTACGGACGCAGCGCTGTTTCTTCACCATTTTCTCCTGTCCGTCCTCTACCACCAGCTCGTATTCTTCCGCAATCATACAGCCTGCCTCCGAGCAGTCCGGAACACCGGAAGGGGCGCCGTTATAAGCCGTGCCGAGCAGCTTCTTGCCCTGAACGAGCACAGCGCCGACATGACGTCGGTTACACCGCGACCGCGTCGATACCATATAAGCGATATCCATAAAATACGTATCCCAATCTTTGCGTTTGTCCGGATTCATATTCCATCATCACCCTCGCAAGTCATGTTTCGATCACAAGAATTACAGCCCGATATAAGGCTTCATTTTCTCCAGCATTTTGTCTCCGATGCCTTTCACCTCGGTCAACGCTTCTATGGAGGTAAAAGGACCATGCGCATTTCGGTAATCGAGAATGGCTTTGGCTTTCTTCTCGCCAATCCCGGGAATTTCCTGCAGCTCGGCCAACCCGGCGCGATTAATGCTGATTTTTCCCGTATCCGTAGAATTCCCGGCTTCTTCCTTGGAGGCTGCAACTCCGCTGACCGCTTCGGCCCCTGTAGTAGATCCTGCGTTCTGACCTGCAGCATTCACATGCGTTGCTGTCTCTCCTGAGATACCCATTAAGTCCGTTTTTCCGGCTGCGGTTGTCCCAGTCACCTCATCGTCAGGCTTGTCCACGGCTGACCCAGTTTCTGAAGGATTTGCAGCCTTTAGCTCGCTTCGATCCACAGCCGCGCCCTCTGCAGCCAAAGCCGCCTTAACCTCGGCATTTATCGGCGTCCAGCCTTCAATGCCTGCAGGCGAGCGACCGCCCGTTGCCAGAAGCATCAATCCAGCGCCAATCACTGCTGAAACGATAGCCGTCAAGACGAGTTCCCTCCGCATATCGTATCTCCACTCCTCTTCCAACATCTTAAAAGAATCTGCCAGTAGTCATGAAGATCCAATCAAGCTGCATACAATCTATACAAGTGAAGTAGAAACGGCAGAAGTAGGTTCGCAATAACGTAAGATGAACCGCCTCATTACAACAAACACATGAACGAGTGCAATCACTTTAACGTTTTACCAATACAGTGCGTGAAGCACGGAAAGGGGAAGCCGGATGAAAGTCGCCTTCATCGGAACCGGAGCCATGGGAAGCCTGCTCATTGACGCGTTTTTGCGTTCCGGTGCGCTGCTCCCGCAAAATATTTGTGCCAGCAACCGCTCTCCCTCGAAAGCGAAATGGCTGGCCCAGCGCCATCCCGGACTGCGGGCGTACAGCAGCAATGCTGAAGCCGCCCAGGGAAGCAAAATCGTCTTCTTGTGCATCAAACCCCTGGATTACCCCGATGTCATCGCGGAAATCCGGGACGTGCTCGATGATAATCAGATCGTCGTATCGATCACGAGCCCCGTTCAGATTGAAACCTTAGAAGCTGCCATTCCCTCAAAAATCGCCAAGATCATTCCCAGCATTACGCATTCCGTGCACAGCGGCGCTTCGCTCTGCATCTACGGCGGGCGGATTCGCCCCGAAGATCGTCTACTCCTAGAGCAGCTGATGTCCTCGATCAGTACGCCAATCACCCTCAAAGAGAGCGAGACTCGAATCGCATCCGATTTATCCAGTTGCGGGCCAGCATTTGTCGCTCATATGCTGCAGCTTTGGGCCGAGTCCGCCGCTGAACGAACTGGAATCAGTTATGAGGAGGCGATTGCGCTCGGCTCAGAAATGCTGTCAGGCACAGGCAAGCTGCTCACCGAAGGCGGTCTGAATCCCGAACAACTGATCGAACGGGTTGCCGTCCCCGGAGGCGTGACCGCTGAAGGGATCGCTGTGCTGGATTCCTGTCTGCGGGAAGTATTTGCCCACCTGATCGATACGACTCATCGTAAATACGACGACGATATCAGCAAGCTGCATACGTTGTTTCATCCGGCCACACTGGATGAATCTCCGTCGTCTTCGGATCAAGCTCCGTCATGTCCGGAAAAGGAAGCCCCCTTGGCCGATGTCAAACCGCCAGATGGATCAGGGGCCGCCTCCATTTCCTGAACATACCTACTTTCTCACAAGGAAATGAGCTTATCCGACGACGATATTCACCAGTTTGCCTGGCACCGCAATCACTTTGCGGATCGTCTTCCCAGCCACAGCCTGCTGAACATTCGGCAGGCTTAAGCTATGTTCTTGCATCGCTGCTTGATCCAAGTCTTTGGAAATCTTCGTGCGTTCTACGATTTTCCCGTTCACTTGCACGACGATTTCAACTTCAGATTCTACCGTCCAAGCCTCATCATACGTTGGCCATGGTTCATACGTAATCGTATCGGTATGACCAAGACGTTCCCACAGCTCTTCCGCCAAATGCGGTGCCAGCGGGGACAGCATCTGCACGAAGTTTTCTGCCGCCGCTTTCGGCAAAGCGTCCGTTTTGTAAGCTTCGTTCACGAAAATCATCAACTGGCTGATCGCGGTGTTGAAGCGGAGGTTTTCAAAATCCTCGGTCACTTTCTTGATCGTCTTGTGCCATGTACGTTTGAAATCGTCGCTTCCTCCGTCCGCCGTAATTTTCGGATTCAGGCTGCCGTCTTCGGCAATGAACAGACGCCATACGCGAGACAGGAAGCGGTGAATACCTTCAACGCCGCTTTCATTCCATGGTTTCGTTGCTTCCAACGGCCCCATGAACATTTCATACACGCGCAACGTATCCGCCCCGTATTTGTTTACGATTTCGTCCGGATTGATGACGTTACCGCGGGATTTACTCATCTTCTCATTGTTGGTACCGAGAATCATCCCTTGGTTGACCAGCTTTTGGAACGGTTCTTTGGTAGTTACAACCCCAAGATCGTAGAGCACCTTATGCCAGAAGCGAGCGTAGAGCAGGTGAAGCACCGCATGCTCGGCCCCGCCGATGTACAGGTCAACCGGCAGCCATTCCTGCTGCTTCTCCTTCGAGCACAGCTCCTTGTCGTTGTGCGGGTCGATATAACGCAGGTAATACCAGCAGCTTCCCGCCCATTGCGGCATCGTGTTCGTTTCGCGGCGAGCTGGCAGCCCCGTTTCCGGATCCACGGTGTTCACCCATTCGGTCACGTTCGCCAGCGGCGATTCCCCGGTACCCGACGGTTTGATCGCATCTACATCCGGCAGAACCAGCGGCAGCTGATCTTCCGGTACCGGCTTCATCGTGCCGTCTTCCAGATGCAGAATCGGGATCGGCTCCCCCCAATACCGTTGACGGCTGAACAGCCAGTCGCGCAGGCGGTAAGTCACTTTGCCGCGGCCTTTGCCGTTCTCCTCCAGCCAGGAGATCATTTTCTTGATGGCTTCCTCCTTGCCCAGGCCGTTCAAGAAGCCGGAGTTCACATGGGCTCCGTCGCCCGTATAAGCCTCTTTCGACAGATCGCCGCCCTCAACCACCTCGATGATCGGCAGATCATACTGTTTGGCGAATTCATAGTCGCGCTCATCATGCCCTGGTACAGCCATGATCGCACCGGTTCCGTAACCCGCCAGCACGTAGTCGGCAATCCAGATCGGCAGCTTCTCTCCATTGACCGGATTGATCGCGTACGCGCCGGTGAATACCCCAGTTTTCTCCTTAGCCAGGTCGGTACGTTCCAGATCGCTCTTCCGCGCCGCTTGGTCTTGGTAAGCTTCAACCGCTTGGCGTTGAGCATCGGTCGTGATCTTCTTAACCAGTTCATGTTCTGGAGCAAGCACCGCATACGTCGCTCCAAACAGCGTATCCGGACGAGTCGTAAAGACCGTCAGAGACGCATCATGACCTTCGATTTCGAATACGACTTCCGCACCTTCGGATTTCCCAATCCAGTTGCGTTGCATATCCTTGATGCTTTCCGACCAATCCAGTTCCTCCAGGTCTTCCAGCAGCCGTTCAGCGTATTCGGTAATTTTCAGCACCCATTGACGCATCGGCTTGCGGATGACCGGATGGCCGCCGCGCTCACTCTTGCCGTCAATGACCTCTTCGTTCGCCAGCACCGTACCCAATGCCGGGCACCAGTTCACTGGAACTTCGGCCACATAGGCCAGACCTTTTTTATACAGTTGGAGAAAAATCCACTGCGTCCATTTATAATAATTCGGATCAGTTGTACTGATCTCGCGGTCCCAATCGTAAGAGAAGCCCAGCGACTTGATTTGGCGCCGGAAGTTGTTGATGTTCTTCACCGTGATGTCACGCGGATGTTCGCCCGTATCGAGCGCATGCTGCTCTGCTGGCAACCCGAAAGCATCCCAACCCATCGGATGAAGTACGTTATAGCCGCGCATCCGTTTGAAGCGAGAGACGATGTCTGTAGCTGTATACCCCTCCGGATGGCCTACATGGAGGCCTGCTCCCGATGGATAAGGGAACATGTCAAGCGCGTAAAACTTCGGTTTCCCCGCCTCTTCCCGTGTTTTAAAAGTTTGATGCTTTTCCCAATAAGCCTGCCATTTCGGTTCAATGGCCTGGGCCCGGTAAACATCATGGGGCACATTTTGGTCCGCCATAATTCAAAATCCTCCTTGAAAACAACAATTTGAAATGCGGGATCCGCGTCATAAGCCGACGAGGTGAACTCCCTAAAATCAAAAAACCTCCCGACCCGTAGCGTTATGATCGCTAGGGACGAGAGGAAATTTCCCGTGGTACCACCCTAGTTAGCATCGGACATGCTTTGTCCTAGCTCCCTTTGCACCCTTAACGCGGGCAAGACGATGATGATTTGCGCATCATAACTCCAAGGCGAGTTCATCTGCATTCCCCAACCGGCTTGCACCAAACGCCGGCTCTCTGGATGGCGGAATCCAAATTACTATTCCTCTTCAAAGTTCCACAATATAGAATTGAATTATCAATTATTATATAAAATAATGCCACATATCGTCAACGTTGGTTCCGATTCCTTGCGTTCAAAAATTTTTCATCCGTCCCCCCCTTTACAGCTTCGCCTAAAAGTGTATAATGTATTAATGTTTCCCCCAAATTAATAATATTGCTGACGAGACGTGGCTCAGCTTGGTAGAGCGCTTGCTTCGGGAGCAAGAGGTCGCAGGTTCAAATCCTGTCGTCTCGATTCTTATGACACCAATATCGCGGTCTTAGGCCGCGATTTTTTATTGCCCTTTTAAGGCTGAAAGATCATGAACCAACCTCATGCACAACCCCTGAACAGTGAAGTTACTTAAACTGACCCCATCCTCGCTTTCTAAAACGATTCTCAGAAGCTGCGCCGCATTGATCTTCTGCCAAGGAGTTGTAAATGTCGCATTTCTATGATGATTCCTGTAGTCTTCGTGCATCTTCTTCTCATCTTCATTAAAGAGGCCCTTAAGAACTTCCGGATGATCCACTTCAAAGCAAGCCACAATCCGATCAAATTTAACCTGAGCGTCGTTTCTAAGTTCCTCAAAGTTCGAAACGGGGATCTTCTTGGCTGAGTAGGTTTGAATAAGGAAATTCTCAACTTCTTGAAGAGAAGACTTCATTGATTTATTTGGGGGGAGTTTGTTCATAGAGATCGGCTCCTAAACTCAATTTAAAAAAATGAATGCTCTTCAACGCGGTTCCAAGTATACTAATGTTAAAGGGTAACCCATAGGGAGGGATTACAGTGAATATGTGGGAGAAACAAGAGAAAGAAAAGTTTAAAGAGTATCAACGTAAGCCTTTCATCAATTTTGCGGATTCGATGAATCGTGCTGAAATCGGAGATTGGGACGCTTTAGCAAAAGGCGGCTTTTGGACCACTCTCGTCATCATCGTAGGACTCCTTCTTTTCTTCTCCTTTAGATTCTAACAGGCCAAAAACTGCTAGTGCACTCCTTTTTTACTGTATAAAAACAATCCTTGAAACAATTTCCGATACTCGATCCACTAAAAGCCTTTGATTTTCATCAATCTCATCCAGCAACCCTTCTTTTTCATACTAGCGGATGTAGAGTCCGCCCCAGCGGGTTCACGGTTGCTTGGTGCCGGCGACGAAGGCATTCAGCTTCGCGAAATCGCTGCTGTCATCGGGCGGCAATTAAACGTGCCTGTGGTCAGCATCACACCGGAAGAGGCTGATGCCCATTTCGGTTTTCTTGGTGCCATCAGGACACTATTTTGCTTAAAAAAGCAGGGATGCCCCAGAAGTCTTTAACGGCTCTTGGGACATCCCCTTTCTACCTGTTCGTTAGAAAATCGTAGGCACCATACCCACGTTACGATATTTTAAGCTCCGCCTTCGTCTGGAAACGTCCTCGCTCCTTAATCGGAAGCGGCAAGCCCATCTTCTGCAGCTCGGCGTAAATCCAATCCGCGTGGTACTCATAGACGATTTCTATTCTGTACTGCTGTTCTGCGTTGCGGGTTCCTGCCTCAACGGAATCGCTTCGTTCAAGATCAGCCTCGACCAGCAACTGTCGATGCTCGGCAAGCAGCTGTTGCAAAATCACCAAATGCTCATAGATGTGGCGATAGGATTCAATTTCTTTGCCGATGTGCTCCATCGATTCGCTGAGATCCCGAGTCAGATGGAATTCCTCTTTGCAGAGCTGATAATATTTCTCCAGACAAGCTAGCTCCGCACGAAAACTCTTCAAATCGACGGCTTCCCGACACGAAGTAATCTGCCCATATAAGTCAGCCATTCGCTTGGCGACAGATTTACGCGCCTTTTCCAAATCCGCCTCATGTTTTGGAGGAAAGACGACCAAATTGACGATCACCGCAACAGCAATCCCAACCAGGGTGTCCGTGATCCGGTTAATCCCATAAAAAATCGGACTTTCCCCCGGCTGAAGATTTAACATAATGGCTAAAAAAACGATACAGCCGATGGATATCGACTTATTCCAATTCAACAGATTGCAGACATAGATTACGACGATGACCCCTAACGCACAATATATGGCGTTCCCAGGTTCAATCATGGCGAAGCCTGCACCCACAATCGCCCCAACAAACGTCCCCATCGTCCGATGTTTCCCGGCCGTAAAGGAGTTGGCAACTGAATTTTCCATGGAAATGATCGTGGCGATCGCAGCGTAAAAAGGATATTCCAGGCGCAATAACGCTGCAACGATCACACACAAACAGATGGCTAGCCCCGTCTTGAGATTGCGTAAACCAATCGTCCATTTCAATCTCATCACTCCCCCCAATCAAACTCCGACCGTATTATAGAGAATGTTTTTGTTTCGCTTCAATTTCATTAAACATCACAAACCAGCTATTTTTGCGATAAATCGTGACATTTTCATGAAAATTTCTTGGAAACGAGGTAAAGCAGCCAGCATAACCCATTCCAATTCAACGGTTGTAATTATTTGGATCCCCGTGTATAGTAAACATGACAAATGGATATCGATCGACACTAGGGGAGCCGCAAGGCTGAGATGAATCGCAAGATTCGGACCCTTTGAACCTGAACGGGTTAAGACCTGCGTAGGGAAGTGGAGCGTAAAGCATGTATGAACCAGAACATAAGTCTATTTAGGCTTATTCCTTCTGTTGCTGAACTAGCCCCCTCCTTGCGGAGGGGGCTTTTTTGCATTGCATATCGAACCTCAGAGGGGTGAACATGACGAGCCAAAAAATCACACTGACCACACCCGAACTGCATCTGATCTCTATCTCTCCCATTCACATATCCGAACTGCTCAGGGTGTCCCTCAGAGCCCTGCCCTACCTGGATTACATCCATGTACGGGATAAGCAGCTCACGGCGAAAGGTCAGCTGGAGGTCATTCAACAGATGCTGGAAGCCGGCATTCCGCTGTCCCAAATTGTCGTGAACGACCGCCTGGACGTCGCCTTGGCTGCTCGGGCCATGAATGTCCACTTAGCCGGCCACAGTCTTCCAGTGGATGCCGCTCGTCCGTTAGCCACTGGGATGCGCTTGGGCAGGTCGGTTCATTCGGCGGAAGAAGCGATGCAAGCCGCCGCAGATGGAGCGGATTATTGCCTGTTCGGTCATGTATACGATACGTTCAGCAAACCTGGACTTCCCGGCAGAGGACTGGCAGCACTCACGGCAACGGCTCAAGCTTGCCCGGTTCCGGTGATCGCCATAGGAGGCATCCGTCCGGACCATGCGGGAGAGGTCATCCGCTGCGGCGCCCAAGGGGTTGCCGTCATGACAAGCCTGTTCCATGCACCAGACCCGGCGGAAGAGGCCCAAGCATATCGCAAGGCAATGCAGGCAGCTTGGCTGGAAAGGAGGTGAACCCCGTGCAGGTTCGTCTGAATGGGAAAGAGACGACGATCAACGAAAGCTGTGTCACACTGGCCGATTTATTAGCAGAGCCCCCATGGAAGGACCGAAAGCTGTTGGTTGAACTAAACGGTACAGTTGTACGAAAGGAAGACTATGACGTGACCCCGTTATCGGATGGGGATCGTATTGAGCTAGTCCATTTTGTTGGGGGAGGTTGATCCTATGCAGGACTTATTCCATATTGGCGGCAAGGCGTTGTCCAGCCGTCTCTTTATCGGTACTGGCAAATATAACCGCAACACCTTAATTCCCGAAGTGATCGAACGTTCGGGAGCAGAAGTCATCACGGTCGCTTTAAGAAGAGTGAATCCCGATTGGGAGGAGGAAAATCTGCTGCATCATATTCCTCCACATATGACGCTGCTGCCGAACACTTCCGGTGCCCGCAACGCAGAAGAAGCAATCCGCATCGCAAGGCTGGCCAGAGCGGCGGATATGGGCAATTGGATTAAACTGGAGGTCATTCAGGATCAACGTTATCTGCTGCCAGACAACGTGGAAACCATTAAAGCAACCGAGGTACTGGCCGCAGAAGGCTTCGTAGTCCTTCCTTATATGAGCCCGGATCTATCGGCCGCGCTCCGGTTAAGGGATGCTGGAGCCGCTGCCGTCATGCCGCTCGGTTCACCGATTGGCAGCAACCGCGGCCTGCGGACGAAGGAATTGATTCAGATCCTGATCGAGGAATCAGGCCTGCCGGTGATCGTAGACGCCGGGATCGGCAAGCCGTCAGAGGCAGCGGAAGCGATGGAAATGGGCGCAGCGGCTGTCCTCTTAAATACGGCGATTGCAACCGCCCGCGATCCGCTGGGCATGGCTGAAGCGTTCCGCGCAGCCGTTATAGCCGGCAGATTAGCCCATCTGGCCGGGCTGGGACCGGTGGAGCAAAACGCGGTAGCCTCTTCCCCGCTAACCGGATTTCTGGATGAAGTGGAGGCCTAAGGGATGAGCTTCTATGACAAAATCCAATCCTGGGAAGGCTTCCCCTTTCCACAGCGGCTTCAAGGTTACAGCGATGCAGATGTAAGGCGGGCGCTTAGCAGGCCTAAGCTTGATGCGGAGGATCTGTTAGCCTTGCTGTCACCAGCGGCTGATCGACATTTGGAGGAGATGGCCCAACGGGCACAGCAGATCACCCAAAGCCAGTTCGGGAACGTAATCCAATTGTTTACCCCGATGTATGTGTCCGATTATTGTGTGAACCACTGTGAGTATTGCAGCTTTAGTTCGATCTATGATTTTCCGCGAAAAAAATTAGACATGCAAGAGGTCGAACGGGAAGCTGAAGCGATTGCGGCAACCGGGATCCGTCATATCCTGCTGTTAACCGGTGAATCCCGCAAAGATTCCCCGGTCGAATACTTAAGAGACTGCGTGAAGGTGCTGCGCAATTATTTTTCATCCATCGGCATTGAGGTGAACCCGCTGTCTGTCTCCGAATATCAGGAGCTAGCTGCGGCAGGCGTAGACAGCCTGACGGTATTCCAAGAGGTCTACCACCGGGAAACCTATGCCAAGCTCCATATCAAAGGCCCCAAGCGCAATTATCGAAATCGGCTGGATGCCCCGGAACGCGGATGTGCTGCAGGTTACCGGGCCGTGAATATCGGGGCATTACTTGGCTTGTACGATTGGAGACAGGAAGCCTTCTTTGCCGCCATGCACGCGGATTATTTGCAAACCAAGTATCCAGGTTGTGAGATCAGCTTATCGATTCCGCGCTTCCGCCCTTTTCTCGGAGATTACGAACCGGATGCCCAGGTGACCGATCGGGCTTTGGTACAGGTGATGCTCGTCTACCGTCTCTTTCTGCCGCGGGCCGGGATCACCTTATCCAGCCGGGAGCCTGCCCGGTTACGTGACAGACTGGTTCACCTTGGGGTGACCAAGATGTCAGCTGGTGTATCCACGGCCGTTGGGGGCCACTCCCAAGGGGGCGGCACCCCGCAATTTGAAATTTCCGATGAGCGCAGCGTGGCTGAGATTCGGGAAATGCTCTATCATAACGGGCTGCAGCCCGTGTTTAAAGACTGGGATATCTTAGTCCCCATTGAAGGCTAAGGTGAACATCAATCGAGCCGGACCCTCCCTAATATCCAGGGAAATGTCCGGCTCATCTACTTATCCTATCAATGGAATAATGAAACGATCCATTCTGTCAGCGGTTTCCACATCTTTGGGTATTCCTGGTTGATCAAAGCCCTCACCTGTTCGGCCTGAACGTGGGTCAATTCGCCGTCTGGGATCGCCATTGAATAAGTTCCGCGTACAGCATCACCAATGGCGATGTGCCCGCTGGCATAACCTCCGACGGCAATCCTCGATGCGATCGCTAGGCCGCCAAAGGAATACACGCCCACGGCGAATCCGCCAAAAGCCAACACACCAACAGCGGCCCCTCCAGCTGCGATGAAACCGGCCGCAAAGCCGCCCAACGCTAGAATCAAGGCTAAGGCAATCGCAGCCAGACTTATCACCCCCGCCGCCAACACACCCAGACTTAAACCGCCAAGCGCAATGAGCCCCAGGGAGACAGCGCCGATGGAAATATTGCCGATCGCGATGATCCCTTTGGCGACGTACATCCCGCGCCCCACATTGATGTGCAGGAGCGGTACGCCAAACCAGGTTCTTTCACTTTTATATTCATAGTGATATCGATAGCGGAACATCGCCGATCCATTTGATTCCGGAGAAAGCTCCCTTTTTTCCGTTGGCACTCCCCGGACCAAATGATCCATGCTAACCTCAAACAATTCGCATAATGCGATCAGTTTATCCGTTTCCGGGTATGACTGACCCGACTCCCACTTCGAAACCGCTTGGCGTGATACGCCGATCGCTTCCGCCAGTTTTTCCTGGGACATTCCTTTTTGTCTCCGATAGTTCTGCAGCTTATCTGCAAAATCCATATTCTTCATCACCCCGCCTCCATCATAGCTGCTCCTCCGTCACCGATCGACCAAGCGAAGTTGGCAATCTGTCAACTACAGGTTGCGAATCGCTAAATACCAGCTTTATTGCTCGGGAAATAGTCGATTTTCCTAAGTATAAACGAGCCGGGAAATCGGTTCCGTGATATTTTCAGCAGCTATGGAGAACAGGAAGTTAACGGAGAGGTAACCGTCGGAACGCCAATAAAATAAGCAGCAGCATCCCGATATACCCAAACATGGGATACAGGTAGGTTAAAAGGGAAGAAAAACCAGCCTGGCTGATCACAAAGCAAGCAAGCAGGATCATCACCATGGTCATGTTTTCAGGCACCTTATAGAGGCTATGCAGCTGTCTTGTGACGCCAAAGACATTGCCGATCAGGGTCGTAAATATTTCGCCATAGAGCACTAACAGAAACAGCACATGCAGAAACGGGCCGAGGTCCTGTACAATTTCCGCCATCGGAATATCGTAACCTAGCATTTCTGGCATTCGGGAGTTCAATGCGAAATGGTAGATCAGCAGCATAGAGCCAAGCCCGATACCGCCCCAGAAGCCTCCCCATTTTAAGGTACTCTCCTCTTGAATCTCACTCCCCAACGGAATTAACACAGCCTGGATAAATGCAAAATTAAGCGCAGCATACACAAATGGGCTCAGTACCCACTTGTAACTTTGCAATTGTTGCAGCTGAAAGCCGTTGATCCCAAACAGTCCTTCCGGCTCAATCGCGCGAAACGCGATCAAGCTCGTAAATAGAAGAATCATCGGCACGACCAGCACATTCACCACGACGATACCGTTCATCCCCCGTGTCATCACCAGATAGCTCAGGACGATACTCACGATGATTCCGAGCTGATAAGGCAGCTGAAGCTGCTCAGCAAAGATTGACCCGGTGCCGGACAACATGACGGCGGTAACCCCCAGCAGGATCAGCAGGGTCAGGAAGTTAGCAACCTTGCCGAACAAGGAGCCAAACAAATGATCATTAAACTCTTGGTACGAAAATGCCTGGATTCGATGGGCATAGATCATCATTTTTGTCCCTAACCACATGAACAGCAGCGTCGAAACAATAATCCCGGCAGCGCCAACCGAACCATATAGGGTAAAAAATTGCATAATCGATTGTCCCGAAGCAAAACCGGCGCCAACCACCGTACCGATGTAAGTTACGGCAATTTGAAATATTTTGACCCATCGATGCTTCATATTACCACCATCATTTCCATTTTTTGAATTGTTCCAATTTCATCCTATGTCCAAGCTTCTCCATCTATTCTTCTAAGAAAAAAAGAGGAATCTTCCGCCATCATGCAGTACATTTAGGAGGGAAGGTAATTTTAACGACACGGAGGGATCTAAGTGAAATCGTTCTATCAAAATTGGAAATTGGATCCCGAGCTTCCGATGGACATTTACCAAAGCAAGAATATTACGTTTTATCCCCATTTCCATGCTGAAATCGAGTTTATTTATGTCCGCTCCGGCGCCATTCGGATTGGGGTGAATGAAGAGATCCGCTTGCTTCGGCAAGGCGACATGGTCATCTGCGGCAGCAACGATATCCACTATTTTGACAGCCGGGAGTTGGAGTCGGAAATCATTATTCTGATCTGTAAACCGGAGTGGATTACGATGACCAAAAGCTGGCCGTCCGACTTCCGCTTCACCTCCCCCTATATTCCAGCAGGTACTCCAGGGCTTGAAACCGTAAAAACGATCTTAGACGAGCTGATCCAGGAAAAAGACGAAAAGAAACCCGGCTACCCCTTGCTGCTGAAAGCTGGAATCTTAAAGCTGTGCGGCAGCCTGCAAAGAGCGTTGGACACGCTGCCCATGGACCGCACCACGAAGGAGAAGTATGAGTCCCGCCGGGCTCGGATGCAGCAAATTTTGTCCTATATCGAGGACCATTACCGGGAGGAATTAAATGTGGAGGTGATGGCGAAGCGTTTTTCCATGGAGCCCTCCCATTTCAGCCGTTCCTTCAAAGCTGCCATCGGCATGAATTTTAAAACTTACCTCAACACAGTTCGCGTCCTCAGCGCGGAGCATCAGCTGTTGACCAGCGAACTCAGCATTATGGAAATCGCTCTTGAGTGCGGCTTCAGCAGCATTCGCACGTTTAACCGCGTGTTTAAGGAGCTGCGGGGCTATGTCCCATCCAGCCTGCGTCCCTCACGATAGTCGAACGGCAATGCAGGGAATGGGAAAACGCATATTTTGTCCAGATATACGCATAAACTGGCGAGAGATTGCAAGGAAATCTAATTATAATGGGTTTGAAAAAGTTAAATTTTAAAAACTTTGACTATACCCGCGAAACGGAGGAATTCGATGAACCCGCTGCGAGTTGGAATGATCGGTTATAAGTTTATGGGCAAAGCCCACAGCAACGCCTACCGGGCGCTGCCGATGTTTTTCCCTGACGCCTTAAAGCCGGAGATGGCTGTATTATGCGGCCGGAACGAAAAAGCGGTGCAAGAGGCAGCAAATCAGCTGGGATGGCGCGAAACGACGACGGATTGGCGAGAGCTAGTCGCCAGAGACGATATCGACCTGATCGACATCAATGCCCCCAGCGACGCCCATAAGGAAATCGCGTTGGCGGCAGCGAAGGCAGGTAAGCATATTTTTTGCGAGAAACCGTTAGCGCTTACATTGCAGGATGCCCGGGAGATGCTGGCTGCGGCTGAAGCCGCAGGCGTCGCTCATATGGTCGGCTTCAACTACCGTTTCTCGCCGGCCGTCCGGTTAGCGAAGGAGCTGGTACAGAACGGCCGACTCGGACGGATCTACCATTTCCGGGCCTGGTTCCTGCAGGATTGGGTCATGGATCCGTCCTTCCCGCTGGTTTGGCGGCTGCAGAAGGATATTGCTGGATCAGGGTCCCATGGCGATTTAGGGGCGCATCTGATCGATCTCGCTCACTATCTGGTTGGGGACATCCAGGAAGTGATTGGCATGAGCGAGACGTTTATTAAGGAACGGCCGCTCGCGGAGAATATGACCGGTCTTAGCGCCAAGAGCAGCGCCGATGCGCCGAAGGGACCAGTCACGGTCGATGACGCTACGCTGTTCCTGGCCCGCTTCACTAACGGTGCATTAGGCAGCTTTGAGGCCACGCGGTTTGCCGCGGGTCATCGTTCGACGAATGCGTTTGAAATCAACGGCAGCTTGGGCAGCGTAAGATTCGACTTCGAGCGGATGAATGAGCTTGAGGTATACTTCACCTCCGACGATGCTGATGTCCAAGGCTTCCGGCGTGTGCTCGCTACCGATCCGGTTCACGCTTATGCCGAAGCTTGGTGGCCGCCAGGGCACACGATCGGGTTCGAACATACGTTTACGCACGAGGTGCTGGAGCTGACTTCGGCCATTCGGGAAGGCCGTCAGCCGGTGCCAAGCTTCCGTGAAGGCGTGCAATGCCAGGCTGTGCTGGAAGCGGTAGAACGCTCGATTGAAGATCGGCGCTGGGTCGCGATTTCTGAAATGTGATGGACACGTTACTCTAACGGACCACAGGGAGCTTATTTGTCGATTTCCCGGCAATTTCCCGCTGTAACGGACTCCAATGACCTTACCGGGCGATTGCGGCGAACACGAGGCTGATTTTTTTCGAAATAAGGTCTCCTCGGTCCGTTAGAAATCCCGGAGGTGCATGTGTAAGTTGATAACGCCTTTGGTGTCCGTTGCTATGAACGTTTTTGTCAAGCCCTCGGTTTTAAATCTGCCTGAGCACGTGGCGCGAGAGCAAAAATGCGAGCGACGGTCGGCACGCTGCTATCCGTGGGTTGGTTACCACATGTTATGCCTTCGTCAGGGAGAGCCCTTGCAAGCTAGAAACGCACGTTCAGTTTCTTTCAAAACCTAGTGCAAACGGACTACGCAAATTCTCTCCTGAACCTTCGTTTGCTCCCGGGCCTCGTGCTCCGGCGTGAGCTTGTCAAGCGTCTTCCTTGACAAGCGGTGGGGTACAATTCAACACTTTTCCAAATCCTCATCGAAGATGAGGAACGCCACACGGCGAGTGTGGGGGTGCAGGGGGCAACGTCCCCTGCGTCCTTCATCGTCCAAAGGCGTTAGGAGGCTGCTGGCTGCTCCACGGTTCGAGCAACCGCCCATATGAACCCAATCAATTCCCGGGCCACCGCACCGACGGCCACATTCTTGTGCTTGTTCTTTCCAAACACAAGATGACGGTATTTGTAATGCAATCTTTCTTGCGCCTTCCAGGACAACAGCTGTACGTCGGCGGGCATACCATCTAATCGCTTGGCGAGATCCCCTTTTACGGCAGGACGGTGACGGTAACTCCAAGCGGACTCCACCAAAGTCCGTCGTAAGCGGCCATTTCCGGCTTTGGTCATGCTGCCGCGGCGAGTACTTAGGCCCGTGGAATACTCACGAGGGACCAGTCCCAAGTACGCCATCAGTTG
>Ga0310832_100833_pt1 | contig 16538 bp, 11 predicted proteins | sample WT_ome_7_FD_201303 | JGI IMG/M metagenome (GOLD analysis project Ga0310832, IMG submission 201303) | Sorghum-adapted microbial communities enriched on wild type (WT) sorghum from Joint BioEnergy Institute, Emeryville, California, United... ...
GACTTCCCCCGGTCCTTTCATTTTGTTGCCGGCTGCTCATCATCCTCGGTCCGGTACCGTGGTCCTTTCGTTCTGCTACCGGATTCGCTTTATCCTCGGTCCGGCCCGTGGTCTTTTCATTACTGTTGTCGGCTGCTTATCTTTCCTGGGCCCACCTCGCGGCGGCGCACCCGCTTTAGTGCGCTCCGTAAGGGGCGAATTCCACCCCGCAAGGTCCGCCGTCCGGATTTTCCTCCAGCATAACCTCGGTGCCGTCCGCCCGATAGAGCGGCCGGTAGTAGTGGGAGATGCGCTCGGCGGAGGCGTTGGCGTAATGGCATATGAAGGCGCGGCGGAACCGGTCCTTCGATTTGTTGCGGTACGACCCGTGAATCAGATTGCCGTTGAAAAACAGCACATCGCCCTTGTCCATAATCGCCGGGACGACTTTGCTTTCTTTCGGCGGCTTCACGTAATGGACCGTAAACGATTCTTTCTCATCGGCCTTGTCCGGGCAGACGATTTCGTGATCGTTCGTCTTCGGCACGACAAGCAGCCCTCCGTTCTCCTCGTCGGCGGCGTCGACCGCTGTCCAGGCGGCAATGCAGTTGCCCGGCTCGACCTTCAGGTAAAAGTTGTCCTGGTGCAGCGCTTGCCCGCGCGAGCCCGGGGGCTTGAAATAAAACATGCTCTGCGCCGCGAGCGGCTCCTCGCCGTACAGATCGCGCAGCACGTCCATCACCGGCGGATGGATCATATATTTTTTCGCCGTCTCGTTGAACCGGTGCGGGTGCATAACGCGGGGGTACCGCTTGAGCGGATCGACGTCGTTGCCGCTCAAGTCCGGCTCGAAGTGGCCGGGAATGAATTGATGGCTGATCGCCTCGAACGTCTTTTCAATCTCCTTCAGATCGTCCGGGCTGAACAGACCTTTGACGATCAAATAGCCTTCCGTATCGTACTGGCGCTTCTGCTCTTCCGTAATCGTCCGCAATGTCACTGGCGATCCCTCCAGGCGGTTTTGTGTCGTTTTTTCGGTACGCATTCACCGTACTTTCATCTTAAGTCTCCCGTCAGCCGAAGAGTAGTAACGAAATTGCTAATTGTTCACACGATTCTGCTGTTTTGTGGGCTGTGGGAAATGCAAGTCAATACGAATATTGCTGGTATAACGGGTTCGAATGCGGTATGCTGAAAGCACATGAATTTATGCGATTCTGCCCCGGACGGGCCAATCGCGATCGGGGGATGACCAGGATCATGCGGCAAGGCAAATCGGAAATGACGGGAGAGCCGAGCCACGGCATTGTCATCGCCGGACATTATGACGAGCCGGACACCTACTTCATCAACCGCCCGTACGGAATGGAAGATTGGCTGCTCACCTTCACGCTGAGCGGGGAAGGGTATTTTACAACGTCCGGCGCTACTACCTGTTGCGGCGCCGGCGACTTGTGCCTGCTCCGTCCGGGCACGCCCCACCGCTACGGGACCGTGCGCGGCAAACGGTGGAACTTCGTCTGGGCGCACTTCACTTCGCGGATTGCGGAGACCGATTTGCTGCCCGAGCAGGAGCTGATCATCCACCGGATCGAGAGCGAAACTTCCCGCAAGCGGGTCTATCGCGCGTTCCGGCGGGTGTTGTCCGATTATGCCGAGCGGGGGCTGTATTGGCCCGAGCTGTGCGAAGGCGCGCTGCGGGAAATCGTGCTGCTCTTGGCGCAGCGTTTGCACAAGCGAATCGACCCGCGCATCGAGGAGACGCTCCATCTGCTCGCTTCGAACATGCGCGAGCCGGTCCGCATCGACGCGCTGGCCCGAGCCGTCGGCCTGTCCCCGTCCCGGCTCGCCCATCTGTTCAAGGAGACGACCGGCTATTCGATCATCGATACGCTGAACCGGATGCGCGTCGAGCAGGCGGCGATGCTGCTTACGCATACGGACCGGACCGCAACCGAAGTCGCCCTTGATGTCGGCTTCCAAAATTACAACCACTTCATCAACCAGTTCCGCAAACGGTTCGGGACAAGCCCGCGGGCGTACAAGTCGGAAAAATCGCCGGCCGGCAAAGGGCATCGGAGCGAGTAAATGCTATACCGAGAAAAACTTCCGCTAAAACGCGGCCGCTCATCCTTGAATGGACGTCGTGTTAAAGCGAAGTGCGGCATTCCTTACCAAGAACAAGCTACCGCTTACGCAGGGTCATTCGTCGTGGAATGGGCTTCTTTTAGAAGCTTTTCTTTACAATTTCTTTTCGTTTCTATGGACAAATGCTCAATCCGACGGTTCCGTTTGCACATATGGTATGGTGTAGCTCGAAAAGCCCGCGGCGAACGTTTGCGGACGCGTGAGGACGAATGCCGCGGAAATTTCGGGCGACGATAATACGTTTGAGGAGGACTGAGCATGGGTTACGGTGTAGGCGGTATTGGCGGCTTCGGATGCGGAGGTTACGGCGGCGGCATCTTTACGTCGACGGGTGTCATTCTGGTTCTGTTCATCCTGCTTGTTATCGTTAGCCGCTCTTGGATCTGATCTGCGAAAGCGGCAGGCAGGAAGCCGGGTCCTTGGACCCGGTTTTTCGCATTGCGGCGAGCCGTTTCGGAATTTCGTGTCGAATGAAAGCGGTGAAAATTGAAATTTGTAGTTCGTATGTCGGAAAATAGGTAAAAAGACGGATGTGCATTCCGCTGCCGATGTCTTATGCTTAAAGAAATTAAAGCGCAAAAGGGAAAGCTTCAATACCTTCCCGACAATGGCAAACCCGGCGAAAGCCGGCGACGCAAAGCTACAGGGGCTAACGGGGGCGCGACCCTCCACGCCAGCCAGCTGCCGAACGACGGGCGGAAGCTTTTTTTGCGCGCGAAAAAACGAGTGCGATTGCATGACGAAGGGGTGGCGCGCTTGGACGGCCGGTTTCTGACGACGGAGCAAGGGTTTTATTTCAAAATCGGCAACGACTTTGTCGGCTTGTATTACAGTTCGGAAGGGCCCAAGCTGTTTTTCAACCGGGACAAGTACCGGTTGGCCAAAGCCGTATGGGACGTCGAACTTGTCATCGGGCGCAAAAACAATCTGTTCATTTTTTATTGGCAGGGCGAAGTGAAAATTTCGTTCCGTTTCAGCAAAAATCAAGATTCCGTCATTCAGCTGTACCGCCTTTTGCAGGAGCACGCGTCGACCGCAAACAACCGGTTCCGTTAACATTTGCATACATATAGGAAAAGTACATGGAACGCGCATCAAGCTTTTCGCGCCGGCATCGCCGGCTTGCGGAAAGCTTTTTTTGCTTTTCGCGGCGTTTGCGTCACTTCAAAGACTGATGAAGCGACGGGGTTAGGCCGTCGTCTTCGTTTTTCCGAAATTGCTGGGGCGTCATCCCGGTTTTGCGCCGAAACAGGTCGTGGAAATATTTCATGTCCTGGTAGCCGACCGCGGAGGCGATTTGCTGCACGGTCATTGACGTCGTCTTGAGCAGCTCGCAGCACCGCTTGATGCGCAAAAGCTGCACGTAAGACGTGAAGGAACAGCCCGTCGACTGGCGGAGCAGCCGCTGCAAATGGCTGACACTCAAAAACGAATGGTCGGCCACCTGCTTAAGCTTGATGTTCTCGCAGCAATGGTCCTTGATATATTGCATCGCCTCTTCGATCTTCGCGTTTCGCCGGTCGCGGGAGGAGGTCAGCACCGTATGCCGGTGCAGCAGGGCGATCAGTCGAATGAACAGGGCGTGCACGATCGGCTCGTAGCCAGGCTGGCGCTGGCGGTACTCGGTCAGCAGCGTATAGAACAGGTCGGTGAAGGCGCTGTCCTTGTCATACAGGTGGAACCAGGGTTGCTCCAACTTGTCGGGCGCGTATATTGCCGCGTGCAGCAGCGAGCCGTGCGGAGGGAAATCGGGCCAAGGCTTGAGCGCCTCGAGCCGAAAGACGCAGTTGATAACGGCGAGCGTCCCCACTTTGGCCGGAGACGACGGCCGATAAACGTGGGACGTGCCAGGGGGAAGCAAAAAAATGTCGCCTTGCCGGACGGGCACGATCGTGTCGTTGATATATTGGAAGCCGGTTCCTTCGGTGACGTAGCTGATCTCGATGGCGTCGTGGGTGTGTTGGGGCAGCTTGAACGCCTCGTAAGCCCGGTTGACGAAAACGTCCATGCCGGGCCGAAACCGTTCGTTCGAGCGAAAGATGTTGGGTACGGTTGAAAGCACCATTTAAGTCCCTCCCCGTCAAACGAGCTGTCCGCCGCCGACTCCCGGATGCGGCTTCCGGTTTCGCCGAAGGGCGGCCGCCGTTCTCGTTATCGGTGTCCTCATTATATGAAAAACGGGAATCGGCGTCCATCCGGGTTGCCGCCGCAAGCAGCGCTTGGCCACCCGCATCGCTTGGAGCAGTCGCCAGCGTAAATAGTGGGTGAGCGCTTTCAATATGAGTTGATACCCCTATAAGGATCATATGATAGCCCCATATGCGTTCGGGAACAATCCGTATAATGGAAGTTGATTACGACACATCTTGAGGAGGCCCGAAGTTGCGTATCGACCGAAAAGCTCTGGTCACCCGGCACAACCCGGTGATCCGGGGCATCGTCCCGATGGCTCCGCAATCGGTAGGCAACGGGGAATTTGCTTTTACCGCCGATATGACGGGGATGCAGACGTTCCCGGAGCTTTACGAAGTCCCGCTTTCCACCCAGTCGCAATGGGCATGGCACAGCTCCGGAGGCAAAAACCGCTGGACGCTCGATGACGTGCGTCTCCAATATCGAATCGGCGATCGGGGAGGATACCCGGTGCAGGCAGAAGACCGGGAGGAGCCGTACCATTGGCTGAGGCAAAATCCGCACCGTCTGCAGCTCGGCCAGTTCGGGTTCCGGTTCCGGTCGTCCGCCGGCGAAGCGGTGGACGCCGAAGCGATTGCCGACGCGGAGCAGACGCTCGATCTGTGGAGCGGCGTGCTCACAAGCCGCTTCCGCTTGGAGGGCGTCCCGGTGACGGTGCGGACGTTTTGCCACCCGGAGCGCGACCAGTTCGGCGTCGTGGTGGACAGTCCGCTCATCCCGGCCGGACGGCTGGACATAACGATCCGCTTCCCGACGCCGGTCGTCACGTACCGCAGCTGGGACCGCGACATCGCGCTGCAGTGGGGATATCCGGACGCCCACCGCACGTCATGCGAGGAGTTGAAGGACTGGAGCGCGCTGATCGAGCGGTCGATGGACGAAGACGGCTACCGCGTCGCGCTCAGCTGGTCGCAAGGAACGCTGGAACGCGAAGGCGAGCACGCATTCGTGCTGCGGGCGCAAGGTTCGCGCGACCGGCTGGCGTTCGTCGTCGGCTTCACCCCGAAGGACCGCAGGCCGGAGCTCGCCGGCGCCGAGGAGACAATCGCGGCGAGCCGGGCGCATTGGGAGCGGTTCTGGCTCGAGGGCGGAGCGGTCGAGCTGGCGGACAGCACCGATCCGCGCGCGCCGGAGTTGGAGCGGCGCATCGTGCTGTCGCAATTTTTGACGGCGATCCACAGCGCCGGCTCGATGCCCCCGCAGGAAACCGGGCTGCTGTACAACAGCTGGTTCGGCAAAGCCCATCTGGAGATGCATTGGTGGCACGCGTTCCATTTCCCGCTCTGGGGCCGGGCTCATCTGCTGAAGCGGAGCATGGACTGGTACAACCGCATCCTGCCCAAAGCCGTTGAACTGGCGCGCTCGCAAGGCTACGAGGGCGCCCGCTGGCCGAAGATGGTCGGCCCGGAGGGCGACCAGAGCCCGTCGCCGATCGCCCCGCTGCTCATCTGGCAGCAGCCGCATCCGATCGCGCTCGCCGAGCTGCTTTATCAGGCCGAGCCGAACGAGTCGACGCTGAAGGCCTACGCGGATATCGTGTTCGAGTCGGCCCGGTTCATGGCTTCGTTTGCCGAATGGGACGAAAGAGGGCGGCGATACGTGCTCGGCCCGCCGGTCATTCCCGCCCAGGAGCGCCACCGCGGCGAGCATACGTGGAACCCGACCTATGAGCTGGAATATTGGCGCCACGGGCTCGAGCTGGCGGCCGAATGGGCAAGGCGGCTCGGACGTTCCGTTCCGCCGCTGTGGGAACGCGTTCGCGACCGGCTTTCGGCGCTTCCCGTCGGGGACGGAGGCGTTTATCTCGCACACGAGAACGCGCCGGACACGTTCGCGAAGACGAACACCGACCATCCGTCCATGCTCGGCGCGCTCGGCATGCTGCCCGGGAAGATGGTCGACCCCGCCACGATGCGGCGGACGCTGGAACGGGTCATGAAGGAATGGCGCTGGGAGACGACATGGGGCTGGGACTATCCGATGGCCGCGATGACCGCCGCCCGGCTGGGCGAGCCGGAATGGGCCGTCGACCTGCTGCTGATGAACGTCGTCAAAAACAGCTATTTGCCGAACGGGCACAATTACCAGCGCCCGGGGCTGATGGCATATTTGCCGGGCAACGGGGGACTGCTTACGGCCGTCGCCATGATGGCTTGCGGCTGGCAAGGCGGACCCGACGTTCACGCCCCGGGATTCCCGAAGCAGGGCTGGACGGTGAGGTGGGAAGGATTGAACCGATGGATGTAGCCTTTGGCTCCATCGGTTTCTTTCCGGCTTGGCTGCAAACGTTTGCAAATTTCCATTTCATTTCATGAAGGAAAGGGGAATGAATGATGACGAAGATCGCCCGCAAGACGAAAGTTTGGACGATGCTCGTTTTCGCCTGGCTGGTTGTAGTGGCTTCCGCGCTGCCGGCCGCCTATGCCGACGACCCGGGTACTGCCCAAGCAGCGATTCCGGCGTTTCCCGGCGCTGAAGGCGGAGGCATGTACACGACCGGCGGCCGCGGCGGCGAAGTGTACGAAGTGACCAATCTGAACGATTCCGGGCCCGGGTCGCTGCGCGATGCGGTCAGCCAAAGCAACCGGACCATCGTGTTCCGGGTTTCCGGCAATATCGAGCTGAAGTCGAAGCTGTATATCACAGGCTCGAATTTGACCATCGCCGGACAGACCGCGCCGGGGGACGGCATCACCGTCATCAACTATCCGACGTTCATCCAGGGGAACAACATCATCATCCGCTACATGCGGTTCCGGATGGGGGACATATCCGGCGCCGAGGACGACGCGATGTCGATCCGCAAGTACAGCAACATCATCATCGATCATTGCTCGTTCAGCTGGGCGATCGACGAGGTGCTGTCCCCTTACGAAAACCGCAACGTCACGGTTCAGTGGTCGATCATCGGGGAAGCGCTGACGATGTCGATTCACAAAAAGGGCCGGCACGGCTTCGGCGGCTTGTGGGGAGCCGGCAACTCGACCTACCATCATAATCTGATCGTGCACAACGCGAGCCGCAATCCGCGGTTCAAAGGGACGGTCGTGGACGATATGACGCTGGATTACCGCAACAACGTCGTGTACAACTGGAACTATTTGTCCGCCTACGGCGGAGACAGCGCCAACATCAATATGATCAACAACTATTACAAATACGGGCCCGATACGCTGGTCGGCAAGCGCAGCACGATGCTCGAGCAGACGGGGACGAGGGGACAGCTGTATATCGCCGGCAACTACATCGACGGCGATCCCGCCGTCACGGCGGACAACTGGCTCGGCGTGGACAACGACGGCAAGGAGCGGCTGAACGAGCCGATTCCGGCTTATCCGGTGACGACCGAGTCCGCTATCGAAGCGTACGAATCGGTATTAAACAATGCCGGCGCGATTTTGCCCAAGCGCGATCCCGTGGACGCGCGGATCGTAAGCGACGTCCGCAACCGGACCGGGCGCCACATCAATACGCCGCCGGAAGTCGGCGGCTTCCCGGAGCTGAAGAGCGCGCCGGCGCCGGCGGATTCGGACCATGACGGCATGCCGGACGAATGGGAGCTCTCCCACGGTCTGAATCCCGCCGACCCGTCCGACCGCAACGGGGATCTCGACTCGGACGGCTACACGAACCTGGAGCAATATTTGAACTCGATAACGGGAACGGGCACGAAAAACCCCGAAGTTCGGCTGACGGCTCCGGCCATCAACACGCTGCTTGAGGCCGGCGGCAGCGTCTGGCTGAAGGCGGAAGCATCCGATCCGGACGGTAGGATTGCCAAAGTGGAATTTTACGCCAACGACGTCAAGCTGGGAGAAGACGATTCCAAGCCGTACCGGCTCGAATGGACGAACGTTCCGGAAGGGACGTATTACGTCCGCGCCCGGGCGATCGACGACAGCGATACGGCAACCGATTCTTCGACGGTGCCGGTTCATGTCAACGCGCAAGGGGACATTTCGCCTTGGCAGTCCGCCGACGTCGGCCGGCCCGGCATTCCGGGGCATGCGAATATGCAGGACGGCGTGTTTACCGTGAAAGGCGCGGGCAACTGGAGAGAAGACGATTCGTTCCATTTCGTTTACCGCAAGCTGAAAGGCGACGGCTCGCTGACGGCGCGCATCGATAAAATAACCGATACGACTCCGAACAACCGGGCGGGCGTCGTCATCCGCGAAAGCTTCGAGCCGCTCTCGCGCGAAGCGATGATGGCGCTGTCGGTCAGAGGCGAAGCTTACGTCGGCGTCTTCTACAGCCGCTCCGAAGCCGGCGCTGCGCTTGCCGAGACGCCGCCGATCGCGGGCTTGCATACGCCGTACTGGGTGCGCATCGACAAGAGCGGCGACACGGTATCCGGCTACTTATCCGCCGACGGCGTCAACTGGACGCTCGTGTCGTCGATGACGATGGCCAACAGTCCGGAGGTGTGGATCGGCATGGCGGCGGAAGCGGCCGAGGAGGACAACGAGATCGACAATTACAATGCGTCGACGTTCTCGAACGTCGTCTTCGACGGACAGCCGATCATTACCATTACCAATCCGCGTGTCGGCGGAAACGGGATGGACGACCGCGTCCCGGCGGGTGAATACGTCCTATCCGGCACGCTGAGCGAGCCCGGAACCGTATGGGTGAACGGAGAAGAGGCAGCGCTTGCCGACGATCTGTCGTTCCAGGCGACCGTCGAGCTGCGCCAGGGGCGCAACCGCATCGTCGTTACCGCGGCCGACGCTTCCGGCAACGAAGCCGATCCGGTCGTCTGGGAGGTCGTCGCCACGAGAAACGGGCACGCTCCGTGAGCTTGCGTCCGCCGGTCATTTCTGAACTTGAACCGAGGTGCTTAAGGCCTGATGAGATCCGATCGAAACGTCTTGACGATGAAATATCCGGCCAGCTGGCCGGGAGCCCGGTGGAGGGAGGCGTTGCCCTCGGGCAACGGAATGACCGGCGCCGCTGTTTACGGCGGGGTAAGCGAAGAGACGGTGCTGCTCAACCGCGCCGATCTGTGGCATGAAGGGAAAGCGGGGGAACTGCCGGACGTCGGCGCCCTGCTTCCCGAGATTCGCCGACTCATGCGGGAAGGAGACTACGGGGCGGCGAAAATGAGGCTCACCGAGGAGCTGGCCGAACGCGGCTACGAGTCGCGCCGCGAGATGCCGCTACCGCTCGGCGATCTGAAGCTGCGCACGTCCGTCCCGGACGGCTTCCGCCGCTACCGGCGGACGCTGGACATGGAAACCGGCGAGGTCGCCGTCCGCTGGGCAAGCGGCGCGGCCGTGTACGAGCGGGCTCTGTTCGTATCCCGCCGCGACGACGCGGTCGTCTGCGAGCTGCGGGCATACGGCGGGACGGTCGAGGCCGAGATCGGCCTGGCGCCTCACGACGCGGAGGGATCGACGGCGGCGATTCCGTCCTACGTCGCCTCTTCGGCGGAGACGAAGGCCGTCTCCGGCTGGCTGTACTACGCCGCCGCCAACGAGGACGGCCGCGACTTCGGCGCGGTGCTCCGCGTCGTCACGGACGGAGAGAGCGTCGAATGCGCCGACGGGACGATCCGCATCGCGGGAACAAGCCGCGCGCTGCTTTTGCTCAAAACGTTCGCAAACGGCGCCAGGGAGCGGGATTGGCCCCGTCTGGAGCGCGAACTCGCCAATGTCGCGCATTCGTACGGCGAACTGCTCGAGCGCCATGCCGCCTTGCACCGGCCGCTCTTTCTATCCGTCGAAATCCGGCTCGGCGCGGAGGACGGCGCGGGGAAGACGAACGAGGAGCTGCTCCTTGACGCCTATGAAGGCGACGGCTTGCCCGCCGAATTGGCGGAGAAGCTGTGGGCGTACGGCCGCTACCTGTTCGTCTCGGCCACCCGGCCGGACGGCCGCCCGTGTCCGCTCTACGGCCTGTGGGGCGGCGGATACCGGCTCATGTGGAGCCATTTCATGGCCAACGAGAACGTGCAGATGATGTATTGGCACGCCTGCGTCGGCGGATTGACGGAACTGGCGCCGTCACTGTTTGCGCATTACGAGGCGCTGATGGACGTGTTCCGCGACAACGCCCGCCGGCTGTACGGATGCCGGGGCATCTTCATCCCGGCCGGAACAACGCCGAACGTGGGCACGCCGTTTCAGACCGTGCCGGTCATCCTTTACTGGACCGGTGCCGCCGGCTGGCTCGCCCAGCATATGTACGAATATTGGCTGTTTACCGGAGATCGGGCGTTTTTGCGGGACCGGGCGCTTCCGTTCATGCGGGAGGCGGCGCGGTTTTACCAGGACTTTTTCGAGATCGGGGAAGACGGTTTTTACGTCTCTTATCCGTCCGTATCGCCGGAAAATACGCCGGGCAACCATTATCCCCGCGGACGGAAGCCGCTCGCCCACCCGATGCCGGCGGCGGTGAACGCGACGCTCGATTTCGCGATCGCCAAGGAGCTGCTGACGAACTTGATCGCGGGCTGCCGGGAAGCCGGAGCGGACGAAGCGGAAATTCGCCAGTGGGAGGAAATGCTGCGGCGGATTCCCCCGTATGCCGTCAACGCCGACGGAGCGGTCAAGGAATGGATGCACCCCGATTTCGAGGACAACTACAGGCATCGCCATATTTCCCATCTGTACCCGGTATTTCCGGGAAGGGAAATATCGAAGCGGAGCGATCCGGCGCTGTTTCAGGCGTTCGCGGAGGCGGTGCGCAGACGTCTCATCATCGGGCTGGCCGACCAGACGGCCTGGTCGCTGGCACATTTGGCCAACCTGTACGCCCGCATGGAGGAGGGCGATAAGGCGCTCGAATGCCTCGAGCTGCTCGCCCGCTCGTGTCTGCTCGCCAATCTGTATACGGTGCACAACGACTGGCGCGGGATGGGCGTCACGCTGTCGAACCGCCGGGCGCCGGTGCAGCTCGACGCCAACATGGGCTGGGTGTCCGCCGTGCAGGAAATGCTCCTGTACGTCTCTCCGGATCGGGTGGGCTTGCTGCCCGCCCTCCCGTCCGCCTGGAAGCGGGGCGAAGCGAAGGGGCTGCGTTATTGCGCCGGCACCGTGGCGATGAGCTGGGATGTGGAGCGGCGCCGGTTCGAGGCCGTTCTGCGCGCGGAGCGGGAAGCCGAGCCGGAAGTGGCTGCTCCGGACCGGTTCGGCCGCTTCCGGTGGCGACTTGAGCAACCGGACGGCGCGTGCGCCGAGGGCGAGACGGACGGCTTGTGGCAAGGCCGGCTCGTCTCCGGCGCCGTACTGCGCATTTGGCGGCCGGGCGACGAAAGCGGAGCGCGGGATGACAAGGGGGCAAGAGCATGAGCGAGCGGAGTGTGAAGCTGCGGGAACGATCGGCGGAGCCGGGCGATTTGCCGGCGGGTGAACCGTCCCTGGAAATGCAATTTTTGCAGCCGCCCGACGAGTTTACGCCGGTTCCGTTCTGGTTTTGGAACGACAACGTGACAGAGGACGAGTTGCTGCGGCAAATCGGCGATTTCGCCGACAAGGGCGTCATGGGCTTCGTCATCCACCCGCGCATGGGGATGCCGAAGTCGATCCGGTATATGTCCGACCGGTATCTGGAGCTGGTCGAAGCGGCCGTACGCGAGGCGGATCGGCGCGGGATGATCGTCTTTCTGTACGACGAGGCGATGTATCCTTCCGGCTCGGCGAACGGACTTGTTGTCCTGGGCCATCCCGAGCTGGCCAGCCGGGGGCTTCGGATGGTCGAATTCGCCGACTGCGAACCTGTTGAGCTCGCTTCCGTCCTAGAGCCGGGTGACGTGCTGGTGTCCGCCCAGGCGATCCGCAAGCGGGACGGACGTGTTCACGACCCGGACGAGACGGCGATCCTTCGCCCGGATGGCGGCGTCATCGCCTTCGACCCTCCCGGCGGTGCGGAAGGCTGGTCGATCGTCCTGTTCGTGGAATCGTACTCGAGAGGGACGATTCGCGGCATCCACGAAGGCGAGGACGACGGCGAGCCAAACGCGCCCGCTTCCGCCGATCTGCTCAATCCGGAGGCGACCCGGCGGTTTATCCGGCTGACGCACGAACGGTACTACGAACGGTTGGGACGCTACTTCGGGACGACGATCCGGGCGATTTTCACCGACGAGCCGGAAATTCTCGGCCGCCGCCACCGGAAAGGCATGATGCCGTGGACCGCCGGATTTTTGCGGGATTTCGCCGCGGCGGGCTGCCGCGAAACCGAGCTGCCGCTGCTCTGGCTGGAAGGCCCCGGGGCGGGCGACGTCCGCCGCCGGTACCGCCGCGCGGTGCGCGAGCGGCTGGCGGCAAGCTATTACGCGCCGCTGGCCGACTGGTGCGAGCGGCACGGCGTCGCCTTGACGGGCCATCCGGCGGGCAGCGAGGACATCGGGCTGCTGGACCATTTCCATATTCCCGGCCAAGACGTCGTCTGGCGGTGGGTCGCCCCCGAGGACGGCAAGGCGCTCACAGGGCGGCACAGCACGATGGCCAAATGCTCCTCGGACGCGGCCCGGCACCGGGGACGGCGGCGCAACCTGAACGAGTTTCTCGGCGTATGCGGACCGGGCAACGGGTGGGCGCTCACCGCGGGCGACATGAAATGGTATATCGATTGGCTCACCGTGCGCGGAGTCAACTGGCTATGCCCGCACGCCTTCTACTACTCCGTCGACGGGCCGATCCGCTACAACGAACGTCCGCCGGACGTCGGGCCGAACAACATCTGGTGGCCGCATTACCGCCGGTTCGCCGATTATATGAAGCGGATGAGCTGGCTCATGACGGACGGCGTAAACGCCGCCGAAGTCGCCGTCCTGTGCCGGGACGACAGGCTGCCGTGGGCGATCGTCAAGCCGCTGTACGAGCGGCAGATCGAATTCAACTACCTGGAGGAGCGGCTGCTCGCAGCGGCTTGCGAGGTGGGAGGCGGCGCGATCCGGATCGCCGGCTATACGTACCGCGCGCTGCTCGCGGAGGCGGACGGGGACGTCTGGGAGCCGGAAGCCGTGGAAGCCATGCGGCGGTTTCACGAAAGCGGCGGCACGGTCATCGTGCTCGATGAGGACGGTGCGTCCGCCGGCGAGCTGCCGTTCGCGATCCGGATCGCCGAAGCCGGCGAGGCCGTGGAGGCGCTGATCGGCCGCGAATGGCCGGAGCATGCGGAGGCGCTGCCCGGTGAAGAGCGGCGGGAAGCCGCGGAAGCGCCGGCCGGACGCATTCGGCAGGACGTGCGCCTTGAGCCGCCGTGCCCCGACATTCGCGTCAGCCATCAGATCAAGGCGGGGCAGCATTTTTACGTGCTTGTCAACGAAGGGGAGCGGCATTACGAAGGGGCGGCTCTCTTAAGCGAGATCGGTCGGGCGGAGCGTTGGGACGCCTGGAACGGGGAGATCGGCCCGGTCTCAGCCCGTTTCGACGCGGCAAGGAAAGCGCTATCCGTCACCGTCCGATTGGAGCGACGGCAAAGCGTTATCTTTCGCATCGACCCCGACGCGCATCCGTCAAAGGAAAGCGTTTTGCAGGGCAATTCCGAAATGCAGACGGCGGACGACCGTTCTCCGACTTCTCCGATCCATACTTCGGGCGATTCCGACGCTTCTTCACCGGAGCCTATGCCCGTTTCCGGCTCCGCGGAGACAGTCGACGAGATCCGGCTGACCGACGGTTGGCGTGTGGAAGCGCCGCATTTCGAGAACGCTCCCCCCGGCCTCGGCTCCTGGACGGAATGCCCGGGGCTCGAACGGGCATCGGGCACCGTTACGTACCACAATCAATTCGTGTGGAACGGCGCGAGCGAACGGCCCGGGGAGACGGCATCGCCGCCCCGGATCTGGCTCGATTTGGGCGACGTCGGCGAAATCGCCGAAGTTCGCGTCAACGGCCAGCTTGCCGGCGTCGCCATGTGGCGGCCGTATCGGCTCGACATCGGGCCTTTTGTCCGGCCGGGAGCCAACGAACTGGCGATAACCGTAGCGAACAGTCTCGCCAACCGGTACGACGGAGCGGGTCTGCCTTCCGGCCTCATCGGCCCGGTTCGGATTGTGAAGCTGCGGAATCGATAATTTCATTTTTTCAAGGAGGGATCGGTATGAACAAAAGGGGAAGAACATTCGCGTCGGCCGTTTTGGGGCTCTGTCTCGTCTGGATGACGGCATGCTCGGGAGGAAGCGGCGGCGTCGGGGAGGGCGGCAAGACGGCGTCACCTTCCCAGCAGCCGGCCGCCCCGGAGGACGCGCCGGCCGAGCTGACCGTCTATTCGAACAGCGGCGACTCGCTCGACAGCTGGAACGAACGGTTCGGCAACGCGTTGAAGAAAAAATTCCCCAACTACACGATCAAGTACATCCAGAAGACGAAGGAATACGGCATCAAAGAAGTGCTCACCGCTGGCGAAACGATCGACATTTATTGGGATTCCATCGGCGGATTTGCCGCGACGCTCCTCGATAACAATTTGCAGTTCGACATGACGGAACTGATGAAGACGCACGGCGTCGATCTGGCCCGGCTTGAGCCGACCGTGGCTGATTCGGTCAAGCAGATCGACCCGCAGCACGTTTACGGCATCCCGGTATTTAACAACAACATGGTGCTCTACTACAACAAGGATCTGTTCGACAAGTTCGGCGTCGAGTATCCGAAAGACGGCATGACCTGGAGCCAGGCGAACGAGCTTGCCGCCAAGCTGACCCGCTACGACGACAAGCAGTACATCGGCCTTTCGTCTTCGCAGACGCATATGTTGAACATGAACCAGCTGTCCATTCCGTTCGTCGATGCGGACAAAATGGCGCCGACGATCAACACGGACGAGCGGTGGCGGACGTTTTACGACACCGTCTTCGTCGGTCCGGCCAAGGCGAGCGGCTACCACGACTATATGAAAGCCCACAACGACCTGATCCCGTACAAGGACGAATTCATGCAGGCGAAAGAGGTGGCCATGTTCGCCTGGCTGTCGTCGATCATTTTCGTCTACCCGCAGGAGTTCCAAAACATGAACTGGGACATGGTGGCGCTGCCGACGTTCGACGACAAGCCGGGAATCGGGTCGCAGGCGTACCCGACCTACTTCGCGGTTACGCAGATGTCCAAGCAGAAAGAGCAGGCGATGAACGTCATCGCATATTTGCTGTCCGAGGAAATGCAGACCGAGCTCAGCAAAAAGGGCGTCATGCCGGTGCTCAAGGACGATTCGATTCAGAAACTGTACGGACAGGAGAGCTCGTTTAAAGGGAAAAACTTTCAGGCGGCGTTCTACAACCAGTTTGCGCCCATTCCCGCGAAGACGCGTTACGACAGCATGCTTCTGACGCCGTACGCCAAGGCGGTGCCGAAAGTGATTTTGACCGGCGATATCAACACCGTGTTCCGCAGCACGGAAGAGGAGACGGCCAAAAAGATCGCCGCCGCCCAAAGCGCCGGACAATAAGCAGATGCTCAGGTAAATGGTGGAACCGCCGGATGCCGGGCCGATTCCTAATCTTCGGCCCACACAGCGCCGACTGTTCCCGTCTTGCAACAAGCTGAGCACATGACGGCAACGGTTCGGCCTTGAGAGCGCCGCTGCGCACGTCCCCGCCCCGCTTAAGGTGGCGGGGATCGCCGCGTCCGGGTATACTTACGTCATACAATCATTCGCAGGAAAGCGGGGCGTCCGGACATGTCCCGATGGCTGGAACGATGGAAAGCAAGCTTGTCCAATACGCAGGCGCGGCTCGTCCTGCTGCTGACGGTCGCCGTGTCGCTGTTGATCGCCGGCGTCGGCTTGACTTCCTATTACGCCTCCAAGTCGGTGCTGCAGCGCGAATGGAGCGAGCCGCAGCATCAGCGGCTCGATTTCGGCATGGCCGTCATCGACCGGTATATCGCCGAGGCGGACAAGCTGGCGGTGCAGGTGGCGCTTCATGCCAACGTGTACCGGTTTTTGACGTCGGAGCAGCAGGCTTCGTACGACAACATCACGGGGCTGTACGAATTTTTGGACACACTGCGGACCAACGCCCCGTATTTGGAAAGCATCTATGTATACGATATCGCGCGCGAAAGCTTCGTCTCGACCCCTCACGGGTTCAGCTCGCGGAAAGAGACGTTTCCCGACTCGGCCTGGGTGGAGGTTGCGGACCGGTTCGGCGACCGGACGACGCTCGTCGGCAAGCGCATCATCCCGGAGGGAGCCCGCTACGCGGGAACGGAGCGCATTACGCTGTACCGGCAAATTCGCATCGGGGGCGAGTTTAAAGGAATCGTGGCGCT
>Ga0310832_100835_pt1 | contig 16523 bp, 18 predicted proteins | sample WT_ome_7_FD_201303 | JGI IMG/M metagenome (GOLD analysis project Ga0310832, IMG submission 201303) | Sorghum-adapted microbial communities enriched on wild type (WT) sorghum from Joint BioEnergy Institute, Emeryville, California, United... ...
GGTCCTACTCGTTTTTTCGCCCCTGTCTTTCCCGGAACAAATCCAGGATCCGTCTGTAATTTGTCGGTCTGGATACCGTCGCTTCCTTCCCTCGTTCACCGGGCTTGTCCCCCTCGAAATATACCTTCGCGAACTTCTCGTCAATCTCGATCACCTTGTCAATGTTGACCAGATTGCCGCGATCCGCCCGCACGAAAGGCAAATTCAAGGCTTGCAGGACGTTCTGGATTTTCTCAAGGCTGTCGAACGGAAAGTAGAAAACGTCATGCTTCGTATGGATCAGGATGCGGGTCTTGTCGGTGGTGAACTTCAGGATGTCCATGACGTCCAGTTCGACCAGACCGGATTTCCCGTCTTCGTCCCTAGCGACTACCCATTTCACAAGACCACGACCACCATCTGTTACTTGTTCAGAAGTTCGGCAGGGACTTTAGGTTGATTGCCCCAGATCCAGCTTGCCGTGCAGACGACGACAAGGCCTGCGCAGCCGACAACCGTCGCCAGCAGATGGAGAGCCTTCTTTTTCATCCTCTTTCACCGCCTTTCTTTGGCAATCTTATTAGTGATAGCACCTGGATGAACCAGGTGATCGCTAATAGCTGAGATTGGAACAGGAAGTTCGAAGCGACCAAGACGGTGGAACCGATTTTTAGCAATGGAAAATATTTGGATGGTATTCTGGTTTGTTCTTCAATTCTAGAAGGAGAGAGAATAATAGTCAATACCATATTAGTTATATTTAGTATGTTAATATAAAAAATTGACAGTTCAACAAACGGCAGCAACGCCGCCACCCCGGCCGAGACTACGATGCAAACGCTCGCGGACTTGAAGTGATACCCTCCCGAAATCATCCGCAGCAGGCCAAACGCGAACAATACCTGCATTGTTTCCCGATAGTTGTCGAACAACAGTCCGAGAACGGACGCCGCCAGCAGAGTCAGTACGGCGTTCAGAAACAGATGAAACCCGAATTGAAGCCGCGCTTCCGAATAGGGATGGTCCGGCACCTCGCTCTTCAGCCAATGCGCAAGACGGTACGAGAGCTTCTCTACCATTGTGTCCGCTCCTTTTTCAGTGCGATAAAGATGAGGAACAGTACGATCAAGGACGCGATCAATTCGACGAAATACAGCTTGTTCTTGAGCAAGTGCAAGAACGTGAGCAGGATGAACGTGGCGATCGTAATCACCAGGATCAGCATGTTCTCGCGCTGCACCTTGAAATGATGCAGGGAGAACGAGAACCCGTAGCCCAGCCGATACAGCACCCAGCTCAGCAGCAGAACCGCGCATGAGGACACGGCCGACAGGATGTAATAGCCTGAGCCTCCCGACTGCACCTCGGCGACCGTCGTAATGCCGATGAGTTGCAATCCGTACAGAAATGCCGTTTGAATCAGGATGATTGTTCCGTACCCCGTCAACGCCACGATGAGCGAACCGATCAGCGAAATTCGCAGTGTATAGAAAATGAACAACGTAAACAACACCAGCCCGATCACGGGAATCCAAGAGCCTAGGTTCGCCTCATGCCATATGGCGTAGTTGAGCAGCGCCATCAGAACGGAGAGGGGAACAATCTGCAGATTGTACTTCAGGATATTGAATCGGAACAGCGTGAGCGAAATGGCAAAAATCGACCAAGTTTCCAAAGCAGAGAACACGACAAAGAGAATCTCTTTCATTTATCCTGTCTCCCGTTCATCGCTTGTAATTTCATGTAATCGTCATGGTCAATTCTGTCGATTCAATTAACTTATTCTTCATTAATTAAAATTTTCCTCTTTTGGGAATCAAGAAAACGAATTCCTCTTTTCAAGGAAGAGGATTCCGATTGTTTTCACCGCATGATGACTCCTTCCGCCGTTTCCTCGCCGAGCCACGCTCCTTGCCCGGCTAAGAGGCGCTACAACCGCGGGATATCCGCCTCGCGGCAGTCCATTCCTTCGCAGGCGGCGAGAAAGACAGACGCTTTCCGAAGGCGGAAAGCGTCCGATTGCCATGCGCTTATTCAAGTGTTCGGTCTGCACGTTCCGTCCCCGCAGCCGTCATCCGGCGCGCCGGATGGCGACGCATCGGCCATGATGAGCGGATGCTCGTCATGCCAGGCCCGCCGCAGCACGTCGAGAAACACGTTGCCCGGCTGCGCGCCCGAAACGCCGTACTTCCGGTTGATGACGAAGAACGGCACGCCCCGCGCGCCGAGGCTGCTCGCCTCGAGGCCGTCCGCCTTCACTTCGTCGGCGTGGGCGCCGGATTTCAGCATGTCCTCCGCCGCCGCGCGATCCAGTCCGGCGTGCTCCGCTATATCGGCAAGCGTGCGGGGATCGGCCACGTTGCGGCCGTCTCTGAAGTACGCCTCGAACAGCCGCTCGACCACTTCCCGCTCCTTGCCATGCCGCCCGGCGAACTTGATGAGCCGGTGCGCGTCAAGCGTGTTCGACGGAACGACATCGCCGAAGCGGAAGTCGATTCCGACTTCGCGGCCCTGCTCCGCCACCCGCAAGTTCATCTGGACAGCCTGCTCGCGGCTGATGCCGAACTTGCGGGCCAGCATGTCGTACAAATCGTGGTCGGGCTCTCTCGCCGCATGCGGGTCGAGCTGAAAACTGCGGTATTCCACGGCCACGTCATCCTTGTGTTCGAACCGGCCGAGCGCTTCCTCGAATCGGTGTTTCCCGATGTAGCAGAAAGGGCAGGCCACATCCGACCAGATCTCGACTTTCATCGCTTACGCTCCTTTCCCGGACCGCTCAGGCGAGCGCCCGCTTCACGACCGTCTCGAGCGGCGTCGTCTCCCCGATCAACCGGGTCAGATCGTCCGAGACTGACGCGAATTCGCCCTCTTCGAGCTGTCCGTAGAGCGCCGCGAACATGGCCGCGACAGGTCCGGGCATGCCCGCACCTTCCAGGAAGTTCGCGTATTCGGCAGCCGTCACCGGTTTCAGCTCCACCGGCTTGCCGGTCACGTCCGACAGAATGCCTGCCAGCTCCTTCATCGTCCACAGCTTGGGCGCCGTAATCTCGTAAATCCGGTTCTCGTGGCCGTCCGACGCCAGCACGGCCGCCGCCGCCTTCGCCATGTCAACCCTGGACGCCGTGTTCAGGCCGGCCGTCGCGATCGGCGTCACGAGGGCGCCGCTCTCCACGGCCTGTCGGAGCGATTCGTTCACGAACACCTCGGTATAGAAAGTATTGCGCAAGAACGTGTACGGAATGCCCGACAGGCGGATCATGTTCTCGGTCGTTCGGTGCAGCATGCTCAGCGCGAGCCGGCTCTCCTGGGCCCGGAAAATGCCCGTGTACGCGATATGCCCGATGCCGGACAGCTTCGCCGCCCGGACGACCGTCGCGTGCTGCAGCGCCCGCAGCGTCTCGTCGCTCGCCTCCGAGCTTGAGACGAACAGCAGCTTGCCGCCGCCTTCGAATGCCTTCACGAGCGACGCCAGATCGTTGTAGTCACCGTGCCGGACTTCGACGCCCTTCTCCGCCAGCCACGCCGCCTTCTCCACATTGCGCGCGACGGCGATCAGCCGGTCCGCCGGCAGTTTCGTGAGCAGCGTCTCCGCCGCAATCCGGCCCAAATGCCCCGTCACGCCGGTTACGATAATGCGCATATTTCATTCCGCCTCCTCGTGGTTTGTGGAACCTATGTTTTATGTGCAACTAACTTAATTATAGTGAGTTGGCGGGCGGAAAAGCAATTGGCCTGCGGCGAGGCCGCAGGCCAGGGTGTGGGGACACGATCGCATGGTAGCATGCTTCTGCCGATCCGGCAGGCGCAGCGTGACGCTGTAGCGTGGTATGCACGCTACAGCCGATCCGGCAAGCCGCGGCAGCCGGGGCAACCTCAGAAACTCAGCGCGATCTCTCGCGCGCGGCGGAGCGCCTTCTCCCGGATGGCATCCGCCCGTTCGGGGACGGCTCTCATCCCCTCCACATAGAGGCATTCCACGTCGGTGATGCCGACGAACTCCATGATGACCCGCAAATGACGGTGCCCCATCTCAAGCCGCTCGTCCGGCGAGCCCGGCGACAGGAAGCTGCCGCTCGCCTGAATGTGCAGCGCCTTCCTGCCGGCGAGCAGCCCGACCCGGCCGATGTCCGGGATGTACCGGAACGTCTTGCCCGCGATGACGAACGTATCGATGTACCGCTTGAATGCCGGCGGGTACGAGTAGTTCCAGATCGGCGTGACGAACACGTACTTGTCCGCGGAGGCGAACTGATCCGCCAATTCGTTGATGCGCGCAATTTTCGCCTGTTCTTCTCCGGTCAGTTCGCCAAACGCCGCGCCCGCGCCGAGTTTCCCCCAGCCGGAGAACACATCGGCGTCGAGCTCCGGGATGTCCATCGCGTACAGATCGAGCCGGATGACCTCATCGTTCGGATGCGCGTCCCGGTATGCCGCAAGGAACGCTTCGCCCGCCGCCATGCTGTAGGAAACGTCCGGACCCAACGGATGAGCCGTGATGTACAACAGAGTAGCCATCGTTTCCTTCACACCGCCGCTTCGTCAGTTTGCTCCGGCGATCTGCCGGGTCGCGACATTGAGCCGGTTGTAGAAGTTCGCCGTGGCGATGCCGGCGATGAGCGTTGCCAGCGCCTGCCCTTCATAGTGGCGCTCGGCTTCCCGATAAATCTCGTCCGGCACCGGGTCCGGCCGGTCGGCGATCCGGGCGATCGCCTCGCCGAGCGCGAGGGCCGCCCGCTCCGCCTCGTTGAACAGCGCGGAATCCCGCCAGGCGGCGACGGCCGTCACCCGCTCGGGCGTTACGCCCGCCTGCAGCGCGTTGCGCGAGTGCAGCTCCACGCAGACGCTGTCGCCGTTGATCTGGCTCACCCGCAGGTAGACAAGGTAAAGCGTCCCTTTCGGAATGCCGGACTGTTCGGCGGAAGCGAACAGCGCGCGTCCGAGCGCCTGCAGCGGATCGGCCAGATCCGGCACGAGCGCCACGGGACTTGCAATGCGAGGTTTGAGCGACATTTTCATTCCACTCCTTGATCCGTGATGTGCGGGCCCTGTATCGAGCCCTGCACCATGATGACGGAAAGGGCGGAGCGGAATGTGACAACTCGTGAATTGTCACATTTGCGGTTTCTTGTTCGTCAATCATAATAGAGAGAGTATAGCTTCATACGGGAAGGAATGTATGGATGATCGCACAAGACCGGCTTGCGGAACAATTCGAGGCGCACCGTCAGCATCTGCTCCATGCGGCGTACCGCATGCTGGGATCGCTGAGCGAGGCGGAGGACGCGGTGCAGGAAGGGTGGCTCAGGCTCTGCCGCGCGGAGGCCGATGCGATCGAAAATCTGGGAGGTTGGCTCACCCGGGTCGTGTCGCGGGTCTGCCTCGACATGCTGCGGTCGCGGAAAAGCCGCCGCGAAGAGCCGCTGGAGACGCATCCGGCCGAAGCGTATCCCGCGGCCGAAGACGGCGACGGGCACGACCCCGAGCGGGAAGCGCTGATGGCCGAATCGGTCGGCGTCGCGCTGCTCGTCGTGCTGGATAAGCTCAAGCCCGCGGAGCGCGTCACGTTCGTGCTGCATGATATTTTCGGCATGCCCTTCGCGGATATCGCGCAAGTCGTCGACAAGTCGGAAGCCGCCGTCCGGCAGCTCGCCAGCCGGGCGCGCCGCCGGGTGTCCGGCACGGCTCCGCGGGATTCCGCCGACCTGGCCGGCATGCGCCGGCTCGTCGACGCGTTCATCACCGCGGCGCGCGCGGGCGACTTCGGCGCGCTGATCGCGGTGCTCGATCCCGACGTCACGCTGCGCGACGTCAGCGACGGCGGCGCGCGGGTCACGCGCGGCGCGGAAGCGCTCGCCCGCCGCGTCTGCGGCCGCGCGCTGGCCGCCCAGACCGCCGTCGTGGACGGCGGCATCGGCGCCGTCGCCGCGCCGCTGGGACGCCTGGCCTACGCGCTCAAGTTCGACATCCGCGGCGGGAAGATCATCGCCGTCGAGCGGATCGCGGACCCGGCGCGGCTCGCCGCGCTCACGCTGCACGTGCCGTTCGTTCAGGCGCCATGACGCTATTCCGCGATCTCCCGCAGATAGAAGATCGCGATCTGCGTCCGGTCGCGCAGCTCCAGCTTGCCGAGAATTTCGGTGATGTAATTCTTCACCGTCCCTTCGCTTAAGAAGAGCGACTGCGCGATCTCGCGGTTCGACAGCCCGTCGGCGATCTTGCGGACGATTCGCTGCTCGGTGTCGGTCAGGCCGAAGTCGGCGAGCCGCTTCCGCCCGGACGGCGCGGCTCCCCCGCCGGCGCCTCCGGCGCGCAGCATGCCGGCCAGCTTCCGCGCGACGTCCGGATGCATCAGCGTATGGCCGGCATGCACCGCGCGGATGCCCTCCGCGATCGTGTCCGGCGGGACGTTCTTGAGCAGGTACCCGCCCGCGCCGTATTTGAGCGCTTTCACGATGTATTCGTCATCGTCGAACGTCGTCAGGATGAGCACCTTGACGTCCGGCGCCGTCTCGCGGATGAGCCGCGTCCCTTCCACCCCGTCGCACACCGGCATGCGCACATCCATCAGCACGACGTCGACCTCGCCCGGATGCTCGCGCACGAACCGGACCGCTTCCTGCCCGTCCGCGCACACCCCCGCCACCCCGATGTCCGCCATCGTACCCAGAATGAGCCGCAGGCTCTCCCGAATAAAAGGATCGTCATCCGCCACCAACGTCCGAATCACCCGATGTCCACCTCCGCGTCTGCATCGTCCGGCCCGACGGCCATTTTATCCGCTCGCCTGAAAAAAGCTTCGCCAGCCGCGCCACCGTCCAAAGACCGTCAATCCGCCAATCATCCCGTCGCCAACCGTCACCGCCGCGGCAAAATTGTCCGCACCGCGAACCGTTCCCCGGCGACCATCTCAAGCCGGCCGCCGGCGAGCCGCGCCCGCTCCTCCATGCCGAGCAGGCCGAGCCCCTTGCGGATGACCCCGCCTTCCGGCAAGGCGCCGTTGTTGCTGACCGTCATCCTGAGCTCCTCCGGCGCATACTCGAGTTCGACGGTCACTTCCGTGGCCTCGCCGTGGCGCAAGGCGTTCGTGACCGTTTCTTGCGCGTTGCGGTACAGCACGATCGCGTCGCTCGGATAGAGCGGCCAGGGCGCGCCGACCGCCCGGAACCGGACGGCGGCGCCGACCGCTCCCGCCAGCTCCCCGATCAGCGTCTCCAGGGAATATTCGCTCCGGGCCGCTTCCGCCGGCTTCAACCGCCGGACGGTCGACCGCAGCGCGTCCATCGCGCCCGCGAGCTGATCCCGCACTTCCCGGACCAGGTCCATCGCTTCGCCGCGGCCGCCGTCGATGCGGACCGCCGCTTCGAGCATCATTTTCAGCCGGATGAGCCGGTGGCCCAGCTCGTCGTGCAGATCGTGCGCGATGCGGTTCCGCTCTTCCATCTGCGCCAGTTCCTGCACCTTCGAGGCGTAGTCCAGCGCCGTGCGGCGGGCTTCCTCCAGCTCGTGGTTCCGCGTCTGGAGCTGGACGTACAGCGCCTCGATCTCCCCCCGGTCGACCGCCGTCTTCCGGATGCGCATCAGGAGCAGCGCGATCGCGGCATAGGCCATATTGGCCGCCGTGAGCAGCTCGGCCGAAAAATGCGTCCACGCCGCCGCGTTCATCGCGGCCCCCGCAAGCGTCACCCGCGGGATGAACGCTCCCGCGCGCTCCGGCGGGGTGTACAGCGCCGCGGGAACGGCGAGCGGCAGCAGCCCGCCGTATTGCCAGCCGAAAGCGGCCAGCGCCGCCGTCTCCGCGGCGAACGGCAGCGGAAGCGCGCCGGAGCCTTCGCGGGCTTCGTACCGGTCGCGCAGCCTCATCACCAGCAGCAGGCACAGCAGCAGAAACACATACAGCGCCTCGTCCGTCACGCGTTCCGACATCAGGATGGCGGCGACGCCCGCGGCGACCACCGTCAGATAACGAAGCATGAGATAGGCAGCGTTCAAGGATACCGTACCCTTCCCCGGATCGTTGTCCCCATTATAGCACGAGAAGCGCGGGTGACGGCGCGCAAGGAATGATGACTTTCGTCATCCCGCTTCATGACTTCATCCACCTGACCGGACGCTTCCGATCGGGTACGCTGGAATCAGACAGATCCGAACAACGGGGAGGAACATGCGATGAGTTTTGTCCGACTGCGCCAGGTGGTCAAACGATACGGCACGAAGCTGTCGGTCGACCATCTGTCGCTGACGATCGAACGCGGCGAGATTTTCGGGCTGCTCGGGCCGAACGGCGCGGGCAAAAGCACGACGATCAAAATGATCTGCGGACTGCTCCGCAGCGATCAGGGCGAGATCGAGGTGGACGGGGAGTCGGTGCGCCGCCATCCGCTCGATGTCAAATCCAGGATCGGCATCGTGCCGCAGGAGATCGCGCTTTACGACCAGCTTACGGCGGCGGAGCATCTGCGCTTCTTCGGCAAGCTGTACGGGCTGCGCGGCAAGCAGCTCAAGGAGCGGATCGACGAAGCATTGGCCTTCGTCGGCCTGTCGGGCCACCGGAACGAACGACCCGGATCGTTCTCCGGCGGCATGAAGCGGCGGCTCAACATCGCCTGCGCGATCGTCCACCAGCCGCAGCTCATCATCATGGACGAACCGACCGTCGGCATCGACCCGCAGTCCCGCAACCACATCCTCGAATCGGTGCGGGAGCTGAACCGGCGCGGCGCCACCATCATTTACACGAGCCATTACATGGAGGAAGTCGAGGCGATCAGCTCGCGGGTCGGCATCATCGACCACGGCAGATTGATCGCGCTGGGCACGATCCGGGAGCTGCTGACGCAGGTGGAAGAGCAGGAGAAGCTCGCCATCGAGACGGAAGGCCTGACCGATGGAGCGGTCGAGGAGATCAAGCGGCATGCGTCCGTCCGGCGGGTGGAGGTGAGGGACGGCGTGCTCGACATCTACCTCCGGCACGCGCAATCGTACCTGCAGGACATGCTGTACATTCTCGCCAAGCACGAGGTGCGCATCGCGTCGCTCCGCAACGAGACGCCGAACCTGGAGACGCTGTTCCTGACGCTCACCGGCCGAAATCTGCGGGATTAGGAGGGACGGACCATGCGAACGATCGGAACGCTCATCCACCACGAACTCCGCCGCATGATACGGGCCAGGGAGACGTTCTGGCTGCTCATTTTCATGCCGCTCCTGCTCATCCTCATCCTCGGCAACGCGCTGTCGGGCTTTTTCGACCTTGAAGACCGCAAGATCGATCCGATCGCGGTCGGGCTGGTCGTGCTGGATGATGCGTCGGCCGGAATGGCCGGATGGCTCCGCGCGGAAGAGATGGCGCCTTGGCTGTCCGTGAGCGATTTTGCGGACAGGGAACGGATGCTGGACGCGCTGGAGAACGGGGAGATCGGATACGGTGTGGTGGTGCCGGAGCATTTTGCGGACAAGGTGGCATCCGGAAGCGAAGCGGTCTGGGAACTGTATCCGGGACAAAATGCGGACTTGAACCTTGTGGCGGAGAGCGTGATCGGGGGGCTGCTCGAGAGGATCAACTTCGTCCAATCGGCCGCCATCGCGCTCGGAAATCCGCAGGCGGCCGAGGCGGCCGCAGCCGGCGCGTCCGCCGCGGAAGGCTCTTACGTGAACGTCACGGCGCCGGATATGAGCGGCCGCGACTACTCGGCGCTGCAATACTATGCCGCCCAGATGCTGGTCATGTTCCTGCTGTACGCCGGCATGGCGGCGGGACTGTCCATCGTCGAGGAGCGGGAGGCGCGCACGATGGACCGGATCCATGCCGCGCCCGTGAAGCCGGTTCACGTGCTCATCGGCAAGATCGCGGGCAACAGTCTCGTCGCGTTCGGCCAGGCGCTCGTCATCATCGTTTTCACGCTGGCGTTCTACGGCCTGGAATGGGGCAGCCGCTACGTCCACCTGCTCGCGGCCTGCGTCTTCACCGTCGCCGCGGCGGTCAGCCTCGCCGTCATCGTCGCAGCCCTCACGCCGAAGGCCAAGACGTTTCAGATGATCTTCATGACGCTGACGATGGTCATGACGTTCCTGAGCGGCGGCTTCACGCCGGATCTGGGCGGATTTCTGGAGCGGCTCGGCGAGTTCACGCTCAGCTACTGGGCGTCGCAAAGCTTCATCCAACTCATGCTGAACAGCGCGGATTCGATCGTGCAAGAACATCTGACCGTGCTCGGGCTGACCGCGGCCGGTCTGTTCCTGATCTCGGCCCTGCTCGGCGGAAAGGCGGTGTCCCATGAATAGCTGGCTCATAGCGGCGAATCTTGCGCGCCGAACGATCGGCACCGTGAAAGGCATCCTGCTCTTCATCGCGCTGCCGGCCGTCATCATCTCGTCGATGGTCGGACTCGTGACCTCGACCGGCGGCGGCAGCCGGGCGACCGTCGGGTATGCCGATCTGGATGAAAGCGAAGCCTCGCGCCATATTGTCCGGGCGCTCGAACAGACAGGGCGCTACAAATTGGTGCGGTACGAGACCGACCGTGAGACCGCGGACATGGTGGCGGAGCGGGAGGTCGCGTCCGGCTTCGTCATCCCCGCCGGTTTTGAAGCCGATTGGCTGGCCGGGCTTCGGCCCGAACTGACGATCATCCGGCTGATGCTCGACGAAGCGTCGGCGATGCTGGAGATGGATCTGGACAGCATCGTCCGCACCATGAACGAAGCGGCCGCGCTCACGGACACCGCGGGCGGCGGAGCCGTCCGGGACGCCGCGATGGCGGTGCTGAACCAGCATCTGCAAGGGCTCGTCGGCGGCGAGAAAATCGATACGCAACGGGGCGGCAGCCTGGATTTCCTGAGCATCGGATTTTCGCTCATGTTCCTGATGATGCTGATCAACCAGAGCGTCACCCTCGTCGTCGAAGACCGCCGCAACCAGACGATGGCGCGCGTCTACGCGGCGCCGGTGCGGAGCTTCGACATCGCCGCCGGCAATTTCATCGGCAGCGTGTTCATCGGCACGCTGCAGGTGCTCGCCATCGCCGCCCTGATCCGCGGCGTGTTCGGTTACGACTTCGGCGTGCCGGCCTGGATGCAGATCGTCATCATGGAATGCTTCATTCTGGCTTCGCTCGGCATGGCCAGCGCGGTTGCCGGGTTCATCCGCAACACGAAGCAGCTCGCCGTCATCAACACGCTGATCATGACGCCGACGTGCATGATCGGCGGCTGCTTCTGGCCGATCGAGATCATGCCGGCGTTCATGCAGAAGCTGGCCAATTTCGTGCCGCAGAAATGGGCGATCGAAGCGATGACGCTGGGGGCCGCCGGAGAGACGCTGTCCGGGATCGCCCTCCCGCTCGGCATCCTGCTGCTCTTCGCGGCGGTGCTGCTCGGTTTCGGCACGGCGGTGCTGCGTCCGGCGAAATGATGCGCGCACGATGCGCCGCGCAAGGGTATAATGGGCGTTGAGCGCGCCGCGGCGTGCAAGGCGCGGCGGCCAAAATGTCTGATCGTGAAACCGGGGGAAGCGGACAGATGCGGTATCGCGAGGTTCGGGAGGGCCTTTTCATCCGGAGGATCAACCGCTTCGTCGCCGAGGTTCGGGTTGACGGAAGCGCGGAGAAGGTTCATGTGAAGAATACCGGCCGGCTCAAGGATTGGCTCGTGCCCGGGCGCCGCGTCGTATTGGAAGACACCGGGCAAGGCGGGGCCGGTCGCAGGACGCGGTATTCCCTGATCGCCGCCGGGCGGCGGGACGGATGGGTGAACATCGACTCGCAGGCGCCGAACGCGGTCATCCATGAAGCGCTTCAAGCCGGGCGGATCGGCGAGCTGCCGGCCGTCCGGTCGCTGCGCCGGGAGGCGGTGTTCGGCGGGTCCCGCTTCGATTTTCATTTCGATGACGGCGGCCTCGAAGGGTTCATCGAAGTGAAAGGGGTCACGCTGGAGCGCGGCGGCGCCGCCCTGTTCCCGGACGCCCCGACGGCGCGCGGCGCAAGGCATCTGGACGAGCTGGCGAAGGCGGCGGAGAGCGGGTATGCGGCCTTCGCCATTTTTCTCGTGCAGATGGAAGGATGCCGCAGGTTCGCGCCGAACGAAGCGGAGGACCCGCGCTTCGCCGAAGCGCTGAGGCGGGCGGCGCGGGCCGGCGTGCGCGTCCTCGCCTACGATTCCGTCGTGTCGGCGGACGAGATCGCCATCGGCAGGCCGCTGCCGGTCACGGACGTCCTGTGACGGCCCTTCCCTGGCCGCTTCGGCCGGCCTGCCGCCGGTACTGCCCGGGCGACGTTCCCGTCCACTTCTTGAACGCGTTCTGGAACGCGCTCGGTTCGGTGTAATGGAGCAGAAAGGCGATTTCCCCGATGGAGATGCCGTCCTGTCTCAGCAGGCGGATGGCCGTCTGCCGGCGCACCCGCGTGACGAGTTCGCTGTAGGTCGTGTTTTCCGCCCTTAGCTTCAACTGCAGCGTGCGCTCGCTGACGCCGAAATGATCCGCCGCCTGGGGCAGCGTCGGCAAGCCGTGCGGAAGGGACGCGCGCAGCCATTCCAGCACCTGCCCGGTGAACGGGCCCTCGGCATCGGCCGCCATCGCCGCCTGCCTGTCGTCCGCAACCGACTCGAACATGGTCCGCAGCCGCTCGTCCGCATAGAGGATCGGCCAATCCAGCACGTTCCGGTCCAGGCGGATGGCATTTTCACCGGCTCCGAAAAGGGGCGTCACGCCGAACGTCTCGAGATAAGGCGCGGTGTCCGGCGGCGCTTCGTGCATGAACCGGATCTCCCCGGCCTCGGGACGCCGATTGGCGAACCGGCGGATCATGGCGAGAACGGAAGCCGCCATGTCTTCCGCGCAGTGGCGCACGGCCAGGGCGGGGGCGTCGAAGGTGAAGCGGATGACCAGCTCGCCGCCTTCCGCCTCCCAGGCCAGCCGAAACCCGTCGGACACAATCGCATAGTAACGGACATACGCATCCAGCGCCTCCCGGATCGTCCCGGCGTGCATCATCACATAGCCGAGCACGCCGAAATCCGCCGGCTCCCTGTACCCCTCCAGATAAAGGCCGATATGGTCGTCGCCCGTCAGCGCCGCCGCTTCTTTCATCAGCCGGGACAATTCGTCGACGGGGATCCGGGCGTCCGCATCCCGCAGCAGACCGCTGTCGAACGAGACCTTGCGGCAGAACGATTCGGGATCGAACCCCCTCGCCGCCACAAACTTCAGAATCGGAAAAACCATCGACACCGCCGTGTAGGACCGTCGCAACCGCCGCCCCCCCTTTTTTGCGCCAATTCACAATTCCTTTGCGCTTCCGATCATCGCGATGTTCGTCTTTGGTGGTCTATGCTTGAAACAAGCAAGTTCACTATAGCATCAGACGGCATGAACGCCAAGGAGGATATGATGGGCAAAAGAATCTTGTTGATCGTCGGACACCCCGATCCGGAAAGCTACTGCGCGGCATTGGCGGAGCGCTACGCGGCGGGGGCGAAGAGGAGCGGCGCGGACGTCCGCGTGCTGGATCTCGGGCGGCTGGCTTTCAATCCGGTGCTGAAATTCGGTTACCGGCAGCGTATGGAGCTGGAGGACGATCTGGCCGCCGCGCAGGAAGCGGTCCGCTGGGCCGAGCATCTGGTGCTGGTCTACCCGAACTGGTGGGGTTCGATGCCTGCGCTGCTGAAAGGCTTTTTCGACCGCGTCTTCCTGCCCGGATTCGCTTTCCGCTACCGGAAAGGAAGCAAATTTTGGGACAGACTGCTGACGGGCCGAACCGCCCGCCTGATCGTGACGATGGACACGCCGCCCCTGATCAACCGGTGGGTGTACGGGCACGCCGGCCACAAGGTCATGAGGCGGAATATCCTGCAATTCTGCGGCATCCGCCCCGTCAAGGTCACCGAGATCGGTCCGGTGCGCGGATCGACGGACGAGAGGCGCAGCACCTGGTTGAACAAGGCGGAGCGCCTCGGGGAGCGGCTGGCGTAGGCGGCCGGCCGGTTTGTGTTCGGTTTCGCCGCGCTTACGGCTGCGCCTGTTCGGCGGCCTCCGCTTCGGCCTTCGTGCGATGGACCGTGCCGAACGGATGGTTCGGCGGCCCGTAAATCGTGTACAGTTTCAGCGGCCGCGGTCCGGTGTTGGTCACGTTGTGCCAGGTGCCCGCCGGAATCATGATGGCGTCGTCCTCGGACACGCGCCTGACGAAGTTGAGGTTGTCTCTCCGGGGACCCATTCTCACCAGGCCGTATCCTTCCTCGATCCGGATGAACTGGTCGACATTCGGGTGGACTTCGAGACCGATGTCGCTTCCCGGCTCGATGCTCATCAAGACCACCTGCAGATGCCGTCCCGTCCAGATCGCCCTGCGGAAGTCGGTGTTCCACTCGGCCGCTCTCTCGATGTTGATGACGTGAGGGTTGCCGCCGTAGTCCCGCAGATCCGGGCGCTGTCTGTCGTCCTGCCATCCGCCGCCGGTGCCGTCGAATCGGCCGCAGATGCACGGGCCCCCGTACGCCGGATAAGCCGGATAGTAGCTCCCGTAGGGCACGGCGTTCGGCCACTGCGCGCCGTAATAGGGATGATGAAGGTTGTAGTAGGCCAATTTCGCTCACACACTCCTTGATGATCGGGATTGTTGTCATGGGTGGAATCTGCTAGCATTGTATGCATTTGCCCAGATGTGCGTGAGCGGAGATGGCCGAACGCGCCATGACCGTGCGAGCGCGCATGGTCCGTCCAAGGTAATGCAAAAATACATTCCATTTAGCCCGAAAACACCCGAACAGCCGAATATACTGCAGATTTGCAACACATTCGCCGACATTTCCGAAATCCATCTAATTATAGTGCAAAAATACATTATATCGGCGATCCGCCAGCCCGTTACCCTTCCACCGTGCCGCCTGTCGCGGTCTGTGAGGCCGCCGGCGCCGTCCGAATCCGCGCCGCGACCAGCGCACACATGATGAGCAGCGCCGCCGCCACGCCGTACGCGCCGAACAGCTTCGCCTGCTTCGCGAGCAGCCCGGAGCAGCCGGTGCCGACGAGCAGGCCGCCCATCATCAGCGGCAGGATGATGCCGTTCGTCCGGCCGATGTAGGCCTCCTCCACTTCCTTGATCATCAGCGCGCCGAGCACGACCTGAAGGAACGTCATCGCCACGCCGGACAGCAGCCGGACGCTGCCCGTGAGGAGCGGCCAGAGCGACAACACTTCGACGAAGGTGCCGATGCCGAAAATCACGAGCGTCCACGGCACGATTCGCCTTCTGTGCCGGTCGATCCAGCCGGACAGCCCCGCCGCCAACGCGCCGCCGGCGAGCAGCCCCATCCCTTCGAGCATCGCGAACCATTGCACCGCTTCCTTCCGCAGCCCGAGCCGCTCCATGACGACGAAGACGTCGAGCGGGGCGACGATGCCGGCGGAGAGGCCGAGGAACAGGAACATGACGGCCGCTGTCTTCAGCGTGCGGTGTCCGGCCACGTAGCGGAACCCTTCCCGCAGATCTTTGAGCGGCGAGGTTTTCGGCCCGCTGTCCCGCATGCGGGGCGTGGAAGGCAGCAGCAACTGCACGGCCGACGCCGCCGCGAACACGAAGGCGAGCGCCGAGAGCGACCATTCGATGCCGAGACGCGTATAGACGAGGGTGCCGACCAGCGGCCCGGCGATCATGAACATGGCCGTCATGCTTTGGGTAAAGCCGATCGCCGCTTCGACGTGCCGCTCCGGCACATGCCGCTTGAACAGCACCGCCGAGGACGGCTGGGAGAACTGGCTGACGACGGCGGACACGATTGTGGCCGCGAACGCGGCTTGCCACCACCCGGCCGCCACCATTCCCAGGATGATCAGGACGGATGCGGCGCTCAGCGCGTCGCCGAGGACGACGGTTCGCTTCGGATTCCACCGGTCCGCGAACGTGCCGCCGATCAGCGAGAACACGAAGATCGGCAAATATTCGAACGTGGTCAGCAGCGCGACGGCCGCCGGATTGTTGCTCGTCTGCTCCATGATGTAGAAGAGCAGCGCCATGTTCCGGATCCAGATGCCGGCCTGCTGCAGCAGATCGGCGCCGGCCACGACGAGAAACACGCGGTTGCGGAACAGCTGTGCCATGCGGCATTCTCCTTTGCCCTTCATTTAATCCGACCGGTCGGTTTAATTAAAGGCGGACGAACGGGTTGAGGCTAACCAGCATCGGCCGGCCGCCTCCTCCGGGGACAAGCAGCCCCCTCCTACTTCGCGCTGATCCCGCGGACGAACAGCTCCGCCGCCTTCCGATAGATCGCCCGCATCCGATCGCGGGGCACCTTCTCGTAGTAGGCCATGCCGAGCCCGCCCATCGTGGCGGCGAAAATATACGCCAGCTCCGCCGGATCGTCCCGCTTGAACGCGCCCGCCGCGACGCCCTCCTCGATGATTGCCTGGATGACGGGATATTGCATCTGCGCGAGCTCGATCATTTTCTCGAACGTCCCGGTATCCACGCCTTGGCTGGTGAGGAACTCGTCGACGACCTTCAGGAACGGATCGTCGAAATCTTCCTGCCAGTAGTCGGCGAGGGCGT
>Ga0310832_100836_pt1 | contig 16522 bp, 10 predicted proteins | sample WT_ome_7_FD_201303 | JGI IMG/M metagenome (GOLD analysis project Ga0310832, IMG submission 201303) | Sorghum-adapted microbial communities enriched on wild type (WT) sorghum from Joint BioEnergy Institute, Emeryville, California, United... ...
CGCGGCGAAGCTCCTCAGGCCTCCCGGAGCTCCTCGATTTCGTCCCCGGCGCCGATGGCCATGCACACCTCGGCGGTGACGTCGCTGGCCCGCATGTCCTCGTTGCCGCACAGCTCGAGCAGACGGGCCGCGCTCACGCCGAGGTCGACGAGCAACGCGGGGTCGCCGACCGGTTCGGCGATCCTGGGGTCGCCCGGATCGGCGGCGCCCATAAGCGGTTCGTCGTCCGGCGACGCCGGTGAGGTCAGCTCGGCGTCGATCTCCACCGCCGACCGTGGCTCGTCACCGAGGAGAAGAGCACCGATCCGCGACTCCTCGGCGAAGCCGGCGTCCGAGGCGAACACCCGCGGGTCCTCACCCTTGTCCAGGCGCATGATGGCCAGGTACTCGTCGTCCGACTCAAGAAAAAGCAGCGAGACATCGGCGGAGGGGTCGACGTCGCGCAACCGGTCGGCGATGTCCTCGCCGTCGGCGGCGTCGGCGAGCGAGATCGGCAGGGCGCTCCACTGGCCATCGGAGCGGACCACGGCGGCGGCGAAGTAGGACACGTCTTCCTCCAGACCGTCTACAGTGGCCAGCCGAGGGTGAGCCAGCGCACCGCGGCGATGCCCGCGGTCACGCTCCCGCCGAGGGCCGCGGCCACCGCCACGCCCACCGCTGCGCCGCGGTCGCCGAACCGCAGCAACAGGCCCGCGACCACGGCCGCGACCGCCACCGCCATCACCATGAGCAGGAACAGGCCCCGCATCGAGGTGGCGAAGAGGGCGACCAGCACCTGCCAGGCGAGCGTCAACACGGCACCGGCGGCGACGGCGGGCACCCGGACGGGGTGGGGCTCCCGGAACGTCGGACGACGCGGACGCGACGGGAACAACCCGGACGGTGCGGCCGACTGCACGCCCCACAGGCTAGCCAGCGGGCCGGCCGTGGGCGGCGGGTTCCGCCGGATTCCGCTCCGCGGGCGTTCGGTTGCGGCACAACCGGACCAGTATCGTGATCGTCGTGAACGTCGCGGTCATCGGCATGGGGCTCATCGGTGGGTCGCTGATGCGTGCCCTCGCCGCGGCCGGACACTGGGTGATCGGCTACGACCTCGACCCGGCGACGCGGGCGATGGCCCGCACCGGCGCGGCCCAGGCACCGCCGGGCGCACGCTGGCAGGTGTCGGCGTCGGTCGCCGACGCGGTGGCCAACGTCGATCTCGCCGTCATCGCGACCCCGCTCACCGCGGCGGCGCAGGTTCTCGACCAGATCGCCGGCGCCGGATTCACCGGCCTGGTCACGGATGTCGTCTCCGTGAAGCAACCGATGCGCCAGCTCGTGGCCGAGCGGCTGCTGTTCAACCCGAGCCATCCGCGCCTGCGCCCGCCGGACGACCGCCTGCGGCTGGCCGGCTACGTGGGCGGACACCCCATGGCGGGCAAGGAGAGCACCGGCTTCGCGGCGACCGACCCGAACCTCTTCAACGGGTGCGCCTGGGTGCTGTGCCTGGAGGAGGAGACCAACCTCGACGACTGGCTGACCGTGGCCCGGCTGGTGACCAGCCTGAACGCGCGGGTGGTGCCGACGACCGCCGAGGACCACGACCGGGTCGTCGCCGCGGTGTCCCACGTTCCCCACCTGCTCGCGGTGGCGCTCACCAGCGCGATCGGCGACCCCCTGGCCAGCACGCTGGCCGCCGGCTCATTCCGCGACGGCACCCGGGTCGCGAGCAGCCCGCCCGACCTCATCGCCGCAATGTGCGGCGGCAACGCCGGGCCCGTGCTCGATTCGCTCGACGCCGTGCTGGCCCAGCTCGAGGAGGCCCGGGCCGCGCTGGAGTCCTCCGACCCGGTCGCCGCGATCCGCGAATGGGCCGCCCCGGCCCACGCCGCGCGCCGGCGTTGGCCGCGCGGCTGGGGCGAGCCGCATCAGATCCCGGCGACGGCGGAGAACCTGCTCGCCGTGGGGGACCAGGGAGGCTGGGTGAGCGCCGTCTCCCCCGACGGCCGTACGGTCACCGTCGCCTATCCCGTCTGATCCTCACCAGTCCCGTCTTGGTCCTCACCGGTCCCGTTTGGACCTCACCAGTCCCGTGTGGTCCTCACCAGTCCCGTCTGGTGCTCACTAGTCCCGTCTGGTCCTCACTAGTTGTCAGGACGGAACTGGTTAGGTCAGGAAGGACGCCTTCCCGACGTCAGGACGTCACCAGGCGTCCCTCCTGACCCGATATGCCCTCCGACGCCATACCCTCCCCGCTGCGCGGCTTCGCCTTCCCCGGTGCGCGGCTGCGCCTTCCGCGCCGAGGCGGCCCGGACGAACTAGGCCGTCCGCCCGGACGCGCTCTCAGCCGGGGCGCCCTGGGGCAGGCGAGACCGCAGGCCGGCCACCAGGTTGTCGCGGCATTGCTTGGTGAGGTTGTCCCCGGTCCAGGACTCCTCCAGTTTCACGGTGCGGCCGTCGTGCAGGCCGACCTCGAGCCGTACCGGCACCTCCTTGAGCACCGTGACCGAGGCGACGTCCTCGAAGGCGAGGAAGCGGTGAGTCCGCGCGAGCTCCTCGACGGGCGCCGACGCGGCGAGGGCGTGCAGCCGCTTCTTGCCGCCGTCGGTGCTCTTCGGGCCGGGGGCGAGGATCAGACCGTTCGTGAGAATGAGGACGTCGTGCCAGGCGCCATCGACCTTCATGTTGGCGATGCCGCCCACGATCCCGCCGCCCTTGGCGGTGGCCGTGGCCTGCACCAGGCTCGCCTTGGCGGTGTCGATGCCGAGCTCGGCCAACCGGGCCCGCGCCGTCTCGACGGTCTCCGGCGAGAGCGCGAGCCGCACGATCTCACGGGCGTCGAACGGTGTACCGTCCGGCCGGACCAGGGTCGCCGGGCCGGCCCAGGAGTGCCGCCACGTGGCCACGCCGGAGCGGACCGCGGCGAGGCTCACCAGCAGGCCGAGCGCATCGGCCGGCGCCTCGCCCAGCGGACCCCCGACCGTACCCAGTCGTCCGGCGGCGGACAGATCGAGCACGGTACCCAGGTCGACCCGGCCGCCGCCCGTGCTGCGGGCGACGCCTCGGTAGATCTCGTCGGCGGCCTCCTGCGCAGTCGCGGTCATCGCCGCCGCCGTGAACTGGTCCCACGGCAGCACCTGCCGGGAGCCGACGTTCAGCGCCATCGAGGCGAGGGCGGCGCAGGCCTGCGGGAACCCGGGGATGAGGTCGGTCGCCGGACGTGAGTCGATGGTGACCGGCTGGTCGGGTATGGCGTCCATCGCCTGGATCCGGGCCGCGATCGGCGGGTGGGAGTCCCACCGGGACCCCTTGTCCGGCGGCAGCTCGGTCCGCAGCCTCGCCAGCTCGCCGGAGCGGTGGCGCAGCAGCTCCCCGAAGCCGCCGAAGATGTCGTCCGGGGCGTAGCCGGCCTCCCAGCCCGGGGCCACGTACTGTCCAAAGTAGAAGTTCCAGGCCGCGTCGACGATCGGGATCTCGCGCAGCGCCGACTGGGCCGCCTCCCGGCCGGCGACCTGGACCGAAGCCCGGTCAGCCTCCAGCTCCTGCCGACGGCTCACCGCCGCCTCCACCAACAGATATATCCGTGCGTACAGCTTGAACAGCCAGGCCACGAACCCGGACAGGTTGGCCACGGTGCCGAGGATGGCCATCCGGCCGCGGTAGGTGATGGGTCCGAGGCGGGTGTGGCGGCCCGAGTAGTGGCCGAGCTCGTGCGCCAGCACGGACCGCAACTGGGTCACCGAGAACGCCTGCAGCAGCGGAACGCCGAGCAGGAGCGTCCGGCGTCCGCCGATCAGGCCCAGCAGGCGGGCGTCCTCGGTGACCGCCGCGTTCACGTCGGGGACCAGCAGGATCTGGTCGGGCCGGCGCGTCTTGAGCTGGGCCGCGAGCTCGGTGACGATCGCCCACAACTCCGGCGCCTGCTCGGGCGAGACCGGCAGACCGGACGGCGCCTCGGGCCGGGACCGGATCACCCGCCACAGGGCGACGAGGATCGCCACGGCCGCCGCGATCGTGACGTAGCCGAGCTTGCTGCCCGCCACGCCCAGGCCGCGGGAGAACGCCCCGACGGTCAACCAACCCAGCCCGCCGATGACGGCGAAGGCGAACACATAAAAGCCGAACAACATCACGACCGCGATGGTCGCCCGCACTGTGGTCAGCATCAGCCACTCCTTCCAGCGGGCCGCACACTACCGCCTCTGCGGCCCACGGTCGGCCCCGACCGCCCCGACTGGATGGTTATCGGCCACCCGGTGTTGTCCGACCGAATTGCCCGGGTGCTGAGACATGTCAGTCGCTGAACGGTTGGATCAGTGGCTGAACCGGTCGAACCAGTGGCTGAACCGTTCGGATCAGTAGCTGAACCGGTCGGGTCAGTAGCTGAGGCGTTTCGCTCAGTTACCGCTACATCTCCCGCAGGACGGTCCTCATCAACCTGATGCCCGATCGGGTGACAGCCAACCGGAACCGCCGCTGCTCGGCCCCACCAGCGTCGCCCGACTCGAGCCCTCGTCTCGCGGCTCGACGGCTCGGCCGGTGCGGCCAGGAGAAGATCCGCCGTTGGGCTGGGAGGCGACCTTCGACTGGGGGCTCACCCGCTGGCTGGACGGCGTCGCGACGCTGGTCGCGGAGCGTCGGCGCCGCCCGCCGCGGAAGGAGCCCACCCCGCGGAAGGAGCACAGTCGGCCACACCAACACCGCCCCCCGAAGTAGGCTCGCCGGCATGCCGGTACCGCGGGACCCCGTCGCTGACCTGCGGCGCATCGCCTTCCTGCTCGAGCGGGCGGGCGAGGCGACCTATCGGGTCAGGGCGTTCCGCGGCGCCGCGGCCGTGGTCGCGACGATGTCCGCCGAGGAGCTCGCGGCCCGGGCGGCCGCCGGCACCCTGACCGAGGTGAAAGGGCTCGGCGAGGTCACCGCCCGGTGCATCGCCGAGTCGCTGCGCGGCGAGGAACCGGTGTACCTGCGCCGGCTGGAGGCGACCGAGGGGACCGACATCGGCGAGGCGGCGGCCGCGATCCGGAAGGCGTTGCGCGGCGACTGCCACTGCCACTCCGACTGGTCCGACGGCGGGTCCCCGATCGAGGACATGGTGAGCACCGCGATCGCGCTGGGCCACCGCTACCTCGTGCTCACCGACCACTCACCCCGCCTCACGATCGCCCGGGGCCTGTCCGCGCAGCGGCTGCGCGAGCAGATCGAGGTGGTCGCGGCGATCAATGCCGCTCTGGACGAGACCGGAACGGAATTCCGGCTGCTGACCGGCATCGAGGTGGACATCCTGGCCGACGGGTCGCTGGATCAATCCGACGATCTGCTCGCCCAGCTCGACGTGGTGGTCGGTTCTGTCCACAGTGGCCTGCGCGACGACGCCGACACCATGACCCGCCGGATGGTGCGGGCCGTGGCGAACCCGCACCTGGACATCCTCGGGCACTGCACCGGTCGCAAGCTCGTCACCGGCACCCCGGGCAGTGACCGCGCGCACGCCCGGGACAACCGGGCCGCGAAGGGCCGGCCGGAGAGCACCTTCGACGCGGCCGCCGTGTTCGCGGCGTGCCGGGACCACGGCAAGGCGGTCGAAATCAACAGCCGGCCGGATCGCCAGGACCCACCCAAGCGCCTGCTGCGCCTCGCGTACGAGATGGGCTGCCTGTTCGCCATCGACTCCGACGCCCACGCGCCGGGCCAGCTCGACTGGCTGGGCAACGGCTGCGAGCGCGCCGCCCTGTGCGGGGTCGAACCGGAGCGCATCGTCAACACCTGGCCCCTCGAGGAGCTGCTCGCCTGGACGGCCGGCCACGCGACGGCCAGCCAGGGACAGCCGTAGCCAGGGATAACCCGCGTGTCGGCCCCATACGTGCGGCCGGGGCGCCGGTAACCAGGTTCGCGAGGCCAAGAGCATGGGCTAGCCTCGCGGAGTGGGACACGTAGACACGATCGCCGACCGTTACGTCGACGAATGGGCGGCCCTGGACCCCATCGGCGCCACCTACGTCGGCATCGCCGGGTACGACGACCGGCTCACCGACTTCTCCCCCGAGGGATACGCGGCCCTGGCCGACCTGGACCGCCGGACGCTGGCCCAACTCGCCCAGCTGACGCCAGCCGACGAGCGGGAGCGGGTGGCGCTCGAGGCGATGACGGAGCGCCTCGGGCTCGCGCTGGAGATGTACGAGGCCGGGCTGGTCACCAGCGAGGTCAGCGTGATCTCGGGTGCGCTGCACGCCGTCCGGTCGGTCTTCGACCTCATGCCCATCGGCGGCGAGGAGGCGACGCGCAACATCGCCAAGCGCCTGGCCGCCGTACCCACCGCGCTCGCCCAGGCCCGCCGGACGCTGCTGGAGGCGGCGGCCCACGGTCACGTCGCGGCGCGGCGGCAGATCGCCGAGGTTGCCAAGCAGTGCGACACGTGGGTCGACCCGGCCAAGGACGACTTCTGGCCCAAGTTCGCCCGCCGGGTCGTCGCCGAGCCCGGCATCCCGGACTCCCTGCGGGCCGAGGTGGAGCGCGGGGCGGAGGCCGCCCGGGCGGCCACGGTGGACTTTGCCCGGTTCCTGCGCGAGGAACTCGCCCCGCTGGGCCGCGAGCGCGACGCCGTGGGCCGCGAGCACTACAGCCTGGCGTCGCGGTATTTCCTCGGCGCCACGGTCGACCTCGAGGAGACCTACGCCTGGGGCTTCGCCGAGCTGGCCCGCATCGAGTCGGAGATGCGTTCGGTGGCGGACAAGATCGTTCCGGGTGGGACGGTCCGCGAGGCCATCACCGCGCTCGACAACGACCCGGCCCGCCGCATTGTCGGCAAGGAGGCGTTCCGCGACTGGATGCAGGCGCTGGCCGACAAGGCGATCAACGACCTGCACGGCACCCACTTCGACATTCCCGAGCAGGTGCGGCGCATCGAGTGCTGCATCGCGCCGACCTCGGACGGGGCGATCTATTACACCGGGCCGAGCGAGGACTTCACCCGTCCCGGCCGCATGTGGTGGGCGGTGCCCACCGGCATCGACTCCTTCGCCACCTGGAAGGAGGTCACCACCGTCTACCACGAGGGCGTGCCGGGCCACCACCTGCAGGTCGGGCAGACCGCCGTCCGGGCCGACCAGCTCAACCGCTGGCAGCGGCTGATCTGCTGGTGCTCCGGGCACGGCGAGGGTTGGGCACTCTACGCCGAACGGCTCATGGACGAGCTCGGGTACCTCGATGACCCGGGCGACCGGTTGGGGATGCTCGACTCGCAGGCCATGCGGGCCGCCCGCGTGGTCGTGGACATCGGGATGCATCTGGAGCTCCCGATCCCCGACAACATGCTGGGCGACGTCGACGGCCGCACCGCCTTCCACCCCGGCGAGCGGTTCACCCCGGAGTTGGGCTGGGAGTTCATGCGGGCGCACTGCAGTACGCCGGACGAGAACCTCCGCTTCGAGCTGAACCGCTACCTGGGGTGGCCGGGGCAGGCGCCGTCGTACAAGGTGGGCGAGCGGATCTGGCTGCAGGCCCGGGCGGACGCCCAGGCGCGCAAGGGGTCCGCGTTCGACCTGAAGGCCTTCCACCGCGCCGCCCTGGACCTCGGCAGCATCGGCCTCGACCCGCTCCGCGCCGCCCTGGACCGCCTGTAGGCCGGGCCCGCCGGAGGGCTCGGGCACCGCGTCGGGCGTCAGGGGCAGGTCTGCCGGTAGCGGCGGTCGGGCAGGTGCAGGGCCCACTCCTCGGGCGTCAGGCCACGGCCCGCGATCCGGCACGCGAGTGCGACGAGGGACGGGTCGTTGTCCGGTGTGGACGCCAGGGCCGTGCCGACGCCCCGGCCTCCGGTGAGGTCGAAGGCGAGGACGGCCCCCGAGCCGCCGATGGTGTAGAGGGTCCGGGCGTCGGACGCGAACTGGATGCCCGTCATCGGCGCGGGACCGGCGGTGAAGCTGCGCAGCGGCGAGAGCGTGGCGAGGCTCCACACCACGGCGGCACCGTCGGCGCCCACCGTGGCGAAGCTCGCCCCGTCGGGCGCCCAGGCGGCGGCGAGCACCTGGTCCCGGTGCGCGGTGACCGACCGGGGCACCAGCGGCTCCTCGCCCGCCGGGGCCGCGGTCAGGTCCCACACCTGGACCACCGGACCGGCGGCGGCGAGCAGCATCCCGGCGTCGGTGGTGAACGCCAGTGGGGTGACCGCCCCGGGCAGGGTACGCATGACCCCGTCGGCCACGGTCAGGACGGTGGTCGACCCGCTGGTGCCGAACGCCACCGCCGACCCGTCCGGCGCGACCACGACCGAGTCCACTGGGGACGTCGGGAGGGGGTACGTGGTGGATGGCGTGCGGGCGTCGATGTTCCAGGCCGCGGCGGTGGTGGGGGACTGCGGATCGCGCCCGTGATGCGCCAGCACCAGCGTGACGCCGTCGGCGAGGAGACCGCCTCCGGACCCCGGCCACACCTGGCCGAACGCCGTGCCCGTCGGGCGGCGGTTCGCCACGTCCCAGACGACGATGCTCGCCGCCTCCGCGCCGTCGGGGGTGCGGTCGCCACCCCAGCTCACCAGACGCCGTCCGTCCGGGGTGAAGCTCAGCCCGGTCACCGGCCCGTGCCCGGGATAGTCCACTGTGGCCATCGTGGTGAGGTTGTCGCCGCTGAGCAGCAGGATCGGCCCGTCGGCGGTGCCGGCGGCGACGGTGCCGCCGTCGGGGCTGACCGCGAGCGCGGTCACGCCGGAGCCGGCCATGGCCAGCAGGTCGGGCGTGCGCTGCAGCACCGAGCGCACCACCTCGGTCTGGCTGTCGTCGAGCCGGGCCGCGGCGATGGCGAGCAGGAGTGAGTCGCGCAGGTCGGTCTCGGCCACCGCCTGCACACCGAGCCGGGACGCGTCCGAGCGCAGGGCCTTGGCGGTCGTCTGGATCTGCATGAGCACGGAGACGACGGCGATGGCGGTGGCGAGCAGGGCGAGCGCGGTCGTACCCGCGACCCACCGCCACAGCAGCAGCATGCGCCGCTTGCGGCGGGCCTCGGTGGCGAGGACCGCGCGCTGGCTGGCGGCGAGGAAGTCCCGCTCCACCGTGGACAGTTCGGCGGAGTGCCGCTCGGCCCAGTCCAGCATGGTGACCAGGCGGGCCCCCCGATAGAGAATGCTCGCGCTGCGCCCACCGGCGGCCCAGGCGTCCGCCGCTCGCCGCAGGTGGCGGCGCAGGTTCGTCTCCGCGGCCCGGTCGTCGAGCGACTCGCGCAGCCGGGGCCACTCGGTGAGCAGGCAGTCGTGGCGCAGGGTCACGGTGTCGATCTCCGGGCTGATCGTGACCAGCCCACCGGCGGCGAGCACCTCCAGCGCGGGCAGGGCGCCCCCGCCGGCCCGCGCGAGCAGCTCGCTCAGGTTGGCCCGCGTCCGCACCGCGAGCCGGTCCTCGGTCAAGGTGCACATACCGGCGAGCAGGGCGCGGGCGGCCGTCCGAGCCTGGGGGGTGGGAAGCCCGGCGTAGACCGACTCGGCGTAGGCGGCGATGGCGTTGGCGAGTCCCGGCCCGGCCTGGTAGGCGGCGAGGGTGAGCGTCGTGCCGGTGCGCGCGTACCACAGCTCGCGCAGCGTGACCGCGAGATGGGTCAGGCCACCGTGGCCGTCCTCCACTTCGGCGATGAGCCGGTCCACCAGCCCCGGCTCGACCTCGAGCCCGGCGATCTCGGCGGGCCGCACGATGGCGCGGCGCAGCTCGTCTTCGGTCATGGGCGTCACCGGCACGAGGTTCGCCGCGATCAGCTTGGCCAGCACCGGGTGACGCGCGCAGTGCCGGTAGAAGTCCGACCGCAGGCTGATCAGGACCCGGCCGGTCTCGGTGGCGGCCAGCAGCGCCTCCACGAACTCCTCGCGCTGCTGATCGTCGAACAGGACGAAGATCTCCTCGAACTGGTCGACCACCAGCAGGGTGGGCGGCGACTCATCGTCGTCCTCGACCGGGCCGGTCAGGCCGGTCGCGGCGGTGACCCGACCGGCGGCCGACCGTACGGCCGGTGCGGTCGAGCCGGGCACCAGCACGTCGACGGCGGGTGTCCGCGACACGGGCAGGCGCATCGCGGGCAACCCGGCCCTCGGGGTGAGCCCGGTGATCGCGGGGGACGGGCCGGGGCTCGGGGCCGGCAGAGGTCCGCCCGGCAGGACGCCGTCGAGGTGTCCCAGGCCCGCCGGGGCCTCCGGCGTCTCCGGCACCGGGCTCGTCGGGGGTGCCTCCTCTGTGGACTGATCGTGCTCGTCGGCGCTGGTCGAGTCCGTGGACGCGACGAAATCGGGCACCTGGTCGTCCGCGTCGGGCTGGTCGCTCGTCTCGGCCGTCTCGTCCGGAACCGGTGTGGCCCGCTCGCTCGTCGTGATGGGGAGCAGGGCGGTGGGCGTGACCAGCGGGTTGGAGCGGGCGAGCTCGACCGGTGCAGCCGGGGTGGGTCGCGCCGGCGGGGCCATCAGGTCGGCCAGGGCGCCGCCCATTGTGGACGGCGTCACCACGACCTGACGCCAGCGGCTGGAGTCGGGCAGCACGCCCGCGGCGATGGCGGGCAGCACCCCCGCCCGCAGCAGGGAGGTCTTCCCCGTGCCCGCGTCGCCGACCAGCGCCAGCAACGGCGCCTCGATCAGCCGGGCCAGCACCTCGGCGACGAGGCGTTCCCGGCCGTGGAAGAGCTCGGCGTCGCCGGGGCCGAAGCCGTTCAGGCCCGGGTACGGGCAGCCGGGGGGACGAACCGCCGGACGCAGCGCCCGGGCCCGGGCCCGGACGTGGGCGAGCTCCAGGGCCCCGGTCACGACCTCCTCGCGCAGCGCCCCCAGCATCCGCCGGGGCTCGGCCGAGTCGGCGACCGCGCGGTCGATGCGCCGGCCGGCCCGCGCGAAGGCCCATTCGCTGGCCGCGCGATGCACCTTCGCCGGCACCCCACCGGTGTTCACCAGCACTGCGGTCGCGGCCTTCTCCGACGCCGACGGGGCATAGATGCGGACGATGTCCGTGATGGCGGCATCGTCCAATGGGGACAGCACCAGCTTCGGCACGGTGGCGAGGTCCCCGACGCGGACCCGGTCGCGGCACGTCACGAAGGTGGCCACCGGTCGGGTCATCACCGACCGGACGAAGTTGGTGACCCGGGTAACATCCTCGTGCGGGGCCCGGTCCAGGTCCTCGACGATGACGACCGTGAGCCGGTCCGGCTCGGCGATGTGGCTCTCCAGACCGCGGGCGTCGGCCCGCCAGTACCGGATGACCGCACCCCGCTCGGCCGCGCGCTTGGCCACCTCCGCGATGACCCGGGTCTTGCCCATACCGGGCGTGCCGACGATGAGCCGGACCTGCGCGCGCCGGGTCGCGGCGAGGTCCATCGCGGCGCACAACCAGTCGATCTCCTGGTCCCGGCCCACGCACGGCGGGTCGGTGATGGCCAGCCCCGCCGGCACCTCGGTGGGCTGCAGCGGCACTCCGAACAGGCGCGGGTCGCGGTCGATGACCGCCTCCTCGGCCGCGCGCAGCTCGGCGCCGGGCTCCACGTTGAGGCGCTGGGCGAGCTGCTCGACGGCCCGGCGGTGGACCGCCAGCGCGTCGGCGCGGCGGCCCAGCCGCATCAGCACGGTCATGAGCTGGGCCCACAGGCGCTCGCGGTACCAGTACTCGGTCGTGAGCGCCTGCAGGTCGGACAGCAGGGTCGGTGGTACGTCCGGGGCGTGCAGGGCGAGCAGAGCGTCCACTCTGTACTCAATGGCGGACAGCCGCAGGTCCTCCAGCCGCTTCGCCTCGGCCCGCAGGAACGACAGCTGCTCGTCGAGCTCGCCCGTGACCGAGCCGTCGGGCTCCACGAAACCCTCGTAGGCGGTGCCCCGCCACAGCTGCAGTGCGGCGTCGAGCTGACGCAGGGCCAGGGCGGGCTGGCCCACGGCGAGGGCGCGCCGCCCGTCGGCCAGCAGCCGCTCGAAGCTCAGAATGTCGACATTGGATGGATGGATGGCGAGGACATAGCCGGCGGGCAGGGTGACCACGACGCTCGTCGGGTCCACATTGGGCGCCACTGCGGTGAGCGCCTTGCGCAGCCGCGCCACCATCGACGCGACCTGGCTCTCGCAGTCCTCCGGCGGCTGGCTGCCCCACAGGACCGCGACGATCGTCGCCGTGCTGACCTCCTCGCACGGGGTGCGCGCGAGCACGGCGAGCAGGGTACGGGTCGGCCCCGAGACCTCGACCGGAACCCCGTCGTAGCACAGCTCGACCGGCCCCAGCACGTTCAGCCGCCAGGCTCCATCGACTTTCGTCGTTGTCGCCGGTCGCTGCTCGGTAAGCGTCATGGCTTAGGGGTGCCCCGGGGGGTCGGGGCACGCCACCCCCTCCCCAGTTAATGTGGAAGTCGTGCTCGTCTCTGTGTGACTGACCGGGGGCCGCCGGGCGGTCGGCCGCGTCGCGCGGATCGCCGGCGCTGATGGGATTACCCGCGTCAACCGCTCGTACTCGGTGCCGGTGGCGGGGAAGCTCTGGGTGTCGGGCCGGAGCGCGGGTGGCCAGTCGAACCCGCCGTCGACCCTGGACAGTGGCAGCATACACCGTCCCTGATCTCTCAGAACAGACAAGTTTCGGCACCTCACTATCGGCCGGCACTATCGGCCGCGGCGCCGCAGCAGGACGCCGGCCGACCCGTCAGGAGTCCGCGGGTTCCGCCGCAGGTCGTGGCCGCGCCTCGGTTCGGCTGAGCCCGGCGACGGCGGCGAGCACGAGGACGCAGCCGACCGTACCGGCCACACCGAGCCGCTCGCCGAGAAGCACGGCCGCGAGCACGGCGGCGGTGACCGGCTCGAGCAGGGTCGCGATCGCGGCCGAGCCGGCCGGGACCGTACGCAGCCCGGCATAGAAGAACGTGTACGCCAGGGCCATCGTCATCAGGCCGAGATACGCGAGCCAGCCCCAGGCGCCGGGCTCATGGGGATACAGCGGGCCGCCGAAGGCCGCCGCGAGCGGAATCAGGCCCAGCGCTCCGATCGTCATCGTCGCGGTCGTCACGACCGTCGGGGCGGCGTCCCGACTCAGGCTCGCGCCGGCGCGGGTCGCCAGCGCGTAGGTCGCGCCCGATATACATGCCTCGATCGTGCCGGTAACCGGGGATGTCCCGCCGGTGCCGTGTCCGGCCGACAGGCTGACGAGGACGAGTCCGGCGACCGCCGTCAGGAGGACCACGGCGTCCGTCGGCGTCCGCCGCCGTGGCCGCCCCGGCTCCGGAGCCAAAAACAACAGAACGGGGGCCAGGCCGAGCGAGACCATCGTGGCCACGGTGACGCCCGCGTGGGTCACCGCGGCGAAGTAGAAGAACTGGTACGCCGCCGTCGACAGGGCCACGACCACGGCCCGGCGGGGCGAGCGCCGCAGCAGCCCGACGACGGCGCCGGCGTTCCGCAGGACGAGGGCGCCGCCGAGCAACGTGACCGCGGCGACGGCCAGCCGCCAGGCGCTGATGGTCAGGGGATGCAGCGGCTCGATCTGGCGGATCGCCTGAACGGTGAGGCCCCCGGTGCCCCAGAGGACACCGGCGAGGCAGACCTGGACAAGCCCGATGCGTGGGGAAAGGGAGGACGAGGGTAGCGACCGAGAGGACATGGACAACGCGCTCCTTCACGCGCTCGATCCGAAACCAGGGACTGGCTTTTCGGAGCGCGCCAACGAGCGCGACGGCTCAGCCGAGCCGGCGACGCGACGAAGGGCCCGCTCCGGTCAGGCGACCGGAGGCGGCAGAACCAGGGCAAGCCGCGGACCAGGCATACCGGGGATGGTAACGGGTCGCCGGGCCGCGGCGAACCGACCAAGTCGTGACTCCGGGCACCGGGAGCGTGACCCGGTCGAACGGACATGGCCGCGGGACGCGCCGACCGACGCGCAGCATCGGTGCGGGGTGAGCGCGGCGACAGATAACCTCGCTACGCCGGCCCGTCCGCCGCCCCGGGGTCGCGCCATTGCGAGTTGGTCGCGATGGTGACGAGCCGGTGGGTGGCGCGGGTCAGCGCGACGTAGAGCACCCGGATGCCCGGGGTGGCCCCACGAGCCGCCGGGCTCCCGCTCGTCCCCGAGGCGTCAGCCACGCCATCCCACTCGGCGACGATCTCGTCGGGCGCCACCACGACCACGCCGTCGTACTCCATGCCCTTGGCCCGCATGGCGTCCACCACCTGCACCCGCCCCGGGCCGGTTCGCCCCGCGAGCCAGACGGCGACCGCGTCCCGCCGCGCGGCCGGGGTCACGACGCCGACCCGACCCTCCACCTGCCCGAGCAGCTGCGCCACGGCCTCGACGACGGCGGTCTCGAACGCGTCCGGCGCCACGATCCGGTGCTCGGGGGGCGCGCCCGTGCGGCGGACCGCGCGCGGCAGGTCGGCGTCCGGAACCGCCCGCCGCACCACGGACGCGGCGAAGTCGAAGATCTCCGCCGAGTTGCGGTAGTTCGTGGTGAGGAGGAAGCGCCGGATCTCCTTGCCCCGCAACGCCTCCTGGCGGGCCCGGTAAGCCTCGTCGGGGTCCGGCCAGGCCGACTGCGCGGCGTCGCCCACGATGGTCCATCCGGCCTGCGCGCCCCGCCGGCCCAGCATGCGCCACTGCATGGGCGAGATGTCCTGGGCCTCATCGACCAGCACGTGGGCGTAGCCGTCGTAGTTCTCCGGCCGGGGCGGCCGGGGCGGCGCGCTGAAGTACCGTTCGGTCACAGTGGACAGTTCCGGGATGTCATCGCCGACCTGATCGATGCCCAGCCCGGACGACGGCTCCCGGCGCTTGGCCGGCTTGGGCGGCTCGCCGAGCAACACCCGCAGCTCGTCGACGAGCGCCACGTCGGCCACGGTCAGCCCGGCACTGGGATCGGCCGGGTCTGCGCCGACCGACTCCCACGACCGCGCGAGCGCGACGATCTCCTCCTCCGACAGCCAGTCGCCGCCCGCGTCCCGGACCCGGGCCGGGTCGGCGAGCCAGCCGAGGACCTCCACCGGCCGCAGCACCGGCCACCAGGCCCGGGCGAACGCCTCGAACTCGTCCCGCCCGTAGATCTCGGTGGAGAACGCCTTCGGGGTCCAGGTCACCTCCGGCGGGCGCTTGTGCCACAGGGCGATCGCGAGCTGCCGGCGGGCCTCCGGCCCACCCGGGTTGGGCTGGGGCACGATCTGGTGCAGGCGACGCCGGACGGCGGCGAGGTCGTCGGCGTCCAGGCGCAGCACCTCGCCGGCGTACACCACCCGCAGCGAGGTCGGCACGCCGGGCGGCTCCTGCCGGATGACGCGCTGTAGGAATCGACGCATGCGCAGCGATCCCTTCAGCGCGGCCAGCCGCGGCGGGTCCAGGCGGTCGGTGGTGATGCCGTCGACGACCTCGCCGAGCGCCCGCAGCTCGACGGTCTCCTCGCCGAGCGAGGGCAGCACGCGGTCGACGTACGCCATGAAGACCGGCGACGGCCCCACCAGCAGCACGCCGGCGCCCTCGTAGCGGCGCCGGTCCCGGTAGAGCAGGTGCGCGGCGCGGTGCAGCGCCACCGCGGTCTTGCCGGTGCCGGGACCGCCCTCGATGATCGTCACACCGCCGGCCGGCGCCCGGATCACCTCGTCCTGCTCGCGCTGGATGGTGGTGACGATGTCCCGCATCCGGTCGGTCTTCGCCCGGGCCAGCGTGGCGAGCAGGGCGCCGTCGCCCACCGCGGCGATCCCCCGCTCCGTGGCCGCGTCGAGGTCGAGCAGGTCGTCCTCGATGTCGACGACCCGGGGTCCGGTGCACCGGATGACCCGCCGGCGGATCACGCCCTGGGGGTCCTCGGCGGTCGCCTGGTAGAACGGGGCCGCCCCGGGAGCCCGCCAGTCGATCACGAGCGGACGGTGTTCTTCATCACGCAGTCCCAACCGTCCTATGTGGCGCGTCTCACCATTACGGAGATCAAGTCGGCCGAAGACGAGCCCTTCGTACTCGCTGTCGAGGGTGCGCAGCCGCAGGGCCGCGTGGTACACCATGGCGTCCCGCTCGACGAGCGAACCCGGCGTACGGGCCCGGGCCAGCCGATACCCTTCCCGCTGCAAGCGTTGGGCCTGCTCACGCAGCACCTCGAGGCGGGCGTAGACCCGGTCGACGTGACGCTGCTCCGCCGCGATCTCGGACTCGCGCGTCGATACGGAGCCCGCCGGTTCGGAGGGCCGGAAGTCTGACACCAGTGCGGGTGCCCCCTTCTGAGCGAAACGTGACCGTCGGAAAAGCGTACGCCGGCTGTCTGCGTCGAATTACCACCACGCCAGTTATCCCGTTTGCCGGCGGTGGGCCGGCGCACCTACCTTCTCTGGCCGGCCGACGACCGGCCTTTCGCCGTCCGATCACCAGGAGGTACGCCCCATGTCCACCGTTGAATCCTCGACGGGTCAATCCGCGACGCTGACCGCCGACGAATACGCCGGAAAGCTGTTCCAGTCGTCGGTCGCCTTCGTCGACGTCATCGCCGCCTATCTCGGCGATCGCCTGGGCTGGTACCGCGCCTTAGCCAGCGGCCCGGCCACCCCGGACGAGCTCGTGGCCCGGGCCGGCGGCTCGGCCCG
>Ga0310832_100841_pt1 | contig 16457 bp, 17 predicted proteins | sample WT_ome_7_FD_201303 | JGI IMG/M metagenome (GOLD analysis project Ga0310832, IMG submission 201303) | Sorghum-adapted microbial communities enriched on wild type (WT) sorghum from Joint BioEnergy Institute, Emeryville, California, United... ...
TTTGCAGATCGATTCCGTATTTTTTGGCAATTTGGAAGAGCGTCTCTCCTTTTTTCACCAGATGAATTTTCACCGGACATTAAACCTCCCGTTGTCTTAAATAACAGTACAGTGTATGCAGCGGATGGGCATTTGACATCCCTTGCCGTAAAAAAAGTAAGACGATGTCGATTTGTAGGCGAATTCGGCAGTCGTCAAGTTACGGAAATGGTCCCTTTCACGATCCGGCCTGCTGCATTATAATAGGAAATAGCAACACGGAAATTGTGAAACAGGGTTTCATACAATGAAACAAAAGGAGCGGTGCGCGATGCCCTACCGGTTTGACGGAATCGATCACGTGCAGCTGGCGGCTCCCGCAGGGTGCGAGTCCAAGGCGCGCTCGTTCTACGCCGGCATACTCGGATGGCCGGAAATTCCGAAGCCCGCGAATTTGCAGGCGCGCGGCGGTGTCTGGTTCCGGTGCGGAAGCCACGAGGTGCATATCGGCGTGCAGGCGGATTTCGTGCCCGCTAGGAAGGCGCATCCGGCGTTTCTCGTAAGCGGGATCGAACAATTGCGGGAGCGGCTGCTCCAATGCGGCGTGCAGGCGGTCGATGACGAAGCCCGCGCCGAAGAAGGCGTCGTGCGGTTTTACGCTTGCGACCCGTTCGGCAACCGGCTGGAGTTTATGGAACGGCGGTAAGCGCAAGCCGCATCACATTCGAATCGAAGGAGCGTGTGGAGCATGGACAGCAAGGAGCGATTTACGAACCGGGTCGATGCGTATGTCAAGTACCGGCCCACTTACCCGAAGGAAGCGATCGACTATTTGTACGAAACGGTCGGGTTCCGTCCGGAGTCGGAAGTGGCGGATGTGGGGGCCGGCACCGGCATTTTCTCCAAGCTGCTTGTGGAGCGGGGAAGCCGCGTGACGGCGGTGGAGCCGAACCGGGCGATGCGAGAGGCGGCGGAGCGGACGCTGGGCGGCAAGCCGAACTTTCGGGCGGTGGAGGGAGCGGCGGAAGCGACAGGGCTTCCAGACCATTCGGTCGATTTCATCACATGCGCGCAGTCGTTCCATTGGTTCGACCGGAGCGCGGCGCAAACCGAATTCCGGCGCATTTTGAAGCCGGGCGGCAAGGCGGTGCTGATCTGGAACACGCGGCTGGTTAGCGGCACGCCGTTTCTGGAGCGGTATGAAAAGCTGCTGCACCGGTACGGCAGCGACTACGGCCAGGTGAACCACCGGAACGTTTCCCGGGAAGCGCTGCTCGCCTTCTTCCGCAAAGACGGCATGCGCGAGGCGCGGTTTGCGATCAGCCAGCTGTTCGACTTCGACGGCCTGAGCGGCCGGCTGCTGTCGTCGTCGTACAGCCCGCAGCCGGGGCACCCGAACTACGAGCCGATGATGGCCGAGCTGCGCGCCATTTTCGACGATTGCCAGCAAGACGGGATCGTCAGCTTCGATTACGAGACGGAAGTGTATTGGGGAGAAGTGTAACCTAAAAACCCGCTGCGGCGGCATCGGAGGCGGAAAATGTTCAGCCTCGGGTGCACTGCGGCGGGTTTTTGCTTCGCCCGGCAAACGCGCCGGGCGGAACTATACTTTTTTCAGACGGCTTCGCGCCGAGCCTTGCCCCGGTCAAACTTTTACGCCGTCGACCTCGACGATTTTGCGGAACTCCTCCAACAGATGCAGCGTGATCGGACCCGCCTTGCCCGTGCCGATGGTGCGGCCGTCGACTTCGCAGGTGGCGATCACTTCCGCGGCGGTGCCGGTGAAGAACACTTCGTCGGCGACGTATACGTCATGCAGCGTGAACGGCTCGATGCGCACCGGATAGCCGACTTTTTCGCAAATTTCCAGAATCGCCCCGCGCGTAATGCCCTCGAGAGCGCCCACATAGCAAGGCGGCGTGTAGACGACGCCGTTTTTGACAATGAAAATGTTGTCCGACGAGCCTTCGGCGACGTAGCCTTGCGCGTTCAGCATGATCGCCTCGCCCGCGCCCGCCAGGTTCGCCTGGATTTTGACGAGAATGTTGTTCAGGTAGTTGAGCGACTTGATCTTCGGATTGAGCGCGTCCGGAATGTTGCGGCGAACGGAAACGGATACCGATTTCAACCCGTTGATGTACGCTTCCGGCGGGTAGATCGCCAGCTGCTCGACGATGATGATGACGTTCGCCTTCGGGCAGCGGCGCGGGTCGAGACCGAGGTTGCCGTCGCCGCGGGAGACGACGAGCCGGATATAGCCGTCCTTCAGGCCGTTTTTGCGCACCGTCTCGACGAGCGCCTGCTCCATTTCCGCATACGTCAGCGGAATGTCGAGCATGATCGATTTGGCCGAGTCGTACAGCCGGTTCAGGTGCTCCTTGCATTTGAAAATGTTGCCGTTGTAAATGCGGATTCCTTCGAAAATGCCGTCGCCGTACAGAAAGCCGTGGTCGAATACGGAAACTTTCGCGTCCTGCTTGCCGACGAATTCACCATTCAAATAAATCCATTGCGACATGTTGCGTGCGTCCTCCCTTATGGCGTTTGGTATGGATAGCTCGGATACGAGCCGAGCGTGCGGACTTGGCAGCCAATCGCCTCGATTTCCTGCAGGGCGGCGGGCAGCAGCACCGAATCCAGCGACATCTCGATGTCGATGTAGAAGTAGTAGCTGCCGAGCTTCTTCTTCGTCGGCCGCGACTCGATCTTGGACAAGTTGATGCGCCGCCAGGCGAAGGCGGACAGCACCTGGTGCAGAGCGCCCGGATAATCTTCGGGCAGCGTCACGAGAATCGTCGTCTTGTGCAAGCCGGCCGGCGCCAGCTCGGGCGCTTCTTTGCCGATCAAGATGAAGCGTGTGTAGTTGTTGTCATGGTCGGTGATATTTTCCGCCAGCAAATCGAGCCCGTACAGCTCGGCGGACATGCGCGTGCCGATGGCGGCGACGGCCGGGTCCTTCAGCTGCTTGACGAGCCGGACGCCTTCGGCCGTGCTGCTGACGTACTCAAATTCCACCCGCGGCAGCCGGCTGCGCAGGAAATCGTGGCATTGCGCAATGGCGACGTCCTTGGACACGACTTTGCGCACGGCCGCGTAAGGCTCGGCGCTGGAATCGCCGCTGCGGTAGCCGATCAAATTTTGCACCGACGGGTATACCCATTCCGCGAGAATCGGAAGCTCCGTGCCGTCCACGAGCAAATCGATATGATGCTTCACCGAGCCTTCGATCGTATTTTCAACCGGAACGACGCCGTAATCGACCGTTCCTTCCGCCACAGCCGCGAACACGTCGGACATGAGCGCGTACGGGACGAATTCGTGCGCCCCCTCGGCAAAAAAATAACGGGCGGACTCTTGGGACACCGTCCCTTCGGGCCCGAGAAAGGCGATCCGTTTCACGCGCGCACTTCTCCTTTGACGTTTTCCATCAATGTAACGCTCGGATCGAAATGTGTCAATACCGTCGCCCCTTCTGCGCTCGGCGCAAGCCACATCGTGTCCGCCTCGATGCCGTGGCGGGAAAGCGTGTCGAGCAAAAACCGCTCCAGCTCCGCCTTGCGTCCGCTCTTCGCGTCGACGAGCGCGAGCAGTGTCGGGCCGGCTCCGCTCAAAGCGACGCCGAGGGCGCCATGGTCCGTCGCCCGCTCCAGAATGTCGCTCATCCCCGGGATGAGGGAAGCGCGGTACGGCTGATGCAGCGCGTCCTTCATCGCATGACGGATCATGTCGTAACGTCCGGTGCAAAACGCGGCGACGAGCACCGAGGCGTGGCCGACGTTGAACACGGCGTCCTTCAAAGGCACTTGCGCCGGCAATATGCCGCGCGCCCGCTTCGTCTCCAGCTCGAAGCGGGGAATCGCCACCAGCGCCTCAAGCCGCTCGTCCGGAACGACGCGGATATGCTCCGCCCGCTCGCCGTCCCAGAAGGCGACGGTCAAGCCGCCGAACAGGGAAGCCCCGACGTTGTCGGGGTGATTTTCCAGCGCCGAAGCCATCTCAAACAGCTCGCGCTGCGACAGCTTGCCGCCGGTCAGCGCGTTGGCCGCCACAAGCGCGCCGACGATCGCCGACGCGCTGCTGCCGAGCCCCCGCGCCAGCGGGATTTCGCTGTACATGCCGATGCTAAGCTCCGGATGGCTGACGCCAGCACGCTCGAACACCTTTTGCGCCACCCGGTAGATCAGGTTCGTCTTGTCAACCGGCACGCCGTTCATCTGATCGCCGTACAGCCGAATTTCCGTGCGATCGGCGATTTCCATCTCGATCCAGGCGTACAGCGAAAGCGCCAGGCCGAGCGAATCGAAGCCCGGCCCCAAATTCGCCGTGCTCGCCGGCACTTTCACGTATACTTTCGAGCCGGCCTTGCCGGCTTCGGGTCCGTTGCCGCCGCTTACCGAACTCATGCCCGGTCGCCCTCCAGCCGGCGAATCGCGTCCATAACCGCCGACTCCGTATCCGGTACGACGAGCGGCTCGCCGCCGACGCTCTTGATGGCGATGTTCGGGTCTTTCAGGCCGTGCCCGGTCAGGACGCAGACGACTTTCTCACCGCCTTTGAAGTAGCCTTCCCGGTTCAGCTTCATGACGCCTGCGATCGAGGCCGCCGACGCCGGCTCGGAGAAAATGCCTTCCTTGGCGGCGATCGTCCGGTACGCGTGGAGAATTTCGTCGTCCGTTACGTAGTTGATCTGGCCGCCCGATTGGTTGGCCGCGTCCACCGCGAGTTTCCAACTGGCCGGGTTGCCGATGCGGATCGCCGTGGCGACCGTCTCCGGATTGGCGATCGGCTCGCCCTTGACGATCGCCATCGCGCCTTCCGCCTCGAAGCCGATCATCTTGGGCAGCGAAGCGGACCGTCCCCGCTCCTTGAATTCCTTGAACCCTTTCCAATAGGCGGAAATGTTGCCCGCATTGCCGACGGGAATCGCCAAGTAATCCGGCGCGCTGCCGAGCTGCTCGCACACTTCGAACGCCGCCGTCTTCTGCCCTTCGAGCCGGTACGGATTGACCGAGTTGACGAGCGTAATCGGATGCTTCGCCGTAATGTCGCGGACGATTTCGAGCGCCCGGTCGAAGTTGCCCTCGATGGCGATCACCTTCGCCCCGTAAATGATCGCTTGCGCCAGCTTGCCGAGCGCGATGTTGTTGTTCGGGATGAGCACGATGCAGCTTAAGCCTCCGCGTGCGGCATAGGCCGCGGCCGCGGCCGACGTGTTGCCGGTCGACGCGCACATGATCGTACGGCTTCCTTCCTCCATCGCCTTGGCGACAGCCATCACCATGCCGCGGTCCTTGAACGAGCCGGTCGGGTTCAGCCCCTCGTATTTGAAATAGATGTCGAGCTTCAGCTCGTCCGACAGCTTCTCCGCGCGCACGAGCGGCGTGTTGCCTTCGAGCAGCGTGATCATCGGCGTCTTGTCCGTCACCGGCAAATACTCTTTGTACGTATGCAAAAGTCCCTTGTATGTCATTGTTTTTGTACGGCTCCTTTTTGGAAATTCGGCTTGTCGCCGGCTTCGGCGAATTATCCTTCGACCCGGTATACGCTTTTGATCGCCTGGATCACGTCGAGCGTCTCGAAGGCGGCCAGCACCCGATTCATGCTGGCAACGCTGGCGTCATGCGTGACGATGACGATTTCGGCGTCGGTGATCGCATGGTTCGGCTGCTGCACGACGGACTCGAGGCTGACTTCGCATTCCGCGAACACCTGGGTAATTTTCGCCAGCACGCCCGCTTTGTCGTCGACGTGCAGCCGGACGAAATATTTCGAGGCGATCTGCTCGTCGGTCTTCAGCTTTTTCTCCTTGTACGGAACGAACATGTTGCGGCCGTTGACGCCGAGCTTCATGTTTTTGACGACGGCCACGAGGTCAGCCACCACCGAAGTCGCGGTCGGCATTTCCCCCGCGCCCGGCCCGTAAAACATCGTCTCGCCCACCGCTTCCCCGTATACGTAAACGGCGTTGAACACGCCGCCTACGGAAGCGAGCGGGTGCGTCTTTTTCACCATCGTCGGCTGCACGCTGACGCCGATCATGTCGTCCTGACGTTCGGCGATGCCGAGCAGCTTCACTTCGTAGCCGAGGCTTTTGCCGTATTGGATGTCTTCCTTGGACACCTGGGTGATGCCCTTCACCTTGACGTCGGACAGACTGAGGCTGGCATGGAAGCCGAGCGTGCCAAGGATCGCCATTTTGCGGGCGGCGTCCAGCCCTTCGACGTCGGACGTCGGATCGGCCTCGGCGTAGCCGAGCTCCTGGGCTTCCTTCAGCACGTCTTCATAGGATGCGCCTTCCTGGCTCATTTTCGTCAATATATAGTTGGTCGTCCCGTTGACGATGCCCATAATTTTCGTAATCCGGTCGGACGAAAACCCTTCGATCAGCGTGCGGATGATCGGGATGCCCCCGGCGACGCTGGCTTCGTAGAAGACGTCGCAGTTTTTCTCCGCCGCCTTGTTTAAAATGTCCGTCCCGTGCAGCGCCATCAAATCTTTGTTGGCGGTGACGATATGTTTGCCCCGCTCGAGCGCCGCGAGGATGTATGTTTTGGCCGGCTCGATGCCGCCCATTACTTCGACGACGACGTCGATCGCCGGGTCGTTGATAATGTCCCACGCGTCCTCGGTCAACCGGCCCGATTCAATCGCGTAGCGCCGCGTCTTCGACTTGTCCTGCACGAGCACCTTCTCGATCCGGATCGGGGAGCCGACCTGCTTTTGCAAATCGTCCTGATGCCCTTCGACGATGCGCAGCACGCCCGTTCCGACCGTGCCCATCCCGAGCAGTCCAACCTTGATTGGTTCCATTCGCTTCTTACCTCCTGATCGATGTCGATGCTTTTAAGCCCCTCGCCCGACGACCGCCGCCCGGCGCACGCCGTCTTGACCGCGAATCGTTTCCAGAAGCCGCGCGGCGTCGCTGTCGCTCATCTGAGAAATGTCCACCGACAGCACGACGTTCGCCATCCCTTGCAGCGGGATCGTCTGGTGAATGGTCAGCACGTTGCCCTCAAGCCCCGCGATCGTGGCGAGCACCCGCGACAAAATGCCGGACCGGTGCTCCAGATCCATCGACAACGTGACGAGGCGCTCCCGCTCCAGCTTCGACAGCGGGTGAACGCCGTCCTTGTACTTGTAAAAGGCGCTGCGGCTTAAGCCCACCCGCTCGGCCGCCTCGTGCACCGTCTTGGCTTCGCCCGAAGCGAGCAGCTCCTTCGCCTGGATCGTTTTGAGCACCGCCTCCGGCAACATATCCTCGCGAACGAGAAAATACCGTTCGGCGCCGTCTTCCCGGGATTCGCCCGTGCCCGTATGCCGTTGCGCCACGTTCACTCGTCCTCTCAGCAAAGACTTTTGTCTGTACATAGTGGACATTATACCGGAAAGCAGGAGCAGCGGCAATAGGCGGGAACAAATTCGCAAAGGCCGATCGACCGTTTTGTCACAAAAAAGCCGAAAACCAATACAAAAAAACCGACGGTCGTGAACCGCACCTCCAACTGCCAGATTGTGTCTAACAATTGGGGTGCAGTTCATCTGTGGTCGGTTTTTACGCGCGTTGCTGCGACTATTTGTCCTCTGCCGGCGTACAGGATTACAGATCGGAGAAAAATTGCAAAATTTTATCGTGCATGCCCGGAAGCCCTTCGTGCCCGAAGTCCGGGTAAATTTCCAGCCGCTTCGGCGACGTGATCTTGTTGATCGCGGCAAATTGCGACGACGGCGGACAGATGTTGTCCATCAGCCCGACGCCGAACAGCATTTCCGCCTTGATGCGCGGCGCCAAGTTTTGAATATCGATATAGCCGAGCCGTTCGAACACTTCGTCCTCGCGCAGATGCTGCGGGTCGAACAGGCGGAAGTACAGGCGCAGCTCCTCGTAGGCGTCTTTCGCCAGATCCATTTCCCATACCCGCCGGTAGTCGCTCAGGAACGGGTAAATCGAGGCCGCCTTGCGAATGCGCGGCTCCAGCGCGGCGCAAGCTACGGTGAGGGCGCCGCCCTGCGACCATCCCGTGGCGCCAACCCGGTCGGGGTCCACCTCCGGGAAGCTCATGACGATCGACGCAAGCTGAGCGGTGTCCAGGAAGATGGAGCGGAACAGCAAATGCTCCGGGCCGTGGTCCAGGCCGCGAATAATATGCCCGCGGTACGTGTTGCCCTTCACACCGCCGACGTCCTCGGACTTGCCTCCCTGCCCGCGGCAGTCCATCGACGCCACCGTAAAGCCCATCGCGGCATAGGGCAGCTTGTCGTACCAATCGCCGGAATGGCCGGAATACCCGTGAAATTGAAGCAGCGCCGGCCCGGGCTGCGTCCGTCCTTTCGGCTTCAACAGCTTGGCGTGCACGCGCGCCCCCTTGACACCTGTGAAATACATGTCGTAGCATTCGGCGAACGGCACCGGGATCGGAACCGGAATCAGCTCCACGTTCGGATCGGTGCTGCGCATTTCTTGAAGCGCTTTCTCCCAATACTCGTCGAAATCGGCCGGACGCGGCGAGCGTCCCTTGTACTGCTGAAGCTCGTTCAGCGGCATATCCAACAGCGGCATCTGGATCATCCTTTTCTCGCAAGATTGCAACAACTGGAACCAGTGTAACATATGCGCCGCCAGGTGAAAATACGAAACAATAAAAGCAACAGGGCAATCGCATTAGAGACGTAGCAACTCATCGGCTCCGGGAAACCTTTGATCCTGCGCCGATCAAATCTCTAATGCGATTGCCCTCGTCGCCGGAGGGAAACAGGGGCGAAAAGGAAGTGCCTTCCGCCTCACTCCTGCTCGACGAACTCGAACTCGAAGTCGCCGATCCGGACCATATGGCCGTCCTTCGCCCCGCGCTCGCGCAGCGCGTTTTCGATGCCGAGCCTGCGCATCGTCCGTCCGAAGCGGACGAGCGCGTCGTACGAATTCAAATTCATCCGTTTGACCATCTTCTCGATGCCGGGGCTTTCCACAATGAACGTGTCGTTTTCCCGGCGGATCGTAAACGCGTTGGCGTCCTCTTCGCTCTCGTACCGGTAAATTTTCCGGTCGGACACCTCGGCGACCTCTTCGACGAGCGGAGCTTGCGGCAGCTCGTCGAGCAAATCGGCCGCCCGGTACAATAGCTCCTGAACGCCGCTGCGCGTCACGGCCGAAATCGGGAACACTTCGATCGACTCGTGCCCGTCGCGCTTCAGCCGCGAACGGAACTCGGCCAGATGCTCCTCGGCGCCCGGCATATCCATCTTGTTGGCGGCGACGATTTGCGGTCGCTCGGCCAGCTTCGCGTTGTAAAGCCGCAGCTCTTCGTTGATGGCGAGCCAATCTTCGTACGGATCGCGCCCCTCGGTCGCGGCGATGTCCACGACATGGACGATCACGCGCGTCCGTTCGACGTGACGCAAAAATTCATGGCCGAGGCCCACGCCCTGGTGCGCTCCCTCGATCAGCCCCGGCAAGTCGGCCATGACGAAGCTGCGGTCGTCGCCCAGATCGACGACGCCCAAATTCGGCGTGATCGTCGTAAAATGATAAGCTCCGATCTTCGGCCGGGCGGCCGATACGACGGACAGCAGCGTCGACTTGCCGACGCTCGGAAACCCGACCAGCCCGACGTCAGCCATCACTTTCAGCTCGAGCACGATCCAGCGCTCCTGCCCTTCCTCGCCCTTCTCGGACAAATACGGGGCGGGATTGCTTGCCGTCGCGAACCGGATGTTGCCTCTTCCGCCGCGGCCGCCTTTGGCGACGACGACTTCCTGCCCGTGGCGCGTCAGATCGGCGATCACCTCGCCGGTATCGTCGTCAATGACGACGGTGCCCGGCGGCACGCGCACGATCATGTCTTCCGCGTTCGCGCCATGCATTCCTTTCGGCTTGCCTCTCTCGCCGCGGGGCGCCTTGAAATGCTTCTGATAGCGGAAATCGATCAGCGTTCGCAATCCTTCGTCAACCCGAAAGACGACATCGCCGCCTTTTCCGCCGTCGCCGCCGGCCGGCCCTCCTTCGGGAACGTACAGCTCGCGGCGAAACGAAACGATGCCGTCTCCGCCGTCGCCGCCTTTCACATAGATTTTCGCCTTGTCCAAAAACATGCGCGCACCTCGTCCTATTTGCCGAGCGGCACGTATATGCCGAACGCCGCTCCTTCGTCGTCCATTGTGAAGTCGTCCCGAATGCGGCAGTCCGCGCCGGCCAGGCGAGCCGCCTCGTGCAGCTCCTGCAGCAACCCGTCGCGGTCGTAACGTCCGGCGTATTCGAACCGCACGGCGAGGACGCCCTCGCCTACGCCGATGCCAAGCTTCAGCCGGTTGACGTCGCCGTTATCCGGCTCCCCGGCTCGCCGCGCGATCGACTCGAGCGCCGCCACGATCGCCTCGGCCACGGCCTCCTCGTCCAAAGCAAGCTGAGCCAGCTGCACTCCCGGCTCCGGCTCCACTTCCAGCCGAACGGAAGGGCACCGCACCCGGAACGATTGCAAATAAACGACCAGAGCCGGTACGCCCAGCTTGGAAATGCCGCTCTCGCGAATCATCCTGGTCTTTAGGTTTTCCATGTAGTCCTGCATTTTATCATATTTCTTCAGCTTCAAATAGCCGTACAGCACCTGGATGTCGTTCATCCAGTCGTGCCGCATGCAATTGATCGTCTGCGCGATCAGCTCGTCCCGTTCCTCACCGGCCAGATACGAAGCGGCGCGTCTTGCGATCGGTTTCATTCGCAATTCCCCGTTTACCGTCAACTTCCAGAACAGTATATCACTTTCGAGCTTAAAATAAAAACCCCCGGTTCGAATCGACCGGAGGCTTCTCGAGCGTACAACGCTGCTTACCGTTCGGATGCTGCGGCTACCGGAGCCTGCTCCACCGGGTAGACGCTCACTTTTTTGCGATCGCGACCCCAACGCTCGAACTTCACGACGCCTTCCACCTTCGCGAAGAGCGTGTCGTCCGAACCGCGGCCGACGTTGACGCCCGGATGAATCTTCGTCCCGCGCTGGCGCACGAGAATGCTGCCGGCCGTTACCAGTTGGCCGTCCGCACGCTTCACGCCAAGGCGCTTGGCGATGCTGTCGCGGCCGTTTTTCGTCGAGCCGACCCCTTTTTTCGAGGCGAACAGCTGCAGATTCAACTTCAACATCGTAGTCTACCTCCTTCTTCTTTCAAGTCGTTGCGGTTTGCTTCAAAGCGATATATCGTCCGTACGCGTCCTCGATCGACTGGAGCATGACGACCATCGATTCGAGGAGCAGCTGTATGTCCTTGCTTCGGCTTTCGTCGATACCGTCCGGAATCCGGACCTTGAGAAGTCCTTCGGCCATTTCGCTCGGCAGCTCGACGCCCGTCAGTCGCTCGACGGCGTTGACCGTGCCGATCGTAACGGCGGATACCCCGGCGCAGACGATGTCGTGTCCCGGCTTGCCGTAAAAGGCGTGTCCGGTCACGGCGAAAGCTTCGATCGTCCCGCTGTCGCGGTTGCGCTCGATGTTCACCCGGATCATCGCTTCACAAATCCTTTTACGCCTTGATGCTGTCGATGATCACTTTGGTGTACGGCTGACGGTGGCCTTGCTTGCGGCGGTAATTCTTTTTCGGTTTGTACTTGAACACGATAATTTTTTTGCCTTTGCCGTGCTCTTGCACTTTGCCGGTTACGGTTGCTCCGGATACGAGCGGAGTGCCGGCCACAAGACCGTCTTCCTTCGATACGGCCAATACGCGGTCGAACGTGACGACTTCCCCTTCACCTACGTTCAGTTTCTCAACGAAGATCGCGTCGCCCGGTTTCACTTTGTATTGTTTGCCGCCGGTTTCGATGATGGCGTACATCGCTTGCGCACCTCCTCATGTCTTAAGACTCGCCTGGTCCGGGTGGCGGTAAAGCCGGCTGGTCGCCGCTTATGCCGCGCTTGGAACGAACCCGTTTCGAGCGGTTGCAGCATGTGCCAATGCGCACATACCCGTTCATTTTAACACATACCCCGACTCGAATCAATAATAAATGCCGCGCCAAGTCAAATTTCGAATGCGATTGTCCCGGCTACTTGCGCCGGCGGACGCCTGCTTGTCCGCTCGCCGGCACCTTGCCCGTTCCGCCGCAGGAGGCGCATGGAACGAACAGCGCCTCGTCAAGGCTTTCCCGCGCTTTTTTGCGCGTGATTTCCATCAGGCCGAGCTTCGTCCAGCCGACGGCGAACGTCTTCGTCCGGTCGCGGCGGAACGCTTCCTCCAGTCTTGCAGCCACGTCCGCCCGATGCTCGTCCGACGCCATGTCGATAAAGTCGACGAGCACGATGCCGCCGATGTCACGCAGCCGTAGCAGCCGGGCGATCTCGTCCGCCGCCTGGAGATTCGTCGTGAACACGGTCGCCTCGGGATCGTCCGTCCCGGTATACTTTCCGGTGTTGACGTCGACGACGGTCAGCGCCTCGGTTCGGTCGAGCACGAGATAGCCGCCGTTGGGCAGCCATACTTTGCGCCGCATCGCCCGTTCCAGCTGATCGCGGATGCCGTACACTTCCTGCACCGGCTCCGCGCCGCGGTAAATGCGGATGCGCCCCGCCAGCTCCTCGGAAATGCCGCGTACGCGCCGAATGAGCGACTCGCCCATCACCGCGTCGTCGATGATCAGCTCGTCCACCTGGTCGGTGAAGGCGTCGCGCACGACCCGATCGAGCACGCCGGGCTCGCGGAACAGACGGGAAGGCGCCGGCGACGTTTCCGCCAGCTTCCGAATACCGTTCCATTCGCTGCGCAGCATGTTGAGATCGCGCTCCAGCGCCTCCAGCGGCTCGTTTTCCGCGACCGTGCGGACGATGATCCCCTCGCCTGGCAGCCGCATCGTCTCGGCCGCCTGCTTCAGCCGTTGCCGCTCCTCCTCCGACTCGATCTTGCGCGACACCCCGACATAATCGGCGCCGGGCATGTAGACGATCCAACGTCCCGGCAAAGAGAAGTGCGTCGTAATCCGCGCCCCTTTCGTCCCGAGCGGTTCTTTGGCGACCTGCACGATCAGCTCCTGGCCCGGCCGGATCAAATCGGTGATCGGAGGCTTGACCGGCGGAATTTTTTCCAGATGGGCCGGAAGCACGTCATCGATATAAAGAAACGCGTTTTTGTCCAGCCCGATATCGACGAACGCGGCCTGCATGCCCGGAAGCACGTTGGCCACCTTGCCTTTGTAGACGCTTCCGATCAACTGCTTCTCCGTCGGCCGCTCCGTGTAGTATTCCGTAAGCGCCCGATCCTCGAGAAGCGCCACTTTCGTCTCGCCGTCCCTGCATTGTACGATAATTTGCTTCAACTTCGTCAGTTCACCACCTCGCCGCATGCCTTTCTATTCTATCATGAAAACGTCGGAAACGGCAGATTCCGGCTCTTTTAGCCGAAAATAGGCGTCGAGCAGCCGTTGCTCGGGCACGACCAGCTGCACGCGCCCCCGATCGTTCAGGACGTATACGAGGTGGTACTTGTCCCGCATGAACAGGCGGACGATATCGGCGAGTCTCCGGTGCCGGTAAATGACGATCGGCTGCGCCAGCGTCCCCCGCTCGATCAGCCGCTCCAGCAGCGGCTCGCGGTTCATCAGAAAGCGCATGAAATAAAACGAGGCGTTCCGGTAGCCGTACCAGTTGGAGTAGACGAGAAACAGCGAGATCGCCAGCAAATTGAGCTGAACGCCCCCCGACCGGATGTTCGCCAGCGCGGCGGCGGCAAGCAGCGCCCCGAGCAGCAAGCCGACGAGGCTGCACAGCACGAGCGTCCGGTAATACGGCAGCCAGCGGCTGATGAGCGCCTGCATCAATTTGCCCCCGTCCAGCGGCAGGATGGGGAGCAGGTTGAACAAGCCGATCATCACGTTCGCTTCGATAAAATAGGCGCACCAGTCCGACTCCCAGACGCCGAGCCGCCCGAGCGCAAAGGCGACGAGCGCCATCCAGCCGTTCTGCAGCGGTCCGGCCAGGGCGACGGCCGCCTCCTGCCAGGCGCTGGAGCGGCCCCCGTCGTCGGTTTCGGCGACGCCGCCGAAGGGCAGCAGCTCGACCCGCAGGACGGTCCAGCCGAAGCTGCGCGCCGCGGCGACATGGCCGAGCTCGTGGATGATCACGATCGCAAACAGCGTCAGCAGCTCGGCGAAATAGCCGGTCGCGACCGCGGCCAGCATGACGAGCGTAAACAGCGGATGGAGACGAAACGCGATGTTGCGCCATTTAATCAAAGGCGATCACTTCCGTCGGATCGACGAATTGGTTGTCCTTCCTGACGGCGACGTACAGCTTGCCCGCTCCGCCCGCGGCATCGGTGGTGACGCGCCCGATCGTCTCCCCTCCTTCGACCCAGTCGTGCTTTTTCAAGGAGGTGCTTTCCAGCCAGCCGTACGTCGACTGCAAGCCGCCCGCGTGCTGCAGGACGAGCACCGTCCCTTTGTCCGTGCCGGTGGTTACGGATACGACGATGCCCGTGTCGATGGCCACTGCGGTCGCTTCCGGCTCGGTGCGGATCGTAATCCCGAGCTCCCCGCCGCTCGCCCGCTCGACGATTTTGCCGTGCACGGGCACGTACAGCTTGTGCAGCGAAGCGGAACCGGCCTTCTGCGCCTCGCCGGCTTTGGGCCGCAGCGCCGGCAACAGGGCGGGCAAGCCGCCGAAGGTGCGCTCGTACCAGGCGGCGGCCGCGGTAAAATCGTATTCCTCGGTCAACGCTGCGCGAACATAAGCTTGCCCGCGTTCGGCAAGCGGATGATCGATCCGGAACATGCCCCAAAAGCAGCCGAACAACACCGCGCTGACCGTAAGCCGCACCCAAATTTGCCGCGCGGTCGGAGGCTTCAGCCCTCCTCCTTCGTCATCGCGTTCCCGCTGCGGACCGGCGCCTTGTTCCCAGGACGACCACCGCTTGTTGCGTTCGCGCTTCCATACGTATTCGGGATCGTCGAAGCGCTCGTCCCGGTCCGGGCCGAAATCGCGCAAGCTGCTCCCGTAAGGAGCCGTCCCGCCGCGTGAAGGTTCCGTGCGTCCCGCGCCGCGTGAGGGTTCCGTGCGTCCCGTCGGGCCCGGTTGGCCGGCCGGCTTGCCGCCCCTCCTTCCCGGCAATTCGATGTCATCATGATTCATCCGCTGCCCGGATGCGAGAATTTGCTTCATGCGATCGATACGCCGTTGACGGACGTTCGCTTTCACTTCCATGTGCGGTTCCCCCCAACTTCGTAGCGCCTTGCCCGATCGGAGGCAGACAAGTTTCTCCCTACATCCTATGACCGTTGGACAAGGGCTATGACAGGGCGCGAAGCGGCCGAACCAAACAAAAAGCGTCCCCTCCCGGGAACGCTCCCTCAAATTGCGTCAAACATCCGAACGTTTTCAATACAACGACTTCTGCTCCTGGTGCACATGAATGCTGTTGACAATGCCGACGGCCATCATGTTGATGAGGAGCGAAGTGCCGCCGTAGCTGACGAACGGCAGCGTGATTCCCGTGAGCGGCATAATGCCGATCATCATGCCGATGTTCTCGAACACCTGGAATACGTACATCGAGACGATGCCGACGATGATGTAGGCGCCGGCGCGATTTTGGCTCTGGATCGAAATGTAGATCATCCGGTAGATGAGCAGGAAGTAAAGCAGGAGCAGCACCGAGGCGCCGATAAAGCCGAACTCCTCGCCGACGACGACGAAGATCGAGTCGGAGTACGGCAGCGGGATGAACCCTTTCTGGATCGAATCGCCGTTCATGTACGATTCGCCGGTCAAACCGCCCGATCCGATCGCCCGCATCGAGTTGTGCACCTGATATTTCGCATCGGCCGAAGCGGCCTCCGGGTCGATAAACGTATGGATCCGGTTGAGCCGGTGAACCCATTTCACCTGATCGTGCTCGATCAAATATTGGACGGCCGTTTCGTAATACGTCTGGAACAAATAGAAGAACAGGACGAACACGCCGACGACAAGCCCGATGCCGATCAGCACGTGCGTATATTTGACGTTGCCGATCCAGTACATAACGACGAGGACGACGCAAAAGATGATCGCGTTGCCGAGGTCGGGCTGGATGACGATCAGCCCCGTCGGCACCATGACGAGCAGCCCGATGGGCACGATATCTTGCCAGAAGCGGAGCGGCTCGCCTTGCCGCCTTTCCAGGAAGACGGCCACCGCTATGATGGTCAGCAGTTTCATCAGTTCGGCCGGCTGGAAATTGAAGCCGAAGGGCAGCTCGAACCAGCTTCGCGCCGAGTTGATCTCGCTGCCGAACAAATAGACGGCAATGAGCAGCGCGATGCCGATGGCGTAGCAATACCAGGCGATCTTCAGCAGCAGCCGGTAGTCGAGCAGCATGAAGATGAACAGCACGCCGAAGCCGATGGCGTAATTGATCACGTTCTTGACGCTGGTTCCCGCAAATCTGGGGTCGTTCGCCGTGGCGCTATGCACGACGAGCGTGCTGATGACCATGAACAGCACCATCAGCACGATGATGGACCA
>Ga0310832_100842_pt1 | contig 16441 bp, 11 predicted proteins | sample WT_ome_7_FD_201303 | JGI IMG/M metagenome (GOLD analysis project Ga0310832, IMG submission 201303) | Sorghum-adapted microbial communities enriched on wild type (WT) sorghum from Joint BioEnergy Institute, Emeryville, California, United... ...
TCCATTATATATACACCGGCGTTGATCCGGTTGGACGGAGCCTCGTGCCGGGGAGGCTTTTCCACGAAACGGACGATGCGGCCGGACGGCGTCTGCTCGACCACCCCGTATTGGGACGGATCTTCGACATCCGTCAGCCCGATCGTCACCGCTCCGCCGTGAGCTTCGTGGAACTCCAGAAGCGGCATCAGATCCGTCAAATGAATAATATCCGCATTAAGCACCAAAAAACGGTCCCCGAGCAGAGGCTCGGCGTTCTTGATCGCACCGGCCGTCCCGAGCAGCTTCGTCTCCTCCGAATAATCGATCCGAACGCCGTATCGCCGGCCGTCGCCGAAATGATTGCGAATCACGTCGGGATAATGTTTGACCGCCATCACGAACTCGCTGATGCCCTGCTCCTTCAGATGCAGCAGCACGTGCTCCAGCCACGGCCGGTTGCCGACCGGGGCCATCGGCTTGGGCATCCCCTCCGTGAGCGGTCTCATGCGCGTTCCTAATCCGCCTGCCAACAGCAATGCTTTCATGATCGGTCATCCCTCCAAAATCGTCCGGTTTCATGAAAAGAAAGTTGCGGCATCCGGTTATGTGCATGGAATGGCGGCCTGTATGACAAGCTCCCTCGGGTAGCGGGCACCTGTTCCGGCGTTCCTCCTTCGTTCGTCGCGAATGGCGATTCCGCCGCAGCTTCGGAGGATCAAGATCGTCTTGCGTGATCGGCTCCTTCCTTGCGGGCAAAAAGGATCAATCTTCCATATCGGGTGCCGGAGCGGCTTTCTTCCCGGGCTCCGGCTTGTCGCTGACGGCCGCTTCCGTCGTCAGGAACATCGCCGAAGCGCTCGCCGCGTTTTGCAGGGCGGTGCGGGTCACTTTCGCCGGATCGACGATGCCGGCGGCGATCATGTCGACCCACTCGCCTGTCGCCGCGTTAAAGCCGCGCCCGACCGGCTCCCGCTTCAGACGCTCGACCACGACCGAGCCTTCCCATCCGGCGTTGGCCGCGATTTGGCGAACCGGCTCTTCCAGAGCCCGCAGCACGATGTTCGCTCCCGTCCTCTCGTCGCCCTCCAGCTTCAGCGCTTCGACCGCCTTGATCGCGTTCACGAACGCGGTGCCGCCGCCGGCGACGATCCCTTCCTCGACAGCGGCGCGGGTCGAGTTGAGCGCGTCCTCGATGCGCAGCTTTTTCTCCTTCAGCTCCGTTTCCGTCGCCGCGCCGACGTGGATGACGGCCACGCCACCAGACAGCTTCGCCAGCCGCTCCTGCAGCTTTTCCTTGTCGTAGTCCGACGTCGTCTCCTCGATTTGTCGGCGGATCGATTCGATGCGCGCGTCGATCGCCTTCCGGTCGCCGGCGCCGCCCGAGATGATCGTCTCCTCCTTGCGGACGATCACCCGATTCGCCCGGCCGAGCTGCTCGATTTTCGTCTGATCGACTTTCAGGCCGAGCTCCTCGCTGATCACTTGCGCCGCCGTCAGCGTGGCGATGTCTTCAAGCATCGCCTTTCTCCGGTCGCCGAAGCCCGGCGCCTTCACCGCGACGACGTTCAGCGTGCCGCGCAGCTTGTTGACGACAAGCGTCGGCAGCGCGTCTCCGTCGACGTCCTCGGCGATGATGAGAAGCGGCTTGCCGGTCTTGACCACGCACTCCAGAACCGGGACGATATCTTTCACGCTGGAGATTTTCCGGTCCGTGACGAAGACGTACGGCTGCTCCAGCACCGCCTCCATCTTCTCCTTATCCGACACCATGTAGGGCGAAATGTAGCCGCGGTCGAAGCTCATCCCTTCGACGACTTTCAGCTCGGTCTGGAACCCTTTCGACTCTTCCACCGTAATGACGCCGCTTTGCCCGACTTTCTCCATCGCCTCGGCGATCAGCTCGCCGACCGTTTCGTCCGCCGCCGAGATGGAGGCGACCTGCGCGATCGAGGAACGGCCTTCGATCGGCCGGGCGATCGAGCGGATTTCGTCCACCGCCGCGCGAACCGCCTTGTCGATGCCGATGCGCACGGCCATCGGATTGGCGCCCGCCGCCACGTTTTTCAGCCCTTCGCGAATCATCGATTGCGCCAGCACGGTCGCCGTCGTCGTTCCGTCGCCGGCGACGTCGTTCGTTTTCGTCGCCACTTCCTTCACGAGCTGGGCGCCCATGTTTTCGTAATAGTCCTCCAGCTCAATCTCCTTGGCGATCGTCACGCCGTCGTTCGTGATGAGCGGCGAGCCGTATTTTTTGGACAGCACGACGTTGCGCCCTTTCGGCCCGAGGGTCACCTTCACCGTGTCCGCCAGCTTGTCGACGCCACGGAGCATCGCCCTTCTCGCTTCTTCGTTGAACCTTACCTGCTTAGCCATGTACGTTACTCCTCCTTATGTTTCGTATGATGCCGCTATATGTGAATGTGGGATCGAACAGGGGGCGATTGGGGCATCTTCTGGGCGAACGCTGGAACGTGAAACAGGTTGCGCATACAAAAATATCCCTCCCGCAATCAAGTATTAGCACTCCTGTACGATGAGTGCTAATATTAATATAAAAATCGTCCCGGGCGTTTTTCAAGCTTAATTTTATTCGAAAATTTCAATAAATCCGCAATTTGGCTATTTTTTCATGGGCTTTTGCCTTCCTGTTCACGTTTTCGTCCGTTTTTGGGCGCGAAAAGAAAACCTGACGATCCCCGTTGAAGCCGGGTTTTTCGCCAGGTTTTGCGAAAGTGCCGCCGTCCGTATGCCGGCGCTCCTACACGAGACTTCTACAAGAGAAACCGTCGATTCGGCTCTCCTTCAAAAGACTGCTTAGGGCTATCCCCGGCGGGATGCCGGCGCCCGGCGCCCGGCGTCAGACGTCAGGCCCGGTCAGTCCGCGCTTTGCGAAGGATGAATTTGCACGTAGGGCTCGTAGCCGGCATACGTCTTGCCGCGAATAAGGACGAGCGTATTTTTCGTATTCGGGTCCATCACCCGGAACGACGCCTTCCGGTCCGACGCCATCCGCGACTGGACGAAGCCCGTAATGTCGAGGGAATACCAGCCCGCCGCCGATACGGTTACCGTTCCGAGGGGAACGGCGCCCGTACGCGGCCGGTTGTTCCAGTTCAGCGTCGTCTCGCTCCAGCTTGTCGACGCGTATCCGTCCACGGACAGCGTCACCGGTTTGGCCGGGGACTCATCCACGTAAAAGTACAACCTGGCTTCGTCAACGTCCGAATCCGCAAAGCTTCCGAAATCGTGCTTCCAGTACGCCATCCGGTCTCCGCCTCCGGCCGCGCTCGGGATGTCGATCACTTCGAGCAACGAAGCGCCTCCAAACGAGTCCGTCGGTTGATTTTCATGGACATAGGCCGCTTCGGTTGCCGGAAACACGCTTTCCGCATCGGCGACGCGAAACACCGTAATCGTATACACCGCAACCGATCCGTCGCGCTCGATCACTTCCACCCGGATTTCATTGCTCCCGAATGCTAGCGGCAAGCTCGGAGAAGCGGCGCCGCTTGCGACCGGCGCATCGTTCACTTCGATCACGGCGTCGGATGCGGCGGCCGTAGGCGTTACCGAGATGGCGGTCGTTTCCGAGCCTACGGATACGGTATACGCCATCTGATCGTAAGCGAACTCGGGAACGAGAACGCCTGCGCTGACGGAAAGTCCGGCTAATCCCGCGCCGGGTTCGGGATACAGGTTCGCCGTATGCGGCCGGTCGTACGCCTTCGCCCAGTAATAGCCCGGAGCGGTGATGCGCCGCGGCTCGAAGCCAACCTGACGGCCGGCCGGAATCGGCTCCGAGTTCGCCGACAGCAGGCCGTCCGCTCCTGTAAAGGCCGTCACATACGTTCCCGCCGAATAGGTGAACCTTCCGCCTACCTTCGCCGTAAGCGGCAATCCCGTGTCGCGGTCGACCACTTTCAACGTCACGCTCGCTGCGCTGCCGTTGTACGACACGCTCATGCCGTCCACGATCAGCGGCTTCAGCGTCGTGCTGCCGGTATGCGCGGAAACTTCCGCCGAGGCGGGACCGATGTTGCCGCGCACGTCCACAGCGGCTACTTTGTAGTAGTAAGTCGTATCGGGAAGTAAGCCTTCGTCCCGGAACGAAAGATTTCGCGACGAGCCGACCAGCGTAGCCGGACCCGGGGTGAATCCGCTCGTGGTGCTGCGATATATATTGTACTTGTCGATCTCCGTGTTGTCGTAGGCTCGGCCGTAACGGATGTCGATCCGCTCAAAGCCCACAGCCGTCGCCGTGGGTGCCGCGCTTACGGCGGTAGGCGGTTCGGAATCCGCCGGCGGGGTCCAGAACGTCCCTCCCGGGCCCCAATACGTTGGAAGCGCTCGCAACGAATCGTACTGATGCATCGCGATTCCCCCGAACGACGAAGCGCCGGAGAACGCCGCGTACACTTTATCCAGCTCCTGCTCCATGGCCGTCCGGCCTTTTTGCCGGAACGTCACCGTATACGGGTCGGCCGTGTTCGCCACGTCGATCGTCTCCACGCCGACAATGACGGAATTCGGCTTGCCGATGGCGTTCGCGTAGGCGATCTCGCCCTGGGCTCCGGCAATTATGCCGTTGGAGCCGTCGGCCGTGTCCCGGTAGTCCATGATCGAGATGTAATCGCTGATGTCCTGAATATGCTCGGACAGCCACTTCACCGATCCGTTCCAGTCGATATCTTTCGCATCGTCGGACGTATCGTACCACCGCGGGATGGCAGGGCCGATCGCCAGCCCGACTTCCGCCGTATTTCGGCGCTCGATCATTTTGGCCAGACCGTCCAAATATTGCTTCTGGAGAAACCGGTCCGGGCTTTTGAAATCCGGTGAAATATACGGTTCAATATCGACATTCACACCGTCGAATCTTGCCGCCTTCGGGGAAGTCAAATTGTAGTTGATCACCTTCTCCAGCTCGCGCGTCGCCCGATCGTGGTATTTCTCATAGGCGCCGTAATACGGTGGATTCGTTCCTCCAGCGATCAGCGCATGCACCTGGTATCCGTTCGTATGCGCCCAGCAGACGAAATCGCGCACCTTCGCCGGATCGTCCTCCAAAATGTCGACTCCGCCGAACGCCCCCACCGCCACATAGAACGTGGTCACCGGCTCCGAGCCGAACGTCGCCGTATCCCCGGCGAACGCGTCCAGCACGGTTCGCGAGCCCGGATTCAAAAACAGGTTGTACGCCGCCGGTTCCCAAATCCACATCGCCCGATCCTGCATCGAGACGACGACCGTTTCGTTCTCCCCCGCTCCTGTTTTGGCGTAGGTCGTCATGCTGTACCCGGTATGGCCCGCCGCATCGGTCGCCTTCGCCTCGATCGCGGACGTTTTGTCGCCGAGCCCCGTGCTGTCCCACGTCGCTTCATACGACGCGCCGTTCCACGTTGCCGGCTGCCACGGCCCGCCGTTGATCCGAACCAGCACGCTTTGCACCGGATTGCCGGCATCGACGTCCACGACGATCGGGACGACGCCGCTAACCGTGGAGCCGTCGGCGGGACTTGTGATCGTGACCCGCGGAACATGGACGGACTCGTCGTCGACCTGCAGCGTGACGGAAGCCGACCAGACGCCGGAGCGGGTCGCCGCATCCGCCGCTTTCGCCCGCAAATCGATTTCGCCGCGGCCCCCGTACAGCTGCGTATCCAGCTCGTAATGCCACGTGCCCGAATCGTCCCCGTCCGGATCGTTCATGACGACGTCCGCCTGTATCGATCCGTTAATGACCAGCTTCACGTCGACCGCCGAGGAAAACGTGCCGGAAACGGTGACGATCCCCGCCGGCACAGACGCGCCGTCCGCAGGCGAGCCAATGGTGACCGCCGCGGCGGCCTGTGCCGGCGGAGGCGCCACCAGAAGCCCGGACGCCGCCAGCAGCGAGGCGAACAGCGTGACGGCGGCTTTGCCGAACGCCTTGTTGCGATTTCGTTTCATCCGAATCATACCCCTCCCGCTCGAATCGATACGATTTGGTAATCGCTTACAAAACAGGACCGCGTCGTTTTCGTCCGCTCCCCCCTTTCGTCCAAACGGTTTGTTTCATCGCTATCGTAGCAAAATTGAGCTATACTGAATATGAACGATGTGCTGTCAACCTGAACAATCTGATTGAACGGGAAGGTGGCGACATGCGCGAGGGAGAGAAGGACGGACGTGCGGCGATCGCGGAAACGAAGCCGGCAGCGTACCGGGACACCGGAGCGGACGTGCTGCACGCGGATTATACATACCATTTCAAGCCGTATCAAACGGCCAAGCGAAAGCTAAACTATTATTATATTCGGCTGCAGATGGAAGGATTATGCGAGGCGAATGTCAACGGAAAGACGTACACGATCAACCCGGGCGACCTGCTGCTGTGCCGCCCCGGCGACACGGCCTTTGTCCGGTTCATACGGCCGCCGGACCAGCCACCGGGCAAAGCGCTTTTGAGCGGCAGCTACTACATGTCTTGCACGGGACCGTGGCTGGACCGGTGGTGGGCCCGCTCGCCCAAGCCGCTCCTGTGGAACGTCCCGCTCGGCGAAAGCATTCCCGCCATTTTCCAGGAAATCGTCCGCGAGCAGCGCCGGATGGAGGAGAAAGATCCCGCCGTTTCCGACTATTTGCTGCGCACGCTCTGCCTGCTCATCGAGCGGTCCATTAAGGACCGGCCGCCAGACGGCCGGCAATCTTCGCTCCTTGCCCTGCGCATTCGCAAGTTCGTGACGGAAAATGCCGTGACGCCGTTTAAGCTCGAAGATGTCGCCCGGCATGTCGGCATCAGCATACCCCGCGCCGTTGCCCTGTTCAAAGCCGCATACAACCAGACAATTATGCAGTACGCCATGGAGGTACGGTTGTCCATCGCCTGCGACCGGATCCGCTACACGATGACCAATCTGGAGAAGATCGCCGAATCGACGGGCTTTCGCAGCTATACGTATTTTCACCGGGTATTTCGGGCAAGATTCGGCATGTCCCCGCGGCAATACCGGGAAGGAAAATAAAGGGGAGGCTTCGCTCTTGTCGAGCTTAGTCTCCCCTTCTTCGAACTTTTACGCCCCGAAGGAATCGTCGCGGCGGAACAGCAGCAGCGGCATTTTGAATACGAAAGCGACGACGATGAAGATGCCGATGATCATTCCGACCAGGACGATCACGCTGCTGATGGACAGTCCGCCGATGCCGGTAATGACATTGGCGATGTTGCAGCCCGGGGCGATGCGCGACGACACGCCCATGAGCAGACCGCCGATAATCGCGTACGGCAGCCGCGATTTTTTCGGCCAGCGCAGCTTGAAGCTGCCGCTTAGTAGCGCCGCCGCCAGCGATCCGATAATCAGGAAGAAGACGAGCGTCTCTTCCGGGCCGAGCCCGATCTTCGGAAAATCGGCGAACAGCGCGTTCAAATACGTGTTGTTGAACACAAAGTCGTCTCCGGCGAAAAGCGAAACGGCCACGGCGCCGATGCGCGTCTCCGGTCCGGTGATGCTGACGTTGGACATCAGCGCGAACTGCACCGTCGCGACGATGCCGATCAGCGCGGCGACGAGCCGGATGTCCCAGTGCGACTGCTTGAACGGGTTGCCTTCCCAATCGGTGAGAGCGCTGCGGAAGCCTGCGGCGAATCCGCGGAATCCGAACCGCCAAATCGCGATCGCCGCCATCATCAGCACGATCGCAACCGGAATGGCGTATACGGGCACCGGCAAGCTATACAGCGTATAGCCCGACTCGACGACGGTCAGCGGCTCAAGCGCGTCGCGGCCCCACGGGTCGTACAGAAGCGCGAACAGCAAATTGCCGGCGATCGAGCAGGCCAGCACGATCCAAAATTGCACGTACCCCATGCCGCACCGGTACAGAGTACCCGAGCCGCAGCCGCCGGCGATCGTCATGCCGATGCCGAACAGGATGCCGCCGAGCAGGTTCGCCCCGCCGAGCGGGACGGTCCATACGTCCGCAACGGTTCTCGCGCCGGTTGCCAGCACCACCGCCCAGCCGATCAAGGCCACCGCAATGAGGACGAGGACGCCGTTCAAAATCCGCGTATCGCGCACGCTGATCCAGTCGCGGATCGAGGCGACGAAGCAGAAGTCCGCCTTTTGCAGCAAAAACCCGTACGCGAATCCGAAAAAGGCGGCCAGCAGGAATACGTCCCATGTGTAAGCCATCGATGCCAACCATCCTTACCGTGCGTTATAGTTTTTTGACGAAAATGTGGTACTCGCCGCCCTTTTTGGCGACGCCGAGAAATTCGCCGATCTTGTTCATTTTAACCGCCGCCGGAATCGTCTTCGTGGCGATGCTGTGGTCGGTAACTTCCACGACGATTTCGCCCGGCTTCGCCTTTTTCAACTTGTCCAGCGCCAAGTTGAGTGTGTGCGGGCACACTTCCCCGATCGCGTCCACGACGTGATCCGGCTTCAGCTCCAGCAGTTCGCGTTCGGTCAAGCTCATTGCTCATCCATCCTTTCGGTTCGTTTGATCCAGATTGTACCGTTCGATCGGCTCCGCCGAGCCGGTTGCCACCGGATTACCATACTCGATCCAGCTCAGCATGCCGCCTTCGAAATTGTGCACGCGTCCGAAACCGTTCGATTGAAAATATTTCGCCACTTCCAGGCTGCGCCGGCCGCTGCGGCAGACGAAAACGTACTCCCGCTCCGGGTCGAGCCGTTCCGTCCAGTCGATGATGTCGCCCATCGGGATGAGCGGCAGGCCGGCGATATGCGCCTCCTCGTACTCTTCGGGCTCGCGGACGTCGATCACGACCGCTTGATTTTGCGGGTCTTCCAAAATCTGTTTGAGCTCCTGCCAGTTTAGGTGGGAAATGCCTTCGATTTGATGCGCCATGGCGCTGCTCCTTTCCTTTATTGAACGACCGGCGTATCGTCGGCGTTGCCCCATTCCGCCCAGGAGCCTTCATAAGGACGAATGTCCTTGAAGCCGAGCAGCCGAAGCGTGAAGTACGAATGCGCGCCGCGAATGTTCGTCTGGCAATACGGGACGATCGTCTTTTCTTTGTCGGTAATGCCGGCTTCGGTATAGATGGCGTTCAATTCTTTGTAGCTTTTGAATTTCGGCACGCCGTCGGCCGGATTTTGGTCGATCGCCTCGCTCCATTCCTTGTTGATCGCGCCTTCGATGTGGCCGCCTTTCTTGTTGCCGCGCAAATCTTCGCCGCTGTACTCCTTGGCCGACCGGGTGTCGAGCAGCGTGCATTGCTTCAGATCCATGCTGAGCAGCTGCTCCTTCGTCGTCATCAGCTTGTCGTTCGGCTCGGCGACGAAGTTGCCTTTCGCCACTTGCGGCGCTTCGGTGGACACGTCCTTGCCCGCGGCCGTCCAGGCCAAAAGACCGCCGTTGAGCACTTTCACCTTGTCCTTCAATCCGTAATATTCCAGGCCGTAAAACAGCCGGGTCGCGCTGTTGCCGTTTCCGCCTTCGTCATAGACGACAATCGTGGAGTCGGCGTTCACGCCGGCGTTCTGGAACAGCTCCGTGAACTTTTCCTTGGAAACGATCGTGTTGTTCTGGCTGTCCTTCAGTTGCCCGGACGGCACCGATACGGCGCCCGGAATATGGCCTTGCTCGTAGCCTTTGGACCGGGCGTCGATAATGACGACGTTCGGGTCTTTGGCATGCTGCTCGACCCAGGCCACGTCGGCGAGCAGTTGCGCATTCGGATACGTGTCATTCGATGCGGTTTGCTGCGAGGCGCTTCCTCCGTTTTCGCCTCCGGCGGCGTTCGTCGGATTGCTTTCGGGCTTGTTGCCGCAACCGGCGGCGATCCCGACTAATGCGACCAATGTTAAAAGTGCAAGCTTGCCTTTCATGGCTCAAAGTTCTCCCCTCTTGTCCGTTTTGCGGCTTGCGAATGAAGTCGATTCCCCTGTATAATACATCTATTCCGATTGTTTTACAATGTTTAAATTTCGCCTTTTGCCTAAGGAAATGTGAGGAGATCGTCAAATGAGAAACGGCAAGCAAACGATTGCGGTCGGAATCGCTTTAGCGCTCCTTTTGGCCGGCTGCGCCATGGAAACGAAGGAGCAAGCCCGGCAGCGTCTGCAAGCCGGGGGCGGGGCCGGACAAACGGGGGAAGCGGCCGCTCCCGCGCAGGCCGAGGCGGGCAAGCTGACCGCCGTTCAGTTTTATGTGCCGAGCGAAAAGGAGAACAAACTGTCCGTTATCGATATCCCGACCGGCAAAGTCGTCGGCGAGGTGAAGCTGTCGGAGGCGCCGTCCACCGTCGTCTTCTCCAGCACGATGCGCGAAGCGTACGCGGCCAACATGAACAGCAGCACGGTTTCGATCATCAACACGCAGACGCTGAAGGTCGAAAAGGAAGTGCCCGTCGGACCGATGCCCCACGGCTTGGCGCTGTCGCCCGACAACAAGACGTTGTACGTGGCGGCCGTCGCTGACCAGTTCATTTATATGGTCGACACGAAGGCGGGCGCCGAAGCCGGTACGATCGATCTCGGCACGGGGGCGAAGACGAATTACCTCGCCCTGTTCGGAGACAAGCTGTATGTAAGCGATCATGAGAACGACAAAGTATACGTCGTCAACGTGAAAACGAAGCAAACGGTGTTGACCATACCGACCGGCCGCACGCCCCGCGCCGTCAAGATCAGCGACGACGGCAAGACGTTGTACGTTCCGTGCGCGGGAGACGGCACGCTGATGACGTTCGACACCGAAACCGGCAAGCCGCTCGCCACGATCGCCATCGCGCCGGGCGCAACCGACGTCGTCGTCGCCGAAGACGGCAACACCGCTCTCGTCACGGCGATGGAAGGCAACGCCGTCGCCTTCGTGGACCTGGCGGCGGGCAAGACGGTGGCGACGGTCGGCGACTTGCCGGGGGCGCGGCATATCTCCTTCAACCGGCTGCAAACGAAAGCGTACGTCACGCTGAGCGGCTCCGACGAAGTCGCCGTCATCGACGTCGCGTCGCGTCAGGCTGCCGAACGGATCAAGGTCGGCGGGCAGCCGCACGGCATCCAGATCAAGGCGCTCCCCGGCATCGGCGGCAGTTGCTGAGGCGGCTTTTCCGGTTTTGGGCGGCGCAGCCAGCGTGCGGCGCCGCTCTGCGACGTCTGGCCTAGAGCGGCGCGCGTGGGGCGCGCCGACGCCGGAACGGCGATGGCGGACCTTGGGCGGCAAGCGCGGGACGCGGAACACTCCTTAAACGACGGCGAATCGGCCAATTCGCCGCTCCGGCGGCAGCCAGGCGCTTCCGCCTTGCTCAACGGGGCGTCGCAACATAAACCGCCTGCATATGAAACGGCACCCTAATGGTTAACCGCTGGGGTGCCGCTTATTTTGCGCAGACGGTTTTGAATAGCGCCGTTGTTAGCCCCGGATTCGGGCCAGCTTCGTAATGCGGCCATCGATGATCCATTCGGCGACGTAGACGTTGCCTTTGGAATCGACGCAGACGCCGTGCGGCGAGCTGAACCGGTCCGGCCGGTAGTACGACTTCGGCAAGTTCGGCCAGCCTTGCTGCTTGTAGGCTTGCTGGTCTTCGCCCAGATGTGAGATCAGCCGGTCGTTTTTGTCGAAGATCGTGACGCGGCTGTGCAAATCCGGGAAATACATCTCGTCGCCGTCGTAGTAAAAACTGCACGGCATGTCCATATCGTTGGTCACGAAGCGAATGTGCTTCCCGTCGAGAGTGAACACCTGAATCCGGTGGTTGCCGCGGTCCGCGACGTACAGCACCGGCTCCGGCCCGCGCACGTCGACCGAAATGCCGTGCGGGCAGTTCAACTGCCCCGGTTCGCTCCCCTTCCCGCCCCAGGATCGGATGTACGATCCGTCGGCTTTGTATTGGTGAATCCACGACTGGCCATAGCCGTCGGCGATATAAATGTCCCCATTCGGACCTACGGCAACGTCCGTCGGTACGAACCTTTTGTCCGGGCCGTAGATGTCCGGCAAAACGGGCGTGCCGATCACGAGCTGTTCTTTTCCGTCGAGCGTCAGCTTCACCACGAGACTGCGGGCTGTGTCCGTGACGTACAGAAACTCCCCGCCGGCTTCCTTGTGCAAATAAAACCCGTGCGCCCCGCCTTCGAACTGTTCGCCCCAGGACGATATGTAATTGCCCTGCTCGTCGAATTTGACGACGGACGGGCTCCCCGTATGAAATACGTACACGTTGTCGGCCGAGTCGACGACGATGCCGTGCGTATACCCGAGCCGGACGGACTCCGGTACGCGCCCCCAGCCTTGCACGACTTCAAATCGATGGTTGCCTGAGCCTGTTTCCACTCCTATCCCTCCGTTCGCTTCTTAAAAGTTCGTAAACGTTTACCCGCATTATAGTCGATCCGGTCCCGCTTGTATATACCGGATGCTGGCCGATTCGGCCGTCGCCAGTTGGAAATGCCGTTTATCTTAGGGCGCACGGGCAAGCGGACAAGCTGCCGGTTTAAGTACGCGTTCAATCCGTGTTCGGCGTCGCCCGCTTGCAGCGTCACGGCCGCGCCAGCGCGTCTCACCCCGACGCGGCTTTGCTCTCCGGCCTGTCCTTCGGCACGATCCGGCCGGCCAGCGCGACGGCGAGGCAAAGCAGGAAGCAGAGGCCGAACAGGATGCGGATCGGGGCGCCGAACGATTCGTCGGCCGATTGTCCGGTTGCTCCCATCGATCCGACGAACAGCGTAGCGAGTCCGATGCCGGCGATTTGCCCGAGATAGCGGACGAGCGCGAGCAGGCTGCTGGCAAGGCTGCTTTTGGCCTCGGGCGCGGCACTCATAATTTCGGCGTTGTTCGTCGCCTGAAACAGGCCGGTGCCGACGCCGAACAGCGCCAGCTGCACGCCGATGCCGGCGGCCGTCACGCTCGGCTGAAGGGCGACGACGAGCATCGAGACGGCGCAAAGCAATGCTCCCGCGGCAATCGGCGAAGAACCGCCGTACTTGTCGCGAAACCAGCCGGCGAACGGAGCGACGACGCCCATGGCGAGCGGCTGCAGCATGAGCAGCGCGCCCGCCGCCCAGGCCGAATAGCCGAGCTGGCTTTGCAAATAAAACGTAACCGGAATGAGCGTCGCCATCTGCGCCACATTGATCAGAAACGAGCTGGCGTTGCCGAGCCATACTTGCCGGCGGCGGAACAGCTCCCGGTCGATAATGCCGTAGTCGATGCGCCTTCCTTGCAGCCAAAGCGCGACCAGCAGCGCGGCTCCCACGATGCCTTCGATCGCCGCCTCCATCGAGAACGACGACTGCTCCTTGGCAGACTCGGCCGCCATCATGAGCAGGCAAGCCCCCGCGGCGAGCAGCAGCGTGCCGACGAAGTCGAATTTGCTTTTCGCCGCATCGCTCTTCCCCCGCGGAAACCAGCGCATGCCGAGCAGGCAGGCGGCCAGCGAGATCGGCACGTTGATCCAGAACAGCATCGGCCAATCGACGAAGGCAAGCAGCAGCCCGCCAAGCGCCGGGCCGGCCAGCGTGCCCGCGGAGATGACGATGGCGTTGACGCCGAGCGCCCGCCCTCGCTCATGGTCCGGGAACACCATACGGACCATCGCCTGGCTGTTGGCCATAATCATCGTGGCGCCGACTCCTTGCAGGCAGCGCGCCATCAGCAGCGCGGCGAATCCTTGCGACACCGCGATCGCCAGCGACCCGGCGCCGAACACGAAAAATCCCCAGCTGTAAACGGTCCGCCGCTCCAGCCGGTCGGACAGCTTGCCCATGAACGGCAAAAGCGCCACCATCGTCAGCAAATAGACGGTGGCGACCCACTGGATTTGCGCCAGCGAAACCGAAAACTGCTCCGCCATCCGAGGCAGCGAAACGTTGACGATGCCGACGTCCAGTGTCGAAATCAGCGTGCCCATATTGACGATTTGCAAAATGCCCCATCTGTTCGCTCGCATAGCCGGCATCATCCGATCCTTTCCGCAGGCGCTTTCCGCGCGTTATGCTCTCCGCCTGATTGTACCTTCTGCGCCGGCGGGTGGAAAGGGAGCGCACGTTCGCTTTTTGCCGCGGACGGCGCCGGGCATTGTCGGGCATTACCTGGCATTTACCGCTTCGCCCAGACGAACGACCGGCTCTCCATCGTTTCCTGCTTGCCGTTGTAGACGACGATCGTAAGCTCTTGCGCCGGATCGAGCGCCGAGAAGTCCAGCTCGACCTCCCACGGCGGTTCGTAGGCGACCGCAAGCCGCCTGTCCCCTTGAAAATAGGCGACAGAGCGCGGCTGAATGTCCAGCGGCATTTTCACATAGGAAAAGACGGTATGCTTGCCTTCGAGCCCTGCTTTGGCGGCCGACTCCAGCGGCTCGTAGCGCACGTTGCGGCGCGTTGCGGCTCCCTGCTCCACGCGGCTGAGAAAATAATCGTCGCGGATCAGCCTGCGGTACAGATCGAACATGAGCGGATTTTCCGAAAGATCGTATAAAAAATCCGCATTCTGGCTTTCGCTGCGCGACTTTCGCATATTAAAGTAGGTGATTGCCTTTACCTGCGGGAACATGCGGGGCAAAAAGGCGTACATGTTGGCCAGTTGGCCCTCTCCCCATTTGGAATAGTCCTGGTTCGTCCTGCGCGAATAGTAGCCGATCGCGCCTTCGGAGATCATGATCGGCTTGTGGGCGTATTTCTCGTACAGCGGCACGAAGTAATCGATCAAATTGCGGCTGAAATCTTCCTTGCCGTCGAAAAACGGAGAGCCGTACAGCGAAAACCCGACCCAATCGACGTATTCGTCCCCTGGGTAATACGCGTCGATATTGTCGTTCGGCCAAAAGTTCGGCGACCAGACCATCGCCACGTTGGGCGCTTCTTCCTTCATGATCCGGGCGATGAGCCGGAACTTCTCCACATAGTTTTCCGGCGTGTCGTACCAAGGCACCCAGCCGCCGTTCATCTCCGACGCGTAGCGCAGGAAAATCGGGATGCCCGACTCCCGCGCCTGCCGCGCGAACGAGCGGACGTATTCGTCGTCTTCGACGCGGTCCAGCCCGTACTGCGGCTCCCAGCCGATTTGCAGCGCGCCGCCTCCGGCCGATCGGATGCTGTTGATCAGACGGGCCGGAAAATAGTTGCGCGTGTCGCTTTCGTCTTTGCGCCAGCCGGCGTAGGTCAGGCCGATCGGGTGGTAGCGGCCGAATTGCGGTGCAACGGCCGTCCAGTCGAAAATGCCGAACATGCCCAGGTACGTGCCGGATTGCGGCTCGAATTTGGCCGGCTCGCGCAGCGGCTCTGCGGGCAGGCTGACATAAGGAGTGAGCGTAACGGTGCCGGGAGGGGGCGGCGGTCCGTCGTCAAACCGGCGATCCCGCGTGCCGTCCTTGCCCCAGTATGCATCGCTTGTCTCATACCAGCGGGTGGCTTCGCTCTCGTTGCCGATGCTGCGGTAATAGGCGGCTTGGCGGTACGCGTAGTCGGCGGCGACGTCCCAGCGGCCGGCCTTCTCCGCCGCTTCCAGCCGTTCGTCCCACCAGCCGAGCAATTCGTCCACACCGCCGGGTCTACCGGCATCGGCCGTCCGGTACGGACCGGCCGCCTCCGTCGACAAGTCGGCCGGTTCGGCAACCGTCTCCCGTATTTTGCGGTTTTCCGATACGAGCAGGGCGCAGCTGATTACGGCGGCGGCCAATACGAGGAAGGAAAGCATTTTGTAAGTCCGTTTCATCCGTTCCATCCTCCGTTAGCGTTGGCGGCAAGCCTGTTCATCGGCCGCTGCCGCTTTGATGCTTTTATAACAGGAAACGTACGGACCGGGCAAGGGGTTCGAAAGAGGAGGGGGATAATCAGGACACAGCCTGTTGAAAACCTCAACAAGCTGCATCCCTATTCGAATACACTCATGCTAGCAGCAGACTATCCTTTCATTTGGCAGGGCCGATCGAAAGAAGGCGCGTTTAGATCACGTCGCCGGCCTTGATCGCCTTCAGCCGCTTCATCACGTCGTTGCCGCCGCGGCCGAAATAATCGTGCAAGCGGGTATACTCTTCGTACAGCTTCTCGTATACCGCGACGTTTTCGGGGATCGGCCGGAACGTCTCGTCCTTTACCCGGGCCATCCGGCGCGCCGCATCGACGATCGAGTCGTAGCCGCCGTTTGCCGATCCGGCCGCCACCGCGCCGAACATGGCGGCGCCGACCGCCGGCGTATGCTTGGAGTCGGCCACCTTGATGACGCGGTTCGTAACATCCGCGTAAATTTGCATGAGCAGTCGGTTTTTTTGCGGCAGCCCGCCGCAGGCGTACAGCTCGTCGACGGGGACGCCGCTGCGCTCGAAGGCGTCGATGATTTTGCGTGTGCCGAAGGCGGTCGCCTCCAAAAGCGCCCGGTAAATATGCTCCGGCTTCGTCAGCAGCGTGCATCCGATGAGCAGGCCGGACAAGTCCGCGTCGACGAGGACGGACCGGTTGCCGTTCCACCAGTCCAGCGCCAGCAGGCCGGTTTCCCCGGGCTTATAGGCGGACGC
>Ga0310832_100843_pt1 | contig 16424 bp, 15 predicted proteins | sample WT_ome_7_FD_201303 | JGI IMG/M metagenome (GOLD analysis project Ga0310832, IMG submission 201303) | Sorghum-adapted microbial communities enriched on wild type (WT) sorghum from Joint BioEnergy Institute, Emeryville, California, United... ...
GTTGAACAGCATCGTCACAACGGCGACGATTATGAGCTACGCGCTGTTTACGTTCACGTCCGGCCATACGATCCACCTCATGTGGACGCTCATCTTCGTCCTTTACGGCGTGTTCCGCTATCTGTACCTGATCCATATGGAAAACAAGGGCGGCAAGCCGGAAAGGGTGCTGCTTGAGGACCGGCATCTGCTCGTCACGGTGATGCTGTACGCCTTCTCGGTCGCGCTGATTTTGATTTATTTGGAATAGAAAGAGGGAAGCGAATGAAATTCGTCTGGCTTGTTTCGTCCATCTTGCTCGGCGTGGCCGGACAGCTGCTGATGAAATGGGGGCTTGCCGATCCGAAGCCGCTGTGGAACAGAGGACCTGCGATCGCCGGCATGCTGTCGTCCTGGCCGGTGCTGGCCGGTCTCGCTTCCTATGCGTTCAGCTCCTTGTTCTGGCTGCTTACGCTCAAGCAAATGAACGTCAGCGTCGCTTATCCGATGGTCAGCCTCAGCTATGTGATCGTGGCCGTGGCGGGCTATTACTGGTTCGGCGAGTCGTTTACGGCCTGGAAAGCCGTCGGCCTCGCCTTTATTTTAACGGGCGTAGCTTTCGTTGCGAGATCGTAACGCAAGCGGCGCAAAACAGATTCGTCCGCGGTCGAAATCGGCCTGCACCGCCGAGTTTCATTCCACCACCGGACCCAAACGGATGCCGGCCTACGAAGCCTATTTCCAAGCAGGCTTCCCTCTATTTTTGAAAAGATAAGGGAGAGACAGAGCATGAATGACCGCACTGCGCAGACGAGCCTGCTGGCCGGACTGTTTTTGCTTGTATTTACCGTTTCCGTCTTCGCCGTCACGACGCTGCTATTTCTCGTGAATGTGGCGATTACGGCGGCGAACGTGTTTCTGGCGCTGGCTGCGACGCTCGCCTTCGTCTGGTATGCGGCGAAAAGCTGCTTTCCGGAGCGGCGTCCGCTCTACTATGCCGCCGCCCTGGCGATCGCGGCCGTACTGTTTTTCGTGTTTCTCGGCATCAGCGGGCATTACTACGACTTGAGCTACGACGGCCAGACTTACCACCAGGAAGGCATTTTGCAGCTGGCCGCCGGCTGGAATCCGTTTTACGACAAACCGCTTGCCGACCGCGGCGTTCCGTACTCGATCTGGATCGATCACTACGCGCGGGCAAGTGAAACGATAGCCGCATCGCTTTATGCCGTAACCGGCCATATCGAGTACGGCAAAGTGTTCAACTTCGCGCTCATTGTGGCGTCGTTTTTCCTAAGCTTCGCCGCCTTGTCCGCCGTCCTGCCCGGGCGGCGCGTGCTGGCTGCGCTGTTCTCCCTGCTGCTCGCCTGCAATCCGGTCAGCATTTGCCAGAGCCTCAGCTTCTACGTCGACGGCCAGCTCGGCTCGCTCCTGATCTGCCTGGCGGCGCTCGGCGTGCTGGTGTACAAGCGGTTCACGCCGGCTCTGATGCTCGCTTTTGCCCTGTGCATGGCGCTAGCGATCAACAACAAATTTACGGCGATCGCCTACGTCGGCATGTTTTGCATCGGCGTTACGCTCGCGCTCTATTTGACGCAAAAGCAAGACGCGCTCAAAAAAATGATCGTCGCGATGGCCGCGGCCACCATCGTCGGGACCGTTCTGTTCGGCTTCAACCCGTATGTGACCAACACGGTTAGGGACGGCAACCCGTTTTACCCGCTCGCGGGCGAAGACGCGCGGGACGTCGTGGCCGCATTCACGCCGACCAGCTTCATGACGATGAACCGGGTCGAGCAGGCCATCGTCTCCTACTTCTCGCGATCGGAGGGCAATAGCACGACCCGCGACGCCACCGTTTTGAAAACTCCCTTTACGTTCGACTGGGAGGAGCTGCAATATTACGGCATCCCGGATACGGCGATCAGCGGCTTCGGCCCGCTGTTCAGCGGCGTGCTCGTGCTCGCCTTGATCATTTTGGTTGTGGCGTTTCTGCTGAACATCCCGCGGACGATGGTCGTCATCGGCCTGCTCGTCATCCTGTTCATCTCGGTGTTTATCAACTATGCGGCCTGGTGGGCGCGCTACGTGCCGCATTTGTGGCTGCTGCCGTTCATCATCGCTCTGCTCGGGTTCAGCTTCCGGGAACGCAAGGTGATCCGCGGCATCAGTTGGCTTATGGTCGGCGTTCTGTTCGTCAACGTGGCCATGGTGTCGTATTCGTACTTCCATTTGCAGTCGGAGGCGAACAACCGGCTGAAGCAGCAGCTAACGACGATCAAGCAGGCGGAGGGGCCGGTTACCGCTTACTTCTCCTACGCCTTTTCCAACCGGAACCGGCTCGCGGAATACGGAATCGCGTTCGAGGAGACGAAGGAAGAGCCAAGCTGTCCTTCCCGGATCGAGTTGCAAGATTCCGGCACGCTGATCTGCACCCGGTAGCCGCTTCGCGCCGTCGCGCAGGTTCAAGCCGGCGGCGCGAAGTTTGCTATACTTGCCTCAAGGAATAAAAGCCGAAGGAGGAACCTATGGAAACATCCGCAAACGTTCGGACGCCGAAACCGTTCCGCCGCAGGCAGCTTCGCCCGGCCCCCAAAGCGGCGGCCAAAGCCGCGTTGGCGTTGGCGCTGGCAGGCCTTCTGGCCGCCGTTCCCCCGGCGGCCGGCGGCACGGTCCGGGCGGCCGCCACCGCCCAGGAAGTTGCCGCAGCCAACGGCGACCGCATCGCCGCCGTCTGGATGTGGAACACATATGAAATATGGCGGGACAAAACCGGCACGCTTGATAAGCTCACGGCAAACGGCATCAATCTCGTCTACTTGCAGGCCGACCCCGACATCCCGCTCGACGTGTACCGCGAGTTCATTCGAGAGGCGGGATCCCGCGGCATTGCCGTGCACGCGCTGGCGGGCAAGCCTTACTGGGTGTTTCCGGACCGCCAGAAAGAGCTGTACGATTTCATCTACTGGGTGAAAGCCTACAACAACGCCTCCCGCTCCGCCGAACGGTTCGACGGCATTCATCTCGACGTGGAGCCGTACGTCCTTCCCGAGTGGCAAACCGAGTCCGGGCGCGAGGCGATCATCGGCTACTGGATGGACACGGTGACCGGCTTCACGGAGCAGGTGAAGAGCGACTCCTTCCTGACGACAGGGATCGATATTCCCGTATGGCTCGACGGGTTCCTCGTCCCGGACGGCAAAGGCGGAACGACGACGCTCACCGATTATTTCATCGGGCACACCGACCAAATCACGTTGATGGCCTACATCGACAACGTGCCGGGCATCGTCCGCGCCGTCTCCAAGGAGCTTCGGGAAGCGGCCGGCAAGCCGGTCGTCATCGGCGTGGAGACGATGGATAACGGCGAAGCGAACAGCAGCTTCCACGCCCTCGGAAGCGGACGGATGTACGGCGCGCTGTCCGAAGTCGCCGCCGCGCTTTCCGGCAGCCCGTCCTACGCAGGCTATGCCATTCACGAATACGACAGCTGGATCCGGCTGAAGCCATGAAAACGCGCCGCACCGCGCAGAATACCCCGAATTCGCCTTCGTCGAGTGCGGATTCGGGGTTTTTGTCGTGCCGAATCGGACGATACTGTGGAGAATAGGGCGAATTATGGTATAATCTGTCTGCCTGTTCAAAATGGAGTGGAGGTACCGTCATGTCGCAACAACCGGTTGTGCAACTGCGCAACGTCACGAAAAAAATCGGCCGCCGCACGATCGTCGACCGGCTGACGTTCGACGTGCCGAAAGGAGAAGTGTTCGGCTTTCTCGGCCCGAACGGGGCGGGCAAGACGACGACGATCCGGATGATGGTCGGTCTGATGTCGATGACCGACGGCGAAGTGCTCATCAGCGGCATCAGCGTGAACAAGCGGTTCGAGGAGGCGATGCGCCATGTCGGCGCGATCGTGGAAAACCCCGAGCTGTACAAATTTTTGACCGGCTACCAGAACCTGGTCCACTTCGCCCGGATGATCCCGGGCATTACGCGCGAGCGAATCGACGAAGTCGTCGAGCTGGTGAAGCTTGAGAACCGGATTCACGACAAAGTGAAGACGTATTCGCTCGGCATGCGCCAGCGGCTCGGCGTCGCCCAGGCGATTTTGCACCGCCCGGACGTGCTCATTTTGGACGAGCCGACGAACGGTCTCGACCCCGAGGGCATCCGCGAGCTGCGCGACTATTTGCGCCGCCTGGCCAAGGAAGAAGGAACCGCCGTCATCGTCTCCAGCCATCTGCTGTCGGAAATGGAGCTGATGTGCGATCGGGTCGCCGTCATCCAGAACGGCAAGCTCGTTGACGTTCGCGCCATTCGCGAGATGGTCGCGCCGTCGGAAGGCGCGGTCGAGGTGGCGATTACGGCCGAGCCGGCCAGGCGGGCGGCGGAAGCGGCGGAGGCGGCGATGCCGGGGACGGTGCGAAATGTTGCGGACGACGGCTTTACCGTGAGCGTCCCTTACGATCGCATTCCCGATCTGGTCCGCTCGCTCGTGCTGGCCGACGTTCGGATTTACGGCGTGAAGGCCGCCTCCAAATCGTTGGAGGATCAATTCCTGGAGCTGACGAGAGGTGGTCGCATTGTCTAATTTGTGGAATCTCGTGCTGAACGAAAATATGAAAATATACCGCCGCCCGCGCACGTGGATCATGGCTGCGCTTGTCGTCATCGCCGTCGTAGCGTTCGCCGTGCTGATGCGCTCGGTCGGCCCGGGCGATCGCGACACCGACGCTCTCCAGTTTATGAACGCGGCGGCGGCGATGTCGTTCCTCGCCTTCATCTTCTCCGTCGTCATCGCCGCCGACATCGTGGCCGGCGAATTTACATGGGGGACGATCAAGCTGCTGCTCATCCGCCCGGCTAACCGGTCCAAGGTGCTGCTGTCCAAATATATCGCGGTGCTGCTGTTCATGCTGCTGATGATCGCGCTGCTGTTTATAAGCTCGCTCGCCGCGGGTTTCGTCGTGTTCGGCCCGCCGCAAGGGGCGACGCCGCTTACGCTCGGGGACATCGTGAAAGATTACGGGTACCGGTTGGTCGATGTGCTCATGAACGTGACGTTCGCCTTCATGATCTCGACGGTATTCCGCAGCAGCGCGCTGGCCATCTCGCTCGCGTTCGTCATCATGTTCGTCTCCGGCACGGTGATGGGCTTGCTCATTTCGTTGGGGTACGACTGGGCCAAATATATATTGTTCGCCAACACGAATTTGGCCGTGTATGAAAACGGCGGGAAGCCGCCCATCGAAGGGATGACGCTCGGCTTCTCGATCACGATGCTCATCATCTATTACGTCGTCTTCGTCGGCCTGTCCTGGTACATCTTCCGCAAACGCGACGTGGCGGGGTGACACGGCCGGCGTATTTGCGCTATAATGGGGAGCGAAATTAGTACCTGGTCACAAAAAACTCCCCCAAAAGCGAAGCGAAGCTTCGAAGCACAGTCCGGTTCCTTTTGGAGGAACCCCCGGCTACATTCCCCCAAAAGTGACGCAAAGTTTCGGAGCGTATTCCGGGTACTTTTGGGGGATCCCATGCGTGGAAATGGCCTCATATTCCAGTACAAAAGCAAAGGCGGAACTTGATCTTATGACCTACGAATCGTTCAAGCAAATCGTGCTCGACCGGCGCAGCGTCCGCAAGTTCACCGACCAGGACGTGTCGGTCGAAGACGTCCGGGAATTGATCGACTGCGCCCGCTATGCGCCCAGCGATACAAACTCGCAAACATGGGAATTCATCGCGGTAATGAACCGGGATAAAATCCGCGAGATCGAGCGGATGACGTGGGAGGAGATGGACAAGCGGGCGGCCGAGGCCGAGCAAAACGGCAAGAGCCGGGAAGCGAAGTTGCTGACGAAGTCGTTCGGCCCGTACGCCACCGCGTTCTCCGACGCGCCCGTGCTGATCGTGCTGCTGGCCACGCCGTACAACTCCAAGTTCCGCGAGAAAATATTCGACCCGATCGCCTTCGTCGACGACGCCGTCTGGGCCGAGGAAGGGATCAAAAGCAGCTGTCTTGCGGCGCAAAACTTGATGCTCGCGGCGCACGCCCGCGGCCTCGCGACTTGTCCGATGACCGGTCCGGTGCTGCTCGCACAGCACCGTCTCCGCGACTATCTTGGCATCGATGCGAGCCGGCAAATCAACATGGTCATCGCCCTCGGGCATCCCGCGGAACGGCCCGGCCGGCTGCCGCGCAAAGAAATCGATGACATTTTAACGATCGTGCAATAGTCTTCATCCGGCTTGCAGTCCGAAAAAATTATCCCGTCAACCGAACGGAACGGTTGCCGGGGTAATTTTTTGCCGCGAGCCGCGAGGCAGGCCGCGAGCTTTTATTCTGTCGCACTTCGCTTGCTTTAGTCCTTGCTGTCCCGCTCCAAAGCCGCCTTGAGCGCGTCCGCCAAGGAAGTGCCGAGCGTGACGTTGTCGCTGTACCGCTTCGCCAGCTCGCTCTGCCTCCGCCGCTCGGCCTTGCCGCCGGGACGGGATCCGTCCAGCTTCTCGATCACGTTGCACGGGCGGCATTGCAAATATTTGCCCGCCTTCCCCTCGTGAATCTCCATCTTTTTATGGCATTGCGGGCACCGCCTGTTCGACAGCGGCGGCTCCGCCGCACGGCGGTAGCCGCATTCCCGGTTCGGGCAGACGAGCATTTTCCCCCGTTTGCCGTTTGTCTCCATCAAATTTTGGCCGCAGTCTGGGCATTTCGAGCCGGTCAAGTTGTGCGGCTTGTACGTCTTGTCGCTCGTCTTCACCTCGGATACGAGCCGGACCGTCTGGCTGCGGATGTCGGCCATGAACGCCTTCGGGTCGCCCTGGCCCTTGGCGATCTTCTCCAGTTCCCGCTCCCATTTCGCCGTCAGCTCCGGAGAGCGCAGGTCGCCGGCCACCAGCTCGATCAGTTGCCGGCCTTTGCCCGTCGGCACAAGCCGGTATTGCTGGCGCTCGATCGTATCGGTGTGCAGCAGCTTCTCGATAATGTCCGCTCGCGTCGCCGGCGTGCCGAGGTGATGCTTTTCCATCGCCGACAGGAGCGACGCCTCCGTATACCGCGACGGCGGCTTCGTCTGATGGTCGCTGCTGCGGCAGCCGCGCACCGTCAATGTGTCGCTGACGTTCAAATTCGGCAACGTCTGCGCCGTCATGCGGATCGGTCGCCCGGTTCCGTCCGTTCCGGAGGCCTCCCCGTCCTCGTCCGATTCATCCTCGTCGTCCGCCGACGTGGCCGCCAACGACTGCGCTCCTTCGTACGCTTCTTTCCAGCCGGCTTCTTTCAGGACGTAGCCTTTCGCGTAAAACCGGTCGTCTCCCGAGCGGATGACGAGACTCGTCTCGTCGTAGCGGCTCGGCGGATAAAACAGCGCGATAAACCGGCGAACGATGAGATCGTACAGCTTGCGCTCGTCCGGGCTCAGCGCGCCGAGCTGGACGAACTGCTCCGTCGGAATGATCGCGTGGTGGTCGCTCACCTTGGCATCGTCGACGATCCGCTTCGTCACTTGCAGCGGCTTGCGCAGCAGCTGGCGGACGAGCGGCGCGTACGGGCCGACAGCGACGCTCTCCAGCCGGCTCTTGAGCGTCGGCACCATGTCGGAAGACAAGTAGCGCGAATCGGTCCGCGGGTACGTCACCAGTTTGTGCTGCTCGTACAGCCGCTGCAGCACGTTCGCGGTCATTTTTGCTGAGAAGCCGAGTCGCCTGTTCGCGTCCCGCTGCAGCTCCGTCAAGTCGTAGGCGAGCGGCTGCGGTTCGCTGCGTTCGGCCTTGCGCACCTGCTCGACGACCGCCTGCTTGCCCTTCGTCCGGGCGACGATGGCCGCCGCCTCCTCCTTGTCGTACAGCCGGCCGTCGTGCCCGGCGTCTTTGCGCCACAGCGCGGAGAAGCCGCCGAAGTCGGCGGTCACGGTCCAATACGGCACCGGCCGGAACGAGGCGATTTCCCGCTCGCGCTCCATCAGCATGGCCAGCGTCGGCGTCTGCACCCGACCGGCGGCGAGCTGCGTGTTGTACTTGCTCGTCAGCGCCCGCGTCACGTTCAGCCCGATCAGCCAGTCGGCTTCGGCGCGGCAGACGGCAGCCGCGTACAGCCGGTCGTATTCGCGTCCCGGCCTCAATTTTTCGAACCCTTCGCGGATCGCCTTGTCCGTCTGCGACGAGATCCACAGCCGCTTAAACGGCTTGCGCCAACGGACAAGCTCCATAATCCAGCGGGCAACGAGCTCGCCCTCGCGTCCCGCGTCGGTGGCGATGATCAACTCGCCGATGTCCGGCCGCTTGCACAGCTGGGCGATCGCCTTGTATTGGTGCGACGTCTCGCGGATCACCTTCAAGTTCATCTTGTCCGGCAAGATGGGCAAATCTTCAAGCCGCCACGTCTTGTACTTCGGATCGTAATCTTCCGGCTCCGCCAGCTCGACGAGATGGCCGAGCGCCCACGATACGACGTGCTTCGGGCCTTCGTACCAGCTTTTATGCTTCGCGCCGGCGCCGAGCACCCGGGCGATTTCTTTCGCCACGCTCGGCTTCTCGGCGAGTACAAGCGATTTCATCCCTGACGTTCCCCTCCCTGAATGTCGTTGTCGCCGCAAAAAAAAGCAAGTCCCCGCGAGGGACTTGTCGTTGCCGCAGCCTCGGTTCGGTCTGTCGATAGCGGCTTGCCTTCCATCGGCGCGGATGGGCTTTGGCTCTTAATCGTCGTCGGTTTCGAAATTGGCGTAGACGTCCTGAACGTCGTCGTTGTCCTCGAACGCCTCCATCATTTTCATCAGCTTCTCCGCGTTTTCGCCTTCGACCTTGACGTAATTTTGCGGCACCCAGCGGATCGACGCGCTTTCGAAGGAGTAGCCCTTGCCCTCGAGCGCCGTCTTCACCGACTCGAACGATTGCGGATCGGTCAAAATTTCGAAGCTGTCCTCGCTCACGACAAGATCTTCGGCGCCTGCCTCGAGCGCCTCCAGCATGACGGTGTCCTCGTCGAGCTCGCTTTCCTCGCGGTCGATGACAAGCACGCCCTTTTGGTCGAACATGTACGAGACGCAGCCCGACTCGCCCATATTGCCGCCGCGCTTGTTGAAGATCGCGCGAACGTCGGCCGCCGTCCGGTTGCGGTTGTCGGTCAGGCATCTCACCATGATCGCCACGCCGCCCGGGCCGTAGCCTTCATAAATGATTTCCTCGTAGTCGACGTTGTCGACGTCGCCGGCCGCCTTTCGCAGCGCCCGCTCGATATTTTCGTTCGGCATGTTGATTTGCCGGGCGTTGGCGATCGCCGTCTTCAGCTTGAAGTTGCTTTCCGGGTTCGCCCCGCCCCGGCGCGCTTCCATATAAATTTCCCGGGCCAGCTTGACGAACATGTTGTTTTTGGCCTGGTCAAGCTTCCCTTTTTTGGCTGCGATGTTTTTAAATTTGGGCATGACGCTTATGACGCTCCTCGTCCTTAGGTTGGCACCTAATAGTTTACCACTAGGGCGGCGGAACGGTCAAAAGCGGAAAAAGCCCCCGAAATATCGGGGGCGCGGCTTTCGTCGGGATCAATACGATTTGACGACGTTGGCCGCCTGCGGGCCGCGTTCGCCGTTCACTTTATCAAACTCGACTTCCTGTCCTTCGTCGAGCGTCTTGAACCCTTCTCCCTGAATGGCGGAATAATGAACGAACACGTCCTCCCCGTCATCCGAGCGAATAAACCCGTAGCCTTTCTCCGCATTGAACCATTTTACTGTACCTTTCAACGTTACAACCTCCAAATTCACGGATGAGCCCGCCATCGGTGCGGCGCAACGCCTATTGTGCGCCACAGCGCGCCGAAATATTCATGGCCCAACTTTCGCCCGTTTGCGGACGACGAGCATCCGGTCGGAGTTCGGAAGAAACGGCAGGCCGGCCGGGTCCAGGCTGCACGACGCGCCGAGCGCCTCCAGATGCGCGATCAGCTGCGCAAGTGCGGCATACGGCCGGAAGCGAAGCGTTACCACCGGATATACTCGCACCTCGCCCCCAGGCTCGCAAACCCGCAGAAGCTCGACCAACGCGGCTTGATGGAACGCCTCGTCGAACTGCTCCCCGTACAGGAACAGAAAGTGGCTGCACAGCACGAGCGCGAACCTGCCGTCTTCGAAGGGCAGCGACGGCAAGCTTGCCGCGACATACCGCCGCCGCGCCCCGGGCTCGGCGTAATCGCGCAAAAACGTCCGCAGCGACTCGAGCCTCATCGCCTTGTGGCGCTCCATGCTTCCGTAATAGCTCCAATCGTACAAATGCATCAGCCCGGCCAGCTTGCCGGCCGACGTCTCGATTTCCGCCCGGCTCTCTTCGCCGAGCTCTTCGGCCGTCATCGCATAGCGGGGATCGACGCTTATAACGCGCACGCCCCGGCTCCTCGCTTCCGCGGCGAAGGAGGAAGCGCCGGACGCCACATCCAGCACCTCGCCCCGCCGAAGCGCCGCCTCGTCCAGCGCAAACATACGCTCATACTCGGTGTACCCTCTGCAAGTGACCGCCACTCCGACCTGCTCATAATACGGCTCTTCCATCATGCGCTCCACTCTCCTCATCTTGGCTCGTCTCCGCTTCTCTCCGCTCATCCGAACGGCTCCCGGCCTCGCCGGGTATGCTTTCGATTATAGCGCCACCCGCCGCGGCGAGCAACGAAAAATTCGGCTTCTCCTCCGCTGCCGCCTTCAGGGCAATCGAATTTGATGTTGGAGGAGGGGAGCGATTGGAGGATCGAAGGGTCACCGTAGCCGCTCCATTCTGCGCCGATACGACTCTAATGCGATTGCCCTGCTCCCCTCCATTGATTTCGCCGCCGTGGTGCGCTATGATGCAAATCAAACGACCGACCGATAGGAGCGTTTAAGCCGATGATCAAAAAAGTGCAGATTTACAAAAAAGACAAGTGGAACATGATCAACGCCGAGGTGCAAGGAACCCGGATCGTCGTCCGCGTCATCTCCGACCAGTGGGGCGAAGACAACTACGAATTTTTGAGCCGCCCCGCGCTCATGCAATGGGTGGAGGAACGGTTCTCGCCGGAGCGGTACGACGGACCGGAGGAGGAACGCCGGGAAATCGTCGAAAAGTTCAAGGAAGTGTAGGTCCGTCCGGGAAAAGGATTTTGCCCCGTTCGCGGAGAAGTAGGGAATATTGTCCATTTTGCAAGCAGCGGGGTGAACCGTGTGGCCGATACCGGGTCGATCGTCCTGTTTACGATCTTGTCGTTTTCGCTGGCGCTCGTCCTGATCATGAAAAAGGAGACGATTCCTCCGCAGATGCGCCGGCTGCTCGCCCTGGTGGCGGTCGTGCTGGTGAGCTGCTCGTTTTTCCTGATCGCGTTCAGCCTCATCCGCACCCCATAGCGGCGATTCGCCACGCATCCGATCGAATCACGGAATTCGTTTGCTCGCGCGGGCGGCGCGGGGAGGAGTCGGCCTTGCTTTCATAGCGGCATGGCGGAACGGCCATACTAGGCGCGTATCCTGCGATCGCCCTGGAGCTCGCCAGACGACCCGGGGCGTTCAAGCTACGCTATGGAGGAGGAAGACGCCGTGAAATGGCTCCCGGCGGTCGCATCCGTCTGCCTTGCCGCCATGGCCGCGACGGCTGTGATTCCCGCGCGCGCCGTCCCCGATGCGATACCGTCCAAAACCGACAGGAGGGTTCCTATGAATCAATTGTTGAAGCGATCCGAAGTTCCCGCCGAGCACCGCTGGAAGCTGGAAGATTTGTTCCCCGACCAGCAGGCTTGGGACCGGGAATACGAGGAAGCGAAGCGGCTGGCCAAAGAAATCGTCAAGTTCGAGGGCAAGCTGAGCGGAGCCGAGACGATCCGCCGCTGCTTCGAGCTGGAGGACGAACTGTCGCTACATACCGAGAGGCTGTACGTGTACGCCAACATGCGGCATCACGAGGATATGGCCGAGCCCACGTACCAGGCGCTGTCGGAGAAGGCACGGAAGCTGAGCGTCGAAGTGAACGAAGCGCTGTCGTTCATCACGCCGGAAATTTTGAGCTTGCCGGACGACAAGCTCGCCGCGCTCGTCGCCGACCCGCAGCTGGCCAAGTACAAGAAGACGATGGAGGACATCCTGCGGCAAAAGCCCCACGTCCTGTCCAAGGCGGAGGAGGCGCTGCTGGCGCAGGTCGGCAACTTGTCCCAGGCGCCCGGCACCATATTCGGCATGCTCAACAACGCCGACATGAAGTTCCCGAAGGTGAAAAACGAGGAAGGCGAAGAGGTCGAGCTGACGCACGGCCGCTATATCCAGTTTCTCGAAAGCCGCGACCGCAACGTGCGCCGCAGCGCCTTCGAGGCGATGTACGCGACGTACGGCAAGCTGCGCAACACGCTCGCGGCGACGCTCAGCTCGAACGTGACGAAAAACATTTTCTACGCCAAGGCGAGAAAGTACCCGTCCGCACTGGAAATGTCGCTCTACGGCGATAAAATTCCGGTCGACGTCTACAACAACCTCATCGATACGATTCATGAAAGCTTGCCGCTGCTGCACCGCTACATGGCGCTGCGCAAAAAGCTGCTCAAGGTCGACGAGCTGCACATGTACGACCTGTTCGCCCCGCTTGTCGAAGAGTACAAGATGGACATCAGCTACGAGGACGCCAAGAAGACTGTTCTGGAAAGCGTCAAGCCGCTTGGCAGCGAGTACCGGCGCATTCTCGAGGAAGGATTTAACGGCGGCTGGATCGACGTCTACGAGAACGAAGGCAAGCGCAGCGGCGCTTACAGCTGGGGCGCCTACGGCACTCACCCGTACGTGCTGCTCAACCATAAGGACAATTTGAACAGCATGTTCACGCTGACGCACGAGATGGGCCACGCCATCCATTCGTATTTGTCCGATTCGCATCAGGATTACCGCAACGCGCAATATACGATTTTCCTTGCGGAAGTGGCGTCGACGCTGAACGAAGCGCTTCTGATGGACTATATGCTGAAGAAGTCCAACGACCCGAAGGAAAAAATGTACTTGCTGACCTATTACGCGGACCAGTTCCGCACGACCGTCTTCCGGCAGACGATGTTCGCCGAGTTCGAGAAGATCATCCACGCCAAGGCGGAAAGCGGCGAGTCGCTGACGCATCAGGAGCTGTGCAAAATCTACTATGACCTGAACTTGAAATACCACGGCAGCGACATGGTCGTCGACAAAGATATCGAGATGGAATGGGCGCGCATTCCTCATTTCTACAACAGCTTCTACGTGTTCAAATACGCGACCGGCTTCTCGGCGGCGACGAGCTTCGCCAAACAAATACTCGACGAAGGCGAACCGGCCGTAAACCGCTACCTCGGCTTCCTGAAGAGCGGGGGCAGCGACTACTCGATCGAAATTTTGAAGCGCGCCGGCGTCGACATGTCGTCGCCGGAACCGATCCGGCAGGCGATGAGCGTGTTCGAAAGCGTGATCGCTCAGATGGAACAGCTGACGCCGTAAGAAAAGCTTCCAAAAGAAGCCTTTTCCACAACGAATGACCCTGCCCTTTATTCCCCATCCACCGGCATTCCTTCCCTGGAGTGCCGGTGGATTTTTTTCGTTAAGCGAAAGGCCGTCATTTTCCAGGCTCGCGGACGGAACGCATAGTTTTCCTGCCAAGCCGAATACTAGATGGAAAGGCATGCAAATTCATCCTGCTCAAGGTGACCTTATGGCAAACGAAGTCGACGTTCCGTTCCCGAAGCTGGCGCGGGCCGAACAAATCCGCCTGATCAAGCAACAGCTTGGCGAAAGCGGCGACCTGATCGTGCAGGAACTGAACTCGGGCAACGGAGGAACGGCCGCGCTTGTTTACATCGAAGGGCTGGTCGACGCCCGCACCCTCAACGAAATCGCAGATCACGTCCAAAACGGGCCGCTGTTCGGCGAGGCAAGCTCCGCCGTTCCGGCCAGCCATATGAGCCGGCCTCAAGACCTTGGGACAGCTGTCGACGCGGTACTGGCCGGCTTCACGTTGCTGCTGTGCGACGAAGGCGGCGGCAACGGCTGCATCGCCATCGACACGAAGGGCGGAGACAAGCGCAGCATCGCGGAGCCGGCCACCGAAACCGTCGTGCGCGGTCCGAGGGAAGGCTTCACCGAGGCGATCCGGACGAACACGGCGCTTGTCCGCAGAAGGCTGAAAGATTCCCGCTTGCGCGTGGAGAACATGCAGATCGGCCGCGTATCCAAAACCGATGTTGCGATCCTGTACCTTCAAGGCATCGCTGAAGACCGTGTCGTTCAGGAAGTCCGTTCCCGGCTGCAAAGCATCGATATCGACGCCGTGCAGGAAAGCGGCTATATCGAGGAATGGATTCAGGATCGGCCGCTCTCCCTGTTTCCGACGATGATCAACTCGGAGCGGCCCGACGTCGTGGCCGCCAATTTGCTGGAAGGCCGAGTCGCCATTATCGTGGACGGAAGCCCTTTCGTGCTTGTCGCTCCCGTCGTGTTCATCCAGTTTTTTCAGGCGGCGGAAGATTATTATCACCGGTTCCACTACAGCGTCATCCGGCTTCTTCGCATCTTCTGCTTCTTCATCGCGCTGCTGGCCCCCGCGCTGTATGTGGCGCTGACGACGTTCCACCAGGAGGCGATTCCGACACCGCTGCTCATCAGCCTCGCGGCGCAGCGCGAAGGGATTCCGTTTCCCGCCTTTCTGGAAGCGTTCATTATGGAAATCACATTTGAAATATTGCGGGAAGCCGGCGTACGCATGCCGCGGGCGATCGGGCAGGCGGTTTCGATCGTCGGGGCGCTCGTGCTCGGCCAGGAGTCCGTGGAAGCCGGGCTCGTCTCTCCGGCGATGGTCATCGTCGTTTCGATTACGGCGATTGCCGGCTTCGTCGTCCCGGCATACGACATGGCCATTTCGGTCCGCATGCTGCGGTTCGTCTTCATCGTGCTGGCCGCTACGTTCGGCTTGTTCGGCATTTCGACCGGCATCATCGCGCTCGTCCTGTATTTGTGCAGCCTCCACTCTTTCGGCGTGCCGTTCATGGCTCCGTTCGCGCCGATGTCCGGCATCGAAATGCGGGATACGCTCGTCCGCTTCCCGAACTGGATGCTGCGCATACGGCCGCGCTTTTTCAGCGGACGGAACAACGTTCGCGTGCGGAGAAGCGCCGCCCGCAAGCCGTAAGTTGATCCGGGCTATCCATTTTTCCGAGGAGAACGACGAATATGATCGTGCGCAAAGCTGTCATCACCATGTTGCTGATCGGTCTGTGCATCGTTGCATCGGGGTGCTGGAGCCGCCGCGAGCTGAACCAGCTGTCCATCACGGTGGGGCTCGGTATCGACAAAGCCGGGGACGAATTTATGGTAACCGCTCAAGTCGTCGACCCGGGCCAGGTCGCCACGAAAGCGTCGGGAAGCGCGACGCGCGTGCCCGTTACCGTTTACCGGCAAACCGCGCCAAGCATTCAGGAGGCGCTGCGCGAGATGACGACGGAGTCACCGCGCCGCATCTATATGTCGCATCTGCGCATGCTGGTTATCGGCGAGGAATTGGCTCGCAGCGGCATCAGCGAGGCGCTCGATTTCCTGTCGCGCGGACACGAGACGCGCACCGACTTCTATGTCGCGATCGCCAAGAAAAGCCGGGCGGCAGACATTTTGGAAGTGCTCACTCCGCTGGAAAAAATACCGGCCAGCAAATTGTTTTCGTCGCTGGAAGTGTCGAGCAAATTTTGGGCGCCTACTCACGGCGTCCATCTGGACGAGCTGCTCAACAACATCGCCGACGAAGGGCGGAGCCCTACGCTTACGGGTATCGTGCTTTCCGGCTCTGCGAGCAAAGGAGATTATGTCAACAATACGGAACACGTGAAAGCGCCGGCCGAACTGAGATACGTAGGGCTGGCCGTATTCCGAAAAGACAAGCTGATCGGTTGGCTGTCGGAAGAAGAAAGCCGGGCGTACAACTTTATCCAGGGCTCCATCAACCAGGCGACGGGAAATTTGGAGTGCGAGGACGGCGGCAAAATCGTCATCGACATCGTGCGCGCGCGAACCCGCATCAAAGGCGATCTCGTAAACGGCAAGCCACAGTTCCGCATCCGGTTGGAGGCCGAAAGCGACATCGCCGAATCTTCCTGCAAAAAGGACATCGTGGATCCGGCCGAGATCAAACAGCTGAACCAACAGATCAACGACATGTTGGAGCGGATGATCCATCAGATCGTGCGCAAAGCGCAGCGCGATTACAAATACGATTTTCTCGGCTTCGGGAACGTGTTCCGAAGAGCGCACCCGCAGGAATGGAAGAAGCTGAAGGACGATTGGGACGAGAAGTTCGTCACGGCGACCGTGGATGTCGAGGCGGATTGCCGGATTCGCCGGATCGGCACGATTACGAACCCGCTGAACCAACAGATGGAGGAGTGAAGGGATGGATTACACCTACATCATCGTCATCCTGATCGCCGTTGTGTG
>Ga0310832_100846_pt1 | contig 16377 bp, 13 predicted proteins | sample WT_ome_7_FD_201303 | JGI IMG/M metagenome (GOLD analysis project Ga0310832, IMG submission 201303) | Sorghum-adapted microbial communities enriched on wild type (WT) sorghum from Joint BioEnergy Institute, Emeryville, California, United... ...
TTATTGATCGCCATTACGGTCGTGCCGATGCTCACTCATACGCTTTTTAAAAGGAAGGCCGTTAAAAAGAAAGGATCCGAAGGCGAACCGTGGCGACTGGCTCGCTCTTATAAAAAAGTGTTAAACTGGTCGCTCAATCATAAATTAATCACCTTTGGGATGGCAATTTTGTTGTTAGTTGGGAGCCTGTTCCTCGTACCTTTAATCGGAGTCAGCTTCCTGCCATCCGATGAGCAAAAAATGGTGATCGCCACCTTCAACCCGGCCGTCGGCGAATCCAAGCAAGATGCGGAAAAGACGGCGGCAATGGCCGAAGACTTTTTCTTAAACAGGAAAAACGTGCACACCGTTCAGTACTCTCTTGGCGGGGAAAACCCGGTGAACCCAGGCGCATCCAACCAAGCGCTATTCTTTGTGGAATATGATAAAGACACGCCAAATTTCGATCAAGAATCAGAGCGTGTCATCAAAGAACTTAACCGGAAGACGGAAAAAGGCGAGTGGGGCACGCTCGATATGACAGAAACAAACAGTAACAATTTAGAGCTCTACGTTTACGGTAATGATGAAAAGGACATTAAGGACACCGTTAAACAAGTGACCCATGAAATGGAAAAAGAGAAAAACCTCACCGACATTGATTCCGGCCTGGCACGTGCATATGATCAATATACATTAGTGCTGGATCAAGAAAAGTTGAGTCAGTACGGTTTAACCGCAGGACAAGTCGGGGCTTCCCTCAGTTCCGTCGAGGGACAAAACGCCTTAACGACACTCCGAATAGACGGTAAAGATGTCAAGGTTTATGTCAAAGCGAAAAAAGGAACCTATGCGGATGTGGATGACTTATTGGATACGAAGGTCACCACACCACTTGGAGGAAGCATCAAGCTGGCTGATATCAGTGATGTGAAGACCGGGAAGGCACAAGAGACGATTACACGCCGCGATGGAAAACTCTATACTTCCGTTCAAGCGAAAGTGAAAACGAATGATGTCGGAAAAGTGTCGGCGGATTTGCAGAAAAAAATCGATAAAATGGATTTGCCTGACGGCGTGTCGGTCGAGTTTGGCGGCGTCACCCAGCAAATCAACGAGTCGTTTTCGCAGTTAGGGCTTGCGATGCTTGCGGCGATTGCCATTGTCTATTTCGTGCTTGTCGTGACATTTGGTAATGGTCTTGCGCCGTTTGCGATTCTCTTTTCATTGCCGTTTACGGTCATCGGCGGTTTCTTGGCGCTATATTTAACAGGAGAAACGATAAGCATCTCCGCGATGATCGGCGCGCTTATGTTAATTGGTATTGTCGTGGCTAACGCCATCGTCCTCATTGACCGGACAACGCGAAAACAAGAAGAAGGTCTCTCCACTCGCGAAGCGTTGTTGGAAGCGGCTGGCACCCGGTTGCGGCCGATTTTAATGACGGCGATTGCTACGATCGGTGCCCTATTGCCACTCGCGTTTGGCATGGAAGGCAGTGGGCTCATCTCGAAAGGCCTCGGCGTTACCGTCATCGGCGGCTTGGCCAGCTCGACTTTACTGACCTTGCTGATCGTGCCGATTGTCTACGAATTTTTGATGAAGTTTCGCAGGAAACATCCGGAAGCTGATGAATAAAGTTGCGATTCGGTGTTTTAAACCGAATGAAAGAGGCCAGACATGCCGGCCTCTTCTTCTTATTTTTCCCTGCGCAGGTTTTCTTCGGCGAATTTGATCATTCGTTTGACCATCTCGCCACCCACTGATCCGTTCGCCCGTGCCGTGGTATCCGCCCCGAGGTCCACGCCGAATTCATTGGCAATCTCGTTTTTCATTTGATCCAAGGCGTCTTCAGCCCCCGGCACTAACAATTTGTTGTTATTGGCCATGCAGGATCACTCCTTGTGGGTTTTGAACAACAAAATGTTGTTCACTAATAAATTCTGAAGATACCCGCTCTTTTATACTTGTTAAGAAAGACGATCACTTTTCAGGCAGGATATGAACAATTCAAGCACTTTTTTCGCCCAAAAGGCTTGGCAGAGCCCCATTTCCTCTAATTTACCGCCTCACCGTTTCGAGCGAGGAGATCAAAGTACATAAAAGCTATGCTTACGTTTGGGATAAAGTGCACGAAAAGCGCAATAATATCCTTGAGTGCCTCGTGGACTAATTCGGCTTCGAACAACAATCCAAACAGGAAATTCAGAATACTTTCAATGATAGAAGCAATGATGTTTAAAACAATAAACCACAGGAATAACCGCCAAAAATGATCTTTTGTTAGCTGCCAGCTCTTTTTCAAACCTGGCACCGCCTCACCAAAAAGGACAGCTGGAGCAAAAAAACTCCAACGGATATCAAGGAAGATAAGAAAAGCCGCAACCACCAAAAATAAAATGAAAGTGATTGGTCCAACAGCGAGACTCACCCAAAAAATGAGTAATCCTGCGAGTACTAACAGACCATAAAAAATAAAGGCATAAACGACATTGCTTCCAATCAAAGGCCAGTAGCGGGAAAATGCAAAGGTCATCGCGCTTTGAGCTGTGACCGTTTGGTTTTCTTCATCCTTCTTGAGTAATGCGACGATTGAGGCGGAAGCCATGGGTGTTAAAAAGATATAGCATAAGCTACTCAAGAAAAAAAATAAGCATTGTTGAAGACTCCAATGGAATTCAAACGATAATTTTCCTGTTTTTCCAGTGAAGTAATCGGTGAATGACGTAATAATAGTTTTAGTAAGATCTGATTGAGTTGCGAACGCACTTCCGATTAAATCAAACAAATAATATGGGCCTGCCAATGCAAAAGTGATGAGTGTGAGTGCCACAAAATGCTTTTTAATAAATTTAAACGTTTCCCCGAGAAGTTCCCCGAGCGTCATCGGTTCCATCCAGCCGCCCCCCTTTTATCTATTTGCTTTATTTTACCACGGTTATCCTTAAAATAGGTATTTTTCTTTATACTGGTAAGAACATTTATTATTTTTATAGTCAGCATAAGCACAACTCTAGCAAGTTTAACGAAGAACAAGTAACGATGTTCGGAAACAGCTTGCCGATGTATGGCCTGGTCATCTGTTTGAACTTACTCCATTTATGTGTATCTTGAATCAGACATCAATAACGGACAAAGTAAGGGGATAATAAAAATTTGTTTTTTAATCCACCTAAAAGTGGTTGGTACAAAAGGGGTAATGAGGTTGCTCGAATCCCAAAAAAATAACCCCTTATCACTCTAAGTGGTACAGGGTTATTGGTTTTAATGTAACTTTATTTATATAAGTGGGGACTAAATTTTTTGAGGAATTGGTTTATGTCCAAGCCCCTTCTTTATATTTTCTATTGTAATTCTTTGACAGATGCAGTTGTGGCTTTTTTTTCTGTATAATTCTCCCATTCTTTTAAAACTGTGTTATAAGGTTGGTGTTTCCATTTCATACTATTGAAGAACGACTTTTTTAGTTTTACTATTGTAAGGTCTTCTTGATACATCGGAATAGCATAATCATTCCAATATTGATCTTCAGTTAGCCCAAGTGCTTCCCTAAAATTCTTAATTTCTTCTCTTACTTGTTGGTCACCAGGCTTAGTTGAATTCTCTAAAATTTCCCTAACGTGATTAGCGTATTCTGATGCTTCTTCTTTGGTTGTATAAAGCTTATTTTTTTTAGCTTCGTCTAATAAAGCCTTTCTCTTAATAAACTCATGTTTTGCTTGTTTTTCACTCAATGCTGGTTTATTGTCCTCAATTTGAGCTAAGTCTCTTCTAGCTTTAAACTTTTCAAATTCTTTATTTGTATATTTGGTTCCATTTATTTCAATTATATAAGTTGCTTTTTTATTGTTAATTTTTTGGGTTTTCTCCTTAAAGTCCTTTAATGCTACCTGCTTAATTGATTCTGCGTCTGCCTTATTTACTGGATTGAGTTTGTTATAAGCAGTAAATCCAAACACAATAATTACAGCAAAGATCAATACAAACAAAAATGACTTTTTCACATTTTTCCCTCCTTTCAATCAACTACAGCTTCTGTTGTATCAACTAAGATGTAACTTGGTATTGTATCTGCACTGGTGTAAACAGATGAACCAATGGCTTTATAAGTGTACTTAGCCGATAGATCTGAATATGGATTATTTGCTTTATAATCATCTACATAACATGAACTAGTAATATAAGTAACCGGTGTAGATGGTCGGTGTGTTGATAAATATGCCCCATTTTTATAATATTTTATAGTATATGTGTTTAAGCTAAACGAAAATGGGTATTCGCAACCTGTTTTATTGACTGTATACAGTTCTTCTCTTGTTATTACTTTATCAGCCTGCCTAACTGTTATATACATATATAGGTCGATACCAACTGGCCACGTAATCCAGTCGGAATCTTTAACAATATATGCTTCATAGTCATGAGAGATGTTAGTATGTGTTTTGGCATGGGAAATATTTGGTGCAAATAACAATTCTAATAATAGTAGGATTGCAAAAGAAATTGGAAAAAATTTTTTTAACACATTATCAACTCCTTTTTTAGTGAAAGTAAATTTTGGCAAATACCTTAGTTTAAGGTAAAGTATACCAATAAATTGAATATTATCAATACAAAATTTTCATTCTCTACAAAAATAGGAAATTATACCCACCCATAAAGTTTAATAGGCAGATCTTTAGACCTATATTTTGTATATTGGTTTGAATAATAACAACAGAATAATTAAAATTATTATTAAACATAAATGTTATTACATGCTACTAAACGAAGATGGCGACTGAGTAGATGATTCATGAAAAAAATAAGTTAGTCATATGGGAGAGACGAAAGTCTTTATGAAGTTAATTTTCGACTAGAAATTTAAAGGAGGCTTTAATTTGGACAAAGAGCCCAAACCGTTTAACGATGTGATTGAGCACTTGGAAAAAATTGAAGGATTTCCAATTAGTCCTGCAAAAGTTAAGCTAAAAAGCTTGCCTAAGCCTATTAGAGTTTTCGGGTATATCGTGATAGCATTTTTTTCTATATCCTTTTTGTTAATAATTATATTAAATATATTAAACTGACATAGCCAAGAAAGAAGTCGATCGCTTTTTAGTCTTTTTTCGTGATATTTTCTTTTTTATAATAAATATTATCCTGATTTTCCGGGTACGGTGTAACCAGGTTCGGTTCATCCGTATCCTTTTTTTAGGAAACGGAGTTCTTCCCATTCCCTGATTTTCAGGAAATGGCTTAATCGTTTCTGAGGCTAAATTTTTCATATCTTCAGGTGGAGAGGAGCATTTAAATGGAGGAAGGCTACATCAAGGTTACAGGCGGAAAGGTTTTTTATAAGAAAGTTGGCGACGGGGCAAAGCCACCGATTATTTTACTTCATGGCGGCCCCGGCGGCACGCATGTGTCAATGCGCGCCCTTGAAGCTTTGGGAGATGAACGCCCGGTTATCTTTTATGACCAGTTGGGTTCGGGAAAATCGGACAAGCCCACGGATAAATCTTTGTGGAAGCTGGAAAGATTTGTGGATGAGCTCGGTCAAATCCGGGAGGCGCTTGGCCTTAGGTCGCTACATATTTTGGGGCATTCGTGGGGCACGATGCTTGCTGCCTCGTATTTATTGACTCAGCCCAAGGGCATTCGCAGCGTCATTTTTTCTGGCCCTTGTTTGAGTGCGCCGCAATGGATGCGCGACCAAATCGCTCACCGTAAGGCACTTCCGCAGGATGTTCAGGATATTTTAGCGAAGCACGAAGCCGCCGGCACAACGGATTCAGAGGAATATGAGGCAGCCGTAAAGGAATTTAACAAGCGTTTTGTCAACCGGATGGAGAAAAAACCGGAATGGCTGGACACCGAAAATGCTCAGTCCAATAAAGAAGTCTACCTGACGATGTGGGGACCGTCGGAATTTTACGCAACCGGAAATTTAAAAGATTTTGATGTGACATCTCGCCTTTCTGAAATCAAGTTGCCAGCCCTCTTTGTTTGTGGCCGTTATGATGAAGCCACTCCAGCCACAACCGAAGCCTATAGCAAGCTGATCCCTGGCGCCAAATTCCATGTATTTGAAAACAGCGCCCATGTCGGTTACTTAGAAGAGCCGGATGAATATGTTCGTGTCGTTCGCGAATTTTTAAGGGAAGTCGAGGCATAATCCCATCTTCGTGGTGGTGTTTGTCTGTTTGGATTCTAGTAGAATGTGAAGGCTTTTAATTGATAAAAGGTACATACGGGATTGCGAGACGCCATTTTCCAAGCTTTGCATCCTGTTGAGCATATTTTAGGAGTATGAATGGGACGCCATTTTCGCTTGCGTCCCATTTTCATTTTGATTTGACAGAGAAATGGGATCAAAATCCCTTTTAACGGGCCATCCAAAAGGTTGATCCTCTTCAAGTGTTTGATGTCACCACGCCGTTAAGGAATTCTTTTGGGAGGGTTGCGGAGGGTATTTTCTATAAAAATAGGGATGGTTTCGTTTTCGAGATGTGTATATCACGACAATTATCGGAATTGGTGTCGGATTATTCGAATTATATAATCATTACTGAAAGCACCGCCGCTTTAAAACGGTGCGCCCAAACAAATTTTTTGAGGAGGAAACGTCATGCCAACTTTGGATGAAGTGTTTCAAATGATCAATACCGCACTTAAAGAAGATCCGAGCCGTTCCCAAGGCTTAAATGCGGTTTATCAGTTCAATTTAAGCGGGGATGAGGGAGGGACTTATCAAGTCGTACTTCGTCCAGATGGTAGCTATGCGGAAGCTGGGGAAAAGGAAAAACCGGATTGCACGCTTTCCATGGATTCGGAGGATTTTAAAAAACTCGCTCAGGGTGAGATGAACGGAACACAGGCTTTCTTAAGCGGGAAACTCCGCATTGAAGGGGATATGGGGCTTGCCTTAAGGCTGCAAGACGTTTTATCAGCTTATTACGCGTCCTGATAAAGCGTCCTCGATCGGAGCATTTTTGCGTTCTATCAAGCCGGTTTATTTCTCGGGGTCGTACCATTTTGCGTTCAACTAAGTCGGTATCTCTCGGGCTCGTCATATATCGGGTTCAATGCAGTTAGTACCCTTATATGTGTCCAGATGGGTGGGCCGGTTGATGTCCAACCCGGTATGCACACGCAGGCGAGCGGCTATTTCTCTCTTATTGCTTCAATATGGCGGGTAACAGCGAATCTCACCCCCGACGATTGGCAAAGCCGTAGTAGCATTCGTTCCGGGGGTAGCCGGCTTAGATTGTGAGGAGGAACGTCATGATTTCATTTCAGCCCACTGATGAAGAACAATCGTTTGCAGAGATGGCGCTTGATTTTGCCATCAAACACATTCGCCCGAATGCGAGGCTTTGTGAAAAAGAACGAACAGTCATTAGCGATATCGCACAAAAAGCCGTCGAACTCGGATTTAGCACGCTCGAACTTCCGGAAAGCTGGGCGGGGTTGGAACTGCCTTTAATTTCTCAAGTACAAATATGGCAAGCGCTTAGCTATGGTGATCTGGCGGTTGTCCAAGGGATACCAGGCGCGGGTGATGCCGCATCTCTTATACGGCTTGATCCAGATGCCCCTCCCTTGCAGGCATATAAAGACCTCGGCATGGGAAGTGACAGCTGGCCGAAAGTTGCTTTTATTGATGTCCTTAATCGGGAACGGTTGTACAAGTCCGACTTAACCCTAACCCCCTCTGGCAGCGGTTACGTGCTCAACGGGACTTCACCGCCCGTCATACAAGCTCGTACAGCGGAATCCGCGGCGATCGCAGCCGTGGATGACCAAGGGGAAGCGGCCGTATTATGGCTGAATCATGGTGGCTGGCAGGTGAAGGAAGGTGATTTTCGCCTTGGCCTGTTAGCAGCTGGACTAGGCCGACTCTCCTTTAATGAATACCATGTCGGTGCTGAAGAAGTCATTGCGAGGGGTCAGGCCGCTTTAGAGCTGATGAAAAAAGTTGAAAACCGCATCCGGGTTTTGCAGGCGGCTAAGGAAGTCGGGCTCATGGAAGCGGCATTGAATTATGTTGTGGAATATACAGCCGGTCGCAAAGCGTTTGGCCAAGAAATCGCCAAGTTTCAAGGGGTATCGTTTACCGTCGCTGATATGGCTTTTGAGACGGCCGCATGTCGCCACTTGGTTTGGCGGGCGGCGTTAAAAGTGGAAGAAGAGCCAAGCGATTCGTTAGGTACAAGCCTCAGTGCCTTATACAGAGCCCATAAAGCCATGCGTTTTGTGACGGATTCAGCCGTACAACTCCTCGGCGGCCATGGATATGTGCAAGAATATCCTGCAGAAAAATGGATGCGTGATGCCCAAGCACAAACCGTCCTTTATGGCCGTGAAAAAGACCTTTTAATGAGGCGCGGAGAAAAAATTTTAGAAACGGCAAAGGAGGAGATTCGCTGATGATTTCTTATGAGATGTCTCCTCAACAAAAGCAAATAAAGGAACTCGTCCATTGGTTTGCCGAAAATGAAATGCGCCCGATCTCCTTGGAAGCCGACAGGCAAGAGAAAGTGCCCGATGAATGGCTGGAAAAAGTCAATCGGATGGGCATTCAGTTAAATACTTCCTCTTTCGTCGGAAGTGCGCGCTCCGGTGATACCGAAAAAAGTGCCAAGAAAAAGGAAAGGGAAGGCAACCGTTTGGCCGTGATCGCTTCTGAGGAAATGGCTTGGGGGGACCCGGCGATTGCGCTATCGCTTCCAGGTCCGGGCCTAGGTGGTCCACCTGTACAAAGCAGCGGAACCCCGGAGCAAAAACAGCGTTTTCTATCCATTTTTACAAAGGATAAACCGCGCTGGGGCGCATATGCCCTGACAGAACCGGAGGCAGGGTCGGATGCATCCGGCATTCGAACAACGGCTAAAAAAGTCGATGGCGGCTATGTCTTAAACGGTCAGAAAATCTTTATCACAAACGGCGGTCGAGCTTCGTGGGTCGTTGTCTTTGCCACCGTCGACCGCAATCTGGGACGTGCTGGCCATAGAGCATTTGTCGTAGAAAAAGGGACGCCCGGCTTCCGCACGACACATCTCGCCCATAAAATGGGATTGCGCGCAAATGAAACCGCTGAGCTGTTATTTGAAGACTGCTTCGTCCCGGCAGAAAATCTTCTAGGTGGAGAAGAATTGTATGCGACAGCGGGCAACCGTCCGTCCGGGTTCCAAGTCGCGATGAAAACGTTTGATAGCACACGGCCTATTGTAGCCGCTATGGCCGTAGGTATCGCGAGGGCGGCTTATGAATACACCAAAGCCATTGTCAAACAAGAGTACCCGAAGCATGGTCAACTGTATCATCAAGCGGTGATGATGCTTGCCGACATGGAACAAGAAATTGACGCGGCGCGCTATCTCACATGGGAGGCGGCATGGCTCGCCGATGTCGGGACGGCCAATGCCAAAGAAGCGGCAATGTGTAAAGCCGTAGCCGGGAAAATGGCGCTGAAGGTTTGCGCCGAATGCTTGGAACTGCTTGGCCCAGAAGGACTGGACGGCCATTTAGTGGAGAAATTATATCGCGACGTGAAGGTATTCGATATTTTTGAAGGCACAAACCAAATCCAACACTTGGTGACGGCGCGTCGGCTATATGCGCCGTATGGGGTGCATGTCTAGTTCGGCGGATGATCATGCTGCCAATTCCCCGATATGTCCAAGCGGATCACTTTTATAAAGAAAGAAGGATCGTACGTGTCCTACCAAACGCTTCATATTGAAAGACGTGAAAAAGGCATTGCTTGGGTTACAATCGACAACCCTCCGGCGAATGCCATCAGCGAGACATTAATGCAAGACCTTGAAAGCTGTGCAGAGGAACTCGGCTCAGACGATGCTGTGCGTGTCATTGTCGTCACCTCCGCCCATCCTAAGACGTTTTTAGCCGGTGCGGATCTTAAAGGCATGATTATGAACGGGGCGCAATACGCTGGTGATGAGAACGGTATTGCCAAACAAAGTGCGAGAATGCAAGCTTGTTTTGACCGTTTTGCCAAGTTACCAAAGCCTGTGATCGCCGCAATTAATGGTTATGCACTGGGCGGAGGATGTGAGTTTGCCCTTGCTTGTGATTTTCGCCTGATGGGGAAAGGAAAAATCGGATTAACCGAAGTATCGCTCGGCTTGATTCCTGGAGCAGGGGGGACGCAACGGTTGACACGCCTCATCGGCAGAGCGAAAGCGACAGAACTTATCTTTTTGGCTAAAAAGTTGGAAGCCCAAGAGGCACAAGAAATTGGCCTCATTACAAAAGCTGTGCCACCGGAAAACTTGGAGCAGGAAGCGATGGCGTTTGCCGAACAGCTTGCTGAAGGAGCCGTGAAGGCCATGGGTCTCGCCAAAAGAGCGATTGATAGAGCAGAAGGCCCGATCGAACCGGGTTTAGAAATAGAGGCACTTGCTTTTCAGGATACGTTTAAAACCGGTGAGCCCGGCGAAGGGTTACAAGCCTTTTTTCTTAAAAGAAAACCGCAATTTCTTCGTAAGAAATGATAAGGGGTGAGAGAAACATGTCATCATGGGATCAGCTTTTGAAAGGAAAAGTAGCCATTGTCACCGGCGCCTCGCGCGGCATTGGCCGTGCGGATGCCTTGGCGCTTGCCGAAGCCGGAGCGGATGTCGTCATTACGGATATTCTTATTGAATCCGACGAAGAGAGCGGAAAAATCGCGCAAAAATATGGACCGCTGTCACAAGTCATGCAGAGCACCAAAGTCGTCTACGCCGAAAAAACGGCGAAAGAAATTCAAGAGATGGGGCGGCGGTCTTTTGCCATAAAAATGGACGTGACAGACCGCGAGCAAGTCAAGGAAGTTTTTGCCCGCGTGAAAGAAGAATTCGGTTCCATTGATATTCTCGTAAACAATGCCGGTACACTCGATCATGTGTCGCAAATCGAAAACCAGAGGGATGATTTCTGGGAACGCGACTTGAATGTCAATCTCACCGGTGCATATAACTGTACAAAGGCGGTTTGGCCGTATATGAAGGAGCAAGGTTGGGGCCGGATCATCAATATGTCCTCGGTGGCGGGCACGCTCGGCGGATTCGGTCAGGCGAGTTATTCCGCGACAAAAGGAGGGCTGCTTAGTTTTACCAAAAGCATGGCGCTTGAAGGAGCGCGCCATGGCATTAATGTGAACGCCATCGTGCCTGGCATTATTGCCACCGAAGCTTTCAAAATGACAAATCCAAAAATGAATGAGCGAATGATTAACCGCACAGCCTTCCGCCGCCCTGGTGAGCCAGAAGACATCGCTAACGCCATTGTCTTTCTTTGTTCGGACAAAGCCAAGTACATCACCGGAATCGGCTTAAATGTTTCGGGCGGCATTGAATTATTCACTTTCTAAGGAGGGAAGACGAATGACAGAAGCCGTCATTGTCGATGCCGTGCGGACGGCGATCGGCCGCCGCAGGGGGATGCTTGCGGAAACACATCCGGTGGACTTGCTTGTCCCGGTTTTAAAAGCTCTTGTTGAAAGAAATGGTTTAGACCCTCGCGCCATAGATGATGTCGTGGCGGGCTGTGTCACAGAAACAGGTGAACAAGGCGGCAATATTGGCCGCCTCGCAGTGCTTGCGGCCGGTTTTCCTGTAAATGTTCCGGCTTTCTCATTAAACCGAATGTGCGGCTCCAGCCAACAAGCTATTCATACCGCGGCTCAAGAAATTTTGTCAGGAGACAGTGAGATTGTCATCGCCTGTGGCGTGGAGAGCATGACGCGTGTACCCATGGGTAGCGACTTAGGCAAATTTAGCCGCAGTCTGACGGATCGATACAACATCATACCCCAAGGCTTGTCAGCCGAGATGATCGCAAAAAAGTGGAACATATCACGGACAGAGCTTGATGAATTTTCTCTGGAGAGCCATGAAAAGGCGGCAAGGGCAACGGATCGGGGAGATTTTAAAAGGGAAATCATCCCGATTGAAGTGACGCATGAAAACACTACGGTCACCTTTGAACAAGATGAGGGTATCCGTAGGGATACATCGATGGAGAAATTAGCAGGGCTTGCTTCTCCCTTTCAACCAAATGGCGGGGTTGTGACCGCCGGTAATTCCAGCCAAATCAGTGATGGTGCCGCAGGGTTACTCTTGATGTCTAAGGAAAAAGCCGAATCTCTTGGGTTAAAACCACGTGCCCGCATTGTCAGCCGCGTCGTTGTCGGAGAAGACCCGATTCTCATGCTGACAGGGGTGATTCCAGCGACAAGAAAAGTGCTGAAGAAAGCAGGGCTCCGTTTGGATCAAATCGATTGTATTGAAATCAATGAGGCGTTTGCAAGCGTCGTTAAAGCCTGGGAGCGGGAACTGGAACCCGATATGAAAAAGGTGAATCCTCGTGGCGGAGCCATTGCTTTGGGTCATCCATTAGGGGCAAGCGGTGCCCGCATTCAGACAACGCTTCTCCATGAACTGGAAGATACAGGCGGTCGCTATGGGCTACAGGTGATGTGCATCGGCTTTGGAATGGCGACGGCAACCATTATCGAACGGCTGGACTAACTCGTGCGGGGAGGAGCATTGAAGAGATGGTTCATGAAAGCTTTCAAACAGTAAAAGGCCAAATCAATTGGGATCATCCGATGTATCGATTATACGAAAAAGCGAAGCGAAACGGCCGTTGGAATCCGGCTGACATCGACTTTAGTCAAGACAAGGAAGATTATAATCGTCTACATCTGGAAGAACGCATTTCGATTTTGCCGCTCATTTCTTCGTTTTCAGCCGGGGAGGAAGCGGTTACCCTGGATATTTTACCGATGATTCACGTGATGGCACGACTCGGTCGGCTTGAAGATATGATGTTTTTGACAACGTTTTTGCACGATGAAGCAAAACATACGGAGATGTTCAGCCGCTGGCAGCAGGCCGTCGGTGTTGGCGACATCGATTTGTCGGTTTTTCATAGCGATAGTTACAAACGCATTTTTTACGAAGCCCTGCCGGAATCGATGGAACGTTTGTATACGGATGATTCACCCGAAGCGATCATTCGCGCGGCAACTGTCTACAATATGATCGTTGAAGGTGTTTTGGCGGAATCCGGCTATTATTCATTCCGGCAAATTTTTAAAAAAGCAGGGCTATTTCCCGGTATTTTGCAAGGCATTGATTATTTAAATATGGATGAGGGCCGCCACATCCAATTTGGCATTTATACCATTCAACGCTTGGTAGTCGGGCATGACGATCGTTTCCGATTATTTCATGAGTATATGGATGAGCTTTGGGAACATGCCTTTGGGGTGGTCAATTACTTAATCAATCTTGCCGAAGAGCAGCAAAAACTTGCCACAGCACCAACCATTCTTGAATTTCACCCCGATATGATGCGCGATTATGCGGTCAAACAATTCGAAATTCGCAAAAGTAAAATTGATCGAGTGAAAAAATATGACAGCTTGTCGGAACTTGAAGCGGCGTTAGGCTCTTAAAAAACATTGGGAATGCAAATGCTATTAAAAGGCATTCTATAGCAACGACCTTGTATGTCCCAACAAGGGGTAACGCTGCGATGCTTTTGACATGCCTTTCTTTTTAACCGTCACTGTCGGAAAATTCAATCATAATTAAACGGAGGTGTGATGGATGAAGCCGCAAAGCTTGATCGAGATGTTAAGCTTAACGGTCAATCAATATCCCGACAAAGCGGCGCTGATGTGGAAGCGTGACGGCAGTTATCGCAGTATGACGTATCGCCAATTTTGGGACAGAATTCACCGCTTTGCGTCGGGGCTCAGTCAGCTTGGCATCGGACGTGACAGTAAAGTGGCGATTTTATCGGAGAACAACCCAATGTGGGCGATCACCGATTTTGCCGTAGCGAGTCTTGGTGCCGTCAGCGTGCCGATTTATCCGACTTTGCCAGCTGAGCAAGTCCACTTTATTTTAGATAACGCCGATGTAGAAGTGGCAGTGGTGGAAAACGAGGAGCAGTTGCGGAAGATTGCGGACGGTAACACCGATGTTCGTTACGGCATCATCATGAACCCGCCGAGTGACTGGGTCGCAACAGACAAATGGCGTACCTTCTCGGAAGTTGAAGAAGATGGCGAACGTGCCTTGTTAAGGGACTGGGAGGAAGGTTGGCGGAAAATTGAACGGGATGATCTAGCGACGATCATTCATACTTCGGGAACGACTGGACCACCTAAAGGCGTGATGCTTACCCATGGGAACTTCCTGTCGAATATGGAAGGGGTTCACTTTTGGGTCATTGAACTTTTTCCGAGTGATGTGGCTCTTTCTTATTTGCCACTATCACACGTGTTCGAGCGTATGGCCGGCCATTTCATGCCATTATCCAGTGGTTGCACAATCGCTTATGCTGAAAGTATTGATAAAATCCCGGAAAACCTTTTGGAAGTCCGTCCGACCATTATGACAAGTGTGCCCCGCTTGTTTGAAAAAGTTTATGCCAAAGTGCTGGAAGAGGTGGAAAGCGGCTCCTCCATTAAAAAGAAGATTTTCAACTGGGCGGTTGATGTGGGGCGGAAGCGTTATGAACTCTATCTCAAAACACCGATTAACGAGCTCCTGCTTCGCGACCCGATGCCGAAAAACTTAAAACGGAAATGGACGCTTGCTGATAAGCTTGTGTTCCAGAAGGTTAAAGCCCAGCTGGGCGGCCGATTGCGCGGGATGGTGTCTGGCGGTGGGACGCTAAATCCGGAGATTGCCAGCTTTTTCTGGGCGCTTGATATCCCCATTCTTGAAGGTTATGGGTTAACGGAAACGTCACCGGTCGTAACGACAAATCCGATGATCAGAGCAAAAGTCGGGACGATCGGCCGGCCTTTGCCGAACTTGGAAGTAAAGATCGCCGAAGACGGTGAAATTCTCGTTAAAGGTCCGAATGTCATGAAAGGATACTATAAAGATAAAGAAGCCACCGAAAAAGATCTGGTTGATGGTTGGTTTCATACGGGGGATATCGGTGAGTTCGATGAAGAGGGCTACCTTAAAATCATTGATCGCAAAAAACATCTCTTAGTGCTGTCCACCGGGAAAAATGTTGCGCCGGCTCCGATCGAAAATGCCATCAATGAAAGTCGCTTCATTGAAAATTCGGTGCTTGTCGGCGACAAGCGGAAATTCGTTTCGGTGCTGATTAAACCGGATTACGAAAATCTCATCCCATGGGCGGAAAAACAGGGCATCCCGACCGATTCCCGAAAAGCATTGTTGCACCATTCGGAAGTCGTGAATTTACTGCATGGGGAAGTTGCCCGGCTCACCCGGCATTTTGCTAACTTTGAACAACCAAAGAAAGTTGTGATTATTGAAGATGATTGGACGGTGGAAAGCGGCGAACTAACGCCGAAACTCAGCATTCGCATGAATGCGATTCAGGAAAAATACGGGGCGTTAATCGATGACCTTTATGCCAATGCCGAAAAACCCGAAGCTGAAACTGCCGCCGGACTTCGCGAATAAAGGAAGGGGCGATTCCCCTTCCTTTTTAAAAGCGCTTACACCAAACATACACATGACGTGTTCCTTATAAATGGAGAATGAGGCTGACTATATGATATGGTCCCGTATCGCTTTGACCACGGCTTCCGTGCGGTTACGGGCATGCATCTTTTGCAGGATTGAAGAAATATAATCACGCACCGTATATTCGCTTAAGTAAAGCTTTCGCGCCGCTTCATAAGTGGAAGCCCCTTCGGCCATCAATTTCAGCACTTCAATTTCGCGTGGCGATAAGTGCGGGATCGATTTTTGCCATGGAGGGCGCTCACCTTTGCGTTCGAATTTGACGAGTAATTCCCCAGCGCTTTGTCCGAATTTCATTAAGGCCATATACGTTTCCCGGTTGACTTTAAAAGATTTTCCCGGCCCTTGGTCAAGAATGGCGGCACCGAGCAATTTTCCTGCTGAAGGAGCAAAAATCGGCGCTATGATAACCGATTCAAGCTGGAATTGCCGGACGTACTTTTCAGGCAGTCCTTTTTTGGCATCCGAGATATGAATCGGCTGAAGCGTATTCGTCTTCTCACTAATAAATGGCACTTTTCGGATGAGATCATAAATGAAAGGAATGTTTGTGATGTTCTCGCGAATGCTCTGAATCGCCTCGCTGCTGATATGGTACCCGAATAAGCCAAAGCCCTTCATATCACGGTCGGAATAGGAGAATAAGGCGCAACGTTCGAACGGCAAATAATTCACAAACCCTGATGTAATGTTTTCCACCGCCTCTTTGATTGTCAGTGATCGCATAATCCATTCGTTGAATAGGATAACGGCGTCCTTCCAAAGATGGTCCTGTTTGTAAAAACGGTTCATTTCTTGTCCAACATGGAATTGCTGCAGCGCGAACGTGATAAACGGCAGAATATGCGGCACTGATTCACTAGTGCAAAGGAGTATGGTTTCG
>Ga0310832_100850_pt1 | contig 16342 bp, 14 predicted proteins | sample WT_ome_7_FD_201303 | JGI IMG/M metagenome (GOLD analysis project Ga0310832, IMG submission 201303) | Sorghum-adapted microbial communities enriched on wild type (WT) sorghum from Joint BioEnergy Institute, Emeryville, California, United... ...
TCCGGAGGATTGAATCAGCTCGACCGATCGGTCGGCCTTGTCGATCTTGAACAAATATTTGTTGCCGATCGTGCCGTAGACGGAGTCCGGGTCTTTCGCAACCGTTACGAGATCGGCATCCCGGTAAGTGCCCGCCGTATAGCGAACGTCGGGGAACAGCTCCGTGAACGTTTCGAACGATTCCGTCGCCGGATCGTATACGAACAAGTACCCTTCGGCAAATCCCCACAGCTTGCCGTCCACAACCTCCAGCTCCGTGATCGCCGTCAGCTTGCGGCCGTCCGCCGTAGCCGGCAGGCTCCACTCCTTCGTCTTCACTCCCGAGACCGGATCGTACACGAATAACTTCGCCTCGGTCTGCGACGGTGTGCTTTCGTAGCCTCCACGAATCGTCGATCCGCCGTAAAGCAAACCGTCGTAGTAAGCGAGCGCGATGATACTCTGATCGGTCACGATGTTTTTGTGCACGGTGACCGTCCCCGTGGCGTAATCGTAGACGGACAACGCCCCTTCTCTCGCTTCGGTCTTTCCTGCCGTTCCCATGAATACTTTGCCGTCGCCGTATGCGATCGCCTTCGGCCGATCCTGGTCGTAGCTGGCGGCGCTGATCAAAAGCCGCGGATTGACGCCGGGCGACCACGGAAGAGTCGGATCGTATTCGTACAGCTGGGCGCCGGGGTAGACACCGAGATACAGCTTGCCGTTATAAGAAGCCATCTTGTCGATCTGATTGATCGGGGCGTAGACGTATTCCGGCTGGCCGTCGTTCGCGTCGCCGCGGAACGGCCGGTACATGCCGAGCCCGCCGGTCAAATAAGCGCTCGTGTAGATGTTGCCGTCGGGTCCCGTACCGACGCTGTTGATCGCCCCCGGTATGCGCGGCGAGCCTTCGACGCGGACCATCTGGAACGCACCGTTGCCCGGGTTGTACTTCATCAAATACGTCTCGTTGTTCGTGGAACAGACGGCCACAAGCGTTTCCCCTGGGAATTGGGCCTGATCCTCAAGCGTGATCCAGCCGAACCGTTGGACGCGTCCCGGAACGGTCAGTCCGAGCGAAGTCACCGTCTTGGAGGCAATGTCGTAACGCGCCAGCTTGCCTTGTTGGATCAAATAGACGCTGCCGCCCCGCTCAGGCGATACGCGCGGAGTCGTGCTCGTGATGGAGGCGTCCTCCGTCGCCGTCACCGTGCCGTCCGGCTGCACCGTGACGTTCAACACGACGATGTAGCCGCCGATCGAGACGAACACGCGGCCGCCTTCGTATTCGACCGCGCCGGCAAGGGTGATCGAGGCGTATTTTTCCGGCAAGATGTCGACCATATCGCCTGTCGCGTGATCGTACCGGACGATGGACGCATTGGCCCCTACCGCGAGGTACGATACGTCATGGTCGGCGTCGTAGGCAAGCGCCCGGAGATAGTCGATATGCCGCCCCGGCGGCTCGTAAACCGGCATGCTGCCGATTTGCGAAAAGCCCGTAGCCGGGTCATATTGGAAAAATCCGGCGTCGTCGTACGTGCCCCCGTACACTTTTCCGTCCTTGCCCGCTGCGAGGTCATAGATGATCGACTCGTTCGCAAGCGGCTTGCCGAGATGGGTCATGGTCGCCTCTCCCGGCACGTACTTGTACAGACTGCCGTTGGAGTACGATCCCAGGTAAACGGTTCCGTCGCTGGCAGTCGCCGCCGCCCATACGCCGGTCGGTCGGGTCGGTTCCCCGGGAAGCGTGACGCTCGCTGTCACGCTGTTCGTATCCGCATCGATCACCTGCATGATCGGCAAGTCGTTCGCATTGCCCGTTACGACGGAGTAGATTTTGTCCCCGTTGGCTCCTTTGCCGAAGGTCGAGCCGAGCGGAGCGGCGCCGCCGACCTGGACGCCGAGATCGGTGAACTCACGGGTCCAGCGGATGTCGTCCCAATATGATGTTCCTATATTTTTTTTGTCCGAAGATAAGACGATGGACGCTTCCACCGTTCCTTCCGGGGCGGTCAGACTCGCCTGCACGGTCTGCCAGCCGTTCGTTTGCTCCACGACCGTGCCCGTTTCGTCCAGCAATTGACCGCCGGCGCCATAATAGCGAATGGACAGCTTCGCTTTGCCGCTTTCGACCCGGACATCGGCATACGCCAAGTAGGTCTCGCCCGCCTCCGCCGCCAGCTTCGCACTTTCCAGCTCGTATGCTCGAGAAGCCTTGGCATCCTTGATTCGCGCGCTATACGTGCCGTCGCTCGCCTGCTCGTTTGTTACCGACACGCCGCCGCCTTTCTCGTCCCGATCGTTGCCGTTATCCTTGATCGTATACGGCGTCCATCCGGTCAAGCCTTGCTCGAAGCTGAAATTCGGGGTCTGGATATCGGCTGCCTCCACTTGGCCTCCGATCCCCGAAACCGCCAAGACCATCGCGGCGATCGCTGCCGCAAGCCGGTAACTCCGCGGACGGGTCCGCGCTGCCGTTCCTCTGTTCATCATGATACCTCCCATTCCGCAATTTGTTGTCGTCGGACAACAACCCCATTATCCTATGAAAGCGCTTCAAGAAAGGTATAAATGATGACTGCAAGCGGTCAATTTTTTACTATATGGGATCGAAGGAACGTAAACCCGGCAATCATGCCAAGCAAGGCTCGCGGAAAAGCCTAAACAAGCTTCATCGTCGTGAGCATGCTCACTCGTTCGAGGTCGATCGAATCCAGAAGGTTGTCCAGCATTCGTTCGATCCGTTCCGTATCAGCCAAATCGAATCGAATCGGATTGAATTTTGCGTACCGGGTCAGCGCGGCGGAAGTCCCTCGGGAGATCCCGTGAACGAAATCGCCTTGCTCAAGGAGCATTTCGGCCAACCGCTCCCCGATTCCTCTCGACGTTCCGGTGATGATGAAGTGACGGCCGCTCATTTCATTTTCTCCACCAGACGCCTGATCTTCTCTTCCGTATCGCCGACCGGCGTATTGATCATCACTTGCAAGCCCGGAGCGTCGCTCACCTGGAACGTAATATGCTCCAGTACGAGTTCCCCGGCCTCCGAATGGAAATAATGCTTGTTCCCCTCCGATACCGGCAGCACCTCGTGTCTGGCCCACCATTCCCGAAAATGAGAGCTGGCCGCGGAAAGCCTGGCGATAAACTCCTCCCACCACGGATCTCCCGCATACGATCCGTAGCTTGCCCTAAACTGAGCAAGCCTCATCTTGGCGTGATCTTCCCATTTATCCCGCAGCAGCTGCCGCAAGTAAGGCGATGTGAACGCCCGCCACACCATGTTGCGCTCCTGCTCCTCCATGACGCGGTAATCGCCGACGACGGCGCATGCCGCCAAATTCCAGGCGACGACATTCCAGCGCGCATCGGTTACGATAGCCGGGCTGTATGCGAGCCGGTCCAGCACAGACTGCAGCGTCTTGCTGACCACCGTCCGTTCCGCTTGCAACACGTCTGCGGGAAGCTGCCTCATCGCCAGCATATACAGATGCTTCCTCTCGCTGCCGTCCAGCCGAAGCGCTTTTGCGATGCTGTCCAGCACCTGTGCGGAAACCTGGATATTCCTGCCTTGTTCCAGCCACGTATACCAATCGACGCTCACTTTGGCGAGCACCGCCACCTCGCTGCGCCTGAGTCCGGGAGTCCGCCTTCTGCCGCTATCGGGCAGCCCTACAACCGCCGGACTTAACCGCTCCCGCCTCGTGCGCAGAAATTGCCCCAGTTGCTCCAGCCTGGCCGCATCTGACGTTTGCTCCATCTTTCTTTCCCCCCGCTTGCCGGAACGTCCATCAGGGTAGGAGTGCGAATCCTAGGACGAACCGTCATCTCGTCAGTCTGATTCCTTTCATTATACACTGAATCTGCCAAAAACAAGGAAAGCAGGAGGTACGCCATGAACGCATCGGCTCCAATTTCCACAGAAAAATCGTTGCAAGAGGCTGGCAAAAAGAAAGCTTTCGCCTTGCTCGGGCTATCTCTCGGCTATTACATGGTGCTGCTCGATACGACGATCGTTACGGTCGCGCTGCCCGCCATGCAAAACGATATGGGCGGCAAGTTCGCCTCATACGAATGGGTGGTCAACGCCTATACCGTCTTGTTTGCCAGCCTGTTGCTCAGCATGGGTTCACTGTCCGACCGCTACGGAGCGAAACGCATCTTTGTGGGCGGACTCGTCCTGTTCGTGGTCGCTTCCGTTTTATGCTGCGTCGCGCCCGCGCTTGACGTATTGATCGTGCTGCGGGGGGGGCTTGGCATCGGCGGCGCGGCCATGACATCCACTTCGTTGGCGCTGATCGCCTCCCTTTACGAGAAGCCGGAGGAGCGGACGAAAGCGCTCGGCGTCTACGCCGCCGTTTCCGGCGCAGCTTTGGCTGCCGGGCCCGTCCTGGGGGGCATGCTTGCCGATTCGTTCGGATGGCGGTCCATCTTTCTGGTGAATATCCCGATCACGGTCCTGAGCTTGTTCCTGACCGTTCCGAACGCCGGCGAGACGCAGCGCAACACAAGGCGCAGCCTCGACTTCGCGGGGCAGCTCACCGCAACCTTATTTTTTCTTGCGATCACTTTCGCCATCGTGGAGGGAGGCTCGTCGGGTTGGAACTCTCCATTCACCGTGACAGCCATAGTCGCAGCCGTCGTGAGCTTGCTTTTGTTTGCCGCAGTCGAAGCATACCGCAAATCGCCGATGCTGCCGATCTCCCTGCTTCGGCAAAGCAGCATGGCGGCCGGACTCGCCGCCGGAATGGCCGTCAACTTCGGATTGTCGGGCTGCCTGTTCGTGCTCACCTACTTTTTTCAGCAAGGAAACGGCTTTTCCGCGCTCACGACCGGGCTTGCGTTTGTTCCGCTCACCTTGCCGATGACGCTCTTGCCTATGTTGACAAGCCGAGTCGTGAACCGCATCGGCGTCAGGCTGCCGATGACAGGAGGTTTCTTTGTCACCGCCGTCGGTACGGCCGCGCTGACAGCCGCTGGAAGCCCTTCTCACTGGCTGCTGTACGCCGGATTGCTGCTCATCGGCTGCGGCCTTGCTTTCACGATTCCGCCGCTGGTGACATCGGTCGTATCCGCCGCTCCCCCCGGTCAAGCCGGCGTCGCCTCCGGCACCCTCAGTTCGATCCGCCAGCTCGGAGCCGCCCTCGGAGTAGCCGTGCTGAGCTTATGCATGAATGGCGCCGGCACACACGCCTTAACCGCCGCTTCTGTAACCGGATATCGTACGGCGCTGCTCGTCGCGGCATTCGTATTGGCCGGCGGAGGAGTGCTGACGCTCCTGTTCATCGGCAAGCAGCCGGTCCGGCGGAAAAGTTAGGGCGAGCCGGGATCTTATCGCTTAACAAACCGTCCCGGATGCGGAGCTTGCCGCATCTCCGGGGCCCTCTCAGCCCCCCGTCTTTAAAGCAGCTCCAGCAAGTCGCTCAGCCGGTCGATCGTATGCAGCGGTGTTACCCCGACTCCGTCCGGCCACGGCTGATTCACCTTCAGCCATATGGCCGCCATGCCCACCCGCGCAGCGCCTTCCACGTCGTTGACCGGGTGGTCCCCGACAAAGACGCAATGCTCCGGCAATAGTTCCAGCTTGTCCAGCGCCATGCGGAAAATGACGGGGTCGGGTTTCTTGACGCCGGCCTCCTCGGACACGAGGATCACGTCAAAATCGCCGCGAATGCCCAGTTGATCGATTTTCCCGTACTGGATCGTAGTTTTTCCGTTGGTGATCAACCCGATCTTGTATTTGCTCCGGACATGGTCGATGACTTCTTTGGCCCGGTCCATTAGGACGGCGCACCGCACATACTCTTTGCCGTAGAAATCCAGCAACTCGGCCAGGCTTGGTTTCTTTTTCCAAGGCAATTGTTCGAGCAATTCCGAGAACAACTCCGTCTTGTTCTTGTATCCGTCCCGATCGCGTTCAACGACAAGGTCGAACAGGTCTTGCGTGGCAACGACATGGCTCATATACGTGCGCAGAAACAAGTCCGTAAACTTGCCGAACGTCCTCGTTCGATCGAGAATGGTATTGTCCAGATCGAACAGAACGGCTTGGATCGATTGCATGGCGGCCTCCTTGGATGAAACAAGCATCTTTGGTTACTATTTTACAATAATAAGGAGGATTTATCCTATTTGATGGTAGAATTACCCATATCGTTCCGGCCGGAATAAAAACAATTCGGAGGTAATACTGGAAAGTTATTTCGTTATACCTGCCCCAGTTACTCTACTCAGAATATGTGCATTACTTGCGCTTATTGCCGAGTCTATGTTTTTCGGTGCACTGTTGCGTGAGTTGTTTCTAATCAAAGCTCGTAAAAGCAGTAATGGGTAACTTTCGACCAGCACGATATCATTCATAAGATCAGACGATTGTCCTTCTCTTCCGAATCGCCGATCGATCGGCACCCTCCACGTCGTTGACCGGATGGTCTCCGACAAAAACGCACTGCTCCGGCAATAGTTTCAGCTTTTTCATCGCCATGCGTCCCGCATCCAAAAAACGAGACCCGCAAGCAACGAGCCGCGGGCCTTTCAAGGGATCTATCTATGAAAAAGGGGATCGACTATTAGTGTAACCGCCCATCCTTAAGGACAGATGAAAACAAGATTTCAAATTGATTACAAAACCGATCCGCACGCCCCCAATTTCATCCAATCGGTGGCTAAACCCCGTACACTACCCTGAGCCACACATACAACCCGGCCAGCGTGACGAGCAGCGTCGGCAGCGTCAAAACGATGCCGATCTTGAAATAATAGCCCCAAGTGATGCGAACGCCCTGGCGGGATAAAATATACAGCCACAGCAAGGTGGCCAGTGAGCCGATCGGCGTCATTTTCGGACCGAGGTCGGTGCCGATCACGTTGGCGTAGATGAGCGCCTCGCGCACAATGCCTTCGGACGGGGTCGCATCGACAGCCAGCGCCCCGATCATAACGGTCGGCAAATTGTTCATCAGGGCGGACAGCACCGCGGCGATCAGGCCCATACCCGCCGTGGCCGCGAATAAGCCCGAGGCGGCAAGCTGCTGCAGCGCATCGCTCAGCCAATCGGTCAGCCCCGCGTTGCGCAAGCCGTAGACGACGACGTACATCCCGATGGAAAAGATGACGATCGACCAAGGCGCTTCCTTCACCACTTGGCCGGTCCGCACCGCCGGACTTCCGCGCGACGCCAGCAAAAACAAGAGCGCCGCCGTCATCGCCACCAACGAAACGGGCAGGACGATCCATTCGCTGAGAAAGTACGCGGCCAGCAAGCTGGCGAGGATGAACCAGGACAGGCGAAACAGCTTCGGATCGCGAATCGCTTCCTCCGGCCGCTTCAAGGCGGCGGTATCGAACCGGTCCGGGACGCGCCGGCCGAACACCGCGTACAGCACGGCGAGGCTGGCCGCCAGCGAGAACAAGTTGGGGACGATCATGCGCGAAGCGTATTCGCCGAATCCGATGCCGAAGTAGTCGGCCGAGACGATATTGGTCAAGTTGCTAATGATGAACGGAAGCGATGTCGTATCCGCAATAAAGCCCCCCGCCATGACGAAGGGCAACACGCGCGTTTCCTCGAGCCGAAGCGCCCGCACTTGGGCAAGGACGATCGGTGTCAGAATGAGCGCCGCGCCGTCGTTGGCAAACAGCGCCGACACGGCGGCGCCCAGCAATACCATATACACGAACATGCGCTTCCCGTTGCCCCGAGCGAACCGAGCCATATGAAGCGCCGCCCATTCGAAGAACCCGATCTCGTCCAATATGACGGAGATGACGATCAGCGCGACGAACGTGAGCGTCGCGTTCCAGACGATGCCGGCGACCGTCGCGACGTCCGCCCAGTCGACCACGCCGGCAGCCAGCGCCAGAAGCGCTCCGCCCGATGCGGACCAGCCGATGCCGAGCTTGCGCGGCTGCCAGATGACGAACATCATGGTCAAGATGAAAATAATCGTTGCCGGAACGACCGTTCCCACGTCCGTCGGTTCCCCTTTGCTGCCGAATCGATCCAAGTCGAACCTTTCCATGGTGCATGTTTATACACTCTGGTCACAACTATATAATCGTCCGACTGCTTAGGAAAGTGAAGATTTTGTTACAAATCGCGACAAGTGCGATGACCGGACTACTGGGCGACATCGATGTCCAAATACGAGCCGAGCTTGCGCTGCACCTGAGCCTTGACCAGATCCCACGGGATCGAGCATTTGCGGTGGTATCCGCGGCACAGGAACAGCGCCTCCAATTCCTCCTTCGTCCGCCGCTGATCGTAGATGCGGATGCCTCTTGCCCTCAGCTTGCCGCGCAAAACGGACAATTCGCAGGCAACCCGATCCTGCACCCGCCGCAAGCTGCGAATGTAGACGAGCGGCATTTTCAGCTTCAGCGTGTCAAGCGTCCGGATGTCGCGCTCCAGCACGTCGAGCAAAACCGGGGGCAGCGCATATTGAATCACCCACTGGCGCTCCTCCTCGGTTTCCAGCGGGGGCCGCTTCATCCCGTTCGCCTTCTTTCCGGCAAGACGGCGAAGGCCAAAATCCGTTCGGCCCTGAACACCCGGGGTGCCCGTTTTTCGTAGCAGAATCCGCGCACCAGTCCCCCGCTCGCTCCGAGCAGCCGCACCTTCCGCTGCGTCAAACGGCCATGCCGGTCGATGTAGATCATCTCGACGTCGCGCCCGGCATATCGTTCCACGTTCGCCACCATGAGCCATCCTCCCTTGCCTCCCGACTTCAGGAACAGCTGCTCCCGATCAACTCGATCAAACGGGAACAAATGTTCCCCATCTGTTATTTAGAATAGCCAATTTGGATTCGGATGGCAAGTGGAAAGTTTTCGCTTCTCTTTACCGGAACATGCTCCATAGCCGGATCAGGTGGAACGTGTTGTTCGGGTCGATCTTCTGGTCGATGACGAACTGTACGATCCGGTTGGCGATGACGTCCGAGACGGGCTCGTTCAACACGCGGGTTAGCCGGGCAAGCAGCGTCTTCACTTTCGCCGGGTTCTGCAAGTCCTCTTTGGTGACGCCTTCCAGCACGACTTTGACCCGTTCCTTCACGTCGGGATGTTTCAGCTTCGCCTTGACTCGTTCCACCAGCTCCCGGGGAATGCCGTATTTCTCATAGCTCACGGACAGCACCTCCAAATGGACTTCATATCGGCACAACCATAGAGTGATCGGCGCTAGCAACATTCGGGCGAAATTCAAAGAGCGTTCTTTTCCATTGTATGCCGCCACGGCTCGGCTTTTGCCCCGGCGAGTAAGAGGAAGCGGATCGGGGTATAGCTAAAGTTACCAAAATCCGATACGACCGGAAGGAACGCGGTGATATGAACGACAAACACGATTTCAGAGCCGAGCATAACAGGCGGCCTGACGGCATCTCGGAACATTTGGCCGATCGTCTGGTCGAGGCGCTGGGCGATGCCCCCGATTTGGTCGACCATACGATTCAATTGCGCCCATCCGGCACGGCACGATGCCTTTATCTTAAAACATTGGTAGATATCAACAGAATCGAACAGGAATTGCTTCGCTTCTTCACCGAACAGGAGCTGCCTCTCCCGGAAGAAGAGCGGTTTTGGGAACAGTTGCGCGGCCGAATGCCGGCGGCCCCGGTCTCGGAACCGGCCGACTTCGGCGAATGCGTCTACGGATTGCTCGACGGCAAATGCGCGATCGTCCTGACGGACTTAAACCGGGCGCTCTTGATCGATGTCGGGCTGCCCGAGCATCGCCCCATCAACGAACCGCAAACCGAGACGACGGTAAAAGGCCCGAAGGAAGCTTTCACGGAATGTTTGCAAGTCAACCTGTCACTCGTGCGAAAGCGGATCAAAAGCGCCGACTTGCGTCTGGAGGAACTCAACATCGGCAGCGTAACCCGCACGACGGTCGTCGTCGCTTACATGCGGTCACTCGCCCAGCCGGAAGTCGTCCGGCAATTTCACGAGCGGCTGCGCGCGATCGACACGGACAGCGTCCTGGACAGCGCCTATATCGAGGAGTGGATCCGGGAGAAGCGGCCGACGCCGTTTCCGACCATGCTCAGCACCGAACGGCCGGACGTCGTCGCCTCCCACGTGCTGGAGGGCAATGTGGTCGTCTTCGTCGACGGCTCCCCGATCGTCTTGATCGGTCCGGTGACGTTTTTTCAATTTTTCTCCGCGCCGGACGACTATTACCAGCGGCCGGGCGTCTCTTCGCTGCTGAGGTGGCTGCGCATCTTTTCCTTCATGCTGGCCATTTTCGTCCCGTCGCTCTACATCGCGGTCGTCTCGTATCATCAGGCGCTGCTGCCGACGACGCTCTTGATCAACATCGCCTCCCAGCGGGAAGGAGTGCCGTTCCCGTCCTATATCGAGGCTACCCTGATGCTGCTCACGTTCGAGGTGCTGCGCGAGGCGGGATTGCGCATGCCGCGGGTGGCCGGCCAGGCGATCTCGATCGTGGGCGCGCTCGTGCTCGGGCAGGCTGCCGTTGATGCCGGACTTGTCTCCCCGGCTATGGTGATCGTCGTCTCGATTACGGCGATTGCCAACTTCGTTTCGCCGAACTACAACTTCAGCATTTCCCAGCGGCTGCTGCAGTTCGCCTTCATGGCCCTTGCCGCCACGATGGGCTTGTTCGGGCTGCTTTGCGGCGCGCTGTTCACGATCGTCCATCTCGCTTCGCTCAAGTCGTTCGGAGTCCCTTACCTGACTCCGGTTTCCCCTACGGTACTGGCCGATTGGAAAGATACGCTGATCCGCGTTCCGCGTCCGTGGATGAAAACATACCCGCAGCTGAACAGAAAGCGGAAGAGAATAAGGTGATGGCATGAGCGGCATATTGCGAAAACGGATCGTCCCGCTCGTTGCGGCATTGGCCGTTTCCTTCGGCCTCACGGGATGTTGGGATATCGTCGAAGTCAACCAGCTTGCGATCATCAACATGATCGGAATCGATCGAAATCCCGACACCGGAAATTTGATCGTCTATTACCAGGCGATCAATCCGACGGGGATTATCGCGCAGCAAAGAAGCGACGGCAAAGCCCCCGTCTACACGTTCAAGTTCGAAAAATCTTCTCCGGCCGCCTTCGAAGAGGCCGCGGCGGGCATCATGCCGCGCAAGCTGTTTCCGGACCATTTCCAGGCCATCGTAGTCTCGAGACGGCTCGCCGAGGAAGGATTGCTCGACATTTTCAATTACAACGAGAACAAAAACAATCGCAGATCCAACGTGGACGTGTTTATTACCAATTCGCCCATATCCGAAGTAATGAACACCTATGTGCCGATGGAGAAGCTGCCCGGCCGTTCCATTCGCTCCACTCTCGAAATGCAGCCCAAGTTCACCGGCAGGGCAAGCCAGGACGCCCAACTGCGGGATGTGCTCGAGCATTTGGAAAGTCCGGAGCTGACGGTCGTTCCGCTCATTCGCGTCGACAAGAGAAACACGCCGAACGTCAACCGGCTCGAGGATATTCGGGGTAACATCGGGAACCTGATGCTCGTCGGCGGCGCTCTGTTTCGAAAAGACCGCATGATCGGCGAACTGGACACCGAGCGTGTGAAGCTGTTTCTGACGTTGAAGGGCGAGTCGCGAAACATCTACAAGGAACTGAAAATCGACGGGCACAATCTGAGCATCCGAGCCGAAAACATCAGAGTGAAACGGAAGCTGACGCTCAAGGACGGCACGCCGAACCTCAAGCTGACGATTCGCTCCGATCTGGCGCTCTTGATGCAAAACATGGGGCTGGACCTGAATGTCGAGACGATGAATCGAATCAATCAAAAGTTTGAACAGCAACTGACAGACGAAATCGTGCGGCTCATGGAGGAAGGCAAATCGAAGGGCTGGGACTTGCTAGGCGTAGCCGGGGATATCCAACGCAAGCGCGGAAGCGAGTGGAAAGACGCGAAGCGGGATGAAGAGATTTGGCGGCACACGAAGCTCGGCATCGAGGTCGTCTGCAAAGTCCGCACGCTTGGTACGATGGCTCATCCGTACAAGGGGGAGTAAAACCGTGGAACGCGCAACAATCAGCCAATGGCAGTTTTTCATCATCACGCTGAACTTTACGCTCGGGACAACGTTCTTCATCCGGCCCGGCGTTTTGATCGCAACGGCCAAGCAAGACGCCTGGATCGTCCCGTGGTGGGTCGGGGCCGCCGGGTTGGCGACCGCCTGGATGTGGCTGAACCTGTACAGGCTCCATCCCGGCCGTTCCATCATCCAAATCTGCACGAGCACAGCGGGGAAAGCGGTCGGCGGCTTTTTCGCCCTGCTGTACGCCTTTTTTTTCATTCAAATCACCGCCTGGGTGACGCGCAATCTCGGCGACTTCATGAAGACGACGCTCATGCCGGAGACGCCGATCAGCGTATTCCACCTCATGTTTTTGGTGATCGCCGCCTACGCTGCTTGCAAAGGCGTCGAGACGATCGCCCGGGTGAACGAAAGCTTGACACTGCTATTGGGGTTCACCTTTGTGATGGTCGTCCTGTTTTCGCTCACCGAATGGGAGTGGAAACGGTTTGAACCGGCGCTGCAAATGGACTTCTGGAAGACGGTAAAGGACACGCGATCGCTGTACGGATTCCCGTACATGGAAATGATCAGTCTGGCCATGCTGTTCCCTTACGTTAAGGGCAATCCGGGCAAAAGCTTGCTTCCCGGCATCGCGGCCGCCACCGGCTTGCTCAGCCTGATCATCTTTTTCACGATCGGGATATTGGGCGTCTACCGCGCCTCTCATCTCATCTACCCGTTATACATCATTGCCGAGGAGTTGCGGGCGGCGCCGTTCATCGAGCATGTGGAAGCGGCGATCGCCGTCGTCTGGCTGAGCTCTTTGTTTTTGAAGCTGAGCATCGCCTTCTACTGTTCGACCATCGCTTTGTGCGATTTGTTCGGGCTTAAGAACCGCAGCCGCATTGCGCTGCCGCTCGTCTTCCTCGTGTCCGGCCTCGCCATAACGATTATGGAAAACAACGTGGTGAATGCACAATGGGACATGCGGTACACGTTCACGTATTTTTCGCTGTTCGGGGTAGTGTTCCCCGTCGTGCTCCTGGTCTGGACCGGGGTTCGGAACCGGTTTATCCCGGGCCATAAGGAGGGAGCGTCTTGATCATCCGTTACTCCATCTGTTCCGTGCTCGCCATGGCCGCCTGGCTGGTCTACATCGTGTCCCGCAAATCGCCGCCTCGCGACATCGCGGTTTCGGCGGCGATCGCGCTTCTCGGATTCGTCGTCTGGCTGAGCATCGTCGCGGGATGGGATTGGAATCTGAGCACCTGGATCGCCTGGATCATCGATCGCACGGGACTGTAAGCAGCCGGCGCCCGCTTGTCCGATGCAGGGGCGGCCGCTTCAATCGAGGTGTTCCCGTTCCAAAATTTGCTCCCGCTGCAAAAACTCGCGCAGCGGCAACGTCTCGGCAGCGGTCCAGAATGACGGCCGGGCGACCAGTTCGGCCGCGTCGTCGCGCGCCATCTCCATCATCTCGAAGTCGCTCATCAAGTCGGCGAGCTTGAATTCGGGCAAGCCGGACTGCTTCGTGCCGAAGAAGTCGCCGGGTCCGCGCAGCTCCAGATCGCGGCGGGCGATTTCAAAGCCGTCGTTCGTCTCGGTCATGACGCGAAGCCGCTCCTTCGCCGTCTCGTTCTTCGGATCGGCGATCAGGATGCACGTCGACTGATGCTCGCCCCGGCCGACCCGGCCGCGAAGCTGATGAAGCTGGGACAGCCCGAAGCGGGCGGCGTCGTAAATGACCATGACGGTCGCGTTCGGCACGTCGACGCCAACCTCGACGACCGTCGTCGAGACGAGCACTTGCACGCGATTGTCTTTGAATTCGCGCATCACTTCGTCTTTCTCCGCGTTCGTCATCCGGCCGTGCAGCAGCCCGACGCGCAGCTCCGGCAACACTTGGGAAAATTGCGCGTGCACGTCGATGGCGTTTTGCACGTCGAGCTTGTCCGATTCCTCAATAAGCGGGCAAATGACGTACGCTTGCCGGCCGGCCGCCGCTTCCTTGCGGATGAACGCGATGACCCTCTCAAGCTTGTCGTGTCCGACCAAATACGTGCGAATCGGCTTGCGGCCTTGCGGCAGCTCCCGCAGCGTGGAGACGTCCAGATCGCCGAAGGCGGTAATGGCCAGCGTGCGCGGAATCGGCGTCGCCGTCATCGTCAGCACGTCCGGATTCATCCCTTTGCGCCGCAGCACGCTGCGCTGGTTGACGCCGAACCGGTGCTGCTCGTCCGTCACGACGAGGCCGAGCTTGCGGAACAGCACGTCGTCCTGGATGAGCGCGTGCGTGCCGACGACGATGTCGATCAGCCCCATGTGCAGCGCGGCGATCGTATCGCGCCGCTGGCGGTCGGTGAGGCTGCCGGTCAAGAGCGCCACCGTGATGCCGTACGGCTCGAACAGCTGCTCGAGCGACTTTTTGTGCTGCTCGGCCAATATTTCCGTCGGCACCATGAGCGCGCCCTGGCATCCGGCTTTCACGGTCGCGAACAGCGCCGCCGCGGCGACGATCGTCTTGCCCGAGCCGACGTCGCCCTGCAGCAGCCGGTTCATGCAGTACGGCTCCTTCAAATCGCGCAAAATGTCCGCGATGACCCGCTTCTGCGAATCGGTCAGCTTGAACGGCAGTCCGCGGACGAACTGGCGGACGTCCTCGTTGTCGAACTCGTGGGCGACGCCGTCGGCCCGCTTGCGCTGAATGGCGCGGAACGCATGCATCTTCAGCTGAAAGAAAAACAGCTCCTCGTAGACGAGCCGCCGCCGCGCCTGCTTCCCTTCCTCGAAGCCGTCGGGATTATGGATCCGGTAAATCGCCTGCTTGCGCGGCATGAAGCCGTACTTGTCGATCAGCTCCTGCGGCAGCACCTCCGGCACGACCGCTCCGAACTGGGCGATCGCCTGGCGCACCGTCTTGCGCATCCAGTTTTGCGACAATCCGCCCGCAAGCGAATAGACCGGCTGCAGCGTCCCGGACCGCGACATGCCGGAGCCCGGGAACTCCGCTTCGGCAACCGTCAGCTGCTGCCTGCGGGCGTCCCACTTGCCGGTCAGCACCAGCTCCAGTCCCGGGCGCAGCCGGTCTTTCAGGAAATGACGGTTGAACCATACCGTCGTGATGACAAGCGGATCGGCGAACAGCCGGCACGTCATACGCGACTTGTTGCGGCCGTACATGCTCAAAACCGGCTCGCTGTACAGCTTGCCCTGGATCGTCACCTTCTCGCCGTCCTTGACTTCGGCCAGATTGCGAATCCGGTAATCTTCGTAGCGGAACGGGAAATATTCGAGCAGCCGGCCGACCGAATCGATGCCGAGCGCTTCCAGATCTTTGGCTTTGGCCGGCGTGACGCCCGCGACACTACGGACGCCAAGCTTGTGCAAATCCGTGCTCATGGCGCCGGATACGCGAACGCCGCCACCACGCCCGGCCCGGTATGCGTGCCGATGACCGGCCCGACTTCGCAGCGCGTCAAGCTCGCGATGTTCAGATTGCTCTTAAGCAACGCGACCAGCTCGTCCGCCGAATCCGGCGACTTGGCGTCGGCCACCGCCACCTGCAGCTCCCGCTCGCCGAAGTCGTGCTTCAGCAGCTCGGCGATGCGCGACATCGCCTTCTTCTGACCGCGCACCTTCTCCACCGAGGCGACTTCGCCGTCGTCGTCGATGGTCAATATCGGCTTGATCTGCAGCAAGGAGCCGACGAGCGCCGCCGCCTTGCCGATCCGCCCGCCCTTTTTCAAATATTCCAGCGTATCGACGAGAAAATAAATCCGCATCTCCCGGCGCAGCTTATCGATCAGCGCCACGATTTCCTCCTTCGACCGGCCCGCCTCCGCCGCTTTGGCGGCCTCCACGACGAGCAAGCCGATTCCGTAGGACGCCGACTTGGAATCGACAACCGTAATATCCGCCTCACCCTCCATGAGCGACTTGGCCAATACGGCGGACTGGTACGTCCCGCTGAACGCCGAAGACAAATGAACCGATATGATTTCCACACCGGGCTCGGCGGTCACCTTTTTGTAGATGTCGAGAAAATCGGCGGGCGACGGCTGGGACGTCGTCGGCAACGCCGAAGCGGCGGCGAGCTTGTCGTAAAACTCGCCGGGATGGATCGTGATGCCGTCCTCGTACGTCTCCTCTCCGAAATGCACCTTCAAAGGCACCATTTCGATCCCGTATTGCCGCCGGACCGTCTCCGGAATGTCGGACGTGCTGTCCGTAACAAGACGAATTTTCGCCATCGGCGCACCTCTCCTATTCGGAAATTCAGGAATGCCCCGTTCGAGAATGAAGGTTACTCGACGGATATCAAATAATAGTACAGAGGCTGTCCAC
>Ga0310832_100856_pt1 | contig 16221 bp, 9 predicted proteins | sample WT_ome_7_FD_201303 | JGI IMG/M metagenome (GOLD analysis project Ga0310832, IMG submission 201303) | Sorghum-adapted microbial communities enriched on wild type (WT) sorghum from Joint BioEnergy Institute, Emeryville, California, United... ...
GGGGGAAGAACCATCCGCATATTGCTGATCTGGTCTCGCTTCGCTGGGACATTACCCTTTTTCTTACAGCTCATGTGCCGCTCGGTTCAAAACCGATCCTTGATATCATGGGCTTTCGAAATTCAGGGTAAGTATTTTTCAGGGTTGCTCCTAAAGCGTCTGCGTTTGGTCGCCTCATTCAATCTGGAAGTCCAACGTAAACGCTCGTTTCGAAAGACGTTATATTCGACCGTCCGTAGTCTGCCGATCACATTCTCTTGATGAAGTGCGTCATCCACAAACACAACCATCTCACCGCTGCGGAGAATGTACTCATTCCAACTTCGCAAACCTGTCATCCGTCGGTGTCGGGTTTTGGTTTGCCGGAAGAAACGTTCGTGCTCGTTATTGGTTCGAGGCACATGCGGATGGTCATAACACGTAAACAGACCTTTCCAAAACCCCCGTGTATAGGTCATGAGATTGGATACGAGAGGCTTATCGTCTTCGCGGGTATATGTTTTCTCGACCCAGTTCAGTAAATGCTGCAGGTGAAATTGTACTGTCTCACTGCGTTTATCCATGTGGGGACTTAAGATCTCAGCGACATGGTGGATCGGTTGCGCCCAACGTTTGACGGTAGCGTAATGCTCCTCAAAATCGTCCAGTTTACTGAATATTCTGATCAGACTTTTCAGCAGAGAGGTCCCCTTTTTTACACAGGCATCGTGCAAGGGAAGCCTGAATGGCTTTGGCATTTTCATACACGCGTATGCCCGGCAAATCGAGCGGAGGATTGCCATCTTCAAGCAGCACAGAGCGGACAGCGGCTATGTAATCTTTGGCCACTTCCGCTTCGGCCGAGGATTCATGCTCGATGCGCTTTTCCACTTCGCGAATGCCGCGAAGACTTTTCTTGATTCCGGTTTTCAGTTTCCGATCCAAATCGACAACCGGTTTTGCGATGTCTTTCAGATAGTGGTACTGGCAATATTGATAAGGCACATCCGGCAACAACGATTCCATTGCATTTCGAATCGATTGTTGACCATCCGTGATGATCCCCATGATGGGAAAGCCCATTTCGATTACGGGAAGGATGAGTTTTTTAAGTTCTTCAGCCGAGCCGCTTTTGAGGTTCTGGGCGGCCAGTATCGTTCCACTGAACACTTCCCGGATGACGTAAAGCGTTTCATTGCCCTTTTCCGGCTGTACTCCGTCCATGGAAATCATGATGCCGCCATGTTCTTCGACGATCTGCTTCAGGGTTTGCTTGATATGTTCCGTCACACTGGCACGAAGCAAGATCAAGTAACGTTCGTATAGCCTTTGGGCATTGCGTTCAGATGTCGTAACACCTCTTTTGTTGAGTTCTTCCGCAATCTCGGCGACCGTCATATGGTGCTTGAATCGAAGTTGGCCGACCAGCGCCAGTACATCAAAGCCGTACGATGTATGTTTCATGCACAATTGCTCTGCTTCCGCCGATTTGTAGTATGCCTTCGGGAATGGGCAATCCGCTGAACTGCAAATGTAAGCCATACTCCAGGCCTGGATGACACCATTTAGCGTAATAATGTTCTTCTTCCAGGCTGTGTGACGACGTTTGAGTTTCGCGCCACAATGTGGGCAGTGTCGGATTTCCGGGCGAAAGTAGATTTTCTTTTCCGGTATGATTCGGTTCTTTGGTAAGGGCATGGGTGACCTCCGTCAAAGTAGCTCCTTACTCTTTCGACAGAGGTGCTGTAAATCCTTGTTAGTTAATTGGTCTGTCGTAGAAAAAAAAACGCGCCGGACCTCTTGATCCTGCGCGTTCGATATGCCGCAGGGAGACCGGCGCGAGAGGCGGTGCGGCGCGATATGAGGATTTACTTCTCGTACGCCCGAATCTCCACCACTTCGGCACGGGAGCCGCCGTTGGTCGACTCGATGACCAGGCGGAGCCGGTCGGTTACAACCGAGCCGTCCAACTTGTGGATGCGCCTGCGCTTGTAATTGCTTCGGCCTTCGGCGACCGTCGTCCACAGCCCGCCGGCATAGGCTTCGATCCGGTAATCTCTGGCCAACTCCGGGATAACCTCGAAGGGCGTCCGATGATGATGCAGGTTGATCAAGTCCTCGTTTACATCGTCGTTGAACGTCACCTGCACGGTGCGCACGGTGACCGGCCGCGGCCAACTCAGTTCGAGCCATTCCGGCCTGCCGTCGGCCATTTCCGCCGAAGACCACATGTGGGGGCCGCCGTACGGCCGGTGATAGCCGTCGATCGCTTTTGCCGGCGCAAACGCTTCGGTCGGCGACGTTACGCGGAAACAGAACGGCCTGCGGACGAACCGGCGCATGCTCCACTGTACGACCGGCTGATCGAGCCGATGGTTTTCCAGCTCTTTGGCCGCAATCGGCTCCGCTCCTTTCTGGAAGCAGAGCACTCCGGTCAACGGCCGGTCGGACACGTGAATCGCGACGCTTGCGTTCGCCTTGATCACGATAAACGCGTTCTGCGCCGTGTCCGGCCGCCAGGAGAGGTTCAGTCTCACCCATTGTTTTTCGCCTTTTGCTACCTTGACGGCGGCGGACGCCTGCAGCGTATGAGGCACATAGTTTTCGGGGCGGCCGGTGCTCCAAAGCTCGGCGGCCAGCTCCGTGTCGGCGGACGCGTCGATCAGAAGCTCGAGCCCGTCCAGCGCAGGCTCCACCGGTACGAGCAAGCCAACGTCCGAGGCAAGTGGAAACGTCTCGGCCGAGCGCTCGACGGCCAACCGTGTCAGCGTGCTCGAGGCGATTGCCGCCGCCGCGCGCGCCAAATCGTCCGGGTCCTCGTTCCGCAGGCCGAGAACCGATGCGTCCTGGCGCAGCAGAACCTGCTGCAGCTCGCGCATGTGGCGGGCATGCAGCTCGCGCGGCGTCACGCCTTTCTGCACGCACAGCGCAGCGCCGGTACCGGCGGCTTCGCCCATGATCGCGCACGTCGCCATCACGCGCGTCGTCCCGAACGCGACGTGGGTGGCGCTGATATTTCGGCCGGCGAACAGCAGGTTGGCCACATTGACGGAGTAGAGCGAGCGGAACGGGATGTGGTAATTGCCGTCCATATGCATATGCTTGGAGCCGCTCTCCGTCGAGTACACCCCCTGCGGCGGATGCAGGTCGATCGACCAGCCGCCGAACGCGACGCGGTCGTCGAACAACCGCTGCGCCACAATGTCGTTCTGGTTCAGCACGTAATCGCCGACAAAACGACGGTACTCCCGTTTGCCCGGCAGCGTGCCGACCCATTCGAGTGTCATATTATCGGCGTCGAACTTGCCCGAGTTTTTAATGTAATCCCAAATGCCGTAAATGACCGACCACAACTCGTCGCGGATGCGCTCGTTGTCGTGCACCGTATCGAGCTCCCCGCCCCATTCGATCCACCAGTACGCGCAGCCGTTGTCGCCGCTTCGGATGACCCGCTTCATCGGAATCGTCGTTTGCGCAATGTCCTTGGCAAAGCGGGGCGGCACGTACTTGACCGGATGGCCCGCGTCTTTCGTGTAAAACAACAGCGTGCTGCCAAGCGTAATGTCGTCGGCGGCAAGCGGCGCCCAATCTTCGTTGTATTCGTGCCGCGCTTCGCGCCCGATCCGGTATTTCGCTCCGGCCATAAAACCGATCAGCCCGTCCCCGGTACAGTCGAGAAACAGTTTGCTTTCAAACCGGATCTTCCGCTCCGAGCCCATCATCCAGCCGGTCACCGAGCGGATCGTCCGGTTTTCCCCGTCGCCGTCCGCCTCCACCTCATGCACGTCCGTATTCAGGAACAGCCGGATGTTGGGCTCGGCCAGCACCGTCTCCAGCACCACGAGATCCCAAATATACGGGTTGCCGTCGATGTTGCGGAACTGGTTTTCAATGAACATTTCCCCCATAATCCCCGTTTCGCGCGCATATCTGTGCGTGCCGTGAGCGGTCGCGCCGCATACCCATACGCGCACCTCGCTGCTCGAATTGCCTCCAAGCACGGGGCGGTTCTGCACAAGCGACACCGATTGTCCGAGCCTTGCCGCGGCCACCGCCGCACAGACGCCGGCCAACCCGCCTCCGACGACCGTTATATCCGATTCGACAACCTCATGCTTCACTGCCATCCTCTCCATTCCGGCGAAATCAGGTCATACACCGAACGACAAACGAAACGGTTGTTCAGCGTTTCCGCATCCATGCCTTCGGGCAAATCGCGTGCAGGTTCTTCGCTTTGTCCCCTTACATGTCCGCAGGTCCGGCCAATACCGCATTTCCCCACAGTCCCCTGTCCCCGGAATTGGCATCGGTGCCGTTCCACATATACTGCCGCATCCGGGTGATCCCGTCCTCGCTGTCGTCAAAACCGAAATCGAACAGCATCTCTTTTCCTTGGGCCGGATTGACGTTAAGCGCCGTCCACGGCACCGCCGCTTCCAGCGTATAGCCGCTTCCGCCGTCCAGCGGCTGCACCGCCATGCGGATGTCCGCCTGCTCGCTCGTGTTGAACCATCGCCAGTACGGGCTCCCGTTCGCAACGGCGGCGCTCATGATCAGCTGCCGGTCTTTGGAGAGCAGGCCTTCACGAATGTTGACATCCTCGGGCCCGACGAACAGCTCGACGCCGTCCCCTTTCCAGACGCTGCTGCTGCGGTAGCTGTTCAGCATCGGAGTCGGCTCCCGAACCTGCGCCAGCACATACAAATTCGCTTCGTCCCAGCCGAAGCGGTATTCCGCCTGAATGTCGTCGCCGCCGACGCCGACGACGCGGTTTGCAGCGGTCAGCTTTACGGCGGAAATCCCGTCGAACGCCGCGTCTCCGATGCCATCGATGACCGGCGGCGTGTTCAGGTACGGAATGGCGATCATTTTGGGCTCCCCTTGCACCGGATCGCCGAAGTCGTGGTTGAACGGCGCCCGCTTGCCGAGGAGCACGCTGTAAATATCGTCGTTGCTTGTTTTGACGCCTTGCAGAAACGTTTTGTAAGGGCGATCGGCGACGTTGACCAGGCCGGTATTATACCGCTCTCCCGTATATCCCTCCCACCAGCGTCCGGTGAGCGGCTGATCGACGTAGTTGAACCAATGCGCGCCGATGACGAAGCCGAGGGACGCGGCCTGCTCGACGTATTTGCGGTAACGGAGCTGGCGTTCGTCCTGCGTTTCGACCGAAATGACGCCGCCGTTCAAGCCCTGGTCCGATGTGCCGTAGTTGAATTCGGTGATCAGCACGGGCTTGCCGCCGGACTTGTCATGGATGCTGCGCAGGAAATCGGGCTCCAAATTTTTGCTGTAATAATTGATGCTGATCGCGTCGAAATATTTTCCCGCCGCTTCCGCCAAAATGTCGCGCAGCCGGTCGTTGCGCACCGCGCCGATCAGCCAGCGGTCGCCCAGCAGCAGATGGTTCGGATCGTATTTGCGGAATACTTTGGCGACCGTGCCGTAAAGCGTTTCCGCATACAGTCTGATGAAGTCGTACATGTCATCCAGCGCCTGCGGCGTTCCCGCGTTAAGCGGCGTTTCGTACAGCTCGGAAAAATCGGCCGCATTCGTGTTCCAGGCGGCATTGAAGGCTCCGATGTCGCCGTTGTATTTTTCCTTCAACAGATCGATCAGCCTGCGCTTGGAAGCCACCTTGCTCGCCTTCGCCGCCGGAATGACGGAGGGGATTTTCTGGAAGTTAATTTCGTTTTCCATGAAGTAGCCGATTAAGTAAGGGTCGTCCTTCCATGCCGGAAGCTTGGCCGCGAACGCATCGTCGATTTTCTGCTCGGCCCCGTCGACGAAAATGTCGAAATAATGCATGCCGTCCACCTGCGCCCACGCCATGTCGGATGACGAAGGCAGCATTTTCGTGTAGGGAAAATGCTGCGCCGAAGCGCCGCTCCCCGACCACGCGCCGGCCGTATTGAAGCCCCACTTGCGCAGCCGGTCGACGGCCTCCGCAAAGAAGGTGTCCGCATCGTACGGCTGTCCCGTTTTCTTGATCCGATTGGCCAGGAAATAAGAGAAGTCGTTCGGATTGCCGCGGAAAGCCGTCGCGAACGGCCCCGTAAACGAAGGAATCCATTCGTAGATGCCTTCCCGTCCGGCAACCTGCGTATACGTTTCGTTGGTCGTGATCCCGTTCACGCCAATGCTGAAAAAGACGTTGCCATCCGGGTCCGTCATCACCGTCCGTCCGCCCGCCTGTTGAATGGCGAAAAACCCTGTCTGTTGCAGGCCGTATTCTGCCGCGCTGTTTTGCAAACCGCCGTAGCGGTCCCGGTCGTCCGGAACGGTCAAGCTCGCGTAGTACGCCTGGTCCCGCTGAAAGTCGTCCTGCAGCTCCTGATCCGACGACACTTTATCGGCAAACGACGCTTTGGTCGATTGGCCGTAGCGGTCGACCAGCAAATCCGCCTTCATATAATAATTGAACGTTTTCGGATAACTCGGCTCGAGACCGTCCGCCTGCGCATAAGCGTCAATGCCCGTTTGCGCTGCAATGTCGATCGGTCCTTGGTACAGCGTGTATTGCGCGTCGGAGTCCCGTTTGTAATAAATCGCGGCCCCCGGCGTCGAGGTGGACAGCGTCAGCTTCGCCGGTCCGTCCAGCCTCGTGCCCGAAGGAATATCAGCCTGTACGGAAGCGGTGCCCGCGTTGATCATGACCTTCGAAACCTGCGGCGTCCATGCCTTGCCGGCGCCTTCCAACTGAATTTTCAAATACCGCGTTCCTGCCGGCAGCCCGGAGCCTTCGTACACGAACAACTGCCAGCTCTGCACGGGCTTGCCGGACGGATACGCGGCAACCGGAAACTCCGTGTAGGTTACGCCGTCGGGCGAAATGAAAAAGCGGAGGTCGACGACCGGCGTTCCCGTCCAAAAATAGGCGCCCACCGTAAAATGTTGCACGTCCGTTTCCAGACGATAGGTAAAGTAGCCGGGATCGGTCGTGTTTCGGACCGCCCTTTTCGTATCGTTGCCGAAATTGCCCGGGTTGGACGAGTCCAAGGCGACGTTCCACGAATGCTTGTACGTAAGGCTGAAATCGTTCAGCGGATCGACGATGCGGGTGACCTCCGCGCGGGCGGGCGATCCGAATGCCGGCAGCAGCGTCGCCGCGAGCAGCCATATCAAACCCCGATATAAAACCTTACGGCCGTTCATCGTTCATCCTCCCCGAATGAAGTGAGTGAAGTCGGATCGAGCAGCAGCCGATGATGCTCATCCGGACGCATGCGGATGCGCAGGCTCAGGCTTGCCGCCTCCTCACCCGGAATGCGCCAACGGGCGTGGAGAAAGCCATCCTTCTCTTCCGCGTCCGCGTCGAAGACGGGAGTGCGCTCCGAAAGCGCAAACGCAAAGATCGCGCAAGCTTCGGTCATGGTACGAAAATCGATCGTTGCCGCAGGTCCCGAATAAAGGACAAAATCAAGGCGGATCCCGCCGTCTTCCCGCGCAAGCTCCCACTCGCCCCCGCGCCGGCCGTCCCAAGCCGCGGCCAGCGTCCGGATGGCAAGATGAAGGTTTTCCCCGCGCAGCCCCGCCTGCGCGCCTTCGGCATACGCTTGCATGCCTGCCGTTATCCCGCCGATTTCCAGCCTGACGCGCAGATCGGAAGCCGTGATCCTCCCTTGCGCCGGGTCCAATGCCGGATGACGTCCGCCGCCGTCCGTCGCAAACTGGAGACCGAACAGCACATGACTTCCGCGCTGCTCGCTGCGGAACACGGCGGAGCAAAAATCGTAGCCGTCGTGCAGCACACGCAAACGCGCATAGGCGCACGCTTCCGGGCTTTCCCCAAAGTAAGCGAGCATATTGCGGCATTGATTCCACATGATGTTCTGCGTAAACGTGCCGACCGAAAAGCGCTCCTCCATATGCATAATCGCCCATCTGTCCTGCGAGCCGTCGGATCCCCGGTTCACCAATTGCCGTATCTCCCGCATGCCGTCGTAAGCGCGGAACAAACCGCGATACGGCTCCGGACAGCGCAAATTCAAACCGAACCAAGGCGGCTCGAACACGAAGCGCTCGTCCGGCACCAGCTCGATGTCGCCGCCGCACGCCAGCTGCAGGAAGGACAGTTTGGAATCCGGCAGCAATGTTTCGTATGCCCGGCTGTGCGGCCCGGACCACTGCTTCAACAGCGGGTGAAAGTGAACGGCCACCATCCGCCAGGCCATATCCAGCAGTTCCTCCGTCCATTTGCGCGCCAGCGGGTTTTGCGCATAGGCGGCCAGACCCGACAACTCCTCGATGGCGACCAGGCTGTAAGTGGGGCTGTTGTATTCGTTAAAGGTCCCCCGTTCCCGTGTATACTCGTAAAACCGCTTCAGCCTCTTCAGTCCGTATTCGGCATAGACCGGCTCCGCGTAATGTTCTCCCGCAACGAGTGTAACAAGCGCCCCCATGATGGCGATGTTCGTATATTCCGGACCGACGTTCCGTCTGCGGATCGCTTCGCAGCTGTTTAACACCGCCCTTCGGACTGCGGCGGACAAGTCGGACGGAAAAGCGGAGCCGTGTCGAATCGTCGCGAAAAGCAAGCGCTTTCCGCAAAAGTCCGCCCAGTTCCAGTCTGGAGGCTCCATTCGCTCGAGCGGCTCCTCGTAAAACCACGGCCAGATGCCGAACGTCGGAGAGGCGGGATCCTGATCCTGCAGCGATACCGCGTTCGCCAAAATGTCCCATGCCCGCTGCCGGTAAGCGGCAAATCCGCCGTCCAGCAGCGCGAGCGCATAATCGAGCGTTTCCCGGGTCGGATGCACAAATTCGGCGGACTTGATGGTCGTATGGTAACCCGGACTTTTGAACGGACGGCGCAGCATCCGGATCGATTCGTTGTAATCCGGATGCATGGCCTCGACGGCCCGGTCAAACGCCTCCCTGTGCCGCGGATTCATTCCCGTTCCCCCCGCAGCGCTTCGGAGATCAGCATAAGAGCAAGCCCTTGTCCGTATAGCGTAGGATATTGCGGAATCGCATTGTAAGCCTCAACGCTGTCCAAGACCGGCGTTCCGCCGGATACGCCGCGCACCTCGCCCCGATCATCGACCGCGGCCGTGACAGCGGCGATCGTTTTGCCGGCATGGGCGCGCATGGAAGGCTCCAGCCACCCGCTCCGGACGCCCCGCAGAATCCCCGCCGCGATGCCCGCGCTTCCGGACGTTTCCGGATAAAAGTCGCTGTGGTCGAGCACCGTCGCCCACAAGCCGCTCGGCAGCGCAAACGCGAGCAGGCCGTCAATGAGACGCCGGAAGCTGTCCAACGCTTCCGCCGGAATCGGGATCAGGTCGCGGACGTTGTCCAAGATCATCGGCGTCGCAAGCGCGATCCAAGCGTTTGCGCGCGTCCAACGGGCCGCCGACATATGGTTCCCGGCCGCGCAGTTCCAGCCGTGGAACAGAACGGCGCTCGCCTCGTCGCGAAGCAAGCGGTAATGCAGCAGCAGCTGGCGCAGCGCTTCTTCCGCGAAGGCGCGGTTGCCGTACGACTTGGCGAGCTCGGACAGCGGCAGAACGGCCATAAACACCGTGTCCGCCCATACCTGCTCCGCAAACTGGACGGCTTCCGTCACCGTATGCTCCAAAGCGCCCTCCCGGGTACGCGGCGCCTCCCTGAGCAGCCATTCCCCCGCCGCCAGCGCGAGATCGCGGTACAGGACATCCGACGTGTGACGATGCAGCGCGGGGAAAACGGCAAAGGGCGCCATCGCGTTGATGACCCGCCTGCCGCCCGCTTTGCCCCGGTTTTTTTCCGCCCAACGGACGAGAAACCGCATCGCATCCGAACGGCCCGTGCTCTCGTAATAATCCCGAATCGCGATGACGCCCACTCCCGGAACCCAGTCCCAATGGTCGAAGTCCAGCCCCCAATCGCCGGCGTGATCTTTCGTCATGTACTCGAATATGCGGCCGGCCGTCTCCCTCAGCGAATGATTCGTTATCGTGCCCATGTGTTCACCTCATCTCGAATGCGGACAGGCCGCCCGGTCGCGGCGCTGCGGCCGCAACCGGGCGTTTCCACGGATTACTTCATGCCCGCTTTGTTCTTGTCATACCACTCCTGAACCAGCTTCTCGACGTTGTCGCCGCCGAGCCGCTTCCATTCCTTGCGCAGCTCGTCGAGACCCGCCTGCGGCGTCATCTGAGCTCCGCCCGTGACGACCTTCGCCTCGATCTGCTCGGCGATCGGCGAGAACGCGGAGATCAATTGGTTCACCTCCGGCAGGTCCGGATTGAACGGGATATCCCGGCGGTATTTGTTTTTCATGGCGACGGTCAGCGAATCGGCCTTGGCCTTGGCGTATTCTTGCGAAACCGGGTCCTGCGCGGCCATGATCGGGAACCATTCCGGCTTCGGACTGTACTGGTTCAGCACGGCGTACTCGCGGGCATAAAAAACTTCCCGGCGGAACTTTTGCTGATCGATCGTTTGCGGCACGCCGTTCACCAGCTTGTAGTGCACGTTTTCCTGACCCAGCTTCAGCGGCTGCCAGCCTTTGTCGATCATCCAGTCGAGGAACTTGACCGCCGCTTCTGCCTTCTGTTCGTTCATGTTTTTATTGAACGTCACGTAGATGTACGGCGCGGTTTCCTGATAGAGACCGTTTTTGCCGTATTTGGTCGCGACCGGCTCGATCGCCACCGGCTTCGCCGACGGATCGTTTTTCTTCAAATCGCTGTACTCGTTCGGCATATCCCACGAGCCGAGGAAGATGCCCGCTTTGCCCGTCGTCCAGAACTGCTTCGCGCGCTGGGCGTTTTTGTCCGTAATATATTCCTTGTCGATCAGGCCTTCGTCGAACAGCGTCTTCTCAAACGCGAGCACATCGGCATAACGATCCGCGATCCGGCCGAATTCCAGCTTGCCGTCGTTCAAATACCACTGATTTTCGTGGGTGAAGAACAGGCTGCGCATAATTTGATAGCCGTTGGCGTTAAACACGATTCCGTACGTGTCGGCTTTGCCGTTGCCGTCCGGATCGCCCGTTTTGAACTTGCGGGCCACATCCAGCAGCTCGTCGATCGTCGTCGGCGTTTTCAACCCCAGCTTGTCGAGCCAGTCCTGGCGAATCCAAATGCCATGATTCGCGATCGTATCGATGCCGCGCACCGATGCGACGGCGTACATGTTGCCGTTGATCGTGAGGTACGGCTTCAGCTCCGGATGAGCCTGCAAATACGATTTGTAGCTTTTGCTGTACTTGTCGATGTATTGATCGATCGGCTGAATCGCGCCCTGCGAAGCCAGCGTCGAGATGTAAGCGCGGTCGTACTCCCAGATCAGGTCGGGCGCTTCTCCCGCCGCAATGAGCGTATTCAGCTTCTGCTGCGACTGGTTGCGCGGAACCGGAATCCACTTGACCGTCACCGGCGCGTTCTCGTTGATCCATTTGGTCCATCGGTTGCTCTCGTAGCTGCCCTCTTCCGTCGACACTTCTCCACGGTCGAAAATCGAAACGCTGATCTCCTGTTTCGGCGCTTCTTCCGCGCCTGTGGTCGCAGACTTGCCGCTGTTCGTTCCGCACGCGCTCATCAGCGCGAGCGATGCCGTCAAGACCAACAATACCGCTGTCTGCTTGCGTTTTTGCTGCCTCATGATTGTCCTTCTCCCCCGCTATGAATTCGTATTATATCAAGAGGCGACAGCCCCATGATATCAACCTTTGACCGAGCCGATTAAAACGCCTTTGACGAAATGGCGCTGCAAAAACGGGTAGACGCATAAAATCGGCGTGACCGACAGCACGATTGCCGCCGCCTTGACCGCCTCCGGCGTCAGCAGCACCTGACTTGCGCCTTCGCTGCCTCCCGCGCCGTTCAGCAGGCTCGCGTCCACCTGATTGATCATTTGGTAGAGCTTCACCATCAGGGTTTGTTTCGTCGATCGGGTAATATAGAGCAGTACCTGAAAATACGAGTTCCACCAGCCAACTGCGTAAAACAGCGAGAGCGCGGCCAATATGGGCTTGGACAACGGAAGCGCGATTTTGAGCAAGATCGTCAAATCGTTCGCGCCGTCGATCGACGCCGACTCCTCGATTTCCTCCGGCAGCCCTTCGAAATAGGTCTTCATCACGAACAAATTGTATGTGCTGATCAGGGCCGGCAACCAAAGCGACCAGTATGAATTCATCAGGCCCAGCGTTTTGATCAGAATGAAATTCGGGATCATGCCCGAAACGAACAGCATCGTAAACGTGATGAACAGGAGCAGCCCGCTGCGTCCCATGAGCCGTTTTTTCGACAGCGGATAGGCGGCGAGCACCGTCATGACCATATTGAGCAGCGTGCCGACCGCCGTAATCAGGATTGTGTTCTTCGCCGACACAAGCAGCTGTCCGTCATCCAAAAGCCGTTTGTAGGCGTCCACATTAAACTCGATCGGCCACAAGAACACCTCGCCGGAAGTAATGGCTCTGCTGCTGCTGAACGAGGATGCCGCCACGTACCAGAACGGATACAGCGTGAGCAGGGACAACAGACCGAGCGCCGCATTGTTGGCGACGGCGATCGGATTCCATCGTTTTCCTCCTACCATAGCCCTTTCTCCCCCAGGCCTTTGATGATCCGGTTTACGCCCAATACGAGAACGAACCCGACCGCGGATTGAAATAAACCGAGTGCCGTCGTATAGCTGTAATTGGCGTTTTGCAGCCCGACCCGGTACACGAACGTGCTGATGACGTCCCCCACTTCGAGAACGGCGCTGTTTTGCAGCACGAGCGTTTGCTCGAGGCCCACGTCCATCATTTGTCCCATTCGCAAGATGAGCAGAAGGGCAATCGTCCCCCGAATTCCCGGCAGGGTAATATGCCAGATTTGCCGTAAGCGCGTCGCTCCGTCCATCTTCGCCGCCTCGTAAAGCTGCGGATCGATATTCGCCATGGCCGCCAAATACAGGATGGTCCCCCAGCCGGCTTCCCGCCAGATCGAAGACAGCGTGTAAACGACTGGCCACCACTTGGTGCTCGCCATGAAATAAATCGGCTCGATGCCGAACGGGCGGAGAATCCAATTGACGACGCCGGTGCTGGGCGACAATAGGGCAATGAGAATGCCGCCGAGGATAACCCACGAAATGAAATGAGGCACATAGAGCAAATTTTGCACCGTACGCTTGTACCATTCTTGGCGGACTTCGTTTAACATGAGTGCAAGTGCGATCGGAACGGGAAAGCCGAACACCAGATTGTACACGTTAAGCAGCAGCGTGTTTCGCAATATTTTCCAGAAATCCGAGCTTTCGAACAGCATCCGGAAATGCTTGAGCCCCACCCACTTGCTGCCCCAAATTCCGTCAACGAACCGGTAATCTTTAAATGCGATGATTTCGCCGAGCATCGGTGCGTATTTGAAGAGAACGTAATATCCGATAACCGGCACCAGCATCAGATACAAATATTTGTCGCGCGAAACACGACGTTTGAAGGCCGTACCGGTTCTCTCCGTCTCCGCCGCACGCGGATGAAGTGCGGCCGCTTCGTTCGCACCGGCCTTAAGGACGCTCCCCATGATCCGTACACCCCTTAATCCTGTTGATCAATTCGCGCTGCCTTCAACACGACTAATCGTAATCCGGAATCGCCCTATTGGCTATTTGCGGATTTTAAAAAGAGTCTCGTTTCTTGTCATCGGACGATGTAACTTTTTTATACTCGTTTGCGTTTTCTGTCGCACGGCGCAAAAAAGGGCCTCTCCCGCAATGGGAAAAGCCCTTACTTCGCGGACGGCTCGGAGACTGCGGCGGCGGCGTGAGCCGCGATCAGTTCCCGGTATTCCGTTGGCGTCATGCCGGTATATTTTTTGAACGTTCGCAAAAAACTGTGGATATTCGTATATCCGACCGCCTCGGCAATTTCGCTGATCTTTAATTTCCGGTCCGCGAGCCGCTCTTTGGACGCTTCCATTCGGATGGCAATCAAATAATCCATGAAGTTCTGTTCGGTATGCTCCTTGAACAGCTTGCTGACGTACGACGGCGTTAACCGGAATTGCTCGGCCAGCAAGTTCAGCGAAAGGTCGCTGCGGTTGTAATGCTCGTGGATATAGGCCAATATTTTGTTGACGGTATCGTTCTTCCCCCGCTGATTCCGGCGCTCCACCACCAGCTGCAGAAACCGACCGAGCAGTTCCTTCGTTAGTTGCCGCGCTTCCCGCCAGTCCCGACACTGGCTGAGCCGCTCGTGCACAGCGGCGATTTGGCCGGCGTACGGCTGCATGTCCAATCCGATCGATGCCGCGATTTTGTAGGATTTCAGGATCAGATCGAAGCAAAGCTGCCGGATCATGTCGGGTGAATAACCGCTGCGCACCGATTCCTCGAAGACGGCCTGCAGCGATTCCGCCAGCTTGTCCCTGTCCGCCTGCTTGAGCGATTCCACGACCGTATCCGCAAGCTGCAAAACCCGATAATACTCGCCGTTATGGGTCTGCTGGACGTCTTCGATGGAGATGACCGCGCCCTCGCCCATCACCATCTTGTACTCAAGCGCACGGAGCGATTCTTCGTAGGACTGCGCAATGTCTTTCATGTCGGAGCGGTAGCCGCCGATGCCGAATGTGACCGTAAGGCCGAATTGCCGCTTCATGATGTCGCGGATCGAATCCGCGGTCGCCAAAGCGCGCATTTGATTCTGCTCCGCATCGCCGCCTTCGAAGCTCATGATGATCGCCGCCAATCCGTCCTTCATTTCGACGGCGACCCCCCGGTTTTCCATGTTGATCAATTCTTCGGCGATATTGCAGAGCGCATACGTATACAGCATCAGATCCGTTCGGCTCATCCCCTGCTTGTCTACGCTGATTTCCGCGCTGCAGACGATATAATGGGCCGGGTACAGCCGGATGCCCGCAAACTCCAGGCGATGCTTCACGGCGGCGTACTCCGTGCGGTAGCCGGTCAGCAGATCGGTCACGATCCGCATCTTCAACGCAGGCCGCGAATCCCGAACCTGCTTCTGGAGAGCCTCCCGGTCCGTCATCATCTCGTCAAACACGGATTCGAGAAACGTCAGGCTGCCGGCATCCGGATTCGCCTTTTGCGGCAGGAAGCGCCGTTTGACGGTTCCCAAAACCCGATCCAGAGGCCGGAAGGTCCACCGGTTGACGAAAATAACGGCGGAAATGGCTGCGGCAAACATCAAAGACGCCAGGACGAGCAGCAAATTCCGCGTCACGGTTATCGGGCGGTTCATCTGCGCTTTCGGTACGATGCTGACGATTTTCCACCCCGTGTATTTGGACGCGGCATAGAAGATCGTCTCTTCTTCCCCGTTTTCCTTGACCCGGAAGTAACCCGTATCCGTTTTGCCTTGCAGAAGCCGCACCATATCGCTTTGATTCTTCAGGCTTTGAAACAGCATCGTTTTGTCGTCGTGGGAAACGACATTCCCGTCCGCATCGATCACGAAGATATGGCCGAGCCGTCCGCCGTTCGCATCCTTGATCAAATTGTACAGCATCGTCTCATCGATGTTGACGGCCAACAGCCCCTTGCGATAGCCCGGACTGCTGACAGACGGGTAGACGCGCACCAGCGTCACGACATTGCGGGCGTTGGTCCCCGCCCCGATCCGGTGCGTCGTGAGCCACTTGGAATAGCCCTCCATATCCATGTATCCGCTGAGCCAGCGCAGTTCGGGATTATCCTGCCCTTCGATCAGCGTCTGATCGGTCAACACCTCTCCGCTGATGCCGGAGTAGATGTAAATGGAAGAAATATACGGATCTGAATTCATAAGCCCTTTCATTTTGTTGCTCAGTCCGTAATAATTGCTGTATCTGTGGGCATTGTCCGAATAACTGTCATACATAAAATAAACGAATTCGAGCTCCTCGCTCAGCTTCAGCAAATCCTTGTCGAGCTCCTTCAGGACCATTTCGATTTTTTGGTCGACCTGCTTGAGGAGCGCGATATTCGTAGAGTTGACTTCCGATTCCAGCCGACCGGTCGAAATGATATAGGAAAGCCAGAACGTCATGCTGATTACGATCAAGAAGATGGCGCCGTAAAGCGCTATAAATTTATTCGATAAGCTCGTTTTCCATCGCATGTCGATCGCCTCATGTCCATTGTAGCGCACCGACGCAAGAAGCGTTAGCCCATCCTGCATATTTGCAGGTGTCACCGCCGGAATATAATTGACCCAGGAGCGCCGAAAAGAAAATGACCCACCCCTGTAGAATATTCTCCCTTTGAAGATACGGCTAATAGCTTCAGAGGGGAGACATATGCTAAGGAGTGGGA
>Ga0310832_100859_pt1 | contig 16162 bp, 14 predicted proteins | sample WT_ome_7_FD_201303 | JGI IMG/M metagenome (GOLD analysis project Ga0310832, IMG submission 201303) | Sorghum-adapted microbial communities enriched on wild type (WT) sorghum from Joint BioEnergy Institute, Emeryville, California, United... ...
ATAGGCGACGATGATCTTCTGTACGAGCGAGTGGCGAACGACATCCTGCTCGGCGAAATGGACGATGCCGATCTCCGGGATCGACTTCAAAATCCGTTCCGCCTCGACGAGACCGGAGCGGGTTCCGCGCGGCAGGTCGATTTGCGTTTTGTCTCCGGTAATGACCATCTTCGAGCCGAAGCCGAGACGGGTCAGAAACATTTTCATCTGCTCGGGGGTCGTATTTTGCGCTTCGTCCAATATGATGAACGAATCGTCGAGCGTCCGGCCCCGCATATAGGCGAGCGGGGCGATCTCGATCAGCCCTCGCTCCAGCGATTTGGCCACCTGCTCCGGCCCCAGCACGTCGTTAAGTGCATCATACAACGGGCGCAGGTAAGGGTCAACCTTTTCCTGTAAATCGCCCGGAAGGAAGCCGAGGCTTTCCCCCGCCTCGACCGCCGGACGCGTCAGGACGATGCGCCTCACGCTCCCTTCCTTGAGCGCGGCGACGGCGAGCACGACGGCCAAATACGTTTTGCCTGTACCGGCCGGTCCGATGCCGAAAACGATATCTTTTTTGCGGATCGTGGACACGTAATGCCGCTGCCCGATCGTCTTCACCCGGATCGGCTTGCCCCGGAACGTCGTAGCGATCTCGCCCTTGAACAGATCGAGCAGCTGGTCGGCCTTCAGCTCCTTGGCCAGCTCGATGGCGTACAAAATGTCCCGCTCGGTGAGCGGATAGTTGTTGCGTATAAGCGCAAGCAGCACCTCGAACAGCTGCTCCAGCCATTTCAGCTCCGCCGGGTCGCCCTCGACGACGAGCTCCGCCTCCCGCGTGTTGATCTTCGCTTCCGACTCGCGGTCGATCAGGTGCAAAAACTTGTCTTGCGGTCCGAATAGCGCCAGCCCTTCCGCCGCGCTGTTCAGACGTACTTTCAGCAGGCCCGCGTTGTTCAAAAAAGCCTCATTCCCCTTATGCCCGAAAATGGATTCCTGCCTTGAAACGCTTTCGGCAGCCGCGATTCCCTATGCGTTACGGCACGATCGGCTGCTCGACGGCGATCGGCTGGTCGATCTCGAAAAGCACTTTCATATAAACTTTACCATTGTCCGACTTTTCATGCAAAATAATCTTTTCCCCGACGCATACGGCGTCCGGTCCGGCGGCCGCCACAACCTCCGCGCGCGCCTGGTCGAGCGCCATCTGCTTCGCCTGTTCGGGGTCGAGCGGGATTTCTTCTATTTTCGATTCTAGCAAAGTTTCCTTCAGCCAGCCAATCGGAAGCCGCCAATTGCGCCACTCTACCGTCCGGTGATCGGATATCGTCTCAAACCGCTCGAAGGGCAATTTGCCGTAGCCGGTCAGCTGCAGCCCGCGGTTGCCGATGACGAGGTAGGAACGCGTCTTCGATTCGCCGGTGTACACTTTGTGCCGGAGCGTCAGAGGAATTTCCACCGTCGCTTCCTCCCAGACGATGCCGCGGACGACGCCTTGCGCGACGACGGCTTGCCGGTTCGTCTCGTCTCCGATGTAGCCCGAGATGAGGATGTCGCCTTTGCTCACATTCGTTTTCGGCTTTACGAGCGGCTTGCCTTTTTCGGCCAAAATCGTCGTAATGGTGGCATTTTTCGCGGCGACGAGATGTCGCGGACTCATCAGCTCGCGCTCGTCCGGCCGAGCCGATTCAACCACCTTGATCCGCACATGCGTGCCCTGCATCTCGACTCCGACCCATGCCGTGCCGGGCAGCTTGGCCTGAAGCTCCCGCGACAGCCTGTCCGGATCAGGCAGCCGGAATTTCCATTGAAACCGGTAAATGCCCTGCTCGCGGGCCGCCTGCACGATGTCGCCGCGCGGAATTTTGTCGTTGCCTTCGACGTCGACGCTCCAAACGAGCGACGACAGCACGAAAATGCTGATGAAGAAACAGACGATGCCGGCGAGAAACGTTTTGCGCCGGCCCAGCCGTTCGAGCACAAACGGAAAGCCGTGCCGCTCCGTCACCTTCACCTTGGAGCGTGTCCGGCGCAAATTCGGCCGCAGCCGGAAAAAGTCGCGGATCGTGACGTACAATGTGACCGTCTGCTCGTCCGTTCTGCTTATGTCCCAGAAGGCGAACCGGTCCGTCGTCAGCAAATTGAGCAGCTTTTCCAGCTGGCCGCCGCGCAGCTCGACGCGGACGTAACCGCGCAGCCGGTTGAACAGTGGAGTTTTCACCGATACCATCCTCCCCTAAACAAAATGGCAATGCGGAGGGTCCGGTCGCCTTTGTCCTCCGCTCCGATTCGCGGCTTTGACGCCGAAGCTTGTCCCGCGAGAAGCCGCACGGAGAGCCGCCGGACAGCGGCCCGCAAAACCGCCTGCAAACGGGCGACCGGGATCAGTCCGCATATCGGATGTCGGAAATGATGCCTTCCACAAACACTTCCTCCGGCAAGATGGCCCGAATGACGAGCTCTTTGCCGCGAATTTCCAAATGCCCCCGGGTCAGCCCGAGCTTGAGCGAATCGCTGGAGAAGTGGAGCACGCCGCGATGGTTTTCGACGTACAGCTGGCGATTGCCGATCATCGTGAAGCGTGGCAGGTCGAGCACGACGTCCTGCGGGAGGTCGAGCAGTTTGGCCGTCAATTTGCTCAGTCGCCGGTTCCATGGCAGCATCTCCGCGGTCCTCCTTGCAATAACCGTAGCTTTTACCACCATATGCCGGGAAACCGGAAAAAAGACCGCTCCGCCGCGCGGTACACGAGGCCGGATCGGTTCGGGAACGGCCGTAGCGCGTAAGGTACAAAAGAAAAACCCGCCCAGACGTCATAGAGCGTCTGAACGGGTTTAAACCTGGATGCGCGGGTTTGACACGCGAAAGTATCATTCGTGCAAAAAAAACGTTCCGGCGCTTCGGTCGCCTTACCGGTTTCCCGGACGGTACGGTCTTTTTGCCCGCGGCGGACCGAGCACTTCCGCCCAAATCATGCCGCGCACCGCCTCGTCTGACGACAAAACGGGCTCCTCCCGCTTCCGGGAAACGTCAACGGCGGTTACAGTGCCGGTGCGGTCCGCAGGCGGCAGCGGGGAGCGCAAGGGCTCCTCCGGCCGGGCGTCATGCTCATGCTCGTCGATCCATAGCGACGGCCGCAGTTCCGTCGGCGCGCCGAAATCGGAACGGTCCGCCGATACCGGCGGCGCCGCGTTCGGCCTCATCTGCTCATGCTGCGGCTGCGCTTGCCGCCCACGCTCGCGGAATACGTCCGGCTGCGGGCGCGGATGCGGCTCGTACGTCCCCGGCCCTCCGAAGGGCGGCATCATCGGGTTCTGCCGGCGTGCCGACGGATCGCGCGATGGTCTCATGCGGCCCGGCTGGCCTGTGCGCGAACGGCTCGCCCTCCCAAGCAGCGACAGCACGATGCCCCCGATGATGATGACGGCGCCCAAATTTTCCAGCAGCGCTTCGAATATCGATTCCATGCAGGCGGCCTCCTTTCGTCAGTTCGCTCGGCTCGGATTGCGGCGATCAGACGGTGCCTTTGTCGTCCTTGTCCGGCTGGCCGATTTTGCCGAAGGAGGACCGCATCTGCGTATCCGCATCGATGTTGCGCAAATTCATATAATCCATGACGCCGAGCTTCCCTTCGCGCAGCGCCTCCGCCATGGCGAGGGGCACTTGCGACTCCGACTCGACGACGCGCGCCCGCATCTCGACGACGCGCGCCTTCATCTCCTGCTCCTGGGCGACGGCCATCGCCCGGCGCTCCTCGGCTTTCGCCTGGGCGATCCGCTTGTCTGCTTCCGCCTGCTCGGTTTGCAGATGGGCGCCGATGTTTTTGCCGATGTCGACATCGGCGATATCGATGGAAAGAATTTGGAAGGCGGTGCCCGCATCGAGCCCTTTGCCCAGCACGGTGCGCGAAATCATGTCGGGATTTTCCAAAACTTGCTTGTGCGTATCGCTCGAGCCGACCGAGGTGACGATCCCTTCTCCGATCCGGGCGATGACGGTCTCCTCGCCGGCGCCGCCGACGAGCCGGTCGATGTCGGCCCGAACCGTAACGCGCGCCCGAACCTTCACTTCGATGCCGTCCCTAGCAACGGCCGACACCATCGGCGTTTCGATCACTTTCGGGTTGACGCTCATTTGCACCGCCTGGAGCACGTCGCGGCCGGCGAGGTCGATGGCGGCGGCGCGCTCGAAGGACAGCGGAATTTGCGCCCGCTGCGCGGCGATCAGCGCGTTGACGACGCGGTCAACGTTGCCCCCGGCGAGGTAATGGCTTTCCAACTGGTTCGTCACGATCGGCAAGCCGGCTTTGTGCGCCTTGATCAGCGGATTGACGATCCGGCTCGGAATGACGCGGCGCAGCCGCATCGCCACCAATGTGAAGATGCTGATGTGAACACCGGAGGCGAGCGCCGAGATCCACAGCATGACCGGCACGAAGCTTAAAAAGACGGAGAGCGCGATGATCGCCAGCCCGATAATCAGCAATACGGCAATTACCGAAGATTCCATATTCGAGATTCCTCCCTTGGATTGGATGAAGCGCGGCTTATGCCCGCGCGACGACAACGCGGTGTCCTTCCACTTTTATCACCTTCACGGGCACGCCGGCGTCGATGAATTCGCCTTCGGTCACGACGTCGACCCGTTCGTCCCAAAACAATGCCGTGCCCGCCGGACGCAGCGGAGTAACCGATTTGCCCACAGCCCCGAACAGATGCTCCTTGGACTCGTGCGAGACGTAGCCTTGCTCCGTCTTGAGCTCGTCGCGCAAAATGAATTTGTTCCAAATGCCCCTGCGGCGGAACAAATAGGCGACGAACGCGACGACGACAGCGGCGATCAAGGCGGCGATGCCGAGCGACAGCAGCGCGTTCTTCGTATCGAACGAAGCCAGGACGACTCCCGCGATGATCGCCGCCGCTCCGATGAGGCCGACGATGCCGAAGCTCGGCACGAACATTTCGATGACGAGCAGCACGATGCCCGCCACGAACAGCACGATATCCTCGATGCCGGCGAAGCCCGCAACGTAATGGCCGAAGAAGTAGAGCACGAAGCCGAGGATGCCGAGAATGCCCGGCAAGCCGAAGCCCGGCACGAGCAGCTCGATCGCCACCCCGGCGATGCCGACGAGCAGCAGGACGGTCATGACGACGGGATCGACCAAAAAACGCGCCAGCTTCTCGGCAACGCTCGGCTCGAAATGAACGACGGGCGCATCCCCGTAGCCGAGCGAGCGGATCGCCTCGTCGATCGTCGCGGCGATCCCTTCGGCATAACCGACCTTGACCGCTTCCTCCGCGGTCAGCGAGACGATTTCTCCTTTCCCCGAAGTGCGGCCGATTTGCGGCATCTCCACAACGGTATTTTTGTCCACCATCCCTTCGGCAATGCGCGGATCGCGCCCGCGCAGCTCGGCGGCGCCCTTCATTTCGCTGACCCAGTGCGAGACGACCTTGGGGCTCTCGATTTCCCGGCCCGCGCCGTCCACAACGGCGGCTGCGCCGATCGTGCTGCCGGGCTGCATGATGATTTTGCCCGCGTTCAGCGCGATGTAGCTCCCTGCCGAAACGGCCCGGCCGTGCACGTAGGCGACCGTCGGCACCGGACTTTCGCGAATGAGCCGGCCGATTTCCTCGGCCGAATCGAGACGGCCGCCGAGCGTGTCGATATCGAGCACGATCGCGGCCGCTCGCGCTTCGGCGGCGTCGGCGAAAGCGCGTTCGAGAAAGCGCTTGAGCCCGCTCTCCACCGTCTGCTTGACCGGCACGACATAGACCAGATTGCCCGAAGCCGCGTAGTCGGGCGGGGCTTGGCCAGGCTCCGCCGACGATGCGGCCTGGACGCCGACGCCAAGCAGCGCCGCCCCCGCCAATATGAACGCCGTCAAGACGAAAGCGACCAGCTTCGCGCGCAGCACAGATTTGCGAATCGAATCGGACATGGCCCCTCCTCCTGGACGTTTCGGCCCCGGAGGCCGGTCGTCCTTCGTTCTTTTGTTCCTACTTTGTTCTACGCAAGTCGGAAGCGATTGTTTCAACAAAAAAACACCTCGCAACGGAGGTGTCGTTTTGCCTTGTACATGCGCTGTGCGCTTATGGCAATCAAGCCAGATGTTTTTGCACGAGTTGATTGACCAGCTTGCCGTCGGCACGGCCTTTGACCTTCGGCATCAACGCGCCCATCACCTTGCCCATGTCCGCTTTGGAAGAAGCGCCGGTTTCCTGAATGGTCTGTTTTACGATGTCTTCCACTTCTTCCGCCGTCAGCTGGCGCGGCATGTATGCGGAGATGACTTCGAGTTCCTTCTTCACGCTGTCGGCCAAATCGCCACGGCCGGCCTTTTCGAATTCCTGGAGGGAGTCTTTGCGTTGCTTGACTTCGCGATTCAGAATTTCCAGCACTTCGTTATCGTCCAACGTCCTCTTCTGATCTATCTCAACGTTTTTAATCGCCGATCGAATCATTCGGATGACGGAGAGTTTAAACTTGTCCTGATTCTTCATCGCTTGCTTCATATCTTCGTTCAAACGTTCGCTTAAGCTCATGAAACGAAAATCCTCCTAGAACTTTCTCTTGCGAGCGGCCTCGGACTTCTTCTTGCGCTTGACGCTAGGCTTCTCATAGTGTTTGCGTTTTTTGACTTCAGCCAATACGCCGTCTTTCGCAATCGAACGTTTGAAGCGACGCAATGCAGCATCGATCGTTTCATTTTTGCGAACTCGAGTTTCGGACACTAGTTTTCCCTCCCTCCGAACAGACCGTCCAAAGACGAAAACACGGTTAATCAAACTACATTATATGTCAAACGGAAAGGGGGTGTCAACCTGCCATCGGCCGCCCGTCAGGGCAATCGCATGAGAGCTGAAAGGCTCGTACGGCCGATAAGACTAGTGGAAACCCGGTCAAGCAAAAAGGCAGATTCGTACCGCCTCTTTAGCTTTTGACGTTCAATCCGCCCAGCTTTTCTCCGCCGAGCACATGGATGTGGATATGAAAGACGATTTGTCCGCTGTCCGGCCCGACGTTGTTGATCAGCCGATAGCCGGATTCGGCGATGCCAAGCTCTCCGGCCACCTTTTTCGCGGTGAGCAGCAGCTCTCCGAGCAGCTCGCGGTCTTCCTCCTCCGCCTCGTTCATCGAGGCGATATGCTTCTTCGGAATGACGAGCGCATGAGCAGGGGCGGCCGGCTGAATGTCGTAAAACGCCAGCACGCGGTCGTTCTCGAACAGTTTGCGGGACGGGATTTCCCCCTTGACGATTTTGCAAAAAATGCAATCCATCGGCAATCGCTCCTTCGCTACACGATTAATCAGAACAAGCGAATGATGACTTGCGACAAAAATTCCATCTCCAGCCGCTCGACCATGAAATCGGCGATCAGCTTTTGCTGGCGGTTTTTCGTCTCCTCGTCATCCGGCGTCTTCTGCAGCTGCTCTTCGGAGGCGAGCAGCAAATCGCGCAACCGGACCAGCTCCTGCTGCTGGTCGTGCACCGTCTTGACCAGCTTCTCCAGATCGTCGGTTTCGAGTACGAGCTCGGCCAGGTAATTGTAGCAGCCGGAAAATACGCTCTCTTCCTTATAAAAAGCTTCCTCCGGATATTTCGTCCGCACGAACTGCTGCAGCGCGAGCCCGATGAAGTGCGCCGTGACGTCCGGCTTGCAGTTCAATTTCAAATAGCGCAAAAAGCCTTGCGGCGAGTTGCCTTCCTTGTTGCTCAGATCGGGATCGGCCCCGTACATTTCCCGGTAAATCCAACCCAATATTTTCAGCTCGGAGCCGGTATAGATGCGGTGGACGAGCAGTTGGTGCAAATCTTCCTTCAGCTCGGGGATTTTCTCAATCGTATCGCAGTAGTGGACGAGCTGGTTGAACAGCAAGTTTTTGTAATTGAGCAGATCGTGAAAATCTTTCTCGTGCTGGACCCGGTTGAGCAGGTTGGTCAAGCTTTGCTTCATCACCTCGACGTTCGACGCTTCGGCGAAAACGGGATTGTTCACCAGCAGCTCGTCGTGAGCCATGAAATAATCGACAACGGCGTCGACGTCCTGGACGCCGGTATACGTAAGTTTGGACATGAACAGCGAGGACTCCCTCCGCTTGGAATTGACGATCATCTTCCATCATAACAGAAAACGGGCGCGCATGCGACCCGTCCTTCCGGTTCGTGCGGGGCAATCGCATTAGAGCCGTATACACGCAAATCGCTTTTCCGGATTTAAAGGCCCCTCCGCCTGTCCAGCGCGGATCCCATTTCTAATGCGATGGCTGACGGTTCGCGCCGTAGTCGCAAAAGCGGCAGCCGCTCTTCCGACATGAACGCGAACCGACTATGCGCCGCCCGGCTACTCTTCCGCGGGCTCGATGTGTACATGCACTTCCATAATGTTATGTTTGCGCTTCAGCCGGCTCTCGATCTGCTCGCTGATCGCGTGGCTCTCGACGACGTTCAGGTTCGGGTCGACCTCGACGACGACGTCGAGCATGACGCGGCTGCCGTATACTCGGGCGCGCAGCGCCTTCGTCCGGCGCACGCCTGGCGTCCGGCCGATCGTCGCCCGCAGTCCCTCCAGCCTGTCCTCGGCGAAGCCGTCGGTGAGCGCATGCGCGGCGGAGCGGAAAATGTCCCATGCCGTCTTGCCGATCACGATGCTGACGGCCAGCGCGGCGACCGGGTCGAGCCACGGCGCTCCGAGGCGCGAGCCGAAAATGCCGACGGCGGCGCCAATGCTGACGATGGCGTCGGAGCGGTTGTCATAGGCGGCTGCGCGCAGCGCCTGGCTGTTGTACCGTTCAGCCAGCCGTCGGTTGTACAAATAGACGGCGTACATGCCGGCGGCGCCGATCAGCGCGGTCCATGCCGCGGTCACGTCGGGAGCGGACTCGACGCCGACTACAATCGCCCGGCAGGCGCTCCACAGCACGTTGACGGCTACGCCCGCCATCAAAAACGAGGCGAGCAGCGCCGCGATCGTCTCCGCCCTGAAATGTCCGTACGGATGATCTTCGTCGGGCGGCTTTTGCGCGATGCGAAGGCCGACCAGCACGGCCACCGAGGCGAGGACGTCGGACAAGTTGTTCATCCCGTCTGCCGTCAGCGCCTTGGACGCGAACAGCAGTCCGGCTGCGATTTTGAAAGCGGACAGGACGACATAAGCCGCGATGCTGACCCATGCCCCTTTTTCCCCCTGCTTCAAGTCCGCGTACCCTTCCATGCGGCCGTTCCTCCTCCATCGTTTCACGTTCGCCTTCCGACAAACTTTAATCATCTTAGCAGACGAATGCCTTGTGGGTCCAGAGAAACAGTTTTCCCCCGATGCCGAACTTTGACGGGCGGGAAAAAAAATGGCCTCAGGCAAATTTTATTGCCGGAGGCCAAGGCTGCCAGGCCGCGTACGGACGCAAGCGTTCGGAGGCCGTACGCATCGGCCGTTTTCGGCGACCGGCTTGCCGGTCAGAACCGTTCGGAGACGACTTTGGCCTGCGTAAACAGCAGCAAATAGTCGCGGCCGCCCGCCTTCGAGTCGGTGCCCGACATGTTGAAGCCGCCGAACGGATGGACGCCGACGAGGGCGCCGGTGCATTTGCGGTTGAAATACAGGTTGCCGCAGTGCATATGCTTGCGGGCGTATTCCAGATGCTTGCGGTTGGCAGCGAACACGGAGCCGGTCAGCCCGTATTCCGTACCATTGAAAATATCGACCGCTTCCTTGAACGAGTCGGCCTTGCAGACGGCGAGAACGGGGCCGAATATTTCCTCGCGCATGATGCGGGCGTCCGGGGACACGTCGGCGAATACGGTCGGTTCGATATAATATCCGTCCCCGCCCGCCGCGTTTCCTCCGGCGACGAGCCGTCCTTCGGTTTTCCCGATATCGATGTACGCCAGGATGGTGCGGTACGCCTTGTCGTCGATGACGGGGCCGATCGCGGCATTATGCTCGGGAAGGCCGACGGCCAGCTTCTCCGTCTTCTCGACGATCCGCTTCAGCATCTCGTCGTAGACGTCCTTGTGCACGATCGCCCGCGAGCCGGCGGAGCATTTTTGCCCCTGGTAGCCGAAGGCGGACTGCACGATCGCCGTTGCCGCCTCGTCCAGATCCGCGGAAGCGTCCACGACGATGCCGTCCTTGCCGCCCATCTCCGCGACGAACCGCTTGATCCACAGCTGGCCCGGATGCGTCTTGCCGAGCCGCTCGTGAATGCGCAGCCCGACTTCCCGCGAACCGGTAAACGAGACGAACCGGGTCGACGGATGGTCGACGAGGAAGTCGCCGATTTCCGCGCCGGAGCCGGGAATGTAATTGACGACGCCGGGCGGCAGGCCGACCTCCTCCAGCAACTCGACGAAACGCGCCGCGACGATCGGAGTCGGGGAAGCCGGCTTGAGCAGCACCGTATTGCCGGAGACGACCGCAGCGGCCGTCATGCCGGCCATAATGGCGAGCGGAAAGTTCCACGGCGGGATGATGATGCCGACGCCGAGCGGGATGTACGTCAGCCGGTTCTCCTCACCTGCGATAGCCACAAGCGGCTGGGGTTCGCCGAGCCGGACCGCCTCGCGGCCGTAAAATTCCAGGAAGTCGATCGCCTCCGCCACTTCGGCGTCGGCTTCGCCCCAGTTTTTGCCCGCTTCATACACGAGCCAGGCGATGAACTCGAACTTGCGGCGGCGCATGACCGCGGCCGCCTTGAACAAGTAGCCGGCGCGCGCACTGGGCTCGACGAACCGCCACGTTTCGAAGGCGTAAAGGGCGGCGCGCATCGCCCGCTCGGCTAGTGCCCGGTCGGTTTGGGAAACGACGCCGACGACTTCCCCGACGCGGCCTGGATTGATCGAGACCGACGTGCGCTCGGTAAAGATGCGCTCGCCGTCGATGACGAGCGGATAGGTGCGGCCGAACCGGCCCCGGACGGCTTGCAGCGCCTGCCGCATCGCCTCGGCCTTCGCCGGATCGGCAAAATCGGTAAACGGCTCGTTGCGAAATTCGATCATGGTCATGCTAAACGCCTCCCCTTTATTCGTCCTTACCGTTTGAACATCGACTTCAGCACGAAGCCGACATTGGCCGGCCGTTCCGCCAGCCTGCGCATGAAGTAGCCGTACCAGTCGTTGCCGAAGGGCACGTAGACGCGCATGGCGTACCCTTCGCGGGCCAAATCGAGCTGGCGCTGCGGGCGGATGCCGTACAGCATCTGAAACTCGAATTGCGAGCGCGGTATGCCGCGTTCGCGGGCGAACTGAATGACGTGTTCGATAATTGCGTCGTCATGGGTGGCGACGGCGGCGTAATGGCCGTTTGCCAAATGCGTTTCGATGAGCCGGATGAAGTTGCGGTCGACGTCCGCCTTGTCGCGGTACGCGACTTCCGGCGGTTCCTTGTACGCGCCCTTGACGAGGCGCAAATTGGGGGCAAGGCGCGCAAGCTTCTTCAGATCGTCGGCGGTTTTGTACAAATAAGCCTGCAAAACGAGGCCGACCGCCGGTCCGAACCGCTCGCTCAGCCGGATGAACATGTCGATCGCCGGCTCGTTGCGGGCGTAGTCTTCCATATCGATGCGCACGAAATTGCCGTAGCGCTCCGCCCTCTCAAGGATGCGGGTCATGAGGCCGAAGCATAAGTCCGGCGACAGGTCGAGCCCGAGCTGAGACAGCTTGAGCGACAAATTCGAGCGGACCCCCGACTCGTAAATGGCGTCCAGCGTGTGCAGGCAAACTTCCGCCGAAGCTTCCGCCTCCCCGGCGGTCTGCACGCATTCTCCCAGATGGTCGAGCGTGGCGGCGATTCCGTGGCTGTTCAAGCGGCGCGCCGTTTCGATCGCTTCGGAAACGCTTTCACCCGCAACGAAGCGCTGCGCCCCGAATCGAAGGCCGTACCGCCTGGCCGCCCGGTTCGCGAGCCGGTTTTTGGACAAGATGAGCAGCGTGTTGCGCAACAGGTTCTCCATCGACGAACACCTCCATCAGGGTTCCATTCGATTGTCGGGCTGATCGATTCGAGAATTGATTAATTTTAGACACTTTTATAAAATTATGATTAAATATAAACATTCTGTAATTACAGTTTACATCCTCGTCCGTTCTCAAGCAAGCCCATCTTGCGGCAACGGACGGCTTTTGCCATAATCGAGACAAACGAACGGAAGGAACGGTCGAATCGCATGCATATTTCGGGGAAATCGGATGCGCCCGCCCGGCTGGAGGCGCTCAAGCCTTATTTGTTCGACGCCCTGCTCGAATCCGTGGCCGACGCGGTGACGATCATCGATCCGGACGGCAACGTGCTGTTTTGGAACGAAGCGGCGGAGCGGTTTTACGGCATCGGCCGCGACGAGATCGTAGGACGGAAAATCGGGCAATTTTTCCGCAAAGAGTCGGTCATGCTGTTTCAGGTTATGGAAAGCGGCGCGGCCGTAAAGAACATTTATCACGAGCCGAAGCCCGGCGTGCACGTCATGATCAGCGCCGTTCCGGTCTACGATCGCGACCGCCGGCTGCTCGGCGCCATTTCGGTCGAGCAAGATTTGACGAACTACGTGCGCATGAGCGAGGAGCTGTACCGGAAGCCGGGAACGGAAGAGCGGAACGCCGACGCCTGGCTGCCGGTCGGGAGCTTGGCGGATGCGGGAGCGGACGCCATCGCTTCCCACGACTTGCCGTTGCTGCTCAGCGGGGAAGCCGGCGTCGGCAAACGGTCCCTCGCCCGCTGGATGCACAAGCGCAAATCCGCGGACAAGCCGTTTGCCGTCGTCGCTTGCGGGGCGATTCCGGAAGGCTTGCTGGAAACGGAGCTGTTCGGGTATGCGGGCGGGCCGTTCGGACATGCGGGAGAACGTGCCGGCCAGCTGGAGATGGCGGCGGACGGCAGCGTCTATATCAAGGACATTCATCGGATGCCCGTCCCGGTCCAGGAAAAGCTGGCCGAGGCACTGATGCGGCGGCGGTTTTCCCGGCTAGGCGAAACGAATGCGCGCCCGCTGCGCTGCCGGGTGTTCGCTTCGGCGCCGGACCGTGCGGAACGTTTCGTTGCGGACGGCACGCTATCGCCCAAGCTGTTTTATTTGTTTCATACGTATCGGGTTCCTCCGCTGCGCGAACGGAAAGCGGACTTGCCGAGGCTTTGCCAGCTGCTGCTCGAGGAAGCGGCCAGGCGGCTGGAGAAGCCGGTGCCGCGGCTCGACGCCGAGGCGATGACGGCGCTGGCGACATGCGACTGGCCCGGCAACTTGCCGCAGCTGCGCAACGCGATGGAGCATGTCGTGATCGTGGCGAACGGCGCTGCGGCAACGGCCGCGGATTTGCCCGCTTCCATCCGGATGACGACGCTGTCCGCCATGACGCAGCCGGCCATCCCGCTCACGCTGCAATCGGAGGAAATGGAGCGGACGCGCATCGCCGAGGCGCTGGAGAGAACGAAAGGCAACAAAGCCGGAGCGGCGCGGCTGCTCGGCATTTCACGCGGGGCGCTCTATTACAAGATGAAGCAGTACGGACTGCAATGAAACGATTTTCCCGTGAGGAGAGAACATGCGGCACTCACGCGTCCCGTGATCGCGCATTCGTTCGACCCGGCGCTCACACGATGCGTTCGCCCTTTTTAGACCGGCAGTCTATTTCTGAATAGACCGCCGGTCTAATTTGCGTTACAATAAAGACATACGGCCCTGCAGGAGTGAGCCACCGTGAAGTTGATGCGCGATTCCACCCGCAAAAAGCGCGATTTCGTCATCGAGACGGCGATGCGCCTGTTCATCGAGCGGGGCTTCGAGAACGTCTCGGTGGACGATATTATCGCCGCGACGAATACGTCGAAGGGGACGTTTTACCATTACTTCAAAAGCAAGGACGACATCGCGGCGGTAATCGGCGACCGCCAGACCGCCATCGTCGAGCGCTGGGTCCGCCAATCCCCGGCGAGCGTGCAATCGCTCGAAAGCCATATCAACCGGCTGTTTCTCGACTTGGCGGCCGACGTGAGCGGCTACCCGAAGCTCGTCCGCAGTCTGGCCGCTCTCCGCATGCAAAACGAGAACTTGAACCGCAAGTACAAGGAACAAACCGGACGGCTGTACGACGCCCTGATGCGCTGGCTGCCCGAGCATGACAAAGTGTCTCTCTTGATCAGCGCCTATACCGGGATCTTGTCGAAATGGTGCACTACCGAAGGAGCCGACCTGGAGCAAATGATCCGCAGCGAATTCGCGCTGCTGTGGGCCGGACTGCGAACGAGCGAACCGGCCGGACCGCTGTCAGTCGCGCCCCATCCGAAGGAGGAACCCGTCATGAAAATTGCCGTTATCGGAGGCGGCCTGGCCGGATTGACCGCCGCTGCGTATTTGTCCGAAGAGCCGGGCGCGGAAGGCGTCCTGTTCGAGCGCAGCCCCCAGCTCGGCGGGCGCGCCTTCACCTACGAGAAAGCCGGCTTCACACTGAACTACGGCGCCCACGCGGTCTACGGCATCGACCGCCACAAGCTGACGACGCTGGAGAAGGAGCTCGGCCTGTCGTTCAGCAGCAAGCAGGTCGACAAGCGCCGCGTCATGTATGAGAAGCACGACAAAATTACGCCGGCGCCGCTCGACTTCGTCAACCTGATGAAGACGGAAGTGCTGTCCACAGGTCAAAAAGTGCGGTTTGTCGGCGAGATTACCGCGATCATCGCCAACATCCATCAGTTGCGCAATTACCCGACGCTCGGCGACTACTTGGCCGAATCGAACGCCGGCGAAGATTTGAAAGAGCTATGGGAGCATCTCGTCTGCTCGAACTTCTTCATTTCGCCGGAGGACGCGCGCAAAGTGCCGGGCGTAGTTATCAGCGAATATTACAACAACCTGTTTCGCTCGTCGCGGCCAGTCAACTATGTGCTCGGCAGCTGGGCGGTCATCACGAACCAGCTGAAGCGGAAGATCGAGCTTTCCGGCCGCTGGGAAATCGCCTTGCAGGAAGGAATCGACGCCATCCGCTACGAGGGCGGCAAGTTCGTGCTGCGCTCCAAAAACCGCGAGCTCGCCTTCGACCGCGTCATTTTCGCCATGCCGGTGCAGCAGGTGATCAAGCTGCTCAAAGGAACGGCGTGGGAACCGTTCCTCGCGCCATACGAGTCGAATACGGCCACCGAGGTGATGGTGTACGACGTCGGCCTGTCGCGCGTCGTCGCCCGGCCGTTCTCGTACATCAGCGACATGAACAACAAGCTGTTCATCAGCGACGTATCGGCCACCGACCATACGCTCGTGCCGGAGGGCGGGCAGCTGCTGCAAGGGATCGCCTACTTGCACGACGAATTCGTAAGCGACGACGACCGCAAGGCGTACCTCGAGCAGCGGATGCAGCAGATGGAACGGCTGTTCGACCGGCATTATCCCGGCTGGCGGGAGGCGATCGCCGTCAAGCGCGTTTCCAAAAAAGCGATGGTCGCAAGCGTCAAAAATATCGCTTCCAACAAGCTGCTGCCGGTTCAGCTCGAAAATGTGCCGTTCCTCTTTTGCGGAGACGGATGCGCCGGCAAAGGCGAACTGGCGGAACGGGCATTCTCCAGCGCCCGCAGGGCGGCTCAGCTGCTGCTTAAGGAAATCGCCCGGCCGGTTCCCGTATAACTTTGCCGGAACGTCTTCCGGCCGCACAGATTACAGATGCCCACGATTGGGGCTTACCCGCCGAAGCGCTCGCCGCTTCGGCTTTTCAATTTGCAGGAAAAACGAGTGCGGGAAAAACGAGAATTTACAAATATTTGAACAAATCCCGTTCTTTCGACAATTTCAGCCGGTTTTCCATAGAATCTGCCAGCCAAATGAGGTATACTGGACATAATTCGACGCTGTGCCCATTCAAGCCATCATCGCCGCAATCGACCCAGTCAGGCCTATTTAACGTACGCGAGGGGTGTAGCAAGAGCATGAACCAGTCCAACGCCAAAGTGTTTGCGCTCGGACATTCCGTTTTTCCCGCCGTCCTGCTGTTGTTGTACCTCACAGAACAGCAGCCGATCTTTCTTGCGCTTACGGCTCTTGCTGCGGGTTTTACCGCCTTTTTGCTCCACCGCGCATACGCCGTTCGCGACTTGAGCCAGCTGCTGCGCATGCCGGGCCTGGCCGTCATCGTATTCGCCGACATGGCGATCGTCACGCTTGTATACGTGCTTCCCCAATGGCCAGCATCCGTCAATCCGACCTG
>Ga0310832_100862_pt1 | contig 16150 bp, 12 predicted proteins | sample WT_ome_7_FD_201303 | JGI IMG/M metagenome (GOLD analysis project Ga0310832, IMG submission 201303) | Sorghum-adapted microbial communities enriched on wild type (WT) sorghum from Joint BioEnergy Institute, Emeryville, California, United... ...
GCAATCGAGCACCGTGTCCTACATGAACACCTACTCCGCCGGTGTGGTGGAGGTCGGCCACGGCGAATTCACGCTCGTCTACCCGCTGCCGGACCGACCGGACTGGCAGTTCGACCGGGTTACGTTGGAGCTGGCGCCGAGCCCTCAATTCGCAGTATCGATATGGAACGCGAGCGATCAGTCGTGGGAGCCGATTGCGGACGCCAAGGTCGAGCTGGATGCCGATCGGCTCAGCCGGGTCCGGGCCGCGGGAGAAGGCATTCGGCTGAAGGTTGTGCACAATTCGGACCAGGGAAGATTCACGTACCCGACGCTGTCGGCGGAAGGAACGGTGAAGCGATGATCGAGATCAAAGAATTGACCAAGACGTACGGTACGTTCACGGCGCTCAATCAGCTGACGATGTCGATCCCGAAAGGAACGGTGTTCGGATTCGTAGGGCCAAACGGGGCGGGGAAATCGACGACGATGTCCATTTTGGCCACGCTCATCCTTCCGACGTCCGGGGTGGCGAAGGTCGGCGGCTACGACGTGGTCGAGCATCCGCACGAAGTGCGCCGGCTGATCGGCTACATGCCCGACTTTTTCGGCGTGTACGACAATTTCAAGACGACGGAATATTTGGATTTCTACGGCGCCAGTTACGGCATCCCCCGGCCGGAGCGGCAAAAGCTGATTCCCCAGCTGCTCGAGCTGGTCAATTTGAGCGACAAGGCGGATTTCTATGTCGATTCGTTGTCCCGCGGGATGAAGCAGCGGCTTTGCCTCGCCCGCTGCCTCGTTCACGATCCCGAGCTGCTTATTTTGGACGAACCGGCATCCGGCCTCGATCCGCGGGCGCGAATCGAGATGCGGGAAATATTGAAGGAGCTCAAGGCGATGGGCAAGACGATCATCATCTCCTCGCACATTTTGCCCGAACTGGCCGAAATGGTCGACGACATCGGCATCATCGAGAACGGCCGGCTGATCGCCCAAGGCAAGGTGGCGGATATTCAGCAGCGCATGCGCGCCAACCGGGTGCTGCACAGGAAGCGGCTTCGTTTCTGAAGGAGCTGCCGCTCGTGACGCTCGTGCTTCGCGATGAAACCGGCATCCACGCGCATTTCGGCGGACGCGACGAGGAGCAGTGGGAGCTGCTGCGGCTGCTCGTCTCCGGCGGCTTCAAGGTGGTGTCGTTCAGCGAGGCGCAAACCGACCTGGAGGACGTCTTCCTGGAAATGACGAGGGAGGTGCGGACATGAGCTTGCGGCACAAATGGATCAATCCGGTGCTGGAAAAAGAGTTTCGGCTGCGCATGCGGACGGTCCGCTCCCCGATCGCGCTGCTCGCCTATTTGTTCGTCATCGGCTTGCTCGCGCTCGGCTATATATATCTGGAAATGCAAAACAGCGGCAGAGCCGGATTCAATCCGGAGGCGAGCCGGATGCTGTTTTACTTTTTGAGCGGCGCCCAGCTCGTGCTCGTCTGCTTTATGGCTCCCGGTCTGACGGCCGGCGTCGTGAGCGGGGAGCGGGAAAAGCAGACGCTTAATATGCTTCTCACGACGCAGCAAAGCTCGGCGGCGATCATTTTGAGCAAGCTGGCCGCCTCGCTCAGCTTCATGCTGCTCGTCGTCATCGCCACGCTGCCGGTTTACAGCATCGTTTTCCTGTACGGCGGCATTTCGCCGGGGCAGCTCGTGGCCGTGTTCGCCTTTTACGTGCTGACGATGGCGGCGCTCGGGTCGCTTGGCGTCCTGTTCTCCACGCTGCTCAAAAAGACGGTCGTCTCCCTGATCGTCACGTACGGCACCGGGTTGTTTCTGTACGTGTTCCTCGGTCTCGTCGCGGTTTTCATCCTGGGTGTGACGAACAACAGCGGCCGCGAGGCGGCGGGCTTCCTCGTCGCGCTCAACCCGCTGGCGGCGATGATCAGCTTGTTCGAACCGAGCATATCGCACGAATTTTTTCGGGGCGGCATGGAAGGGCTGAAGCTGTGGCATCTGTTCGTGCCGTTCCATGTGCTGCTGTCGGCCATCGCGGTGCTGCTGGCGATCCGTTTCTTGCGCCCGAGGGCGAGGAAGCGGACGGTTTGACGAATTGAGGGCGGCAAGGCGTAAGGCTTGGCTTTCCTTTCGCGGAAGGAGAAGATGCTCATGCTAGCGGAAGCGCTGCTTCGTCATATCGCGGCGGTGCGCAGGCGGCTGATCGCCTTGCGGCTGCTCAAGTTCGGTTTGATCGGGCTGCTCGCCGGCCTGGCGGCGTCCTGCTTGCTCGCGGCCGCGGGGCGGCTCGCGCCGATTCCGGACGTTCGCCTATTCGCGCCGCTGCTGGCGGCGGCCGGACTGGTTGCCGGACTGGTCCGGGGCGCGTTCGGCCTGCCCGGGCTTAAGGAGGCGGCGCGCGCGATGGACCGCGGCGGCGGTCTGGAGGAGCGGGTCTCCACGGCGCTGGCGATGATCGCTGCGGATACGCCGATTGCGCGTATCCAGAGGGAAGAAGCGCTCCGCCATGCCGAGTCGTTCGCGCGGGAGGCGGGCCGGCTGCTGCCGGCGGCGCCGGGGCGCGGACGGCTAATTGCCGCCGCCGGTCTGGCCGCCGCGCTCGTGCTGCTCATCGTCTTGCCGAATCCGATGGACGAGGTCGTAGCCCGGAAGATGGCGGACAAGCGCTGGATTGCCGAGCAGGCGGAGGCGGCCGCGAAGTCCCGGGAGGAGTTGAAGTCGCGGGAGCTGCCGCCCGTCGAAAAGGAAAAGCTCGATTCCGAGCTGAAGTCGCTGGAGGAAGGGCTTCGTGACAGTAACACGTCGCTTGAAGCGCTGGAAGAAATGGAACAATCGATGAAGCGGCTGAAGGAGCAAGAAATGCTCCTGCGCAATCGGCAAAAAGCTTCCGAGCAATGGACCGAGTCGTGGCGGACGCATCCCGCCTTGAAAGAAATCGGCGACCGCGCCGCCGCCGGCGACGAGGCGGGCGTAAGTGCGGCGGTGGAGCAGATGCGGCAGCAGGTGGCGCAAATGTCGGCGGAAGAGAAGGAGCACCTCGCCGAAGCGCTGGACCGGCTGGCGGAGACGGTGGCCGCGCCGGATGAAGAGTCGCGCCGCAAGCTGCAGGAGGCGCTCGCCGCCTCCGCCAGCGAAGCCCGGAGCGGCGGCGCCGGAAGCGGCTTGAGCGCCGAGACGGCGCAAGCGCTGCAGGAGGCGCTGGCGCAGGCGATGGCGGCACAGCAGGCGCTCGGCGAGCTGGCCGAGCGGGCGGGAGCGACGAGCGCACAGCTCGCGCAAGCGGGCCTGGCGCAGGCGCAGCGGCTGGCGGCGCAAGGGACGGCGGTGCCGCCCGTCTGGGGCGCGAGCGGCATGGCCGCCGGAATCGCGTCTGCCGCCTCCGCGGGCGGCCAGTCGTCCGCGCAGCCCGGCCAGGGAAGCGGCAGCGGAGCCGGGGCCGGCCAAGGGAGCGGCAGCGGAGCCGGAACCGGCCAGGGAAGCGGCAGCGGGGCCGGGGCCGGCCAAGGAAGCGGCAGCGGAGCCGGAGCCGGCCAAGGAGGCGGCAGCGGGGCCGGGACTGGCCAGGGAAGCGGCAGCGGGGCCGGGACTGGCCAGGGAAGCGGCAGCGGGGCCGGGAGTGGCGGCAGCGGAGCTGGAACCGGCAACGGCTCGCGTGCCCTCGTCAGCACGCCGCGCACGCCGACCGGCGACGGTCCGGTGCAATCCGACCCCGGGCCGGTCCAGGGGGGCGGCGGCGAAATCGTTCAGGACGGCTCCGCTCCCGTGGCGGACGGCGTCTCCCGTCCGTACGAAGACGTGTACGTGGAGTACGCCGCCGAAGCGGCCGGCGCGCTGCAGCGATCGGAGCTGCCGGACTCGATGCGGCAGCTTGTGCGCGATTATTTTACCGAAATTCAGCCAAACCGTTAAAGAAGCGATCCGCGGGCGGCGTCTTGCCGATGCAATCCTCGGACGTCGGGGCCTGCAAGGGGGATGGACAAGATCGAATCGAAAGAACAGATCAACCAACTGCTGGAGACAGTGGCGGCGATTCGCGAGCAAATCGGGCGGGTCATCGTCGGGCAGAAGGAAGTCGTGGAGCAGCTGCTTTGGTGCCTGTTCGCGGGCGGCCACGCGCTACTGGAGGGCATTCCCGGACTCGGCAAGACGATGCTCGTGCGCACGATCGCCGAGACGGTCGACCTGTCGTTTTCGCGCATCCAGTTTACGCCGGATTTGATGCCGGCGGACATTACCGGGACGAACATCATCCAGTTCGGCAACCGCGGGGAAACGTCGTACCGGTTCCAGCCGGGGCCGCTGTTCGGCCATCTCGTGCTGGCCGACGAGATCAACCGGGCGACGCCGAAGACGCAGAGCGCGCTGCTGGAAGCGATGCAGGAGAAGACGGTCACCGTCGGCTCCGAGACGCACGAGCTGCCGCAGCCGTTTTTCGTCCTGGCCACGCAAAACCCGTTGGAAAACGAAGGCACATACCCGCTTCCCGAGGCGCAGCTCGACCGCTTTCTTTTGAAAATTCACGTATCGTACCCGACGAAGGAGGAACTGAAGGAAATCGTGCTGCGCACGACCTCTTCGACGGAAGCCCGAGCCGAAAAGGTGGCCGACGGCGAAGCGATACGGCGCATTCAGGAAACGGCCAGGCAAATGCTCGTGGCGGACGACGTGCTCGATTATGCGGTGCGCCTGCTGCTATCCACCCATCCGGCCGAGCCGGACGCCCCCGAATCGGTCCGGCGCCATGTGCAGTTCGGCTCCGGTCCGCGCGGCATCCAGGCGATCGTATCGCTGGCGAAAGTGAGGGCGTTTTGCGCGGGCAGGCTCAACGTTTCGTACCACGATATCGATCAGGTGGCGCTGCCGGCGCTGCGGCATCGGATCTTTCTCAATTTCGAAGGGCAGGCCGCAGGAGTCACGACCGACGACGTCGTGCGCGACGTGCTTGCTGCCATGGAGAGCCGGCGATGAGCGCGGAGAAGCTTGGACTGGACAGCGGCATGCTCGTGAAGCTGGAGAGGATGTCGATCATGGCGAAAAACCGGGTGCGTTCGGCGATGCAAGGACGGCGGAAATCGCGGCAGACCGGCGCTTCCCTCGATTTCGCCGATTATCGGCTGTACGCGCCCGGGGACGATGTCCGTATGATCGATTGGAACGCGTACGGCCGATCCGGCAAGCCGTTCGTCAAGCTGTTTCTCGACGAGCGGGAGCTCGCGGTGCGGCTTTGGATCGACGCCTCCGCCTCGATGAATACGGGCGGCGAACGATCGGACGGCGACAACAAGCTCCGCCACGCGAAGCGGCTCGCCGCCTGCATCGGCTACATGGCGCTTGCCGGCTGCGACCGGGTCGGGGCGGGCGCGTTCGGCGAGCGCGTGTCCGCCTCGCTGCCGCTTATGCGCGGCAAAGCGTCGGCGCACCGGCTGTTCCGCTTTTTGGGCGACATTAAGCCCGAGCAGGAGGGAAACTTGGAGAAAGCGTTTGGCGAGCCGGGCGCTCTCCCGCGCCAGCCGGGCATGGTCTGGCTGTTTTCCGATTTTTTGTACGAGAGCGGAATTCACGAGGCGCTGCACCGGCTGCAGGCGGCCCGGCAGGAAGTCGTCGTCATCCAGGTGCTGTCGCCGGAGGAGCTGCGGCCGGACTATGCCGGAGACTTGCGCCTTGTCGACGTCGAGACGGGAACCGGCAAGGAAGTGGCGATGTCCGGGCGGGTGCTGAAGGCGTACCGTGAAGCGCTGGAGGCGTACACGCACGGGCTGCGGGCGTTTTGCCACCAACGCGGCATCGTTTATGCCATCGCCCCGACGGACGTTCCTCCGCTCGAATGGATCGGCTCGACGCTGCGGACGGGCGGGGTACTGGCATAGCCTGGATGCCGCGACCCGATTTGCGGTACGGCTGGCCGCTTGGAGAGCAGCGGCATGATGGCGGGTAGCGCACCCGTCACCGGATCGGTTGCCGTTCGACGGGAAGGCCGACATGAACCGTCCGAATCGCGGCACGGCTTGGCGCTCGGAAAGCGGCGGCAAGATGGCGGACGCGTCCGTCGCCGGATCGGTCACCGTACGAAGGGAGTCCGGCATGAACCGCCCGTTTCACGGCACGATGCGTTGCATGGAACGCCGAACTACCGGCGAAAGCCGGCCGGAAGGAGGGGTGAAAGGTGCATTTCGATTCCGTATCCAGTCTTTGGTTCGGGCTGGTGCTGCCCGCCATCGTTTTGCTTTATTTGTTCAAGCAAACGTATGTCGACACGCCGGTGTCGAGCCATCTGCTCTGGAGCCGTGCGCTGAAGGAAGCGGAGGCGAACCGGCCGTGGCAGAAGCTGCGCAGCCGGCTGCTTCTGTTTGTCCAGCTGCTCGTGGCGGCGCTTCTGTTGCTGGCACTCATGCAGCCATGGGTCTGGTCGGAGCGCAAGGCGAAGGCGCATGTGGTCGCCGTGCTCGATCGTTCGGCCAGCATGACGGCCATGCTGCCGCAGCAGGACGGACGCGCCGGGGAGAGCCGGCTCGACATGGCGAAGCGGCAGCTGCTCGATTGGGCCGAGGACGAAGCGTCGGGCAGCGCGATTACGCTGCTTGCGATGGGCGGCCAGGCGGAGGTGCTGCTGTCGCGGGAGACGAGCCGCGAGCGGCTGCGCCAGGCTCTCGACGGGCTGGAGCCGGATTACGGCAAGACGGCGTATACGGAGGCGTTGTCGCTGGCGGCTGCGCTGACGCGCGACGATCCGGATGCGGAAGTGCGCCTGTTCACCGACGGCCGGTTCGCCGAGACGGTGGAAGGAGTCGGATTTACTGTCCCGGTTTCGGTCGCGTACGTCGAAGATGCCGGGGTTGCCGGTTCCGGCAACGCCAGCGTCGTCCAATTCGGCGTGCAAAGCGGGCAAGGGGAACATAGCGCCGCTTCGGCGGTCGCCTCGGTGCGCAATTGGGGAGAGGCGGCTCGGCAAATCGACGTTTCCCTTTATGCCGAAGAAGATTTGGCCGCGGTGCGCAGCGTACACGTCGAGCCGGGCCGGACGGCGTCCGTCCGGTTCGATGGGATCGCCCCGGCGGACTGGTACAGGGTGGAAATCGCCCCGGCGGATGCGATGCCGGCGGACGATGTGTCGTACGCCTTTGCCGAGGGCGAACGGGCGCGGCACGTGCTGCTCGTCGGGGAAGGCAATCTGTTTCTGGAAAAAGCGCTGCGGCTCGCGGGCGCAGAAGTGACGAAGCTCGCCCCGGGCGATGCGGAGGCGTGGATTTCGTCCCGCCGCCCGGAAGCCGATCCCGATCTGATCGTCCTCGATTCCGTATCCGCGGAGCGGATCGAATCGCCCGCCTGGCGAAGCTTGCTGGCGGAGAAGCCGGTATTAAACGTCGCCTCCGGCCTGACGGACGGTCCGGTTGCGGTTCCGTACGGACGCTACGAGGTCGCGGACCATCCGATCACCCGATACGTGAAGCTGCAGGATACCCATGTTTACTCGGCGTTCAAGCCGCCCGCGGGGGAGTGGGGGGAGCCGGTCGTCTCGGCGGGTGATGTTCCGCTCATCTATGCCGGAGAAACAAACGGAAGCCCGCGCGTGCTGCTCGCCTTTCCGCTGGAAGCCAGCGATTTCCCGCTGCGCGCCGAATTTCCCGTCTTTGTGCAAAATGCGCTGGAATGGCTGACCACTTCGTTGGGAGGCAGTCTGGGCAGGGCGACCGCCGGCGAGCGTCTGGAAACGGCGCTTGCTCCCGAAACGGTGAAAGTCCGCTGGGCCGACGCCCGGGGAACGATCCCCGCCGCGGAAGCGGATGCCGCGTACGGCTCCGGCGCCCCCGTGCTGAACGCGCCGTCCGTGCCCGGCTTGTACCGTCTGGAAGAGCTGGCCGCGGACGGACGGGTCGTGCGGTCGCGCTGGCTGGGCGTCGTCCCGGATCCGGCGGAATCGTCGCCGCAGCGGACGGAGCTTGTGTTCGCGCCGCAATTGCCCGAAGGGCAGCCGCAAGCGGCACCGCCGGCTGCATCGGGCGCACCGCTGCACTTATGGCGTTGGGCCGTGGCGCTGGCGCTGGCGGCCGTCATTTGGGAATGGGGGGTGTACCGCCGTGGGGCTTCGCTTTGAATGGCCGCTTGCGCTGCTGCTCCTCGTTCCTTTAGCCGTCTACATGGTGTGGATGTGGCGGACGACACCCCGGCTTGCCGGATGGCGCAAACGAATCGCCTTCGCGCTGCGCGGTCTCGTTTTGCTGCTGCTTGTCCTGTCGCTTGCCGGCTTGCAAAGCTACGCGATCGTCGAGCGGAAGGCGGTCGTCTTCGTCGCCGACCGGTCCGACAGCATGGCCGATCCGGCGCGAATGGAAGCGTGGATCCGCCAAGCGTCGGCGGCGAAGGCGTCGGATGACAGCGCCGGCGTCGTGTCGGCGGGACTCGACGCGGTGGTGGAAAAAAACGCCGACATAACCGGCCTCGAGTCGTTCGCCTTCGGCAGCGAGCCGAACACGCGGTTTACCCGGCTGGACGGCGCCTTGCGGCTGGCGCAATCGATGCTGCCGGAGGATGCTTCGCCGCGCATCGTGCTGATGAGCGACGGGCGGGAAAATGTCGGCGACGTGCTGCGGCAAGGGAAGCTGCTGCGCGATCGGGGCATTCCCGTCGACGTTTTGGCGCTTCCGGCCAAAGAAGCGAAGGACGCGTCCGTCGACGCGCTGATCGTGCCGCAAAAGCTGTACCAGGCGGAGCAGTACGCGATCGAAGTGACTGTCACCAGCACGTTCGCCGGCGAAGCCGAGCTGCGCCTTTATGAGGACAACCGGGAAATCGCCGCTCAGCGGGTGACGCTGGAGAAGGGCGTCAACCGGTTCGCGCTGCCGAGCCTCGCGAAAGAGCAAGGGCTGCACCGTTACCGGGCGGAGCTGTACGCGGACGGCGACGACCAGTCGGCGAACAATGCGGCGTACGCCTTCAGCCGCGTGGAAGGGCCGCCGAAAGTGCTGCTTGTCGAAGGAAGTGTGGGGGAGGCGCGCAATTTGGCCGCCGTCCTCGACGCTGCGCTCATTCCTTATGACCGGATCACCCCCGAAATGCTCCCCCGCGAATGGGCCGATTATATCGGCTACGATTCGATCGTTCTGGCCAATGTGCCCGCGACCCGGATATCCGGTCCGCAAATGGAGATGATCGAGCAAGCGGTGCGCGACTACGGGGTCGGACTCGTCATGACGGGCGGCGAAGACAGCTACGGGCTCGGCGGCTACTTCGGGACGCCGATCGAGCGGGCTTTGCCCGTCTACATGGATTTGCGCGGGAAGCGGGAAATCCCGTCGCTTGCGCTCATTCTCGTCATCGACAAGTCCGGAAGTATGGCCGGCGACAAGCTGGCGCTGGCCCAGGAGGCGGCTTCGCGCACGGTGCGGCTGCTGCGGGAGCAAGACACGCTCGGCGTGCTCGCCTTCGATTCGTCCCCCTGGTGGGTCGTCAAGCCGCAGCCGCTGAAAGACCCGAAAAAAGCGACGGAGCAAATCGGCTCGATCACCGCCGACGGCGGCACGGACGTTTACGCGGCCGTCGAGGAGGCGTACCGCAAGCTGCTCGACGCCGACGCGCAGCGCAAGCATATCATTTTGCTCACCGACGGACAGTCGGCGACGAATCGAAGCTACGATGCGCTCGCCGCGGAAATGGTCAAGCGCGGCATGACGATGTCGACAGTGGCGATCGGGGACGGCGCGGACACGCGGCTGCTCGAGCGGATCGCGGAGCTTGCGAAAGGACGCTATTACTTCACGAACGACCAGTCGACCGTACCGGCCATCTTCAGTCGCGAGACGGCACTCGTCTCGCGGACTTACATCGTCGACCGGCCGTTCGTGCCCGCCGTCGGCACGGCCGCGGATTGGTCCGGTCTGCTGGCCGGAGGGCTGCCGCAAATCCGGGCGTATATCGCCACGACGCCGAAGGAGACGGCGGAGGTGGCGCTGATGAGCCCCGAGCCGGACCCGCTGCTCGCCCGCTGGCAGTACGGCGCGGGCAAGACGGTCGCCTGGACGAGCGATTTGAGCGGGAAATGGTCGGGCGACTGGGTGCGCTGGGAGCGGTTCCCGGAGCTGTTCGGCCGTATTGTGAAATGGACGTTTCCGCAATACCAGTCGTCGACCTACGAGCTGACCGCGAAGCTGAACGGCGACGAGGTGACGCTGGACGTACGCGCGGACGGCGTCCCGCCGGAAGCCGGGCTGAAGGCGACCGTCACCGGCGAGTCGATGCAGCGGCTGGAGACGGAATTCACCCCGACGGCGCCGGGCCGGTACTCCGCCACGGTGAAGGTGACGGAGCCCGGCGTCTACTTGACCTCGTTCGAGCCCGGCGGAGAGCCCGAGGGGGGAGCGGACGAAAGCGGCAGCGGCACGTCCGGAAACGGCGACGGCTTAAGCGGCGCTGGAGGCGTGGCGACGACCGGCTTCGTCATTCCGTATTCGCCGGAATACCGGATCGGCCCGGACGAAGGCGCGGAGAAGCTGAAGCGGCTGGCCGAGCTGACGGGCGGTCGCATGCTCGCGCTCGATCGGCCGGAGGACGTGTTCGCCGGCGCGACGCCGCCGAAGCAGCGCGTCCGCAGCCTGGCGCGCGAGCTGCTCGCCGCCGCGATGCTTCTCTGGCTCGCCGACGTCGCGGCGCGCCGGTTGCGCCTGCCGTGGGCGCGCATCGCCCGCGTGCTCGCGCCTTGGCGCAGCCGCCCCGCGGCGCCGGCCGCCTCCGGCGCGGACGCGGCGGCACTGCTCCGCGCTCGGGATCGGGCGCGTGTGTCGCCGCCGCCCGCCGCGCACGGGCCGCCCGCGGCAGGCGCGCCGCGCTCCGCGGGCGATGCGCCCGCCGCCGCGCCATTGACGGCGGAGCGGCCCTCGCCGGCGAGCGCAGAGCGCCCCGCGTCGGCGGAGCGGCCCGCATCGACGCCGCCGCCGAATAGCGCGGCGGGCGATGCGCCTGCGCCAGCGGGCGACGACCGGCTAAGCCGGCTGCTGGCGGCCAAGCGTCGGCGCGGCCGCTAGCGCCGCCCGCCTTGGCTGTCTCCTCGTCGCGCCGTGTGCGGCTGTCGCGCCTCCCACCGCAGCCGTCGACCGCTGCGGCTGTCGTCTCATCGCAGCCTGCCGCGGCTGTCAGCGCCGCTCCCATGGCTGCCACCCGCTCTCGCACGGCCATTAACGCCGCTCCGCGCGGCTGTCGTCTCATCGCGCCTTGGCCGTTGCGCCGCCCCTGCACGGCTAACGCCGCCCTGCGCGGCTGTCGCCTCATCGCAGCCGCCGCGGCTGTTAGCGCCGCGCCCGTGGCTGCCACCCGCTCTCGCACGGCCATAGACGCCGCTCCGCGGGCTGTCGTCTCACCGCGCCTTGGCCGTCGCGCTGCCCCTGCACGGCTAACGCCGTCCCGCGCGGCTGTCGTCTCACCGCGCCCCGGCCGTCGCCCCGCCCGCTGCGGCTGCGTCCGGTATGCCGGCCGTGCCGAAGCGTCTCGCCCGCGGCGCTTCGGCGACACGCGCATTCGCCATCCGGCTGAAGGCGAACGCTTGTTTTGGCGAATGCTAGCATTTTTTGTCTCCTTTCGTTACAATAAAGGCAAAGGAACGTCGCGGAAAAGCCCGCCGCTCCTACGTGTTCAACGGGAGGGAACGCATTTGACCAACAATCGCTATTCGATCGGCCTTATCATCGTCGCAGTCGGCATCATTTTGCTCCTCGGCAAGCTGGGCGTGTTCGGATTCGTTTGGCAACTGTTTTGGCCCGTCCTCATTCTGGGTGCCGGCTTGCTGCTGCACGCGCTCTATTTCAACCGGACGCTGCCATCGGGCATTCTCATACTGGCCGGCATATTGATTACGATTTCGGTTCTGTTTCTCCTGTGCACGTTGTTCGGCTGGGGCTTGATGAAATATTTGTGGCCGGGGTTCCTGTTCGCCGTGGCGGTCGGCCTGTACGAATATTACGTGTTCGACAAGCATAGCCCGCGGGAAACGTTTTTTGTCGCCGTCGGCCTGACCATCGTGTCGGGCGTCCTGTTCGGCATGACGATTTTGTTCACCGTCGGCATCACCTTCATCGCGCTCATCTTGATCGCCGTCGGCGCCTACATGATGTTCAACAAGCGCCGGTCGTGGTGACCAGCCTGCAGTCAGAAAACTTCCTGTCCCGCTTCCTTGCATTTTTCCGTCCGAATCTATATAATTCAAGGTGTGTCAAGCGTCGGCGCCATTGTCCGACGCTTTCTTCGTGAGAAGGACGTCGCGCTTTTCGCCCCGAATAGGGCGCCCGGCAGACGATTTCGATAGGCTTCGGAAAGGAAGGAATCTTACTTCATATGCATGCAAGAGAGAGAATTCGCAACATCGCCATCATCGCCCACGTCGACCACGGCAAGACGACGCTCGTCGACAAGCTGCTCCAGCAATCCGGGACGTTCCGCGAGAACGAAGCGGTCCAGGAGCGCGTCCTGGATTCCAACGATTTGGAGCGCGAACGCGGCATTACGATTTTGGCCAAAAATACGGCCATTACTTATAAAGACTACTTGATCAACATCGTCGATACGCCGGGCCACGCCGACTTCGGCGGCGAAGTGGAACGGATCATGAAGATGGTGGACGGCGTCCTGCTCGTCGTCGACGCGTTCGAGGGCTGCATGCCGCAGACCAAGTTCGTGCTGCGCAAGGCGCTTGAGCAGCAGCTGACGCCGATCGTCGTGCTGAACAAAATCGACCGGCCGAATGCCCGTCCGGCGGAAGTCGTCGACGAGGTGCTGGACTTGTTCATCGAGCTCGGCGCGAACGACGAACAGCTTGACTTCCCCGTCGTCTACGCCTCGGCGCTGCAAGGGACGTCCAGTTTGACTCCCGACCGCCAAGAGGAAAACATGCAGGCGCTCTACGACACGATCATCAGCCATATCCCGCATCCGAACGAAGATCCGGCGCAGCCGCTCCAGTTTCTCGTCACGCTGATGGACTATAACGAATATTTGGGCCGGATCGCCATCGGCCGGGTCAACCGCGGCGTCGTCCGCCAAGGCCAGACGGTCGCCGTCATGACCCGCGAGGGCGGGATCAAGCAGTCGCGTGTCGAGAAGCTGTTCGGCTTCCAGGGGCTGAAGCGGATCGAGATCGAAGAAGCCGGAGCGGGCGACATCGTGGCGATCGCCGGCATCAAGGACATCAACATTGGCGAGACGATCGCCGACCCGGCGAAACCGGAGGCGCTGCCGGTGCTCAAAATCGACGAGCCGACGATGCAGATGACGTTCCTCGTCAACAACAGCCCGTTCGCCGGCAAGGAAGGCAAGTGGGTGACGTCGCGCAAGCTGCGGGAACGGCTGTTTAAGGAACTGGAAACCGACGTCGCGCTGCGCGTGGAGGAGACGGACTCCCCCGACGCGTTCATTGTTTCCGGCCGCGGCGAGCTGCACCTCGGCATCCTGATCGAAAACATGCGCCGCGAAGGGTTTGAGCTGCAAGTGTCGAAGCCGGAAGTGATCGTCAAGGAAATCGACGGCGTCAAGATGGAGCCGATCGAACGGCTGATCATCGACGTTCCGGAGGACTGCATGGGTGCTGTCATGGAGAGTCTCGGCACGCGCAAAGCGGAAATGGTCAACATGACGAACAGCGGCACCGGCACGGTCCGGCTCGAGTTTCTCATCCCGGCGCGCGGTCTGATCGGCTACCGGACGCAATTCCTGACGCTGACGCGCGGGTACGGCGTCATGAACCACGCCTTCGACAGCTACGGCCCGTACGCGGGAGCGAATGTGGGCGGACGCCATCAAGGCGTGCTCATCTCGATCGAGACGGGCGTGGCGACGACGTACGGCATCCTGTCCATCGAGGACCGCGGCGTTCTGTTCCTGCACCCGGGCACCGAGGTGTATGAAGGGATGATCGTCGGTGAGCATACGCGGGACAACGACCTTGTCGTCAACATCTGCAAGGAGAAGCAGCTGACGAACATGCGCGCGGCCGGCAAGGACGAGACCGTCAAGATGAAGACGCCGCGGCTGTTTACGCTGGAGCAGGCGCTTGAATATTTGAATGACGACGAATATTGCGAAGTGACACCGAAATCGATCCGGCTTCGCAAAAAAATATTGAACAAGGGCGAACGGGAAAAGGCGGAAAAAACGCGCAAATCGGCAGCGGCGAACGTCTGACGGACAACGTGCGGCACCCGTCGTCACAGTCGAAGGAGAGATAGCCGTGCAAAAGTGGCTGGTCGATCATCCTTGGATCACGTATATCCTGATTTATGTGTTCCTCGTCTATATTTACAACAAAGTGTTTCGCATCCGGAAGCTTCCGCTGCTCAAAGATGCGGTCATCTATCTCACGATCGCCGTCGGGGCGTTCATTTTGCTGCTGTTTCAGCTTGACCTCGAGCTGCCCATCGTCGTCAGCCTCGGCGTCGCCGTCGCGCTCATGTTGATCGTCCGCATTCGTTATTGGTTCACGGACCGGTCGAAAGCCAAAGGCGGCGGGAATGAACAGCCTGCGGGCAACTCCGACAAACCGGCGGCCGAGGAAGTCGAAGGAGAGCGAAGCGGGCAGTCCGACCGTTCGTGAAGCCGGCCGTACCCGTTGCGGATTCTGCCGCCGGATACCGGACCGCCGCCGGTTCCGACGCGGGCGGATACCGCTTGTGCAGGACGAGCCCGGCTCGCCAATTTGCGGAAGGAGGAATGCGGGTTATGAATATGCAGGACGCCTTGTTCAACTGGCTGCAAATCCGTCTTGTCGCCGATGCCCGACCGGACGACCGCGCCGCCGCCGATACGGAGTCGTTCTTTGCGGAGATGCTGAGAGACGACCATAAGCTGTCCGATTTCCGCATCGTCCGGGTGGACGACGACGCGGTCCATATCGAGTACAAAATAGGGGAAGACACCCGCACCGCCCGCTACGACAAAGAACTGGCGGAGCAGCTGCTGCACGACATCAACGCCAACCCGAAATATAACGAATAACAGGGGGGCTTGACCGAAATGCCGAACTCCGGTTTGCCGCCCGCTTCGCCGTCGCTCCCGCCGAGGTCCCAAAAGCTCGGGAAGCGCAGCCCGACGTCATCTTCGCCAAAGCCCCGCGGAGGAAAGCGAAGGCCGATGTTGAAGGCGCTGCTGTGGTTCATCGTGTTGATCGTGCTGGCTGTGCTGGTCTATGTCGGCTACTTGGCGTACAAAGTCAACGAAGCCATCGAAGACGCCGGCGCCGACGTTCCCAATGCCGCCGCCAAGCCGGTAAACGCCAAACCGGTCACCATGCTGCTGCTCGGGGTCGATACGCGGCCGAAGGGCGGCAGTCTCAACACCGACGTCATTCTCGTCGCCTCGCTGAATCCGGAGCGCAAATCGGCGGCGGTCGTGTCGATTCCCCGCGATACGCAAATCAAGCTGAGCGGCTATTCGGTCGGCAAAGCCAACGCGTATTACGCGGCGTTTCGCAACGCGAACGAATCGACCGCGGACGCGAAGACGAAGGCGCTGTTCGGCAAATATTTGAACGTGCCCATTGATTACATCGTCCGCATCGGCTTCGACGGGTTCGAGGACGTCATCGACAAGCTCGGCGGCCTGACGCTCGACGTCGACATGAACATGTGCTACCGGGACCGGGCCGACGGCACCTCGATTGATTTGAGCGCAGGCACGCACCATTTGACCGGTAAAGAAACGCTCGATTTTATCCGTTATCGCAAAGGCAATTGCAAGAACGCGTCCGATTCCGACGACATCGCGCGCAACGTCCGCCAGGAGCAGGTCATCAACGCCGCGCTCGGCAAGCTGAAGTCGCTGGAAGGGCTGCTCAAGCTCGGGCAAGTCGTCGAGTCCGTCGGCAAACATGCCGAATCCGACATTCCGGCCGCGCAAATCCGTAACTTGATTGGGACATATATGGGCATCGACCGCGATAAAATAAACTATGTTCATCTGCAGGGAGAATGGCACAGCCCGTATATCATCATCCGGCCCGACGAGCTGAAGCAAGCGCAGGCCGCCTTGCAGGAACAACTGAAATAAGCTTGCCTGAAAAAAACGGCTGCGGATGCGCCTCGCGAGCGGCCGGCGGCTATGGCTGGTCCGGCGCCTCCTGTGGTATACTGAGGGCAAGCCGGTCTAACGGGAGGATGAACGAATGGCTGAAACGGCTACCGCTTTGACGGA
>Ga0310832_100863_pt1 | contig 16086 bp, 9 predicted proteins | sample WT_ome_7_FD_201303 | JGI IMG/M metagenome (GOLD analysis project Ga0310832, IMG submission 201303) | Sorghum-adapted microbial communities enriched on wild type (WT) sorghum from Joint BioEnergy Institute, Emeryville, California, United... ...
ATCGTGACTTCACTCCTTAAGTTTTCTTGTTTGATCACTTGAAAACTTCTCCAAGTTGGGGTGAAGTCCCTTTTTTATGTCCGAAAATCCTTACAAATCAAGGCCTTGGATTATTGCAAAACGCTCGGCCTATGAAATGAACGGCCGGCAGGAAAAGGCGCTCGAATATGAAGTCTCGTCATCGGGCACCGTCCATGAATACAGAATCTACGCGAAGTCCGAAAATGAAACCAAAACCTTCAAACTGACGTATACCTTCAAGAATGTCGTGCAGGTATACGCGGACATTGCCGAATTGTATTGGAAGTTCTTCGACGAGACGAATCCGGCGGCAATGGAATCAGTGGTCATTGACATTGAATTGCCGGGCGATCCGGGATCGAATCCGGTCTGGCATTTCGGGCATGGGACCACCGGTTCCGTCAATCGGTTGGACAATCACATCATTCGCTACGAAGTGAAATCGCTTCCGAGCGGCCGGATGCTTGAATCGCGGGTGCTGTTCCCCACCTGGCTTGTTCCGGGCAGTACGAAGATCAAGCAGGAGCCCATGCTGGAGAACATTCTGGCGGAGGAGGAAAGATGGGCGGCGGAGGACGAAGGGTTCGACTTCAGTCTGATCGGCGCTCTGGTCCTGCTCGTCGGGAATCTGGCGTGGGGCATCACGGTGGTGCGCAAATACAACAGGCGTTTTCCCGGGGATTGGAAGGGGGATTATTATCGCGAACTTCCCAGCGACGCCACCCCCGCGGTCGTCAGCTTCCTGATGAATTTCCGCGTCGAACCGCGGGATCTGATGGCGACGCTGATCGATCTCGTGCGGAAGAAGCATGTCTCCGTCGAGAAGCAGAAGAAACCAAGCGGCAAGAAAAAGGAAGATTTTGTTTTCCGGCTGAAACGGCAAGACCGGGAGGAACTGCAACCTCATGAACAATCGCTGGTGGAATGGCTTTTCGATGAACTGGGGAACAACGGCCTCCTCTCGCTTGCCGATTTGAAAAAAACCGCGAAAGAAACGAAGAGCGCCAAGGCGTTCAGAAAACGGTGGGAAGAATGGCAAAAAGAGGTCCAGAACGCGGCCAAAGAGCGGGGCTACGTTCTGGTGCGGGAGAAGACGGTATACACCTGGATGCTCCTGGCCACCGTCCTCCAGATTTTCGTGATCTTCCGGTTTCTGCCGGACAGTTGGAACTGGACTTTTCTCTGCGTGCTTCCCCTGCCTTTTTTCAAACCGAAAAGGTATCGAAGAACCGTGCTCGGGAGCAACGAATACAACAAATGGAACGCGTTCAAACGATTTGTCCGCGACTACTCCCAGATTGCATCCAGAGAACCGCTGGCCGTTTACTTGTGGGAGCATTATTTCGTATACGCCATTCCGCTCGGCGTGGCCAAGAAGATGAACGCCATCAGCCGCATCCGGATCAATGGCGAGGAAGATTCGTTCGCGTCGTCGTTCCTGTATACCAGCACGTTCTGGAACAGTTACGATGAATGGACATCTTTCATCAAGGGCGCGATCGACAGCGGGAGCTTCACCGGAGGCGGGGGAGGATTCTCGCTCGGAGGAGGCGGTGGCGGCGGTGGCGGCGGCCGCGGCGCTTTCTGATCCATAGATTAGCGATACATCAAATGATTCATGCGGAGGAGGAACAGGTATGGAAATGTACATCATCATCGGGATTGTCGCGGCTTTGGTTCTGTGGCTTGTCCTCATGTACAACAAGCTGATCATGCTGCGCAACCGTGTCCGCAACAGTTGGTCGCAGGTGGATGTCGTCATGAAGAACAGGTTCGACCTCATCCCCAATCTGCTGGAGACGGTAAAAGGATACGCCGACTATGAGAAAACCACGCTGAATCAACTGACGGAGCTCAGAACGAAGTACACGACGGCGGAGTCCGTTGTTGAAAAAGCCGATGCCGGCGCGCAAACGTCGGGCCTGCTCCGTCAACTGATGGTCAGCCTGGAAAACTACCCTGATCTGAAAGCGAGCGAGAACTTCCTGTACCTCAAGGAGCAGCTCAGCGAAGTGGAGGACAAAATCCGGTTCGCCCGGCAGTTCTACAACGACGCCGTGGAACGGTACAACACCACCGTCATGAGTTTTCCGGCGAATCTCCTGGCCGGCATGTTCGGGTTCCGGGAAGAGTCCTTCTTCAACATCGACGAGGCGGAAAAAGCGATTCCACAGGTCAAATTCTGAACGCGAATACAGGGAATTCGAAGGGACAGGCCTTGCCGGCCGGGTCCCTTTTTTATGTTCCGGTCCAGTCTGTTCCAGTATAATGATGACAGCGCACTGAAGGAGGGATTCGATGGAATATCATGTTTCGATGACGGGAAACGATCATGCGAAAGGCACGGCGGATCAGCCTTTCCGCACCATCCAGCGCGCGGCGTCGCTTGCCTTGCCCGGCGACACGGTCATCGTCCACGCCGGCGTCTACCGGGAATGGGTCAATCCGGCCCGCGGCGGAACGGAGGAGCACCGGATCGTCTACAAGTCCGCCGGAGACGGGGAAGTCGTCATCACGGGGGCCGAACGGATCACCGACTGGAAGGACGAAGGGGGCCATGTGTGGAGCACGGAGGTGCCGAATTCCCTTTTCACCATCCGGAATCCCTTCGAAGTCGAGCTCTCCGGAGACTGGCTGTTCGACGGCGCGTTCCCGGTGCATCTCGGCGATGTCTATCTGAACGGCAAATCCCTGTATGAACGCGAAAGCCTGGACAAGGTGAAGAGGCCCGAAGTCTGGCCCGACGCCAAATATCCCGCGGACTCGCTGCTGACCTGGTACGCCGAAGTCGGCCCGACCACAACGAAGATCTGGGCCAACTTCGGAGGCAAAGATCCCCGCGAGGAAAACGTCGAAATCAGCGTCCGCCCCTGGTGCTTCTGGCCCGAAAAGCCGGGCATCGACTACATTACGGTAAGCGGATTTACGCTTCGGCACGCGTCTCCCCAATGGGCGCCGCCGACGGCGTATCAGGAAGGCCTGATCGGCCCGCATTGGAGCAAAGGCTGGATCATCGAGAACAACCATATTTATGAATCCAAGAGCGTCGGCATCAGCCTGGGCACTCCGGTCGGCACGGGCCATGCCAGGGTCAGGGGCAGGCACACGAAGGGCGGCACCCAGCGCGAACAGGAGGTCATCCTGCGGGCGCTCCATACCGGCGGTTGGCACAAGACCCTCGTCGGCGGCCACATCGTCCGGAACAATGTGATCCACGACTGCGAACAGGCCGGCATCGCGGGCCATATGGGAGGCGCTTTCAGCTGGATCCATGGCAACCGGATCTACAACATTCATCACAAGCGTCTCCGGCACGGCGCCGAAGTGGCGGGCATCAAGCTGCACGCCGCGCTCGACACCCAAATCACCGACAACATCATCCACAGCTGCTACCGCGGACTGTGGCTGGACTGGCAGGCGCAGGGCACCCGCGTCAGCCGCAATGTGTTCTTCGACAACCTGTCCGAGGATCTGTTCGTCGAGGTTTGCCACGGGCCGTACATGGTGGATCACAACTTGTTCCTGTCCCTCATGAATTTCAGAAATATGTCGCAAGGCGGAGCGTTCGTCCACAATCTGTTCGCGGGCCGATTCGTGGTGCAGAGCGAGCTGACCCGCACGACGCCGTACCACTTCCCGCACGAGACCGCCGTGGCGGGCTACTCCAACATCACCGGCGGCGACGACCGTTACTACAACAATATCTTCCTGGGGGATGGCGACCCCAACAAGGAGCCCGTCCCGATGACCTTCTTCGAGCATCTTCCGCTGAAGCCCAGGGAGAAGGTCGGAGAAGACGGGAATCCCGTTATGGACGGCGTCCCGGAAGACTCCATTTGCTGGCTGTACCCGGTGGGACCGGGAAGCTACGACAAGCATCCGAATGTGAAGGACAAGCAGTGGTGGGAATTCACCAGGGAAGAGTTCGCCGCGCTCGATGACGCCGTGAAGAGGCAGATCATCACCGGCAATGCCGTTCTGCCGGTGGCGATGGGCGGCAACTTGTACCTGGGCGGCGCGGCGCCGGGCCGCCACGAACCCGACGCGAAGATCCATGAGCAGCAGGTGATCTCCGTGGAGACGGACCCCGAGCAAGGCAAGGCGCGCATCCGGATCGAAGAGCCCGAACGGCTTCGCGGCTCCTCTCCCCTGCCGGTCACCACCGACCTGCTCGGCAGCACCTATCACGCCGAAATGAAGTTCGAGCATCCGGACGGCACGCCATACCGCTTCGACACGGACTTTTTCGGGAACAGGCGGCCCGACGCGAATGTCACGCCCGGTCCGTTCGAACTGGCCGGCGATCGCGCCGCGGTGATTGAACTCGGATAATGTGCGGATGTCATACATTGCCTCGGCTGTCATGAGCGTCAAAAAGGGGTGGCTGCACAATGCAGTCACCCTTTTGGCTGTCTTTGCGAACTCCATTTTCCGCCAACGCCCACGGAAAGCTGTCATTGGCTCCGTTAGCTTCCCCCTTTGCGGCAAATTCAGAATAATAATAGAAATCGAATATGGATTTCCATGATTGGAATGAGGTGAGAAGTGAGATGCCCAAGTTGACAATAAAAAAACATGAACTTCCTGGTCGTGATGTTTTTGAAATCATGAAAGGAACGTATAAGGAAGAGCATTGGTTGGAAGATTCGATCTATATAACAGAAGACGACTTTCAGAAAACCGAAATGAAGGATTTACTGGACGAAGTAGTGTTTTTTCATTATTACGGACCTACAGAAATAGACCAGACCACATGGGAAGTCATTAAAAAAAATGCTGCGAAATGTTCTGATCTGACCAGGCAACTCATATCCGAAATCGATGAATGGGCAAAAGAATGCTTCAAGGAAAAAGAGTGCTTTACAATTTGCGGAATTTAAATTCCGATCCGGGATGAAATTCGAGCACCCGGACGGCACGCCCTATCGCCTTGACACGGACTTTTACGGAAACAGGCGGCCGACGCGAATGGCACCGCCGGCCCGTTCGAACTGGCCGGCGATCGCGAAACGGTACTGGAATTCGGCTGAACCATCGCGACGCCTCATCCGCGTCTCATCGGAGATTTTCGTCACATCACGCCTTTATCCGGCCCGAACGGTCGGGTAAAGGCGTTTTTTTCAGGACGATCAGCCGATAAAAATAGTCTCTTCGGACACGCAGGGTTCGACGCTCTTTTCAAACCCCTTTTGTTATTCTCATGGTGCAAATCACAGAAATGCGCGCGGGGTGATAAACATGGTTTGATAATGTAGAACAGTTAATGGTGTGCTCGAGATATCGAACTGCGTTTGACATTGTAGAACAATCAGGCAATGGCATGCTTGATTGTAAGCGTATTCAAACTCAAAAGGAGGGGTTTCCGGTCATGCGCGGCAGAAAGTCAGTGGTGTCTCTCCTGGTTTGTTTGGCTTTGGCTTTCGGTCTCATTCTGCCCCAGGGCCTGGCATCGGCGGAATCGGAGCCGGGCGCAACCTGGAGGCCGGTCCATCCCGACAATATCCAGATCGGCAGAAGCTATCTCATCGTGTCCGAAGGCCGCGCGCTGGTCAACGAACAGGCGATCATCAGCACGCCCGGCGATGTGAACGGCGACACCCAGATCGGCATGGCGGCCAAATCCGTGACGATTGAAAACGGCTGGATCACATCCGGAGTGACGCCGGACATGATCTGGCAGTTCGGCATCGGCACGAACAGCGCCGCTCCGGCCGGCGGAGTCGGCGAAGGCCCGGGCTACTATCTGTACAACACCGCTCCCGGCGAGAACGCGGGCACACATCCGCTGCGAAGGGAGTCCAGCTTCACCGCGCAGCATGCGCCGCTCAACACGACGAACGGCACCGCCAACGGCAACCAGCAGAGCGTCATGCTGCATGTTCTGGACGAAAACGAAGGCACGGTGGCCCTGTATTTCTGGACCGGGAACAATCAATACAACTTTGTCCTGACGATCACGGAAGACGGCTTCACCGCCAGGAGCCCGGTAGCGGACAATACCACCGGCGCCCAACTGCTGGAGGCGATCGAGCAGACCCCGCCGATCCGGCTGTATGAGCCGAACGTGGACTTCGGCGTCCAACACTATGTCATCGCGACATCCGGTCCGAACGGCTCGATCAGCCCGACTTCCCCGACCGGCCATGTCTGGGTCAACGACGGCGAGGATGTGACCTTCACGTTCATCCCGGCGTTCGGATTTGAAGTGGATACGGTGACGGTCAATGACGAAGCGGTGACGGTTACGGACAACACCTACACCATCCAGAACGTCACCTCAAGCGGCACACGCATCCATGTGACCTTCAGACCGGCTTCCGATTCGGCGGAATTGCCGTTCATCGTGTATAACGACATCTTCTCCGTCGGCAACGTCACAACCGCGGTCATCATCGACCTTGGGCAGGGCAACACGGCGAACCTGTCCGACCTGAGCGCCGACATGTTCACGGTATCCGCGACGAACACCAGGCTCGACGGCACGACGGTCATCTTTAACGATACGCGCAAAATCGCCCGGGTCTATGTCAACGACGAACCCAAGCCGCTCGGCTATGCGACGCCCGCTCCGGGATCCGACGATCTCGTCACCGATACGCCGGCGAGCGGACGCTACATCATCATTGAGTTCGAGTTCTGGGATCCGGTAACGGGCCCCTTGCCGGGCGCCATGGCTTCGGGCGGGCTGCAAAATGCATTCTCGACCATTCTCAACTACCGCATCAACGTGAACCGGGAGATCAAGCTGTCGGACGGCACGACCTTCACGCCGAAGTTCGTTCAGGACGGTGTGGTGAACCCGGCGCTTGACAAGTTCGTCCCGGATCAGACGAATCCGAACGGCCCGGGCAACATGCAAATCCTGATCTCGATCGACGAGTCCTGGAAAGAGCTCGGTCCTCTCCCGCTGTTCATCTACAACCATGGCGGCGGACGCGGAGGCCCGGATAACGACCCCTTCGCGCCGGTGCAAACCGCGAACGGAGCGGCCGTGCTGTCCAAGCTCCAGCTGCAGTACCCGGGCAAGTACAACGCGCACATCATCGCCACGCAGAACCACGAGAGCACTCAGGCGAACAACGAGGCCCTGATCAACTACGTGAAGAAACTGGCCGACGAAGGCATGGTGGATCTGGACCGGATCTACATGTCCGGTTTCTCGATGGGCAGCCTGTACACCATCGGTTTCTATACCCGCTATCCCGAGTTCCTCGCGGCGATCGTTCCGCTCGCGGGAGGCAACCTGCCCAGCGCGGCTCAGCTTGCCGCCAATCCGGAGCTTGCCAAGACCGCCATCTGGGCGCATGTCCACAAGAATGACGGAGCCGGAAATGCCTGGACGCAGTATTTCTCCACGGGCGCCGGCGCCAGCGGTTTGTTCGAGAATGCCAACGTGAACATTCTGGAGACGAACCAGGCCTTCAATTATCCGTATTTCGGCTTCGACTGGACGGCGCACGAAACCGAAGCGCAGGTGTTCAGCAACCTGCTCGGCCAATCGAACACGAGCTACCGGTACGGCCCGAGCCAGGAAGCGTTCGCGGACAAAAACATCTTCGACTGGATGTTCGCGCAGTCCAGAAAGAGCGTTTCCGCCGCCGCCGTCCTGTCCGGTCCGGCCAACGCGCAGTTCGGCGACACATTCGACGTGACGTACGGTCTTGAGGGCTTGAAACAGGACGTGTACGCGCAAGACATTACGATTGAATACGACGCCGGCAAGCTGGAACTGGTCGGAGATCCGGTTTCCCTCCTGGACGGCTTTGCGATCGCGGGCACGGACATCGATCATGAGGAAGGCATCATTCGCATTTTGGCCGCTCACCTGAACGACGACGTCGCGAAGAATCCGAATCAGTCGCTCTTCAAGCTCCGCTTCAAGGCGAAGAACACCGCCGGAGCCGCAGAGATCAAGGTCGCGGAAGTCGTGGTTGCCGACGGCGAAGGCGAGGAGACGGAAATCGGCGGAGACGCGATCGCGGTCGAGCTTTACAAGCCGTTCATACCGGGAGACGTCAACGACGACAGCAGAGTAAGCGTCGGCGACCTGGCGCTGGTGGCCAAGGCTTACGGCAAGACTTCGGCAAGCCCGGATTGGGATCAAGTCAAGCATTACGACATCAACAACGACGGCGTCATCGACATCGAAGACCTCGTCGCGTTGGCTCGCCTTATCCTGAATACCTGATCGCTCCCATGCCCGAAGGGGATCGCGGCGCTTGACGCCGTCGATCCCCTCGGGTCTGTTCCGGCGCGGCGGCTGCCGTTTCCGATGTCTCTTCACAAGGAGATGATTCGCTTGAAAGACCGAACAGGGCTGCTTCTGCTGTCGATGATGTTGTTCCTTGCGGGGTTCCCGGCATGGGCATCCGCCGGGGACAAGCCTTCCTTCACCATCCGCAGCGCCGCCGAGCATGCGGGCGTTGGCGAAGAAATCCTGATCACGATTGACAGCCCCGACGCGAAGGATGTTTACGGATACGAGCTTCGCCTGTCCTACGATCCGGAAGCGCTGACGTTCCTTGAAGCCGCCACGCCCTGGGACGGCTTCACGGTTCCTCCGATCGTCGAAGACGGGAACATCATTTTCGCGCACACCAAGATCGGCAGACAGAAGGGCGAGAGCGGCCCCGTTCGCCTTGCCGACATGCGGTTCAAGGCGACCAGGCCTGGCGACGCCCCCGTTCGATTGACGCGCGCGAAGCTGGTGGACAGCGAGTTGGGCAGCATAACGGTCGAGCCCGGCGCGTTCGTGAAGATCAGCGTTTCGTATCCCGCTTACTATACGGATACGAAAGGCCACTGGGCCGAGGGGGACATCGCGAGGGCGACCGGGATGGGCTGGATCAAGGGATTTCCGGACGGAAGATTCGGCCCGGACCAGGCGATCACCCGCGCGGAATTCACCACGATGCTGTCCAGAGCGCTCGCGCTGCCGGCTCCGACCGGCCAGGCCCGGATCTTCAAGGACCACGAGCGCATTCCGGAGTACGCGAAATCCCATGTCCTGCGGGCGACTGCCGCCGGACTGGCGAAAGGATACGACGACGGAACGTTCAGACCGCTTGAGCGGATCACCAACGCCGAGCTCACGGTCATGCTGATGCGCGCATCGGGATACGATGACCGGACGGACGCGAGGACGCCGCTGCCCTACGTTGACGCGGATCAAATCCCGCAATGGGCTTATCCGGCCGTCGCGGCGGCCACGGAACAGGGCATCGTCAAGGGAAAGAGCGGAAACCGTTTTGCTCCCGGCGGCCATGCGACCCGCGCCGAAGCCGTTGTCCTGATTCTGCGCGTGCTGGATCGGATCGCGCAGACATCCGAATAAGAAGAAGACCCTTCCGGCGGGATCGTACCCGTCGGAAGGGTCTTTTTTCAGAGTCGGGCCAAATATTCGATGAGTCGGACGAAGACGGCGGCGGCTTCGGCGCGGGTGGCGGTTCCCTTCGGGTCAAAGAGACCGTCGCCTTTGCCTGTTACGATGCCGATGCCTTGCAGCGCCCGGACGGCATCCAGCGCCCAGGAACTGATCTCGCCCGCATCCGCGAAGGACAGGCCCTGGCTTTGCGGAATCCCGATGCCTTTGTATTGCAGGTAGTTGAACAGCATCACGATCATCTGCTCGCGGGTGATCAGGGCGTCGGGATCGAAACGATCCGCGCTCACACCGCTCACGATGCCGCTTTCGACCGCCCACCCGATTGCCGCCGTGTACCATTGTCCTTCCGCCACGTCGCGGAAACGGGTGCTCGTGTAGCCGGAGCGGTCCACGTTTTCCAGGTTGGCCAGCACCTGCACGAACATGGCGCGCGTCATCGGGGCTTGCGGCGAGAACGACGCGGACGATGTGCCGTCGAACAGACCGAACGTGTACGCGGCGTTGACGTAGCCCGCGAACCAGGCATGATCGCCGACATCCCGGAACGGAAGGCTTGACGTCGCGGTGAAGCCAAGCGCGGCGTCCTCATCGAGCACGAGTTCCGCGCCCTCGCGAATGTTGAGCGACAGGCCGCTGTCCAGGATGACCGTCGCTCCGCCCGATCCGATCACGACCTTGCCATCGGCGTCAATCGTCGTACCCGCCGGCACCTGAATCCGGCTTCCGCCCCTGGTTTCGATCTCGCCGCCGCCCGGAAGCGTCGTGTTGCCGTCTTCATCTGTAACCGCGGGCCTGTCCTCCGGCGTGACCAGGGTGTACGGCGGCTCGGACGAGCCGGTTTCGGTGTTCTCCTCTCCGCCGGGACCGCCATCGCCGCCGCCGGGATTGATCACGATGGGGATGAACGGCGCGCCCGGTCTGCGCTGCGAGAACATCCAGTCGAAGACGTCGGTGTAGTCGTTGTTCCAGGCCGGCAGGTTGGGCGATTGCATGATCGGCGCCATGCTCCAGGTCTTCCCGGTGAACGGATTGTCCATCGTGATCCGGTTGTACAGCACCGCCGCTTCGACTTCGTGCGCGATATAGTCCAGCAGAGGCGGGTTGCTGTCCGGATTCGGCCGCTGACTCGGCTGATCATATTGGTTGTACGGCCAGGTCAACGCTTCGTTGCTTTCGAAACGCGAAGCTCTCGCATTGTTCAGCTTCGCAATGTCGTTCGCGAAGTTGTCGAGGTTGGACGCTCCCACCCGCGTGTCATACGCGTTGACGAAGATCCAGTAGGCCAGATCCTTGTTTTCGTCCGCCGTCGGCCAGCCGGCGGCGACTCCCATGGGCGCGGCCGCCGCGAAGAAGCCGGGATAGGTGTTGACCAGGTTGTTCGTATAGAAGCCGCCCAACGAGAAGCCCACCACATAGATGCGGTCGGGGTCCGCCCATCCGTTGGCAATCAAATCGTCGATGACCTTCTTGACATCTTCGATCCGCGGAGCGTCGGCGCCGCTGTAGGAAATGTTCAGAATATGGCTGGCGTACTTGCCGGGATTCTCCTCCATGCGCTTCATCAGGGCGACCGAACCGTTCGCGGACTTCATCGACGCCTTCTGGTCGATATGCGCCTGGGTGCCGCCGCGCGAGAAGCCGTGCGTGTACACGTACAGCGGCAATCCCCGCACCACGTTGCCGTTTGCGTCCTTGTGCAGGTAGAGCGCGTAGTTGAGCGACTCGTAATTATGGGTCGTGAACTTGTCAAGGATCGGGTTCACGACACCCGTCTGTTTGAAGACGGCGTAGCCGATCGGATCGCCTTCCGTCAGCACGATGGGGTCTTCCTGCACAATGTAGTAGTTTTGCAGGGTCGAGTTGCTGCCGTCGAGCGTTGTGTTGCCGCCGACTTCCGTATAGAACTCCAGCTCGATGACGATATAGCGGCCGCTGTCCAGCCCCTCCCGGTAATCCGGAGAATGGCTCACCTGTCCGAGATAGCCACGCACCTTCGGTTCGTCATTGGCGTACACCCTCGTGATGTTGCGCGCGCCCTCGAAGACCACCGTATCGCCGGACAGAGTCGTGTTTCGCGCCGCTACTTTGAACAGGCCCGGATGGAGCTCGGAGCCATCCGCTTTCCGGCCCTCGCCCAGGTCGATGATGAGCGCCGTCGTGTACTCGCCGCGGGCGAAGTTGTCGTTCCAGACGATGAACGGAAGCGGCTCGGCGGCCGGGTCATCCTTGAACGTCACGCGGATCGTCTGGTCGGCGCGAATATCGGTCAAGGTGAACGTGAGATCGTCCTTCACCGTCACTTCTTCGCCATTGACCGTTACGGTATCCACGATCTTGCCGTAATCCGGGATGACCGTAAAGGTGAGCACGGTACCGGGAACGACCCTCATCACATTGCCCGGCGCGGTCGGGAACACCCTGCCGCCCATGCCCGCCTGGATGTTGAGAGACAGTCTCGGATCCGGCTCGGCGGCCGGAATGAGCGTAATGCTGTTCCGAAATGCGGCGTCGCTTCCGAAGCCGGAGTCCGGCGTTCCGAAAGCGGATACCACTTCGTACCGGTCTCCGCCTTTTTCCGTCGAGTTGTTGATGTTGACTTCGAAGGTGAATTTGCCCGGCCGCAGCGTCAGGTCGCGCTTGGGAACCCGGATTTCCACGATGTACCCGGTGTCCGTGATCTGCGTCCACGCGGCCCGGTCGGTATGGGCCTGTCCCGATAAAACGCCCGTCGCGCTGACGCGCCATTGGTTGGAGCCGCTCGAACCCGGACCGACGAAGAATTCCACGCTGTCGTACGTGTGGTCCCCGCCCGCACCCCTGTACAGATTGCTGTCCTGCACTTCCACGCGGGCGTAGATGAAGTTTTCGTCCCACAGGATTCTGACGGTGCCCGTGGCGTGGGGTCTCGGATCGTCCGGCACGGTGCTCCGGTTGATCGGATACGCCTCAGTCTTGCTCCACAGCGGGTCGTCCGCTCCGAGCTCCGGCGTTCCATACATGGCGGTCGGGCCGTAGTAGATTTCGCCTTTTCTGCTCTGCGAGAACATCCAGTCAAAAAGATCGGTATAATCGTCGTTCCATTCCGGCAGACCGGGGGATTGCGCGACCGGCGCGATGCTCCAGGGCTTCCCGGTGAACGGATTGTCCATCGTGATCGGGTTGTACAGCACCGCCGCTTCGACTTCGTGCGCGATATAGTCCTGCATCGGCGGCGAGCTTTTCGGATCGGGTCGCTGGCTCGGCTGGTCGTACTGATTGTACGGCCAGGTCAGCGCCTCGTTGCTCTCGAAGTGCGAAGCCCTTGCCCTCGTCATGGCCGGCAGGTCGATGGTAATGAAGTTTTCGAGCGTCGTCTGATAGATGCCCTGGTTGTGCTGATTGATGAACATCCAGTAAGCCAGGTCTTTGTGCCTTTCGTCGGCGCTCGCTCCCGGCGAGCCGAACACCGGAGACAGCGTGGCGGCCGCCGCGAAGAAGCCGGGGTAATCGTTGATCAGGGTGTTCGTATACGCGCCGCCCCAGGAAAAGCCCGCCACGTAGATGCGATCGGGATCCACGAGACCGTCTTCCACCAGACCGTCGATCACCGTCTTCACATGTTCCGTTTCCGGAGTGGAAATGTCATTGTAGGAAATGTTCAGGATGTGGCTGGCGTATTTGCCCGGGTTCTCTTCGATTTTCTTCATCAGGGCGACCGAACCGTTCGCGGATCTCATCGACGCCTTCTGGTCGATCTGCGCCTGGGTGCCCCCGCGCGACATGCCGTGCGTATAGATGAACAGCGGCAATCCCCGCGCCTCGTCGCCGCTTTCGTCCCTGTGAATGTAGAGCGCGTAGTGGAGCGTTTCGTACGTATGCGTCGTGAACTTGTCCAGGATCGGGTTCACGACATCCGTCTGTCTGAAGACGGCGTTATGGATGGAATCGCCGTTCGCCAGCCTGATCTCGCCGTTCAGGATGATGTTGTAGTTCTGAAGGGTCGAGTTGCTGCTCCCGTCCAGCGTCGTGCTGCCGCCGGCTTCCGTGTAGAACTCCAGCTCGACGACAATGTAGCGGCCGCTGTCCAGCCCCTCCCGGTAATCCGGAGAGTTGCTCACCTTGCCGAGATAGCCGCGCACCTTCGGCTCGTCATTGGCGTACACCCTCGCGATGTTGCGCGTGCCTTCGAAAACCACCGTATCGCCGGTCAGGGTCGTGTTGCGGGCCGACACGGTGAACAGTTCCGGACCGAGCCCGGAGCCCAGCGCTTCCCTACCCTCGCCCAGGTCGATGATGACCGCCGTCGTGTACTCCCCGCGGGCGAAGTTGTCGTTCCACACCATGAACGGAAGCTCCTCGGCGTCCGGATCATCCATGAAGGCCACATGAATTCTCCGATTGGCGTCAATATCGGTCAGCGTGAACGTGTTGTCCGGCCCGACGATCACCGGTTGGTCGTCCACCGTGACGAAATCCACAATTTTGCCTTTGTCCGGCGTGACTTTGAACGTGAGGCTGGCGCCGTGCTCCACTCGCAACACGTTCCCGGGCGCGTTCGGCTCGATTTTGCCTCCCGTTTCCGCCTGGATGATGACGGAGTGTCTCGTGTCCTCCACGGCGGCCGGGATGAGCTCGATGCTGTCCCGGAATGAAGCATCGCCGCCGTAACCCGAGTCCGGCGTTCCGAAAGCGGATACCACTTCGTACCGGTCTCCGCCCTTTGACGTCGAATTGTTGATGTTGACTTCGAAGGTGAATTTGCCCGGTTCCAGGATCAGATCGCGTTTGGGGATTCTCATTTCGACGATGTAGCCGGTGTCCGTGAGCTGCGTCCACGCGGCCCGGCCGACATGGGACTGTCCCGAGAAGACGCCGGTCGCGCTGACGCGCCATTGGTTGGAACCGCTCGAACCCGGACCGACGAAGAACTCGATGCTGTCGTATGTATGATCCGCGCCGGGTCCCTCATACACATCGCTGTCCTCCACCACCACGCGGGCGTAAATGTAGTCGTAGTCCCACAGGATTCTGACGGTGCCCGTGGCGTGGGGCTTCGGATCGTCCGGCACCGTGCTCCGGTTGATCGGATATTCCCCGGTCAAGTCCCACAGCGGGTCGTCCGATCCGAGCTGCGGCGTTCCGAACATGGCGGTCGGGGCGCCATCCGCTTCCGCGAACATGTCGGTCGGCGCGCCATCCGCCTCCGCAAACATGTCGGTCGGCGCGCCATCCGCCTCCGCAAACATGTCGGTCGGCGCGCCATCCGCCTCCGCAAACATGTCGGTCGGCGCGCCGTCCGCCTCCGCGATCCCGATTTCTGTTTCATCGGCAAGGACGGCAGGCACCGGGATCAGGAACGCAAACAGGATCATGCAGCAGATAAATGATAGAACGCGTTTGGACCGTTTGGGCATACGGGTTTCTGTTCCTCCTTTTTCAATTTGATGCGTCGACGGTTACCCCGCAATGCGACTTGAAACGACAACCACCTCCAATCCGACGGAGATGCCCGAATGCGGATCGGGACGGGTTGAAATCTATAGGGTTAATAAACAAAAAAGCGCTTACTGAAACCGTTCGCAATCCGCGCGGGAAGCAAAAAAGAGGGGCGGCAAAACGGCCCCTCGCTTCATTCCATATATATCCACCTTCTGTTTTTTTGATATATAATACGAGTTATCGAAAGCGTTGCAAAACCAAGGAGCGATTGCAAGCCATGCCCGACCACCCCTTCACCGAACACCTTCACTGGATCGTCGACCGCCGGATGGAATCGAAATCCTACGAGGAAGAAGTCCCGGACGGGAGCATCGCCTTCGACGAATGGGCGGAGAGAAACCGGCGGAGCGAAGAAGAAAAGCTGCGGAAAAGCATTGAACTTGCGCACGGGCTCGGGCTGAAGTGCGACAGCGTCGGCTGGTGCCGCCTGGACCTGGACCGGCCGGACATCGACGCGGTGCTGGAGCGCATCGACGCGTTCCGAATGCGCAACGGGTATTATCTGCGCGGCGTCTACAACCGGCGCAACGCGGATTTCGACAGCGAGTGGTATGCGCTTGACGTGCCGGGTCGCTACATGAGCGGCTGGGACATCACAAAATCACGGACGGGAATCAACCACGAGATGGAGGGTATCGAGGGCCGGGACACGGCGGCGCAGTTTTTTTACGAAGCGCTGACCGAGGCGTGACGCATGACAAATCCAGGAAACGGGGACCCGAAGATGCCGGCATCCATTCGGCTTGACCATTGTTCCACGAAATCTTCGCCGGAGCTCATCATCCGGAACATCGCGAGAAACCGATAAGCGGAAAAGGTGATCGTTCATGCCCGCCATCGTCCACCCCATTCCGCCGGTCTACGATGAACGCAGCGAGATTCTCATCCTCGGCAGCTTTCCTTCGGTGAAGTCGAGGGAGGAGCAATTTTTCTACGGGCATCCACAGAACCGTTTCTGGCGCGTGGTCGCGGCCGTGTTCGGGGAGGATGTCCCGCGGACGATCGAAGAGAAGAAAGCCTTCCTGCTCCGAAACCGCGTCGCGCTGTGGGACGTCCTCGCAAGCTGCGAGATCGAGGGCAGCGCGGATCAGACGATCCGCAGCGCCGTCCCCAACGACTTGACGCCGATCCTGCGCGCCGCGAACATCCGGCGCATCTTCGTCAACGGCAGGAAGGCGGAGCAACTGTACAACAAGCTGATC
>Ga0310832_100867_pt1 | contig 16054 bp, 17 predicted proteins | sample WT_ome_7_FD_201303 | JGI IMG/M metagenome (GOLD analysis project Ga0310832, IMG submission 201303) | Sorghum-adapted microbial communities enriched on wild type (WT) sorghum from Joint BioEnergy Institute, Emeryville, California, United... ...
AACAGAAGAAAAAGAAGAAAGCGAGCGGAGCCTGATGGAGACGAAAATCCGCTTCGTCACGCCGGTCAAATGGATTCTGCACCGCAGAAGGCTGCTCGCGTTCGCGGCGGCGTTCGGCGAAGGCGCGATCGGCGAAGACGCGCTGCGCCGGCTGGCCGAGCTCGATCCGGTGCTGCTCGGCCGGCCGGACCGGACCGGCGCGGCCTGCGCCGTCGCGAAGCTGGGCGGCGGGACGGCCGGCGTCGCGCTGGCGTCAGGCTGGGGACGAAGCGTCTTCGCGGTCGTCGTGCATCCCGCCGTGCGCGGCCGCGGCATCGGAACAAGTCTGACCCGGGCGCTGCTTGCGCGAACCGGGACGCTGGACTGCCGCGTGCCGGCCTCCGACAGCCGGGCCGTCGCCATGTGCCGGCGCGCGGGCCTCACGGACGCCGAAGCGCCGGAGGATACGGGCGGCGGCTTCGTGCGGCTTGCGGGCGCATTGCCGCCGGCGCCGGAATGCTCCGCCGGACGGGAGAGTGAACCTTGATATGGGAAAACCGGTGCTGGGCATCATGACCCTGTACCTGAACGACCGCGGGCTGCTCGAAGAGCGTCCGGTCTACCAGAAGATGACGGCGGCCGCGCGGAAGCTCGGCCTCGATCTGATCGTGTTCACGCCGGATGACGTCAACTACAGGACGAACCGGATCCACGCCCAGCGGTATTCGCCGGAGTCCGGCAAGTGGCGGAGGGAGTGGACCGGGTTCCCGCACATGATTTTCGACCGGTGCCGGATTCAGCGGAGCAAGCGGTTCGAGCGGCTTAAGGCTTTCCGCGCCCGGTACGCGAATCATCTGTATCTGAACAAGCCGATCGGCAACAAATGGTCGGTGTACCGGACGCTCTCCCGCGACGCCCGGTTCCGCGATCATCTGCCGCAAACGCGGCTGTACGAGAGCAGCCGGGATCTGACCGAGATGCTGAGGCGCTACCCGCTGCTCTATCTGAAACCGGCTGGCGGCACGGGCGGACGGGGCATCCTGCGCATTCAGCGCGCGGGCTCGGGCGGAAGCCTGCTCGTCCAGGGGCGCGACCATTCCCGGCGGATCATCCGCCCGATGCGCATCCGGCCGTCGCTGCTTCCGGCGAAGCTCGCCTCCTGGGACTTGCGCGGACGCCGGTATCTGGTGCAGCAGGGCATCCAGATCCGGCTGCCCGGCGGCCGGGTGCACGACTACCGGATGCTCGTGCAGAAGAACGGCCGCGGCGAATGGAGCGTCACCGGCTGCGCCGTGCGGATCGGACCGCCGGGCAGCGTGACGAGCAATCTGCACGGCGGCGGCCAGGCGGCATCGCTCGCCTCCGTGCTTCCCGGCTGGCTCGGCAGCGAGGCGAAGGCGCAGAAAGTGCAGCAGCGGATCGGGCAGTTCGGCGTCGATGTCGTCCGGTATCTGGAGGACAGCTACGGCCCGCTGTGCGAGCTTGCGCTCGATCTCGCGATCGACAATAGCGGCCAGTTCTGGCTGCTGGAGGTGAACCCGAAGCCGGCGCGCGACGTGTTCCGCCGGGCCGGGGAGAAGGAGGCGTACCGGCTGGCGCTCGTCCGGCCGCTGCAATACGCGCTGTGGCTGTACCGCAGCCGGCAGCGCCGGCGGCGGACGACCGGGAACGCGGCGGGCCGGTCATCGGAGCGGACCGCGGGCAGGACGGCGGGCCGAATGGCGGGCCGGACGGCCGGAGGGGCGGCGGGTCAGACATCGGAACGGCCGCCGGACCGGACCGGCAAGCTGCCGGAAGCCGCCGTATCGTCGCTCGCTTCCGCGTCCGAGCTTAACGAGTACGATGTATGGCAGGCATGAAAGAACACCCCGACGCCGCGGCTGAAGCGGCGGTTCGGGGTGATTCCGTTGCAGGCACGGGCGGTCAGCCCGGACGGTGGGGCCGCACGGGCACGGCCAGCACGACATGGAGCGATTCGTTGACCTGATCGTGCCTGGTAATGTAACCGTTCGTCTCGAAGATGTCCAGGAGCGCGGGAAGCGGCAGGCCGGTCTCGCCGCTTTTCCGGTCGCCGCCTTCTCCGGCGGTCATCAGGTCCGCGACGCAGATCCGGCCATGGGGTTTCAGCACTCTCCGCATTTCCTGGACGGCGAGCAGAATCTGGCTGTCCGTCAGATGGCGCAGGGCAAAGCTGGAGACGGCAAAGTCGAATCTCCCGTCCAGGTACGGCAGCGCGAGGAAGTTGCCGAGCCGCGTCTCCACTTCGGGAAACTTGCGGCGGCACGCCTTCAGCATTTCCTTCGACTGGTCGACGGCCGCCATCGCCGCTCCCGCTTCAAGGCACAGGCCGGCCAGGTTGCCGGTGCCCGTGCCGATGTCGAGCCCCCGCTCCCCCCGGACCGGGGACACCCGCTTCACGATCAGGCGCAGCGCTTCATCGTAATCCCGGTATTTCGCCTTGTCTTCCCGGACGAGCCGGTCGTGGTCGCCGGCCAGTTCGTCAAACCCCCATTTGTCTTCCCATGCCCGCTGTTCCCTCAGTCTCCTCGAACCTTCCGCCAACTGGTAGATGTCGTCGAGCGGCAGCGTCCGGCGCAGCCGGAGCGTTTCGATCATGCGGTCGGTCGTTTCGATCATCTGCTTCATTTCGACCCATTTGGCGAACATGACGGACCGTTGCAGTTCAAGCAGATCCAGCAGCCTGCTCTCGTCCTTCGCGTCGATCTCCGCGAGCGCCTTCCGGATGTCGGCGACCGGCATGCCCGCTTCCCTCAGGGCGATGATCGTCTGCAGCCGCCAGATGTCGTCTTCGCCGAACTCCCGGTACCCGTTGTGCTGCTGTCTGGACGGCGAGAGGAGGCCCTGTTTTTCATAGAAGCGGATGGCCCGCTGCGAAATATTGAGCCTTTCCGCGGCTTCTTTGATTTTCATGAGACTGCCCCCCCCTCCCGCGCTTGACCTTCTCCTAACGTCAAGGTTTAGTATAAACGCCAAAAGAGGAGGTTGCCACTTTGAAAATGTTGATCAAAGGCGCGACGATTCTGACGATGCGAGACGATGAGCCGTTCACCGGGGACATGCTCATCGAGGACGACCGGATCGCGGACATTCGGCCGGCCATCCGGGATGCCGTGGCCGACGAGGTGATTCCCGCCGACGGGATGGCGGCGATGCCGGGGCTGATCAACGCCCACCAGCACACGCCGATGAGCCTGCTCCGGGGATTCTCCGACGATCTGAAGCTGATGGACTGGCTGGAGAAGAAAATGTTCCCCGCCGAAGCCCGGATGACGCCCGAAGACATCTACTGGGGCGCGAAGCTCGCGATGGCCGAAATGATCCGCTCGGGCACGACGGCGTTCGCCGACATGTACATCCACATGAACGAGATCGCGGCGGCGGTGGAAGAGACCGGAATGCGCGCCTCGCTGACCCGCGGGCTTGTTTTCACGGAGGATGACGGCGGTCAGCGCATGACGGAGGCGCTCGATTTGATCAAGCGCTGGAGCGGCAAGGCGGACGGCCGCATCACGACGATGCTCGGACCGCACTCGCCGTACACCGTGCCGCCGGAGCCTTTTCGGGAGGTGATCCGGCTGGCGGAACAGGAGGATATTCCGATTCATACGCATCTTGCGGAAACGGTCGAGGAAGTGGCCATCATCCGGGAGAGATACAATCAGACGCCGACCGAATATCTGGTCCATCTCGGGCTGTTCGAAAAGGCGCATGTGCTGCTCGCGCACAGCGTGCATCTGAACCGGCGGGACGTCGGACGCTTGCGCGGCATGCGGGGCGGGGTGTCGCACAATCCGGTCAGCAACCTGAAGCTCGGCTGCGGCATCGCCCCGGTGTCGGACATGGTCGCGCAAGGGATCACGGTCGGGATCGGCACGGACGGCGCGGGCAGCGCGGCCACGCTCGACATGTTCGAAGAGGTTCGGGCCGCCGCCTGGCTGCAGAAGCTGGATTACGGCGATCCATCGAAGCTGCCGGCCATGGAGGCGCTGCGCATGGCGACCGCGGGAAGCGCATCGCTCCTCGGGATCGCGCATGAGGTCGGGACGCTGGAAGCCGGGAAGAAGGCGGACATCATTTTGATCGACCTGCGAAAACCGCGCCTGCAGCCGGTCCATAATCTCTCCTCCCTGCTCGCGTACTGCGCGGCCGGCGCGGACGTGGACACGACGATCGTGAACGGCAAGGTGCTGATGCGCGGCCGGAGGCTGCTCACGATCGACGAGGACGAGCTGCTGAAGCAGGTGTCGAAGCGGGCGCGGCGGATTGTGGAAGGGGGTTGATCAGGCGTCCCGCTGCCGGTTGCTTGGAATCAGCCCGCCGTCGCCATGATGGTGCTGCTGTTCAATTTTTCTTGAACGTCGAAAAAATGGTCAATACGCACCCGAATACCGCGAAAATAGACGCCAAAACTAGGAGGAAAAAAGGTTCTTCCGATGACAGATTCCATAGAAGAAGTGTAAAGATGCCGAAAAGCGTCAATTCAATACCCAACAGCTGGAACATGATTCCGGGAACACGATGTAAACTTTTGACGAGAACCCAGCTAATGACGATACAGATCAAAATTAGGGCAAGAAAAAAAATAGATCCGTTCATCCGTCAACCTCCCGGCAGGCTTGTAATCGGAAACAGTTACGCAGGAAATTATATCATATCATGATCAAGGACGCCCAGAAACTTAAATTTATGGAATGAAACCAAACGAGGATGTCTTCAGAACCCCGCTCCTTGAACGGAGGCGGGGTTATTTTTGCGCCTTTTCTTTGTAGTACCGTTCGACCGCTTCCCGGACGGGGTCTTTGCCGGGCAGCTTGCTGTTATAGGTCATCACGGAACCCTCCAGTGCTGGTCTTTGTTCGCTCCAAGGTTAATTAAAGAAGAGTGCTATAAGCGCCCATGGCACTCACCTTTTCGTAAGTACCTGGCGTAAAAGTGCGTACTTCCTTCATGGCAGCAGACCCTTTATACTCGGGACACATCCTGTTCTTGAAGGAGGCCTTCACTTTGAAAACTCTTGTGATCGTTGCGCACCCGAACATCGAAGCATCTGTCATCAACAAGCGATGGGTGGAAGAACTCCGAAAATACCCGGAAAAATACACGGTTCACGAATTGTACAAGGTTTACCCCGACGAAAAGATTGACGTCGAAAAAGAACAAGCACGGGTGGAAGCGCATGACAATCTGGTGTTTCAGTTCCCCATCTATTGGTTCAACTGCCCGCCGCTCCTCAACCAATGGTTGGACGACGTACTCGCATAAGGGTGGGCTTACGGTTCAAAAGGGGATAAATTGAAAAATCGCAAAGTTGCTTTGGCGGTATCTGCGGGAATACGGAGAGAGGATTACAGCGAAACAGGCAGATACCGGTACACGCTGGAACAAATACTGGTTCCGTTCGAAACGACGTTCCTGTATTGCGGCGCAAATTATCGCTCGATTTTTGCGCATTACGGCACAGAAAAGGAGCCCGGCGGCAATGTGCCCGGTGCCGGGAATGAATCGTCCGTGAGCGCATTGGACCAGAGCGCAAAGGATTATTTGAGATTTATCGACAAGTTGTAACAGATCGGTCTTACCGTACGCTCCCCCGTTCAGGCAAACGGTTGTTTTCTCCCCACTCGCACATCATGTTCAACAAAGGAACGAGGGAGCGTCCGCGCTCCGATAACGAGTATTCGACTTTTGGAGGGACCTGGGGAAATTCTTTCCTGATGACCAGGCCGTCGGCCTCCAGTTCCTTCAGCATGACGCTCAGTGTTTTGAAGGAAATCGTGCCGATGCTTCGTTTCAGTTCGTTGTGCCGCATGACCCCCTGTTCGGCCAGCTTGTACAAGATCAGCATTTTGTACTTGCCGCCGATTAGCGATAAGGTGTAGCCAAAGCCGGTTTCTTTCTGGTCTACGCCCGTCGGAACACAGGTTTAGCGCCGCACGGATTGCTCTCTCCTTCGGGACAAACATGATCCCCTTTGTGATTTCAGTCTCATTCTACCAAAAACGGGATGTCCCAGCCACGGCAGGCTGAACGACATCCCGCAGATGTTCTTCCATACTGCACATCCCTCAAAACACCTTCTTCGTCTCCTGCTCCGCCTTCAGCAGCTCGACCGCCTCGCGGAACCGCAGCGAGTGGACGATCTCGCGCTCGCGAAGGAACTTCAGGCTGTCCTGGAGGTCGACGTCGTCCGTCTGGTCGATAAGCCACTGGTACGTCGCCCGCGCCTTCTCTTCCGCTGCGATGTCTTCATAGAGATCGGCGATCGGATCGCCTTTCGCCTGAATGTAGGTCGCCGTCCACGGCACGCCGGCCGCGTTGTTGTAGAACAGCGCCCGGTCGTGGTTTGAGTAATGGGGACCGAGGCCCGCCGCTTCCAGCTGCTCGACGGTCGCGTCCTTCGTCAGTTTGTAGACCATGGTGGCGATCATTTCAAGATGGGCGAATTCCTCCGTGCCGATGTCCGTCAGCAATCCGATCACCTTGTCCGGAATCGTATACCTTTGGTTCAGGTAGCGGAGCGCCGCCGACAGTTCGCCGTCCGCGCCGCCGTACTGCTCGATCAGATATTTCGCCATCCGCGGGTCGCATTTGCTGACGCGAACCGGGTATTGCAGTTTTTTCTCGTAAATCCACATTGCCGTTCAGTCCCTCCCCGAACGATTGTCCCTCTCGCCGGCTTGGATTCTCACACTTGCCACGGCCACGGCGTATTTGCCCAGTCCCACGGATAGCGGGAGTAGCTGTGGCCGAACTGCAGCAGCGGCCCGTACCGGCTCTCGTAAACTTGCGCGACCTGCCGCCTTCGCTGCGCGAACTGGTTGAACTGCTGCACCGCCTGCATGTCGTAAGGATGCGTATCCAGATAAAGCGTCAGTTCCACGAGCACGAAATCGAGCTGCTGCAGCTCGGTCAGGAGCTGATCGTACGCTTCGTCCGGCTTCTTCGCGGCGCTCATTGCCCTTCCGACCTCCCTTCCAGCATCCGGGATTCATACGGACTGTAGAGCGCAGGCCACAGCGTGCCGCGCTTCAGCGCCTCGGCGGGCGAGAACTGCGGCCAGTTCGGCGGCTGGTACGGGATGAACAGGTTCGGCGGAACGAGATACGCTTTGCGGGTTATCGGCGGACAAGGATCGAACGGACCGACAAACGGATGCCATGTCCGAATCTGGTTCACGGGGTATCCCTCCTCGCTTCACGGAACTGCTCCAGTTAATGGTATGCGGCACGGGGCGGCGGCAGACGCACAAAAACAAGACCCTTGTCCCCGGGAATTGGGTCCCGTTCAGGACAAGGGTCGGTCTGATTGGCGACGAATTGCGCCGAAATGCATCTTTACAGCCGAATTTTCAATTGGAACAATCCCGCTTTGCGCGCCGCCATGAAAATGATGACGACGAGCGGACCGAGAAACACGCCGACGACGCCGGCTAGCTTCAGCCCGACATACAGGCTGATCAGCGCGGCCAGGGCGCTGATGCCGATGGAATCGCCGAGCACCTTCGGCTCGATGACGCGGCGGAAGACGGTAATGAAAAGAAACAGCACGATCAGGCCGATCCCCGTGTACCAGTCGCCGGTCAGGATCAGGTACGACGCCCACGGCACGAGCACCGAGCCGGTGCCGAGAATCGGCATAATGTCGACGATGCAGACGAGCAGGGCGATCGCCATCGGATATTTGATCTCGAGCAGGAGAAATCCGCTCAGGGTGATGACGTACGTCAGCGCGCTGAGGATAAGCTGCGAGCGCAGAAAGCCGAAGATCGACTTGCGCAGATTGTCCAGCACTTCTTCCACTTGCTTGCGCGATTCCTCTGCGAAGATCGAGAGGAACGACGATTTCATCGTCGGCAGACTGTAGCTGAACATGTAGACGGCCACAAGGAAGACGATGAAGAAGATGAACAGGTTCGGAATCTCGCCGGCCAGGCTGAGGAAGACGCGGGACAGGCTGGTCGCCGCCTGCGTCAGGGTGCCGGTCAGACCCGCCAGCCAGTTCTCGATCTGGGCGGCCGTCTCCGGCGGCAAATGCTCGTAGAGCGATCTCGCGTTGTCCAATGCGTCCTGGATGTAGACATTGAGATTGCCCACGTAGCCGGGCACCCGGTTCCAGAACGCGACGAGCTCGCTTACGATGCGCGCGCCGAGCAGCGCGATCAGGCCGACCAGCACGACGGTGAACACCGTGCTCGAAATCGTCCCCGCCGCCACCCGGTTGAGCTTGCCGCCTGACATCCGAATGAGCAGCGCGGTGAGCGGCTCAATGAATATCGCCACGACGAGGGCGAGCAGGAACGGCGCGCCGACCGTAAACAGCAGGTACAACAGCCCGAGTCCCAGGGCGATCATGATCAAGGTGCGTACCGGCATGTCCTTTCATCGACCTCGCTTTCCACAGGTTGATACCGTTGCCGCCAGTCGGATACGCACCTGGTCACGCGTCCGCCAACGCCCGGCGGGCGGTGAAATCGACATCGGCATAATACATCGATTTGACGAGCAGATTCGGACCGCAGCAGCCCGCTTCCGGGCAGTGGCAGTTCACGCTGCGGGCAAGCGGTCCGTCCAGCCATTTCGCGAAAATGTCGTCCAGCCGTTCCTCGCGAATATTGCCGAATGGCGGGACATCCGCGAAATCGGTCACGAAGACGTCGCCCGTAAACACGTTCACGTTGAGCCGGTTGCGTCCATCCGGATCGTTGCGCACCGTGACGCCTTCGGTCTCGGCGAGCAGGCGCGCCAGCCGGCGTTCCTCCGGATCCGGGCTGCAACGGTAAAACGGCAGCGTGCCGAACAGCATCCAGACATTCGGGTCGCGGTGTTCGATCAGCCGCTCGATGGCGGCCGCCATCTCGGCGCGCGACAGCATCGGCAGCTTCGCGGCGAATGCGCTCGGATACATCGGATGGACTTCGTGCCGCCGGCAGCCCATCTCGACGATGTCGCGGTGAATGCGCACGATGTCGCGATGCGTCCGGTAGTTGATCATCGACTCGGCGGACATGAACAGGCCGCCCTCCGCCAGCCTGCGCGCGTTGTCCACCATCCGCTCGTAAAGGCGGGCGGCCGTCTCCAGCGAAGGCGGATGGGGCGAAGCGCCGAACGTGATGCGGTGGAATTCCTCCACCGACGTGTAGTTATACGAAATGTGCATGACGTCGAGCCACGGCGCGATCATCTCGTATCGGCCGTAATCGAGCGTCAGGTTGGAGTTGAGCTGCGAGCGGAGTTTGCGGCTGCGCGCGTATTTCAAGAGCGGCACGATGTACTCGCGCACCGTCTTCTCCGAGAAGGACGGTTCACCGCCCGTGATGCTGATCGTCTCCAGATGCTCGATTTCGTCCAGCCGCTTCAGGAGAAGCGAGAGCGGCAGCTTCTCCGGTTCGCTCATCGCAAGCGTGTATCCGACGGCGCAATGCTCGCAGCGCATGTTGCACAGATTGGAGACGGTAAACTCCACGCTGGTCAGCACGTGCCGGCCGTAACGGCGGAGCGACCGGATCGGGTCCCACGGATCGTATTCCGGCGACAGCTCCGGCAGTACGGCGGACGGCGCCGCCAATCGGTCTGCATTGATGTTCATGGCAAGCCCCTACTGAATGTTGTGCTTCAATCTGTTTTCATTGTACTGCCCGGGCGGCATCCCATGCAAATGTTCTCCGCCGGACAGCGCGAACCATCGGCTGCGATGCGCGTCCTCGACGGCTGCGGCATCCGCAAGCCCGGCCGCGAGCACGTCGCGGATAAACTCGGGGAGGTACAGCCGGATGTCCGTGCCGAGTTTCAGCGATTCGTAGCCGACGCCGAACGTGAACATGTCGATCGTGCCGACCGTGTAAGAGCGGTCATCGCGGAGCGGCTCGCCTCCCGCCGTCACTTCACGCAGCTTGCCGAACGGCGGGCCGTCCGGGTCGTAGACGATCGCAAGGCCGTCCACGGCCAGCGTGCCGAGCCGCTCGCCGCGGAAGCCGAAACCGCGGATCGGGCGCCCGATCCAGTCGGCCAGCAGCGCCTCTTCCAGCGCCTGCCGGATGTGCCGCCCGGTCAGCGTCATCCGGCACGGATTGATCGGCGACGGGCAGATCGCGTGCAGCCGGCCGGTCGTCACGCCGCCGGCCGGGAGACCCCCGATCAACTGCCCCGCGTTCACGAGGCCGATCTCCGCGCCGGTATGGCGGCGAAGCGTCGCGGCCAGCAGGTTCGGAAGCGGCGATTCCCGGTCGTCGAACGCCTCGAGCGGCGCGGCCAGCACCGCCGCGATGCGGCTCAGCGCGGACTCGGCCTCGGCGAGCCCGCGGGCGATCACGCTTGCCGCTTCCGGACGCTCGGCCGCTTCGTCCATCGGCATGACCGATGCGCGGAAGGTGAATCCGCGTCCGTCCGCGCGCCGCTCAATCTCGACCCGTCCCAGATAATCCCCGAACTTTCCGGTCGCGAGAATGACCGTCTCCCCGATGACGAGCGGTTCCTCCAGCAGATGATGCGTATGGCCGCCGAGAATGAGATCGATGCCTTCGATCTCCTCCGCCAGCCTGCGGTCCATCGGCAGGCCGAGATGGGACAGGACGATGACGATATCCGCTTGCGGTCTGAGGCGGCGAATCTGCTCGGCCGCCGTCTCGACCGGATCGAGCATTCGCCAGCCGAGCTCCCGGTAGAAATCGCGGAATGCGGCCGTCACCCCCGTGATGCCGAATGTGATGCCGTTTTTCTTCAGGAAGACAGCCGGCTTCATCCATGAAGGCCGGCCGCCGTCCGATTCCCGGACCATGTTCGCGCATGCGACCGGAAAACGCGCATGCCCGCCGTACAAGGCATCCAGCGTGTCCATCGTCCATGTGAGGCCTTCGTTGTTCCCCAGCGTCACGGCGTCGACGGCCGCTTCGTTCAGCAGTTCGATGTTGACCCGGCCGCCCGTGCCCTCCGTCTCCTTCCGCATCCGGTCCATATGGTCGCCAACGTCGAGCACGAGCACCCGGTCCGCGCCGTACCGGTTCCGGGCTTCCGCGATATGGGTCGAAATCTTCGCGTATTGTTCGAGCCGGCTGTGCAGGTCGTTGCTGTGCAACAGGAGCACCGCGCCGGCATGTTGAGGGCCGTCAGCGCGCATCAATTCAAGAATCCTTCCTCTCATGGTCAACGTTTCGGCGGACGGATCATCCCCCGATCCGGGACATCCGCCGCTCCGTCGGTGCATGGCTTTGCGCTTCGTTCGCCAGTTTCGCCGCCATCTCATGATTTTCGGGTATGATCGCCATGGCGCGCAGGAACAGGCCAGAAATCTGCATGAGTCTAGTTTATCACTTATCCGATAAATATGATATGCTATTCAGTGACCAATCCACACATCCGGACGGAGTTGACGATATGGAAGCGCAATGGACGGTGCGCCTTTTCGCGGGGCTGGCGGAACGGCTTGGAGGAAACGAGGTCCGCGTATCTTCGGCACGGGACGGCATGACGGCCGGAAAGCTCAAGGCGCTGCTCTCCGAGCGGTTCCCTTCGCACGCCGGACTGATCGGCGCTTCATTCGTGGCGCGCAACGAAGTTTACGCGGCCGACGATGAGCCGCTCGCGTACGGCGACGAGCTGGCGCTGCTGCCGCCGGTTTCCGGCGGCGCGCCGGAGAGCGGGGACGACGGCATGGCGTCGGAGGACGGCCGCTTCATCCTGACGGAAGAGCCGCTGGACGCGGCCAGGCTGCTGTCGCGGGTGATCGTGCCGGAGCACGGCGCTTCGCTGGTTTTCGTCGGCACGACGCGCGAATGGACGAACGGGCAGCGCACGATCCGCCTCGAATATGAAGCCTACGCGCCGATGGCGCTCAAGACGATGCGGCAAATTGACGAAGAAATCGCCGCGAAGTGGCCGGGAACGCGATGCGCGATCGCCCACCGCATCGGAACGGTGCCGGTTGGCGAAGCGAGTGTCGTCATCGCCCTCTCTGCGCCGCACCGCGCCGAATGCTACGAGGCAAGCCGGTACGCGATCGACCGGCTGAAACAGATCGTGCCGATCTGGAAGAAGGAGATCCGGCAAGACGGATCGGAATGGATCGGAGAGCGGCGGGAGTCCTGGGATCCGACGGCTCCTGCCGCCGGGCAGGAGCGATGAGGATGTCGGCTTCGTCGGAACGTTATGCCCGCCAGGTTCGCTTTTCTCCTTTTGGCATGGAAGGTCAGCGACGATTGTCCCGGGGGTTCGCGGTCGTGGTCGGGATGGGCGCGCTCGGCTGCGTCATCGCGAATCACCTGGTCCGGGCCGGAATCGGCCGCATTCGCCTGATCGACCGCGACATCGTGAGCTGGAGCAATCTGCACCGGCAGTCGCTCTATACGGAAGCGGATGCGAAGGAAGGCTTGCCGAAGGCCGAAGCCGCAGCCGCGAGACTCCGCGCCTTCAACAGCCAGGTTGTCATGGAAGCGGCGGCGGTCGATCTGAACCCCGGAAACGCCGAATCGCTGCTGGCCGATGCCGATCTGATCGTGGACGGGACGGATCATTTCGGCGTCCGGTATCTGATGAACGACGTCGCGGTCAAATTCGGCATTCCGTGGATCTACGGGGGCGCGGTGGGCGCGTCCGGCATGACGATGACGATCGTGCCGGGGGAAACGCCGTGCTACCGCTGCCTGTTCCCTTCGCCGCCGCCGCCCGGCTCGACGGATACGTGCGAGACGGCCGGCGTCCTGCCGCCGATCGTCGATCTGATCGGTTCGCTGCAGGCGATGGAAGCGATCAAGCTGCTTGGCGGTTGCAAGGAACATTTGCACGGCGCGTTGATTCATGCCGACCTGTGGAATACGGGTTTTGCGACGATGAAAACGGCGGGAGCGCGGCGCAAGGACTGTCCCTGCTGCGGGCTTCGCCGGTTCGACTATCTGGACGCGGCCGGACACGAAGAGACGGAAACGGTCCTGTGCGGCCGCGAGACGGTGCAGATTTCGCCGGCCGCGCCGTTTGCGCTGCAACTGGACGAACTGGCGGAGCGGCTTGGGGCCGCGGGCGCTGTCGAACGCAATCCCTGGCTTCTGCGATTGACGCTGGATGACGGCATAACGCTCGTCCTGTTTCCGGACGGGCGGACGCTGGTGCAGGGCACCGGCGATCCGGATCTCGCACGGCGCATTTACGACCGCATCCTCGCTCCCTGAGTCTGTTGTTGTCAATTGGTGGAATTGCTGTTACCATGAATTTATTATCGCATCATTACAACATCCAGGGATACGCGAAAGGTGATGGTATGCTGGTCCACGTTGCCGATCTGAGAAGCGGGGATATCGTCAGCCGTGATGTTTTCAATTCATACGGACTGTTCGTGTTGCCGGCGGGAACGCAACTGTCACAGTCGGAAATTGCGAAACTGTTCCAGCACCAGATCGATTATATTGACATCGAGCCCCGGCACGGCGACACCGGGAACGAGCCGACGGCGCTTCGGCTGAAACCGATGTTCGAGCAGGCGGTGACGGGCAGCGAGTCGTTGTTCAAGGAAGCGCTGGAGCGCGGCGTTGTTCGCCAGGAACAGATCGACGAAGTGTTCCAGCCGCTCACCGACAAGCTCCCGGAAGAACGGGACGTCGTCTCGATCCTGCTGCTGCTCAACACGGATTCGGAATATACGTTCAATCATTCGGTCCGGGTCGGCATCCTGGCCTACTACATCGCCAAGTGGATGGGTCGGAGCGAAGAGGAAGCGCTTACAGTATGCAAAGCGGGATTCCTGTGCGACATCGGCAAATGCCGGATCGACCCGGCGCTGCTCAACAAGTCCGAACCGCTGACGGAGCAGGAACTGCGCATGGTCCGGAAATATCCGATCTTCGGGTACGAGATCGTCAAACGTTCGTTCCGGAATGAAATCATGGCCAGGGCGGTGCTGCAGCATCTGGAGCGGATGGACGGATCCGGCCATCCTTACGGCATCAAGGGCGAGGACATTCACGAGTCGGCGCGCGTCCTTGCCGTCGCCGACGTCTGCAGCGCGATGATCTCGACGCGGATGTACCGGGAACGCCGCGACCTGCTGCACGTGCTCCGGGTGTTGCACCGGCTCAGCTTCGACGAGCTCGATCCGACGGTCGTCCATACGTTCATCCGCAGGCTGCTCCCGTTCTTCATCGGCAAGACGGCCGTCCTGTCAACCGGCGAGTCCGGCGTCATCGTCATGACGAATCCGACCGATTTCTTCCGCCCGCTCATCCGGTGCGGCGAGACGTTCATCGACGTGTCGCGACGCCAGGATGTGGAAGTCGTCGATATTGTCATGTAAATGTGCGAGAAGTAAACGCAAGCCCGGCGCATTCGGCGCAGGGCTTGTTGCTTTGTTATGAGACGCGTTTCGCGAAAAGGAACGTGTCTTTCCAATAATCCTTGTTGATGTCCGTGATCTGCACGCCGTCCTGCGGCAGCGGGCTGGAATGGATCATTTTCCGGTTGCCGATGTAGATGCCGACGTGGCCGACCTTTGTGTTGCTTTTGAACCTGCCGGGGACGTAGAAGTAGAGCAGATCCCCCTGGCGCAACTTGTTTCGCGGCACCTTGACGCCTTTGGCCGCCTGCGCCCGTGCCGTTCGCGGCATATTGATTCCGCGCTTGGCGAACAAATATTGGACGAACGACGAGCAGTCGAACCGCTTCGAGCGGGAATAATGCGCCGCGCCGAACTTGTATTTCACCCCGAGGTAACGTTTCGCATCCGCGATCAGACCGGGCGCGTTCGACAAGGCGGGTATGGCTTGGGCGGCGTATGGATGGTCTTGATTGCCGTGATCACCGGCGGCCTCTCCGGCAAGCCAGGCCGGGTCCGCCGGATCGTCGGCGAAATCTTCCGCCACGGCCGGGTCTTCGGCCGGCGGCTTCGGAAAGATCGCCGCGTGATCCGCGTCCACCGTAAACACCGCTTCATCCTCGAACAGCTTCTTCAATTCGTTCGAAGACACCAGCATGCGGCCGTCCCGGAGCCTGGCCGGGCTGCTCATCGTCAGTGTGCGCTCTTCTTTCGACACTTCCCGGGATCGGTCCGTGATCGTCATGACGACGTCGTGGTCGCCGATAAGCAGCGATTTGCCGTCTTCCGAATACTCCGTATGAAATCCGATCAAGCCGGCCATTTTCTCGGCGTCGGCATACGTCTGACCGTCGATTTTCTCGAACTGCACGATCGCCTGGCCGGACTCGTTCAGCAGCTTGGCGTTGTTCTCCCCGAATGCGGCTGGCTGGCCGGAACCATTGTGATTCGGGTTGTTCGCCGCCTGGCGCCCCTGATCTGCCGCGTCTTGCCGTTCGCCGCACCCCGCGAGTGAAGCGGATGCCATCGCGAGCGCAATCGCCAGCGCAAGCGCGCCTCTCCCTTGCCATTGTCTCCTCGTACCTGCCATCTTCCTTCCTGCCCCTTCCTGACATGGTGTTGGCATCCCATAGGATGGAGCCGGAAGGGGGCGATTATGCGCCATGAATTGGATCTGCCTGCTGCGCTGACGATGGCGGCGGTGAATTTGCGGCGCGGTGAGGGCGAAGCGGTCGGTAGTGCCGTAATGATTTTACGAGGCGGCCGAGTGATTTTTGAAAGCTCAGAGCGGATTGATAGGATTGGACGTGTTGCGGCGACTCAAGCCGGTCTCGCGACGGGCTGCACGGCCAGAATGCCGCCCTCCCGGAATGTCCGCGGCGCACGGGAGGTCAGGCAGAACGCCCGCACGACGCCGCCCTGTACGCTGAGCACATGGATGGTGCGTTGCGTCAGCTTGCCGCCCTTGGCCATGTAGATGATCTCGACGCGCCGGCCGATGAACTTGTGCATGCGGATCACCAACCGAACAGGTGTTTGGTTTTATTATACGCGAACGTCTGTTCGATTATCAATGTTAATTAGGGCTTGCTGAACAAATCAAAAATCCAACAGTAACAAGGGTTTGGCGCCTCTTTTGTCGAATTTGGTGCAAGGAAAACAAGGGGTTACCCCCGAAAAACCTTGCACGTGGAGGCGTCCGAATTGTATCAGCGAACCGAGAGCCAGATGATCCTGCCAGGCGACTTCTTCCTGCCGTTCG
>Ga0310832_100868_pt1 | contig 16050 bp, 15 predicted proteins | sample WT_ome_7_FD_201303 | JGI IMG/M metagenome (GOLD analysis project Ga0310832, IMG submission 201303) | Sorghum-adapted microbial communities enriched on wild type (WT) sorghum from Joint BioEnergy Institute, Emeryville, California, United... ...
CGAACGCCGTGCCCGGCCAGTACACCAGCTCGACTTTGATCGTCGACCAGAGGTTCTCGGCCAGGGCGTTGTCGTAGCTGTCGCCGGTGCTGCCGGTGGACGGGGCGACGCCGGCGTCAATCAGGCGCTGGGTGAACCGCAGCGCGGTGTACTGGGCGCCCTTGTCGCTGTGGTGGATCAGCTGCCCGGCGCGGACGTCGCGGGAGCGCAGCGCATGGTTGAGCGCGGTGAGCACCAGCGTGGTCGTCGCGCGGGGGTCGGTGGCCCAGCCGACGATGCGGTTGGCGAATGCGTCGCGCACGCTGGCCAGCCACAGCACGCCCTCCCCGGTGACCAGCCGTGTGAGATCGGCGACCCAGAGCTGGTTCGGCGCGGTGGCCCGAAAGTCCCGGTCCACCAGGTCCGGCGCGGCGGTGTGGGACGGGTTCTGCCGGGTCGAGCCGGTTCTCCAGCCTCGTCGTAGGTGGGCGCCTTGCAGCCCGTGGGCGCGCATGAGGCGCTCGACGCGCTTGCGCCCGACGCGCACGCCTTGGCGGCGCAGCTCCAGCCACACCCGGGGTGAGCCGTAGGTGGCGGCGAACTCGTGCGCCGCGCGAGTCTTGAGGATCTGCTCGAGCAGGGCGGCGTCGTCGAGCTCGCGTCGGCTCGGCGACACGCGGCGGGCCCGCCAGTCGTAGTAGGTCGAGGCCGGGATGCCCAGGACCCGCAGTACGAGACCGGCCGGGAAGTCATGGGCGTCGATGAAGCTCATGACCACCTCCGGGTCGGGCCGATCTCGCTGGCGAAATAGGCGCTCGCCGCGCGCAGGACCTCGTTGACCCGCCGCAGCTCGGCGTTCTCTCGGGCCAGCCGCCGGTTCTCTTCCAGCATGTCGGTGCTTGGCCGGTCGTCGCGCTCGCCGCGGTCGGCCTCGTCCTGGCGGACCCAGTTGCGCAGGGCTTCAGGGTGCACGTTGAGCTGCTCGCCCAACCGCCGAAACGTCGGCCGCGGTGAGGACTCCCGATACAGCCGCACCGCGCGCTCGCGCAGCTCATCGGGGTACTTCTTCGGTGCTGGCAACAGTGCCTTCCTTCCTGGCTCTCAAGATCGAACCAGTCTTGGAAGACTCCGGAGAAGCGGGGGAACCTCAGCCTTCGGCGGGGACGCACATACGGGAAGTGCCGAGGTCGGTGGCGGGGCCCCGCGCGGCATCGGTGACCTTGACATCGGTGATGTCAGGCTCGGCGGTACCGAGGTCTGGTGCGCGGGTCGTGGAACCGGCCGAGAAGCTCCCCGATGCGGAACTGCTGGAGCGGGCGAGGAAGGAGGACGCCCGACACTGGGAGGTGCATCGTCGGCCGATCTCGGCTGAGACGTTGCGCCGCGAGCTGCGGGTGGGATCGGCACGTTCGCGGCTCCTCGTGGCGCTGATCAGGGCGGCCGGGCCCGGCCACCTGCCGGATGACCTTCCGGTGCCCGCGACGGGATGACCCGGCCGCATCGCTTGCCGTACGCGACTTGCGATCCCTCTCGTCATCTCGAGCCGACGGCTCATGGCCAGCTGAGCCGCAGGGATGACGGCGGCGGGCATCGATCGGCTGGAGGCCGAGTCGCTCGTGCGCTCAGCTACGGGGATGCCGGGTGCGCCTGGCCGGCGGGTTCGCACGGTCATCACACGCGGCGTTGGACCCGGCGGCGGTGTCGCCCAGAGCTGTCGACGGGCGTGCGCGGCGGCGCGCCTTGGCCGAGCGCGCGGCCAGCGCCAGCATGTGGGCGGTCCTTGCGTGGACGGCCATCGTCCGACGCACGTCGGGCGGCAGCTCGTCGTGGGGGTCAACCTGACGCTCGAACCGGCGCAGCAGACCCTCGGTGCCCGGCGCGGTCCGGGCGGCACGGTCCGCGGTCCGTGCCCAGGAAGCGTGCGCGGCCTGCCGGGCACGCAGGCTGCGCTGCGCGGGGGTCGGGCCATCCGGGGCGGACCGGTGTTGTCCGGCGGTGTCAGACATCGTCGCCGATCCCGATCCGGAGCTGGGCGTGCTGCGCCCGCTCGGCGGCGGCGCTGGCGCCGTAGTGGCGGGCCATGTCGTCGGAGGACCAGCCCCCTTCGCGCCGAAACAGGTGGATGATGCGGATCGAGTCGGCGCGCCGCGCCCGGCTCGGGCCGCTTTTGTGGCGGTGGTGAAGAGCCTCGAACGGAATGGTGGGGTCAGCGGTACTTCCGTTCGAGCTGTTGGATCTCGGGTAGGCCGACAAGCGTGGTGAAATCGTCGAATGTGGGCAGCTCGGGCAGCGCCGCGTCGGGGCTGCCGTCTGCCAATAGCACGTTCAGGTAGTTGCGGATACCTGCGGTGGCGGCGAGCAGGGTTCCGATGGGGTAGAGCACGATCGCGAACCCGAGCTCGGCGAGGTGGTTCGGTGACAGGGGTGGGGTCCGCCCGCCCTCGGCCCAGTTGAATACCAGGGGAGCGGTCCCCGCGAGCGCCCCGGCGATTCGCTCGATGTCCGCCTCGGTGGTCGGTGCCTCGACGAACAATAGGTCGGCCCCGGCGTCGGCGAATGCCCGGGCCCGTTCGATGGCTGCGTCGACTCCCTCGACTGCGACGGCGTCGGTACGGGCGATCACGAGGAAGTCGGGGTCGTGGCGGGCGTCCGTCGCCGCGTGGATCTTTCCGATCATCTCGGGCAGCGGGACGATCTGCTTGCCGTTCATGTGACCGCACTTCTTCGGGGTCACCTGGTCCTCGAGTTGGATCGCGGCGATCCCGGCCCGTTCGTAGTCTCGCACGGTGCGTACGACGTTGATCGCGTTGCCGTAGCCGGTGTCCCCGTCTGCGATCACCGGCACGCCGACGGCGGCGGCGATGCGTCGCGCGGTGTCCACCATCTCGGTCGCTGTCAGGAGGCCGACGTCCGGGCGGCCGATCAGTCCTGCCGTCGTGCCGAAGCCGGTCATGTAGACCGCCGAGAACCCGGCGAGTTCGACGAGCCGGGCCGACAGCGCGTCGTATGCACCGGGTGCCACGAGCGGGCCGGGTTCGGTGAGGAGTGCGCGCAGCCTCGATCGTGGTGCGGGCTCGCCGAGTAGATCGGACATCGGGTCATTCCTCTCCGTGGAAGTTCTGCGTGCGGCACACCTCGGGCGGCGTCAGGATGCGGAGTCCTGATTCGGGGTGATCACTGCCTTGATCGTCTCCTGGCGCCCGACACACTCGAGCGCCTGCTGGGCCTGGGCCAGGGGGAACCGGTGCGAGACGACCTGTGCCAGCGGCAACCGCTGGTGGTACCGACGCGCGACCTGAACGGCTTGGGCGAGGTGGCGCGGGCGGGAGAGCGCGGACCCGATGATCCGTAGGTTGCCGTTGTTGACCTGACGCGGCTCGACCGGAATTTCCCCGGCGGCCGACCACAGACCGACGATCAGGTAGCGCCCGCCGCGGGCCACCATTCGCAGCCCCTCGGCGAAGGCCGGTGGATGACCGGTGGCCTCGATGACGACGTCGGCGCCACGACCCGCCGAGGCGTCGCGCACCGCCTCCACGCGGGCGTCTGCGTCGACGAACTCGGCCAGGTCCATGACGGAGGTGGCACCGAGCCGTTCGGCCATCTTCAGGCGCGCCGGCGGGCCCCCGATCACGGTGATCTCCCCGGCACCGGCGTGCCGGGCGAGTATGACGGCCGCGAGGCCGACCGGCCCGCATCCCTGCACCACGACGCTCTGGCCGAACCCGATCGGCCCTAACCGCTCCAGGGCGTGGAGCATGGTGGGCATGGCGCAACCGAAGGCGATGACCGCCTCGGGTGGCGTGTCCTGCGGGACGCGGAAGTACGCCATTCCCGCGGGCAGGGTGGCCAGCTCGGTGTAGCTCGCATACGGGGGGAGCTCGGGATCGCGGAACCGGCCGGGGGACAGGCTCGGACACAGCGAGACGTCCTCGAGCACTGTGCACGCGTGGCAGCGGTGACAAGGCCGCAACGGCACCCAGTACACCAGGTCACCGGGCGCGATCGGTTCGCCCCCGTAGTCGGTGTCGACGTCGGGCCCGAGCTCGTCGACGCGGCCGATCCCTTCGTGGCCGAGCACCATCGGGCCGGGCCACTCGATCTCCCCGAGGGTGTAGTGGTGGTCGGTCCCGCAGACTCCGGCCATCTCGACCGACACGACGATGTCGGCGCCGGTCGGGGACGGCACGGGTGCTTCCCAGGTCTCGACCGGGGAGCCCGGCCGCACGAGTACGGCACGTTTGGCGGTGCGCATCTTCGTCTCCTTGTCGGTCTCGGCGCTGTCTCGTGGCTCAGATGGTCATTCCGCCGTCGGCGACGACGGCGGCGCCGGTCATGAACGACGCGTCGTCGGAAGCCAGGAATGCGACGACCGAGGCGATTTCGCGTGGGTCGGCCAACCGGCCCAGGCGCACGTTCCCGGCCATCCGGGCACGCTGAGCGTCGACGGCGTCCTCGTTGCCGGCTCGCTGCATGTTCAGCGAGGCCAACATCCGGGTGTCCACCGGGCCGGGGCAGACCGCGTTGACTCGGATGCCCGGAGCGAGGTCGCTGGCCGCGGCGCGGGTGAGACCGACCACGGCATGCTTGCTCGCGACGTACGGGGCGAGGTTGAGGGAGGTGCGGATGCCGGCGACCGAGGCGATGTTCACGATGGCCCCGCCGCCGCGTTCGAGCATCAGCGGAGCCACGTGCTTGATGTTGAGCCAGGTGCCGCGGGCATTGACGTTCCACACGTTGTCGAACTCCGCCTCGGAGTACTCGTGGATCGGGCGGACCTGACCCTCGATGCCGGCGTTGTTGACGAGCAGCCGAGGCACGCCGAGCTCGGCGACCACCTTGGACACGTACTCCTCGACCGCTGATCCCGCAGAGACGTCGGCGGCGTGGATGACGAGCACAGCATCCGGTATGTCGGCGCGGACGCGCTCGGCGGTGCGCTGCGCACCGTCGAGGTCGCGGTCGACCAGGGCGAGGGTGAAGCCTCGCCGGGCGAGCTCGTGTGCCACCGCGCCGCCGATACCGCCGGCGGCACCGGTCAGGATCGCGACGTCGGCGGCAGGGCCGGGGGAGGGGGGTGGGGAGGTCATGGGATCACCGGATTCGAGTCGTGAAAGGGCTGCCGGGTGGCGTCAGCGTGCGTGAGCTGCCTCGAGGTGCGCCACCGCATCGGCGAGGTCGATCACGTCGGCGTACTTCGCGTCGAGGTCGGCGAGATTGTTCTCGTGGAGTGCGCGGGTGCGGTCGCCGCACGCCTGGTCGACGACGATCGGGCGGAGGCCGTGGGCGAGGGCGTCGGTCGCCGTGGCCCGCACGCAGCCGGACGTGGACACGCCGGTGACCACGAGCGTGTCGATCCCGGCCGCGGTGAGTGTCGCGGCCAGCGAGGTGCCGCTGAACGCGCTCGCGTACTGCTTGACCACGACGGTGTCCTCCTCGTCGGGCGGCAGCACGAGCTCGCCCCATCCGCCCTCCGCACCGTCGGCGTATGCCGCGAGCGCGGGGACCTTGCGAACGAACAGCCCTCCATCGGCGAGCGCGCGCCCGTATCGGACGACGGTCCAGATCACCGGGTGACCCGCGTTCCTCGCGACCTCGACGAGCCGCTCGATGGCGGTCACGGTCGGCGCCGGAGCGGGGAGGGCGAACGGGCCGTCCGGCTCGGTGTAGGCACGGACGAGATCGATCACCAGCAGAGCGGGGCGGGAACCCCAGCCCACTCGTCCGGAGAACGCGTCACCGTGCGGTCCTGGTGCTGTCGGTCCGGTGGCCGTCATGGACATCACCTGGCCGGCACCAGATCGGTGAGCGCGGCGCGCACGGCGGCCAGGGCGGCGTCCGGGGCGTCCCAGAACACCATGTGTCCGGCACCGGGCACCCCCACCGGATGTGCCGCGGGGTGCGCGGCGGTGAGCTCCGTGACGCCGTCGGCGGTGACGACCGGGCTGTCCTGGCCGTACACGAGGACCGTCGGCGCGGGCACCCGCGGCCACCAGGTGAAGAAGTCCTCCGTCTCGAAGCCTCGGTGCGTGGCGCTCACCGCCTCGGTGTCGCAGCTGGACAACCAGCGGGCCCGCAGGTGCTGCTCGCGTTGTGGCCAGTTCGGCCACGACCTGGCGACGTCTTCGCCGGTGATTCCGCGTCGGGCCTCGTCGAGCTGGTCGAGCAGGGGCTGCAGGCCGAACGGGTACGGACCGCGCTCCGGGCCGCTCAGCGGCGGATCCACGAGCACGGATCCTTGCAGCGAGGTTCGCCGGTCGGCTGCCACGACCGCGGCGACCCGGGCGCCCATCGAATGGCCGAGCACCAGCGCCCGGTCCGGAGCGAGCCGGTCGAGCACGGCGACGACGTCGTCGGCGTAGTCATCGAGCGCGTAGCGGGGACCGGAGTCCGACAGCCCACGTCCCCGCATGTCGAGGACGATCGGGCGGACGAGATCGGTCAGCCGGCGGGCGACGAAGTCCATCGTGATCGCCGGGCTGGTGATGCCGGGCAGCATCACCAGCGGGATGCCGTCGCCCCCGTAGTCCAGTGCGTGTAGTCGAAGCCCGTCCGAGCGGATCCACCGGCTGCGCGCCGGGACATCGGCCAGATCCGCGACAGCCGGTTGCGGCACCGACCTGGTGGAAGTGTGCGTGACGGTGGTCATGGATTCCTCCTGGTGACCGAGGTCAGGACGAGGCGCTGCGCGCGAACTTGTACGAGAACGACGTGGTGTCGGTGTCGCGCAGTGGAGTGCCGCGCCAGAGCCAGTCGTAGGAGACGTCCGACTCGCCCTCGAAGGAGGCCAGCTTGCGGTCGCGCTCCTGCTGCTCGGGTCCGTCGGGCAAGTGGTAGAAGTGCTTGTTCTGGGCCGAGGCGTCCTGGACCATGCCGGCGTGGTTGGCCCGCCGCGCCGTGTACCGCAGCAGGGCGGTGTGGATGTCGTCGCGACCGACGACGGCGAGCTCCTCGGCCAGTACCGCGGCGTCCTCGATGGCCTGGGAGGCGCCTTGGGCCTGGTAGGGCAGCATCGCGTGGCAGGCGTCGCCGAGTAGTGCGATGTGGCCGTCGACCCATCTCGGGTCACGGCGCCGGGCGAAGATCGCCCACTTGCTGGCGTTGCCTTCGGCCTTGGAGAGGATCGAGGTGATCCGGTCGTCCCAGTCGGAGAACGCCTCGACCATCTCGTCGACCGTCGCCGGGGCACTCCAGCCCTGGGTCAGGTCGATCGTGTTCGGCACCGAGCCACCGAAGTTGAGGTACTCGCCCCCACGGATCATGTAATGAACCAGATGCCGGTCCGGGCCGTACCAGAGCGTCGAGTGGTACTGGTCCGCCAAGAATCGGGTCGCCGGATCGGCGGCGATCTTGTCACCCGGGATGAGTGCCCGGTAGACCATCTCGCCGGAGAAGATGAGGTCATCGTCCAACCCGAGCGCGCTGCGCACCTGCGACCGAACACCGTCGGCCCCGACCACCACGTCGGCGGGAAAGTGCCGGCCGTCGTCGGTCACTGCAGCCGGGCGAGCCTCGTCGCTGCGGTCGAGGCCGACGACGGTGGCGCCGGTATGGATCTCCACGACCGGTCCGGGGCCGTGTGGGTCGACGCACGCATCGAGCAACGCCTGGTGCAAATCGGCGCGGTGGAAATGCCAGTAGGGTGCCCCGTACTCGCGCCAGACCGCCTCGCCGAGGGGGCGGAAGGCGATGATTCGGCCGTCTTTCCACCGCCGGCGTACCTGGTGCGTGGGCTCGGTACGAACGGCCTCGAGGCGGGGCCGCATCCCGAGTCCCAGCAGGATCCGGCTGGCGTTCGGTGCGGTTTGGATGCCGGCGCCGACCTCACCCAGCTCGGGCGCCTGCTCGAGGACGCTCACATGCATGCCACGTCGGCGCAGGGCCAGCGCGGTGGTGAGGCCGCCTATACCGCCACCCACGACGGTGACTGTGTGGGTTGTGCGCAACGTTCCTCCTGGAGCGGACAAGACCGGCGACGTAGCCCGATGACCTGCGGCTGGACGGGTGGTTCGCGACCCGCACCGAGCCGCGTCGAGTCGGTGACACCGGCAAGGGCCGATCGAGAGTGATACGAGCACAAACTAACCTTGCGGCGCAAGTGCCCGCCGGTCTCCGACTGAGCCCTTCTGGGCTCGATCCTGGACGCAGCGGGCGTATCTGCGCAGTTCAGGCGGTAGCGGATCGGCGCTCACGATCGTCAGGGTTCGGATGACCTTGCCGCGAGCGTCCCTGCGGTGATCAGCGGTCCGCGACGTCTTCCCAGTGCTGTGCGAGAGCGGTCAGCAGATCGACCACCAGGGCTTGGCCCCGCGGCCCGTACCCCTCCATCAGGAGCTGATCGAGCTCCTTGGCACGCCGCACCAGGCCTCCGACGGCCTCGGAGCCCTCATCGGTGAGGAACAGCAGTCGCTTGCGGCCGTCGTCAGCGGGCCGCTCGCGGTACAGCCAGCCCCGCTTCTCGAGCCGGTGCACGATGCTCGCCATCGTCGAGCGGTCCAACGACACCGATGCCCCGACCATCCCCTGCTCGACGCCGGGATAGCTGCGCACAGCCATGAGCACGGCGACCTGGGCGCCCGTCGCGACCTGGTCTACGTGCTCCAGCCACGCCGCCTGGTACGCCTGGTAGATCCGGCGGATGAGGAAGCCGGGTGCGTCGAGCATGTCGGGCGGGGGCGACAGTTCGCCGCGATCGAGCACTGGCGGCTGGTGCGCGGCTCGTCCGGTCTTCACATCCATCAGCTAATCATGAGCCCCGGTCGGCGGCGCGTGCGTGTCTGGGGTGCCACCCGGACACGTCGCGCAACCGCCCTGTTAACTCAAGGTCTGCCGCACCGGGCCCCCTTGACAGTTCGAGCGCTGACTGAGGAGTATCGCGATGCACAGGGTAGTCAGCTCTCGGACGAGCGCAATCTAGGAGGCCCGGTGAACCCCAGCATCTTCAACGAGCTCTGCCTCGAGCAGCTCACCCTCAGCGGAGTGACCGAGCAGGAGACGGTTGCCGTCCTGACGCGGGGTGACGAGCGCATCGAGTACGCGAACTCGTTCATGTGGGCCGCCCAGAAGCTGGGTGCCAGTACCTTTCATCTCCGTCTCCCCGACGCCGTGGCGGCCTCCGGGAATTGGGCTGTCGGGGACGTGGGTCTGGGTGGCAACCCGCAGGCCGTGGACGCCATGAAGCGGGTCGACATGGTCGTGGACTGCGCGTTGATGCTGTTCAGCAAGGAGCAGACCGAGATTCAGGCGGCTGGCACCCGTGTGCTCACCGCGGTAGAGACGCCTCCCGTGCTCGCCCGGCTCATGCCCACCCGGGCCATGCGCGAGAGGGTCGAGGTCGGCGCCCAGTACCTGTCGAAGGCCCAGACCCTGCGGCTCACCAGCCCGCACGGCACGGACGTCACGTACCAACTCGGTGCTTACCCCACGATGACTGAGTACGGCTACACCGACGAGCCCGGCCGGTGGGACCACTGGGGCGCATCCTTTGTGTTCACCGGTGCCTCCGACGACGGGGTGGACGGGACGATCGTGCTCGCTCCCGGTGACATTGTGCTGCCGTTCAACAGCTACGTGCAGAACCCCGTGCAGCTGACGATCGAGGAGGGCTACATCCGCGACATCCGAGGGCTCTCCGGCCATTCCAGCCTCGATGCCGACCTGCTGAAGTCCCACATCGACTCGTTCGCCGACCCCCGCGGCTATGCGATGAGCCATGTCGGCTGGGGATTCGACGAGCGCGCGCGTTGGCACGCACTCACCCAGTTCGACGGCAACGTCGGTGTGGAGCCGCGGTCGTTCTACGGGAACGTGATGATCTCCACCGGGCCGAACAACGAGCTGGGCGGCCCCAACGACACACCCTGCCACCTCGACATCCCGATGCGCGGATGTTCCCTGTACCTCGACGACGAACTGATCGTGGACGCGGGGGAGCTCACGGTCGCCGACATGCGGCCCGCACGGGGGCGCTGACCCGTACCGGGCACATCCGAAGCGGCGGCCCGCCGACATTCCCTCGATCTCGCCCGAGAGGCAATCCCATGACCATCGACAACCAGGCTCCCGACTCGGTCGTGCGCCGGAACCCTGACGACCGCGGTCGTCAGGGACGGCGGGCCTACCTGGCCAGCTTCGTTGGCACCACAGTGGAATTCTACGACTTCATCATCTACGGCACTGCTGCGAGCCTGGTCTTCGGACAGGTGTTCTTCGCATCGGCGTCGCCCACGGTGGGGACGATCGCGTCGTTTGCGACCCTCGCGATCGGCTACGCCGCGCGCCCCATTGGCGGGATCGTCGGTGGCCATTTCGGTGACCGAATCGGCCGAAAGACCGTACTGATTTGGACGATGGCGCTGATGGGCGCGAGCACCTTCCTCATCGGGTGCTTGCCGTCGTCCACCTCGATCGGTTCCACGGCACCCATCCTTCTCGTAATCCTGCGACTACTGCAGGGGCTCGCGGTCGGCGCCGAGTGGGGCGGGGCGGTGCTCATGTCGGTCGAGCACGGCACGGAGAAGAGCCGGGGATTCTTCGGCAGCGCGACCGGCGCCGGTTCCGCCTGCGGCGTCCTGCTCGCCTACGCGTCGTTCGGCGCGCTCGGTGGTCTGAGCGAGGACCAGTTCGTGAACTGGGGATGGCGATTGCCGTTCCTCGCCTCGGTGATCCTGATCGCGCTCGGCCTCTACATCCGGCTCAACATCGAGGAGAGTCCCGTCTTCGCCGCCGGACGTGCCCGGAGCGGGTCGACGGCCGGATCGACCCGAGCACCGTTGATCGCCTTGTTCCGGGAGCGGCCGCTGCGGCTGCTGCTTGGCATCGGGGTGTACGCCGGCCCGTTCATGGCTCAGGCGATCGTCACAACTTTCCTGATCTCCTACGCCACGGTCAGCCATGGCGTGCCGCGTCAGGTCCTGTTGACCGGACTGATCATTTCGCTGGCCGGGATGGTCTTCACCGCTCCGTTCTTCGCCTGGCTCTCGGACCGTGTCGGCCGCCGCACAATCTACGTCCCGGGAGCTCTGCTGTTCGGCGCTTTCTCGTTCTTTGTGTTTCCGATGGTGGGGTCCGGATCGACCGTGCTGGTGGTGCTGGCCTTCGTGATCAGCATGACGCTGCTCAACGCCTCCACCGTGGGAGTGGTCGGTTCGCTGCTGTCCGAGCTGTTCCCGACACAGTTCCGGTACACCGGCGCATCGATCGCTTACCAGGTCGCCGGCGTGATCGGTGGCGGGATCGGGCCCCTCCTGGCATCGATCCTCGCCGAGACCAGTGCCGGCGTGCTGGGCATCTCGGTGATGATCGCTCTGTTCTGCCTGATCAGCGCGATCTGTACCGTCGTGCTGGGCGACACGCGGAAGGTCGATCTCGCGCGTGCCTGATGGAGTGCGGCGCGCGGCGTCTGACGACCGACCGCTCGCCGGGAGGAACCGGATGAGGCTCCAGAACGTACTGACGATCAGGGCGCCGCTGGAATCGGTGAGATCTGCGATCGTCGATCTCCGTGAGGTCGCGGCCCACATTCCCGGTGCCGCCCTGAGCCACCGGCGCAACGACGGAGTCGTTCGCGGGACGTTCCGCGGCGATGATGATCCGCGGGCCGTTCCCTACCGGTTCGCCGCGTCGGTCCGGGACGTCGACGGCGACCGCGGCATCGTGAACGTGGTGGTGCGCGCGCGGCACGCCGACGGTCCCGGCCTCGCCCACCTGACGATCCGCAACGAGCTGAGTTCTGCCGAAGGTGGTGCGTCGACCCGGGCCGCGATCGTCGTCGATGCGGACGTGCTGCCGGTGCCCGGCCGGACCGGGCAGGACGAGGTCGTGCGTGCAGTGGCCGAGCGAGTGATGGCTGAGCTCGAGCGGCGCCTGGAACGCACCCTGCGCGGACCCGAACTGGCCACCACCGGCGGGGCGGTCGTCGAACCCGGCAACCTTTCACCGCGGACGACGTGGTCGACCGCGCCGGGCCCGAGGCCGGCAGTGGCTCTCGCCGCGGCGGTGGTCGCAGCCGGACTCGCGTTCCTCGCATGGAGGCGACGGGCCACTGGGACAAGCCGAGATGCACGTTGATTGTGAGTGAGTTGTGAAGCCGCCCCCCTTCGAGTACCACGACCCCGACACGCTCGACGAGGCACTCGCATTGCTCGCCGAGTTCGGCGAGGACGCCAAGGTCCTCGCCGGCGGCCAGAGCCTCGTGCCGCTCCTCAACTTCCGGCTGGCCTCGCCGGAACGGATCATCGACATCAACCGCATCGGCGAGCTGTCCTACCTGCACGCCCGGGACGGCCGGCTCCGCGTCGGTGCGCTCACCCGGCATTCGATGCTCGAGGGTTCGGCGCTGGTGGCGCGGGACTGGCCGCTGCTGTCGGAGGCGGTGCGCTGGGTGGCGCACCCGCAGGTGCGCAATCGTGGAACGGTCGGCGGCACGGTGGCGCACGCCGACCCGTCGGCCGAGATCCCGGTCGCGCTGGTCGCACTCGACGCGCGGTTCCGGGCGCGATCGCTGCGCGGCGAGCGCACGATCGAGTGGCCGGACTTATTCCAGGGTCCGATGACGACGTGCCTGGAACCCGATGAGCTGCTCGTCGAGGTGGAGGTTCCACCGGTGCCCGCCGGAAGCGGGCACGCCTTCACCGAGTACTCGAGGCGGCACGGGGACTACGGGCTCGGCGGAGCAGCGGTCAGGCTGACTCTGGACGGCGACGGACGGTGCTCCGACGCTGCGATATCGCTGCTCGGCGCGGCCCCGACGCCGCTGCGCGCCGACGCCGCCGAGCGGCTCCTGGTCGGCGCGGCGATCGACGAACGGGCGGCCGCCCAGGCAGCCGAGGCGGCGACGGAGGGGACCACACCGAGCGGTGATCTCCACGGGTCGAGCGCGTACCGGCGCTCTCTCATCACGGTGCTCGTCCGGCGAGCCATCGTCACAGCGGCTTCGAGGGCGCAGGAGAACATCGATGGATAAGCGCAAGGTGGAGATCGAGATCAACGGCCGGGTCCACGCGGCCGAGATCGAGCCGCGGCTCCTGCTCTCCGACTTCATCCGGTACGAGGCCCGGCTGACCGGCACGCACGTGGGCTGCGAGCACGGGGTGTGCGGCGCGTGCACCGTCCAGGTGGACGGTCTGCCGATCCGGTCCTGTCTGCTGTTTGCGGTGCAGGCCGACGGGTGCGAGGTGCGCACCGTCGAGGGGATGACAGCTGGCTTGCCCTACGGGCAGCTTAGTGTTCTGCAACAAGCATTCCACGAGAAGCACGCGTTGCAGTGCGGGTTCTGCACGCCTGGCTTCCTGCTCTCCCTTGAGCCGCTGCTGCTCAGCGACGTAGAGCTCACTGACGACCAGATCCGTTCGGCGTTGTCCGGGAATCTCTGCAGGTGCACCGGCTACCAGAACATCGTGGCCGGGGTCCGGCTGGCGGTGGAGCGAATCCGTGGCGACCGAGACTCACCGGATTCGGAGGCGGCGACCGTCGCCGGCGAGCCCGGCTAGCAGCGTGCACCCGACAGGAGAGGAGGACCGATCCGGTGAAACACCCCGCGGCCTTGAACGGTAAGGCGCAAGGCTCCGTGGTCGGGCGCTCCATGAGGCGTGTCGAGGACCAAGCACTGCTGACGGGTCGAGCGACGTTCCTCGACGACATCGACCTGCCCGACGTGTTGCACGCGGTCTTCGTGCGCAGCCAGGTTGCGCACGGGACTATCCGTGCGATCGATGTCGACGAGGCAACCCGTGTTCCCGGTGTGGTTGCCGTGTTCACCGCGGACGACCTCGCTCTGGGCGATCTCGTGACCCCGCTCCAGGAGGACATCTTCAGCCCACCTCGCCCGCTGCTCGCACGGGAACGCGTCCGCTTCGTCGGCGAGCCGGTTGCCGTCGTGGTCGCAGAGTCGCGCTACGCCGGGGAAGACGCAGCCGCCCTCATCGAGGTCGAGATCGAGCCGTTGCCAGTTGTCGGGGACATCGCCGCGGCGCTGGACGAATCCGGTCCGTCGCTCCACGACCAGCCTGACGGTTCCGGCAATGTCGTGTTCGAGCAACAGGCGACCATGGGTGATCCCGACGCCGCCTTCGCCTCGGCCGCCCACGTGCTCGAGCGCACGTTGCAGCATCCCCGGCTGACAGCAGCTCCCATGGAGCCCCGGGGAGCGGCCGCCTACCCCGAGGACGGCGGGGTGACTCTCTGGTGCTCAACGCAGTTCCCGCACAGCCTGCGTCGCATAGTCCGGGAGCTGCTCGGCATCGAGCAGGTTCGCGTCCGGTGCCCCGACATCGGAGGGGGTTTCGGTCTCAAGGGGATCAATTACCCCGAGGAAATCGTGGTCGGCCGGCTCGCACTCGAGCTCGGGCGTGCCGTGAAATGGGTCGAGGACCGCGCAGAGAACCTGCTCGCCTCCTGCCACGCCCGCGAGATGGAGGTCCGGGTCCGGGCAGCGGCCGACGCTGACGGGACCTTGCTGGCTCTCGACGTCGACGCCATCTGCGACGTCGGAGCGTACGGCACCTACCCGCTGGGGCACATCCTCGAGGTGCTCGGCGTGTTCGGAATGTCGCCAGGACCGTACCGGGTCCGCAACTACCGGGCGCGCGCACGTTCAGTTGCCACCAACAAGTGCCCCTCTGGGGCCTACCGCGGGGTGGGGCTGCCGGTCGCGACGTTCGTGCACGAACGCGTCATGGACCTCCTGGCCGCGCAGACCGGCATCGACCGGGCGGAGCTGCGCCGTCGAAACATGGTCAGGGCCGACGAGATGCCCTACACATCGATCACGAACCAGCGCTACGACAGCGGGGATTACGCCGCGGCGCTGGACGCCGCGTTGGAGCTCATCGGCTACGACCCCACCGACAACGGCAGCGTAGAGCGGAAGGACGGCCGGCTGGTCGGCCTCGGCATCGCCTCCTATGTCGAGTGGACCGGGACCAACTCGAAGATCTTCCGGACTCGCGGGATGAGCGCGGTGAACGGGTTCGACGGCTGTCACATGGAGTTGGACGCCGAAGGCGTGCTCACGATCTGGACCACACTGCCCTCCATCGGCCAGGGCACGACCACCACGTTCGCTCAGCTCGCCGCCGACTCGATCGGGGTCGCCTTACACGACGTGCGAGTGGTGCAGAGCGACACCGCGGCAAGCGACATCGACGGGACGGGCACCGGGGCCAGCCGCAGTGCCAACATCGGCGCCGGGGCGCTGCACCTGGCCGGGACGGAGCTGCGGCAACGCCTGATCGAGGATGCCGCCGAGATGCTGGATGTCGCGCCCGACGAGCTGGAGGTTGCGGAGAGCCTCATCGTGGAGCGTGACATGCCGTCCCGTGCAATTCGCTTCGCCGAACTGGCGAAGACGGCGGAGCCGGAGCGCTATCGGGTGAGTCGCGAGTTCGACCCCGAGCACGTGCTCTATGCCTACGCCACCCACGCCTGCCGGGTGGCCGTTGACCCCGAGACCGGTGACGTCGAGATCGTGGATTGGGTGGTGGCGGAGGACTGCGGTCGGGTGGTGAATCCGGTTATCGTCGAGGGGCAGACGCAGGGCGCGGTCGCCCAGGGAGTCGGCGGCGCGCTGTACGAGTCGCTGCACTACGACGAGGCAGGCCAGCCCCAGACGGCCTCGTTCATGGACTACCTGCTGCCGACCGCGTGCGAGGCGCCGTCGGTGCGGATCCGGCATCTGGAGCTGCCGGTGCCCGATGCGATCCTCGGCAGCAAGGGGATGGCAGAAGGCGGGACGGTCGCGGCGGGGGCCGCGCTGGCGAACGCCGTGTCCGACGCCCTCGGGGCCGAGTGCAACGCGTTGCCACTGACACCTGAAAGGCTGTGGCAGTGCCGGGCCGCCGCCGCATCCCCGCCGGAAACCTCCTGAGGGGGATCGGGGGCTGCCCCTCTCGACACCAGCCCGGTATGACCATCACCCGCGGCGACAGCCACACGGCCATCCACCCGCCCGGGTTCCGCAGCTGTCGTCCGGTGAAAGTGCTCGAATGTGGGGTCTCAGCTGGGCAAACGGGTGTCGGCCTGGTGACATGTCGTGTCACTAGGCGCGGGTGTTGTTCCTGGTCAGCGCGTTGC
>Ga0310832_100869_pt1 | contig 16049 bp, 15 predicted proteins | sample WT_ome_7_FD_201303 | JGI IMG/M metagenome (GOLD analysis project Ga0310832, IMG submission 201303) | Sorghum-adapted microbial communities enriched on wild type (WT) sorghum from Joint BioEnergy Institute, Emeryville, California, United... ...
CGAGGTGGCCCTGGCCGCTCTGGCCCGCGGCGACATCTCCGGGGCCGACCGGAACTTCTACCAGGGCAAGGTCGCCACGGCCCGGTTCTTCGCCCGGGAGGTGCTGCCGCGCCTGAGCAGCGACCGTCGCATCGTGGAATCCACGACCCTGGACGTCATGGAGCTCCCGGAGGAAGCCTTCTAGGGCTTCCGACCCGACCCGCAACTGGCCATCCCCGGGTAGGCGCCCGCCGCCGCTGGGGGTGGCCAGTTGCCGTTTCGGGGGGTCGGCGTCAGGCGCGTCGGTGACTTACGACTGACGCGGCCGATGGGTGACCGGGCCGACCGTGGCGCACCTCGGGCCGCGCCGAGGGCAGTCGCCGCACCATGGACCGAACCGGCCATGGTGGATAGGTGCATGGGGCACCGACAATGATTCCGTGCTGGAGTCCTCAACCTCGTCGTCGGGATCGTCGGGGTCATCGTCACGGTAATCGGCACCGTTGTCGCCATCCAGCAGCTGCGCCTCCAGAAACGACTCGCCGCCACGGTCATGGTCACCGACGACCGGCCAGCGGATGCGCCGTCACGCGACTGGGAACCCGTACCCGAAACACCAAGCCGGCCTTGGCCGGCTGCCCGGCCCACAACCACAGAGGCCCCCGTTGAACGGCGCATTCGGGCCATGCCAGCGTCCGTTCGCTGGGCCGCACTGTTGTTGCTGCTGCTCGCCCTCTACTTCGCGTTGCTCGCCACCGCTGTCCAGGCTGGAAACTTCGCAACCCCGCTTCACCGCGTCTATGTCGCGACGATCAGTGCACACCTCGTCCTCGGGCCCGCAGTGCTGGCCGTCCTGGTTGCCCGAAGGAGGGCTCGGAGGAGCGCGATCGTCGGCACCACCGTCATGCTCGGATTAGTCGCGGTTACATGGGTACTGATTCCGGATTTCGGATACGTGGCGGCTGTTCCCCTGGCGCTTGGCGCACTCGTCGTCGTCCTGCTGTCGCGTCCCGACTCCGCCGAGCACTTCCGGGCCGCCGAACACCGGGACCTTCCCCGACATCGCCTGCGACGGCGTACGCGACTGGCCACGATCCTGGCGGCATTGGCGATGCTCGATGATGCCCTGATCACCGGAGGCGCCGCCTATCTCAACCACTACGTCCACAGCGCGCAGGCGCTGGCGCGTCTCCTGCCGGCTCGACCCGCCTCCAGCGGGCCCGGCTGGGAAGGCAAACCGTCCGGAGCGGTCAGCATCGAGGAGCTGTCGACCTTCTTCCCACATCCAGACTCTGCGCTGTATGACTTTCGCCGCTACGGGGCGAAGCGAGCGGCGTGCAACACTGGGCCACGTCCGAGCAGGTGGTTCTCATCGTCCTGGTCGAGTTGGCGGACAGGGAGACCGCACGACGCTACGTCGCAACCGTGACTCCGACGGGCATGCTGGCGCGGGGGGATTTCGGACCGTCCTCCAGCGCCTGGTTCACACAGGAAAGCACGGAGCAGGACGTGGTCACGTCAGTGTTCCAGGCCGCCGAGGCCGGCATCGTCGGCATCGTCTACGTGTGGGACTACGCCGACCCCGACTTCACGTACGGGATGCGCATCGCGACGGACCTCATGAGGAAGGTCCGGCCCTGACTCATCCCGCCATCGACTGATTCGTCCGGACAAGCCGTGGGCGAGGGCGGTCAGGTGGATCCCGGCGATGGAGGTCCGGACGGTGGTGGTTGCGGGGCCGGCGACGGCGCGACGGGCCCGGGTGGGTGAGGCGAAGACGACGGCGGTGGCGCGGCCGGCCCCGGCAACTGCGGGGCGGGCGCGGGCGACCCGGGCCACTGGCGGGGCGGTGGCGGGGCCGGAGGTCCGTACCCCGGCCACGGGTACGGCGGCGGTACCGGCCGGCGGCGCTGGCGGTAGTAGCGGTTGGCCGACGGCAGGGCCAGCAGCACAGTCGCGCTGACCACCAGGACCACGGTGACCACCCCGGCGGCCACGGTGAGCCGGTTGTACCAACCGATGGTGTCGTAGATGTCGAGGAACAGGGCCGGCGCGGTCCCGCACAGGGTCAGCGCGGCCACGACCCAGGTCACGATGCGGGCCGCCGGAAACCCCCGGGCGTTGAGGGCGGCGAGCATGAGGTAGATGACCGCCACCAGGAGCGCGAACCCGCCGACAAGCACCAGGCCCAGCGCTCCGGCCGCCCCGGCCGAGTCGTCGTTCTCGGCCTCGGCGAACTGCCAGCTCCCTTCGGGTATCGCGTAGAACGAGGCGATCGCGGACACCGCCCGCATCGCCGCGACGCCGCCCAGCAGCCAGCAGGCGAGCAGCACGACGCCGGGGGCGACCCGGCGCTCGGGCCCGGAGGCGCCCGGTTGCTCAGGTGAGGCGACAGCCGTCATGGCCGCACCGCTCCCGTCGTGCTCGGGCGACGCCGCCGGCGCCCGATGAGCCAGGCCCCGGCCATGAGCCAGGCCAGTACCGGGGCACCGACCACCAGGTAGAACGCCATGCTCGACGTCGGCGGCTTGGGCGGATTGAAGGCCGGCAGTTCCTTGATGGGTCGAGTGGTGGTCAACCCACCGAGCCAGAGCTCCTGGCCGTCCTGCTCGACGGCGGCCGTGAACAGCGAGTCGAGCACCGACTGGGCCAGGGTGGGTCGGGTGCGGGCGAACTCCTCGTCACCGAGGTCGGTCTCGTCGATGCGCGTGAAGTCGACCCCGCCGTACACCCAGGCGTAGACGTAGTCCCCCTCGACCCATTCGTACGTGAACTCGCCCTCGGTGTACGACCGCACGTACCGCTCGAACACCTCGCGCGGACTCCACGGCTCGCGGGACACCCAGCGGCTGATGTCGCCGCTGTCGATGATGTCGGAGTAGGCCGTGCGCTTCGTGGCCGCGCGCTCGCGGAACCATTCGGCGGCGACCCGGCTCGCGTAGACCCGGCGCAGGTCGGCGTACTCCGGCGCCTCGTTCACCGCCTTGACGACCTCCGGCAGGATCAGCTGCCGGTACACGTTCTCGTTGTGCTGCTCGAACGTGCGGTCGTCGCAGAATCCCGCGGCCCCCGCCGTTTGGATGTAGTCGGTCTCCATCTTGACGTCGAGCGGCGCGTCGAGGATGAACAGCTCGTTCTCGGTCTCGTACACGGTCGCGGGGGCCGGCACGATCCACTGCCGCAACGACAGGCACTTGTCGCCCTGCAACGCGGTCCAGAACTTGCGGCCCAGCGGCGTCTCGGGGTGGATCAGCTCGCCGGTCGTCTTCTTCATCCGCAGATCCGCCTCGAGGAGGACGCGACCCGCGTCGGTGCGCCCGAACCGGTCGTCGATGATCCGGTCGGGCTCATCCGGGTTGAGGTTGACCGTGAACGCGCTCGGCGGCAGCGCCAACCACACGAAGAAGGCGTCGGACGCGAGCTGCGCGGCCCGGCGCCCACCGTAGGAGACATCGATGCTGGAGTCGGTCTCCACCTTGAACGAGAACTGGGCGCCGGCTCCTCGGTAGGTGTCCGAGACGTACCGCAGCTCCAGCGTCGAGAAGTCGACGCCGCCGAGTGCGTCGTCGCCGAGCGCGTCATCGTCGTCGAACTCCTCGGCGAGGGCCACGGCCACCTCGTTCGCCACCGCCGCGTCCTCCGGCGAATCCGGCGACCTCGTGATGGCGTCGGCGAGCGGGCCGGCCACCGGGACCTGGCCCGGAGCGGCGAGGACGCCGGGGCCGGCAGCCGCCCCACCACCCGGACTCGACGACGGCCCGCCGGGACCCGACGGTGGCACACCCCCGGGCGCCGAGGAACCGGCCGGGTCCGGGGTGGCCGTCGGTAAGGTCGAGCGTGGGCGGGCACTGTCCGGGGCTTCGGGCGCGTCCTCATCCTCGGGGATCGGCCGCGGTTGGGGCAGGGTCGGCAGGTACCGGGCCGTGACCGAGACATTGCCGTCCTGGCCGGCGGCGTCCAACTGGTTCAACGTCGCGGGCCCCGGCCTGGCGCCGAAGATGTAGACCACCGGACGGTTCAGCGACTGGGCGAGCTTCATCAGGTCCCTCAGCTGCGCAAGGCGCAGGGACGGCCCGGACTTGAACTCGAGGATCGGTGATGTCGGGTCGTTGGGGTTGTACGCGTCGACGCGGCGGTTCACGTTCGTCCCCGGGATCTTCTGGTCCAGCATCCATACGCTGCGATCGAGCCCGAGCAGCTGGTAGAGGAGTTCCTCGAAGGCGTCGCCGACCGACTTGTTGTTCACCGCGCTGATGTAGCTGCGCCGGTAGCGGTCGAAGTTCGCGTCAGGGTGACTGGCCACGTAGTCGCGCCAGTGCTGCCAGAAGTGGGCCAGGCTGCCCCTTGTGTAGTCGCCCTCGAGATCGTCCAGGTACTGCTGGAACTCACTGAACTCCGGGGATGTCGGATCGGGCGGCGCCGGCAGGTTCCACAGGTAGTCCGCCGATCCGTACTCATAGACCACCGGCTGTGCGTCCGCGGGCGGGTTCTGCGGATCAAAGCCAATCGATAAGCCGGACGACGGGTCAGGCGAAGGGCCTGCGGTTGATTGCGCCCCGACCGGCGTCGCGACGACGAGCAGCGCGACGACGACCGCCACGACGGCCGCGGCCGATCTCCGGAACCAGGGCACCGTCCCGAGGACCCGACCAGACACGCCGACCTCCCCCGATCCTGGTCGATGCTTCAAGATTCACGGCTGTGCCGATCACGATACCGAAGGGCCCCGACAGTTTCTCCTTGGATATGCCCGGTCCCCCTCGATCCGCCCGGTCCCCCTCGATCCGCCCGGTCCCCCTCGATCCGCCCGGTCCCCCTCGATCCGCCTGGTCCCCCTCGATCCGCCTGGCCCCCTCGCTCTGCCCGGTCCCTCTCGAACTGCCCGGTCCCCTCGCTCTACCTGGGCCATCGATCGGCGCGTTTCCCTCGCTCGACCTGGTTCCGCTCGACCTCACCTGGCCCAGTTGAGGTACCGGGCCCGCAGGGCGCCGCGGCGACCCCCCACGACCCGGCGGATCGTCACGATCGGCGCCGTGACCGTGCCCTTCCCGGCCGCCGGGCGAACGAACGGGACACCGGCGTACGGGTCGGCCGGCGCGGACGGATCGGGGCTGCGATACACCCACTCACCACCACGAATCCGCCGCAGCGTCTCGCCGACGTACCACACCGCACCCTCGACGAACTCGCGATGCGCCGGGTCGTCGAGATCCGCAACCGTGAGCGTGGAGAGCAGATCCTCGAGCCGGTCCAGGGAATCCACCGAGAAGTCCCACGGCCCGTGGGACGCGTGGTTGGCCGCCCACTCGGGAAACGCCCGCTCCCGCTCGGCCAGCCAGGCGGCGAGGTACTCGGCGTCGTCGGGCCGGGGCCGGTCCGGATCGATGCCCGGGGTGTGTCGCTTCGTCGGGGACCAGTCCGGATGCTCGGCTCGGTACCGGGCGCTCGCCTGCTCCCAGCGTTCGTAGACACGGGTAAATAGCTCGTCGTCGCCCTCCTCGATGGCGCGATCGACGAGGTCGGTCGGGTACTCCGGGGGCAGATCGAGCACGGGGTCGGCCTGAACCACGGGACGGTCCTCGGCCCACGTCCAGCCTCCGCCGGCCGTGCGCAGCAGCACCTCGCCTACGTAGGCGGCCGCCGCTTGGGCGAGGCCTGGCTCGGTCGCGGGCCCCCCGGCGCGGTCGACGACGATCTCGCCGACGCGGGCCAACGAATCGCCGGAGAAGTCCAGCGTGAACCCGCCCGGCTCCTCGTAGACCTGCAGGTGAACGAGGCTGAGGCCGGCCGATTCGAGCCAGTGCGTCAGGCGTGCGTCCGGTTCCATGCCGACCAGCGTACGAAGGCGGCCGATCGGTCACCGGACGACGCGGCGCGCCGGGTCAGTCAGCGCGGGGGGTATGGGCGGCGGTCAACGGGGCCGCGCCGGTGGCCAGGTCGGTCCAGGCCCCGGTGAACGTGTGCACCGCGATGCCGGCGGGGCGGAGGCCGCCGGCGTCGGCCCGCTCCGGATCGAGCGCGGCGGACAGAGCCGAGAGCCCCGGGTTGTGTCCGATGAGGAGCAGCGTGGTGGCCTCCGGCGGCGCCACGCGAACCGAGGCGAGCAGCGTGCGGACCGAGGCGCCGTAGAGGACCGACTCGTAGCGCACCTCGGGCGAGACGGAACCCGACGACTGGGCCCCGTCGGCCTGCTCCGCCTCGCCGCTCGCGGCGGCGAGACCGAGCGCCACCCCGTGCCAGGTCTGACGGGTCCGCAGCGCCGGCGAGCAGAGGACCAGATCCGGCCGGAGCCCGTGGCGGGCGAGCCAGGCGCCGGCGGCCGCCGCGTCGGCATGCCCCTGCTCGGAGAGCGGGCGGTCCGGGTCGGCGACGCCCTCCGGGTTGGTCGCCTTGGCGTGGCGCAGGATCACCAGCGTTCGAGTGCTCACCCCTTCATCCTGCCCGCCCGGCGCCGATGGCGGGACAGCGGCGCGCGAGTCACCACAGGCGGCGACGGACGGCCAGCGCGGCCGAACCCAGCGCGCCCGCGCTCAGCGCCCCAATGATGCCCGCCTCCGTCGCCTGGAACCGCCAGTACCGGTCGGCCGGGTGGTAGGTGAGCAGGTACGCGACGGCCCCCGCCTCGCGGTAGCACGTCTCCAGCAGCTCGCGCCCGTCGATCACCTCACCATCGCGGCTCGGTCGTCGGATGCATTCCTGGAAGGCGACCTCGACCCGCTCGCCGTCGTCGTTCAGGTAGCCCTCGTCGATGAGCCAACCATCGCCCAGTGGAAATGATGGCATCAGTGTAAACGTCTCGATATGACGGACCGGCGGGGCGTAGTGGGTCCGGGCCGTGGTCGCGAGGCCGCCGACGACCCCGACATAGAGGGCGAGCGTCACCGCCATCGCCGCCAGGGTGTTGCGCAGCCAGAGCCCGAGCGCCACGCCGACCGACACCGCGAGCAACGTGTACGCGCCCGGGGTCAGCCCTTCGACCTCGAACCGGGGCGTGAACAGGCGACCCCGTAACCAGACCATCGGCTCACGCGCCCAACTGGCGAGCAGTCCGAGGCCGGTCATCGCCGCCACCACGGGCAGCCCACCGACCAGCGCTTTGGTGGTCCACCACCGGGTCCGGCTCACCGACTGGGTCAGGCCAAAGATGTGGATATTTTGCTCGATTTCCCGGGCGAACATCGCGGCGCCGGTGAACACACCCAGCAGCGCGGGCAGGACCAACCCCACGAACTCGAAGCTGGCATTGATAGACTGGAATCTAACTATTACGTCATCCAGTCTCACCGCATCACAGCCCTCCGCCGTCTGCCAGCACCCGGCGATGCCCAGCCCGGCCAGGTCCGATGCCACCGCGAAGCGCACGACGACCAGGGCCGCGGCGACGAGCGCCACCAGACCGACCGACACCAGGATCAGGACGCGCTGCTGGCGCCACGCCACCCAGATCATGCCGCCACCATCCTCGTCCGGTCGCCGTTCCCCACGCGATCCCGGCCGGCGTCGCGAAAGTCCGCGCCATTGCCGGAGTCGACGCGGGCGGCGCGCAGGTAGGCGAGCGTGAGCTCCTCCAGCGAGGGCGTCACGCGGGTCCAGCCGTCGGCACTCCCCGACCAGGGCGTCCGGAGCAGCACCGAGGCCTGCCGGCCGGTGACCCGCCGCTCCACCACCGCCGACGCCGCGAACGGCATCGACTCGGCCGGGCCGATCAGCAGCTGGTGTTGGGCCAGCAGGCTCTCGACGTCCCCGGCGAGGTGGACGCGGCCATTGGCGAGGAGCAGCAGGTGGTCGCAGACGCCGTCCAGTTCGGCCAGCACGTGCGAGGAGAGAACCACGGTCAGCCCGTGCTCCGCCACCTCGGCGAGCAGGCAGCTCATCACCTCCTGCCGGGCCAGCGGGTCCAGGTCGGCCAGCGGCTCGTCGAGCAGGACCAGATCGGGTCGGCGGCCGAGCGCGAGCGCGAGCGCGACCCGGGTGCGCTGCCCGCCGGAGAGCGTGGCGACCCGCGCGGCCAGCGGCACGCCAGCCTCCTGCACCAGGCGCCGGGCGTAGGCGGCGTCCCATCGGGAGTTCAGTTCGGCGCCGGCCCGAAGCAGTTCGGCCACGGTGAAGCCGCGGTAGAGCGGCTTGTCCTGGGCCAGGAAGGCCAGCCGGGCGTGCGTCCCCCGGGTACCCGGCGGCTCGCCGAAGATGCGGATCTCGCCCTCGGTCGGGCGCACGATGCCGGCCGCGATCCGCATCAGGGTGCTCTTGCCCGCCCCGTTCGGGCCGACAAGCGCGGCGACGCGCCCAGCGGGCACGGTGAGATCGCACTGGCGCAAGGCCCAGACGACCCGCTCCGTTCGGGAGCCGGGGCGCCATGGTCGACGGAAGCGGCAGGACAGTCCGGTGGCCGTCAGGGCAGGAACCTCCGTCGAGTCGTCCACGGCCGACCCTCCTTCGTGGCGTAGCTGGAACTGCTCGTTGGCTGGAACTGCTGGTTGGCTAGAACTGCTCGTCCATGACCGACTTGGTGAGCGCCTCGATGTCCTCGCGCTCCAACCCGGCGTCCCGGGCGCGCGCCATCCACGCCACCAGCTCCTCGCGCAGTTCCCCATCGGTGACGCCGGCCCCGCGGCCCAGGGACCGCACGATGAAGGTGCCCACGCCGCGACGGGCCTCGACCAGGCCTTCGTGCTCCAACTCCCGGTAGGCCTTCTGCACGGTGTTGGGGTTGATGGCGGTCGCCGCCACCACCTCTTTCAGCGTGGGCAGCTGGTCACCCGGTTGCAGCAGGCCGAGTCGGAGGGCCTGCCTGACCTGCTGGACCAGCTGCAGGTAGGCCGCGACCCCCGACCGGCGGTCGATCCGAAACTCGATCACGAGCGCTGACCAATCTCACTAGTTAATTAGTGAAAGCAGCATGCCCATCGGTCGCCGGTTCGTCAACCCCGGGTCCGGCCGCCCCATGATCGCAGTGAGGCGGACATGGGGTGCTGGGCGTACGTCCGCTTCACGGCGATCATCGACGGTGATCGCGGTGAAGCGATTCGGCGCGCCAGACCGTACGAATGGCGCACGACGATCATGGGGCCAAGCGCGAGCAGGTGTGGCGAAGCGCGGGCGGGCATGGCCAGGCGTACAGGGCGGCGCGGCCAGGCGTACAGGGCGAGGCGGCTAGGCGTAGGGCGAGGCGGCTAGGCGTACAGGGCGAGGCGGCTAGGCGTAGGGCGAGGTAGATGGCGATGTGGTGGGCCAGGGCCGCCAGCAGGGTGGCGGCGTGGAAGAACTCGTGGTGGACGAAGACGCGGGGCCAGCCCGTCGGCCAGCGCAGGGCGCAGCAGACGGCGCCGGCCGTGTACGTCACCCCGCCGAGCAGGAGCAGCACCAGCACGGCCACGCCCCCCGCGCAGCAGGTCGGGCAGCACGACGACCGCGATCCAGCCCAACGCGACGTAGAGCGGAGCGGAGACCCACCGGGGCGCGTGCGGCCACACCAGCTGCACCACCGCCCCGGTGATCGCGCCGCCCCAGATCACGCCGAGGATGACGTTCGCCCGGTCCGCGGGCAGCAGCCGGACGCACAGCGGGGTGTACGTGCCGGCGATGAGCATGAAGATCATCGCGTGGTCGAGCCGCCGCATCAGCGCGAAGCCGCGCCGCGACCACACCCGCCGGTGGTAGAGCGCGCTCACGCCGAACATGGCGGCGACGCTCGCGCTGTACAGCACGCAACTGAGCAAGACGGCCCGGCCGGGCCGCGTGGCCGCGACACCGCTGAGCACGGCCCCGGCCACGAGCGCGACCGCGAAGCCGTACGTGTGCAGCCACCCGCGCATCCGGGGCTTGCCGAGGTCCGTCGGCGGCAGCCGCACCGCAGTCGTTCGCGTCGTAGGTTACTGAGCCGTAAGTTACCAATAAGTAGGATCGGCGCCCCCGCGCAACCGTGTCGATGGCCGATGATGGATCGCGTCATCTTTCCGGCACGGGATCTCTACGGCACAGGCAGCGGAGGCGGTCATGCGGGTACGCCCGGTCGGCGCGGACGCGCTGCTGCTGGAGGTCGACGATCCGCCCGCCTGGTTCGCGGAGCTGAACCGCCGCCGGGAGGCCGGCGAGCTGGCGGTGCTCGACATCGTTCCCGGGGCCAGCACGGTGCTGCTGGACGGCCTGGCCGACCCTGCCGGCACCGCCGAGGCGATCCGGGGGTGGCGCCCACCCCCGTCGGCCGACGAGGACGGCCCACTCGTCGAGATCCCGGTCACCTTCGACGGCCCCGACCTCGACGAGGTGGCGACGCTGTGGGGCACCGACCCGGCCGGGGTGGCGGACCGGCTGACCCGGACCGGCTTCCGGGTGGCCTTCTGCGGCTTCGCCCCGGGGTTCGCCTACCTGACCGGGCTGCCCGCGTCGCTCGCGGTGCCCCGCCGGGCCACCCCACGCACCCGGGTCGAGCCCGGTTCGGTCGGGCTCGCCGACACGTACGCCGGCATCTATCCCACGCCCTCGCCGGGCGGATGGCGCCTGGTCGGCCGAACCGATGTGACACTCTTCGATCCGGCCCGCACCCCGCCGGCGCTGCTCGTGCCCGGGACCCGCGTCCGCTTCGTCGCCCGGCCCTCAGCTGAGTCCACAGTAGATACTGCTGGAGGGGAGGCGTCGTGCTCGCCGTCGTGAAGCCGGGCCTGCTCACCACGGTCCAGGATCTCGGCCGGCCCGGCTACGCGCACCTCGGGGTCACCCGGTCCGGGGCTCTGGACGCTCCCGCGCTCGCCCGCGCCAACGCCCTGGTCGGCAACCCGCCCTCCGCGGCCGGCCTGGAGACCACCCTCACCGGCGTCACCCTACGCGCCGAGGCCGACCTCACGATCGCGGTCAGCGGGGCGGTGGCACCGGTCACTGTGGACGGTCAGCCGGTCGCCTTCGACGCTCCGGTGACGGTGCCCGCCGGGTCGGTGATCGCGGTGGGCCCGGCTCGGACGGGCGTACGGTCCTATGTGGCGGTCGCCGGCGGGATCACCGTCGCTCCGGTCCTGGGCAGCCGGGCCACCGATACGCTCTCCGGCCTGGGCCCTCCTCCGCTGCGCGCCGGCGTGGTCCTGCCGGTCGGCCCACCCAGCGCCGCACCGGACGTCACCGGCGCCGCCGCGCCGCCGGCGCTCGGCCCGATGCCCAAGGACGTGACCGTACGCATCCGACTGGGCCCCCGCCACGACTGGTTCACCGGGCCCGCCCGCGATGCCCTGCTGGAGCAGCCGTACGTCCTGACGCCGAAGAGCAACCGGGTCGGGGCCCGGCTCGCGGGCCCGGCGCTGACCCGCGCAAGGCCCGGGGAGCTGCCGAGCGAGGGGATCGTGCTCGGCGCCATCCAGGTGCCGGCCGACGGACAGCCGCTGATCTTCCTGGCCGACCATCCGACCACGGGAGGCTATCCCGTCATCGCGGTGGTGGAGCGCGCCGACCTGCCGCTGATCGCCCAGGCCCGTCCGGGCACGACGATCCGGTTCGTGCTGGTGGCCAAAGAGGCGGCCGCACCATCGGCACCGGGCGACGCCGCGGCGGGACCGGCCCCATCGACCAGCGGCGCGGCCAGCGAATCGACGATCCCGGCGCGGGACGGAACGACGAGGGGAGGCTCATGGACCTGAACGCCGACCTCGGCGAGAGCTTCGGCACCTGGCGGCTGGGCGACGACGAGTCGCTGCTGTGCATCGTGTCCAGTGCCAACGTCGCCTGTGGCTTTCACGCCGGGGATCCGGAGACCATGCGGCGCGTCTGTACGCGGGCGGCCGAGCGCGGGGTGGTCGTCGGGGCTCAGGTGGGCTACCGGGATCTGCACGGATTCGGGCGGCGGCGCATCGACTACGACCCGGCGCAGCTGCGCGACGACCTCATATACCAGATCGGGGCGCTCGACGCCTTCTGCCGGGTCGCGGGCACGCGGGTCCGCTACGTCAAGCCCCACGGCGCGCTCTACAACACGGCAATGGTCGACGAGGGCCAGGCCGGCGCCGTGGTGGAGTCCATCATGGACTATGACCGGTCGCTGCCGGTGCTGTGCCTGCCCGGGTCGGTGCTGGCCCGGGTCGCGATCGAAGCCGGCCTGCGGGTCGTGGCCGAGGGGTACGCCGACCGCGCCTACCGTCCCGACGGCACGCTCGTCCCGCGCCGGGAGCCCGGCGCGGTCTTGTCCGATGTGGACGCTGTTGTGGCCCAGGCGGTCCGGCTCGCCACCACCGGCACCGTCGAGTCGATCTGCGTCCACGGCGACACCCCCGGCGCGGTGGAGATGGCCGCCCGGATCCGCGACGGCCTGGTCGCGGCGGGCGTGACACTGGCACCGTTCGTGGAACCGGCCTAGCGGCGACCGACGGATTCGGCGGCGCCGACGAGCCACGCGACGGCCGCCGGCCGGGGAGCCGACCGCGGGTCAGTCGAGGCGGCTGACCTCGTCACCGTACGTCCGGGTGCAGCCAGGCGCCGCCGGGTCCGACCGCAGCGGGCTGGCCGGCGAATAGATGTCCCCGGGGTCGACCGCCAGGTCCGGACCAGGCTCGACGAGCACATCCCAGACGCCGGTGATCTTCTGCATGCAGAGCCCGGCGTCGTGCCTCGTGCCGTCCTTCCCACCGATCCACACATTGAGCCAGGTCGTCGCCTCCGGCGGATAGCCGATGTGGCAGGGACCATCCTGCGGCCGCTCCCCGTCGCCGCACGTGTCCTCCACGATCAGGTACCGACGCAGGTTCGGCACGTAGAACCGGGTCCCGGCCGGCCAGTCCATGGTGTGCACCTCACCCTGACGCACGTGGCCAACCGCGACCGTGATCGGGTCGTCGTAGGTTCCCCGACCACCCGCCTGGTTGTGCAGGATCGGGTGGGAGATCTGGCCCGTGGTGGGCCGCGTGTTGTCGAAGTACGAGTAGCCGGTGATGTAGGCCCGAATGGTAGCGGTAGCGGCCGGGCCCCTCGCCGGCCCGGAGGGGGCCGTCGTCGCGGTGGCCTCCCGCGTGGGCAGGGACGACACCTCCCTCACGGGCCGGGACGTGCACGCTGACACTCCAATGAGGACAGTAATCGCCAGTGCCACGCCAGCACGGCACCGCACCACACGACGACCGAGTTTTTCCACCGCAGCCAACCTCTCACGGTGTGCGGACGCTCGTCACCGAGCGCCCGTCGCGCTGTCGCGGACTGAGCCCAGGTGTCGCGGAACCGACACCGGACGCGTGGGCGGCGGCGGCGCCGGTGCGCTGGAGCTTGTGCCAGCGCAGGGCGACGCCGGCCAGGGCGGCGGCGACCGACCGCACGAGGACGATGTAGAGCAGCTGCCGGTAGACGAACTGTTGGAGGGGCAGGCTCCACAGGGGACGCAGGGATTCCCGGTCGAGGCGGAAGGCGATGACAGCGGTGAACAGTTGCAGGCCGAGCATGGCCAGCCAGGCCACGCCGGCGGTGAGGTCGCCGCTGACCGCGATGCCGTAGATGGTCATGATGTCGACGACCGGGGCGAGCAGGGGGAACACGACGCCGAAGGCGGCGAGGAAGGGCAGGCCGAGGCGACCGAAGCGGCCGGAGGGGCCTCGGTCCCGGATCGCCCCCCGGTGGATCCACATGGCCTGCATGGTGCCGTAGCTCCACCGGTAGCGCTGCCGCCACAGTTGCCGCAGGGTGTGCGGGGCCTCGGTCCAGGCCCGGGCCCGCTCCTCGTAGACGACCTTCCAGCCGGCGCGGATGATCGCCATGGTCAGGTCGGTGTCCTCGGCCAGGGTGCGGTCGCTGACGCCGCCGACGTCGCGCAGGGCCTGACGCCGGAAGGCGCCGATGGCCCCGGGGATCGTGGGCATGCACTGCATGAGCTCGAACAGCCGCCGATCGAGGTTGAACCCGATGACGTACTCGATGTGCTGCCACTTGCCGATCAGCCCGCGGCGGTTGCTCACCTTGACGTTGCCGGCCACGCCCCCGACGCGGGGGTCGGCGAACGGCTGCACCAGCATCCGCAGCGAGTCCGGCTCGAGCACGGTGTCGCCGTCGACCATGACGATGATGTCGTGGCTGGCGTGGGCGATGCCGACGTTGAGGGCGTTCGCCTTGCCCCCGTTGGGAATGCTGATCAGCCGCACGTTGGGCAGGCCCAGGCCGGCGACGATGGCGGCGGTGTCGTCGGTGGAGCCGTCGTTGACGACCACCACCTCGATCGCCGGGTAGTTCCCGCCGGCGATGGAGCGCACTGCGGCCGCGATGTTCTCCCGCTCGTTGTAGACGGGCATCACCACCGACACCGGCCGCGTCACCGGCGGCCCCCACGACCACGACGGCGACCGACGCTGGCGGGCGTGCCGGCCGGCCAGCAGGAACAGCACCGCCGTCCGCGCGATCAGCAGCACGCCGACGAGCAGAACGACCAGCCGCAGCCCGTCCAGGAAGTCGTCCGCGAACCGCACGCTCAGCACGAGCAGGCGACCCCGCCACACGTCACCCGCGGTCGCCTCGGCGAGCACCGGGATCTGCGTGGCCTCGGCCAGAATCGGCCACAGGTCCACCGTAGTCTCGAGCAGCACCGGGTCGAGGTCGGCCAGAGCCTGGGCCGCCCGCAACCCCTCGGACGCGGTCAGGAACCGGTAACCCTGGTCCTTGAGGATCGGGATGAGTCGATCGAGCGCCGCCACCGTCTGGGACCGGTCGCCGCCCGCGTCGTGGAGCAGGATCACGCCGGACCGTCCGTAGGGAGGTATCGACGCCTCGACGATCCGGTCGACACCGGGTGTCTCCCAGTCCCGACTGTCCACGCTGCTCATCACCACGACGTACCCCGCCTGGCCGGCCTCCACGACCACCGGCCAGGACGTGTCATCCAGCGACGACGCGCCCGACGAGTACGGGAACCGGATCAGCGGCGTGGTGACGCCCACCGTCGCGGCCAACGCCATCTGGGTCTGCGAGTACTCCAGGCTGCGCAGCCACGGCGACAACGCCGCCATATCGGCGTGCGTGAACGTGTGCACCCCCAGGTCGTGCCCCTGCTCGACCACGGCCTGGACGACCTCCGGGTACCGCGCCACCTCGGTACCCACCACGAAGAACGTGGCCTTCACCCCGTGCCGGGCCAGCACGTCCAGGATCTGCGGCGTCCACTTCGGGTCGGGGCCGTCATCGAACGTGAGCACCACCGTCCGCGGTGGAAGGTCGTACGACACCACCTGGCCGCCGGTGGTGTCGATGTACGGCCCGCCCGTAACGATCTCGCTCGGCACGTTCACCTGACTGTCGCTCGCCACGGCCTTGCCATCGGGCTGAAACGACGCGTCAATGTACGCCTCGTACGTCATGAGGGCGACGAACGCCGCGAGGAGAAGCAGCACCGGCACCACTGCCGCGCCCAGCCGGGGAAGCCGAGCGGGGCGCCGTGGGCCAGGCGGGACGGGAGGCGTCACCGGGATCACGCGGGTGGGCGCGTCCATCAACAGACGACTCGGCCGCCTCGGGCCCGGCACCACCCGACCATCGGGGTCGACCGCGGCTGCGCGGGTGCCCCCGGGCTGACCAGCGGCCCGCGGTCGTTGTTCATCCTCCCGCCCCCCGCGGTGAGGTTCAGGAATCACGTCGCCCCCCATCTCCAGCTCACGCGCAACCGGTCACAGGTTGTCGTCCCCGCTGTCCTCCAGGTCAGGCGGGTCCGGGTCCGACGGTGACGTCGACTCCGTCTCCGATGGAGACGACGGTGGTGATGGGGACGGCTCGGCCGGTTCGGTCGGCTCATCGGTTACGGTCGGCTCGTTGGACGGTGGCTCACTCGACGGGGACGGCTCTCGGGACCTGGACGGGGTCGGCGAGGTCGCCGTGGGCCGGGCACTCGAAGTGCCGGACGAGCCGGTGGCGCTCCCGTTGCGGGCCACGATCGGCGTGTCCGTGAGGGTGGGCTGCGGCGCCGCAGGCGGGGTGGGTGTCGGAAGCGGGTAGTCGATGCGGGGCCGGTCGCCCACGCCACCGGGCGGCGAGATCTGCCCGCCGGCGAGCGCCAGTCCGAACACCATCACGTACGCCAGGCCGGCCACGCTCGTCCCGTACGCCACCGTCCACAGTCGGCGGCG
>Ga0310832_100875_pt1 | contig 15965 bp, 19 predicted proteins | sample WT_ome_7_FD_201303 | JGI IMG/M metagenome (GOLD analysis project Ga0310832, IMG submission 201303) | Sorghum-adapted microbial communities enriched on wild type (WT) sorghum from Joint BioEnergy Institute, Emeryville, California, United... ...
GGAAGTCGGCCACGATACGCTGCTGCTTGTATCCGGCAAGGAAGTTATCCGCATTCCGCTGTTCCATATCCGGACCGTGAGCCTTGCGCAGCGGAACGGCAGCCAGAATGGCAGCAGCGACAAATCCCAGGACAGCCCGCAACGTTCGCAAGGCCAGCGTTCGAGCGGAAGCCAGGACCGCAATCAGCGTTCGCAAGGGCAACGGTCCGGCAGCGCTGCCGGCGGTTCCCAGGGCCGCAGGCAGGACGGCGGCAGCCGGGGCGGCCGTCAAGGCAGCGGCGGACGACAAGGCGGCAGCCGCGGCCATCAAGGCAATCGGGGCCATCAAGGCAGCCGCGGTGCCGGCGGTTCCGGCGGCCGCAAGAGATAACCGGAGCTGTCCGCATCGCCTTTGAACCTTAACAAGCCTTGGGCCGGCCCTTCAGCCGGCCCGCAAGGAGGGGAATCACATGTTCGTGGCTCTGCTCATCCTTCTGGCCGGCATTCCGCTGTATGCGCTGATAAGGCTGCCTGCGGACCACAGACCCGAACCGGCTGCTGCCGAGCTCCGGGCGGAGCGGTTAGAACTCGCCGTCCCGAGCGAGGCGCGCGAGCATGCATGAGGCCCAGGCGTTCGGCGCATATGTGATCTTCGCCGCAACCATCGCCCTTCTCATATGGCGGCCGAGAGGGCTCAACGAAGCGTATCCGGCAACAGGCGGCGCTCTGGCATTGCTGCTGATCGGCATCGTCCGGCCGCAGGAGCTCGGCGAGGTGTTCGGGATTGTAAGCGGCGCCGTCGTAACCATTCTATGCACGATCGTCATGTCGATTGTGCTGGACAGTATCGGCTTTTTCCGGTGGTCGGCCTACAACGTCATCCGGTATGCGCGCGGCTCCGGTATAAGGCTTTACTGGGTCATCATGGCGTTATGCTTCCTGATGACCTTATTTTTTAACAACGACGGAAGCATCTTGATCACGACGCCCATCATCATTCAGGTCGCGAGTCTGCTCCGACTCAAAATCCATCAGCAGATTCCCTATCTGATCGGCGGCGCGATGGTCGCAACCGCGGCCAGCGCACCGATCGGCGTCAGCAATCTCGCCAACCTGATCGCGCTCCGGATCGTCGGCCTCGATCTGAACACGTACGCCTGGCTGATGATTCCGCCGTCGATGGCCGGCATCGCGGTCATCGCCCTGCTGCTGCTCGCCATTCATTGGCGCGCCATTCCCCGGCGCATCGCCCGGCTGCCGGAGCGAAGGACATTCACGGATGATGCGGGTGAAGAAGGGTACATCATCGATTCGCAGACCGCTGCCGGCAGGTGGCTGCCCGAGTCGGCGCTTGAATCCGGAAAGACGCCGTTCCATCCGCTTCGCCGGGCTGACGCTTACGTGCCCGATTGGCGGCTCTTCCAGTTGTGCATCACGCTTGTCGTGCTGATCCGCGCGTCCTTCTTCGCCGGATCGGCAGCCGGCATTCCGATCGAGTGGATCGCGGCCGCCGGCGCAGTGTCGCTTATTTTTATACGCTGGAAGTGGACGGGCATCGGTCCTGCGGATCTGATCCGCAAAACGCCGTGGCATATTCTCGCGTTCGCGTTCGGTGTCTACGTCGTCGTTACGGGCATGCGGAACGCGGGTCTGACGGATTGAATCACCGCACAGGTTGAACCGTACATTGCGGCCGGCGGTTTGATGTCGATCATGTGGACAGGCGGGCTGCTCACCGTCATGTCGAATCTGATCAACAATCTTCCGTCCGTCATGATCGGGACGATGGCGCTGACGGATATGGGACTGGATGGGCGTACGCTGCAGATCGCCTATCTGGCGAACATCATCGGCAGCGACGTCGGGGCGCTGCTTACGCCGCTCGGTACGCTGGCGGCGCTCATCTGGATGTTCATTCTGAAACAGCACGGCATCCGCGTCAGCTGGGGAGCCTACATCCGGACCGCGCTGCTGGTCATTCCGGCGGGGCTGTTCGTCAGCCTGGCGGCACTGTATCTCTGGACACAATGGACCGGATAGGAAGGAGGAATGCAACATGAGCCATCCGCTGATGGGCAAACCCGTCGATGTGGAACTGTCGGGCAGGGCGGTGCCGGTGCACGGCATGCTGATCGATACGGGACCCGATATTCTCGTCATCCGCAGCGAAAGCCGGTACTATTATGTTCCGCTCGTTCATGTGCAGCAGCTCAGACCGGGCGAATCGGAAGAAACGGATGACGCTTCCGGCGAACCGCCGTTCGAGCCGCAGTCCGAACCGATCTCGTACCGCAAGGTGCTGCTCAACGCGAAGGGCATGTTCTCGGAGCTGTTCATCACGGGGAGCCAGTCGATCCACGGGTATGTGACCAGCGTGATGAACGATTATTTCGTCTTCTATTCACCCGTCTATCATTCCGTTGTCATCTCGCTTGACCATCTGAAATATTTGGTGCCCTATCCGCCGCACTCGACGCCTTACGGCATGTCGCCGGAACAGTTCCCGCTCAAGCCTTCCCCCGTCTCGCTCTCGCGCACGTTCGAACAGCAGGTGCGCAAGCTGATCGGGGAATTCGTCGTACTCGATCTCGGCGAACATCCGCACAAGATCGGCGTGCTGAAAGGATTGGACGACGGGATGCTGGCCATCGCGAACGCGTCCGGCCAGACCACCTATATCCACTTCAACCATGTCAAGACGATCCATCTGCCATAATGTGCGGCAGGACAGGGCTGAATCATGATCGCTGTATGGCGGCGGGTTTGCGCAACTGCGCAGGCACCGCCATTTTGTATGGGCCACGGGCATGTTCTCGCAGCGGACGGTATTCCGCTGCGTTTTTTTTTGTTTTACAGAACAAGCGGATCGGGTGTATGATATATCATTATTATCCGCTTGGGTGCGAGGAGGGTATGATATGGTCGAAGGATTGAAGCTGAAAATCCTCGAATTGCTGAAAGAAGACGCGCGAAGGTCGCCGGAGCTCATCGCGACGATGCTCGACGCCTCCGTGGAGGAAGTGAAGCGGGCGATCGACGAACTGGAGAAGGATCACGTGATCGTCAAATACGCGGCGGTCGTCAACTGGAGCAAAGTCGCGGATGACAAGGTGACGGCCCTGATCGAAGTACAGATCACGCCTGAGCGCGGCCGCGGCTTCGAAGGCATCGCCGAGCGGATCTACCAATATCCGGAAGTGAAATCGGTGTTCCTGATGTCGGGCGCCTACGATCTGCTGGTCGAAGTGGAAGGCAGGACGCTTCAGGAAGTCGCCTCCTTCGTATCGAACAAACTGTCGCCGATCGACGCCGTGCTTTCGACGAAGACGTTCTTCATTTTGAAAAAATATAAACAGGACGGCATCATCTTCGAAGAACGCGAAGGTGATCAGAGGCTTGTCATCTCGCCGTAAGGAGTGTCGCTTGTGATCAAGGACAAGGAGCAGACGACGGTCAGCCGGCCGGTCCGCCGCTCGATGGCGGATTATCTGTCGTCCGGCGTCCGCAGCATCAAGCCTTCGGGCATTCGAAAGTTTTTCGATCTCGTGCAAGGTCGCAAGGATGTCATTACGCTCGGCGTGGGCGAGCCGGACTTCGTCACGCCGTGGCACGTGCGCGAGGCGGCCGTTTACAGCCTGGAGAGGGGCAAGACGCAATACACATCCAACGCCGGCATGCCGGAGCTGCGCGAAGCGATCGCCGCCTATCTGGCGAACCGCTTCCATGTCAGCTATGATCCGGCGCGGGAAATTTTCGTGACCATCGGCGGCAGCGAAGCGATCGATCTGGCGCTTCGCGCGCTCATTGAACCGGGGGACGAAATTCTTATACCGGAACCGTGCTACATCTCGTATTCGCCGATCACGTCGCTGTCCGGCGGCGTGCCGGTCGGCGTCGAGACGCTGGCCGAAGACGCGTTCAAGCTGCGCGCCGACCGGCTGGAAGCCGCGATCACGCCGCGCACGAAGGTGCTCATTCTCTGCTACCCGAGCAATCCGACGGGCGGCATCATGACCTATGAGGACTGGCTGCCAATCGCGCGGATTGTGGAGAAATACGATCTGATCGTCATCGCGGACGAGATTTACGCCGAGCTGACCTACGGACCGCGTCATGTCAGTTTCGCATCGATGCCCGGCATGAAGGACAGGACGATTCTGGTCAGCGGCTTCTCGAAAGCGTTCGCGATGACCGGATGGCGGATGGGCTATGTCTGCGGCCATCCGGAGTTGATCGGCGCCATGCTGAAGATCCACCAATACACGGTCATGTGCGCGCCGATCATGGGGCAGATCGCGGCGCTCGAAGCGCTGACGAACGGCCTCGAAGAGATGGAGCGCATGGTCGAGTCGTACAATCAGCGGCGCAGGCTGGTCGTCAAGGGCTTTCGCGAAATCGGCCTCGACTGCCATGAGCCGCAGGGAGCGTTCTACGCGTTCCCGTCCATCCGATCGACGGGGCTCGATTCGAATACATTCGCCGAACGCCTGCTCATGGAAGCGCAGGTTGCCGTCGTGCCGGGCAATGTGTTCGGTCTCGGCGGCGAAGGGCATGTCCGCTGTTCGTACGCCACGTCCGTCGCGCAGCTTACGGAAGCGATCGAGCGAATCGGACGATTCGTCGAAAGACTGAAACAGGGTTGATCGCCCGGCCGCCGGAACGTTCCGATCCGGGAACGCGGCCGCAAGCCAATGAACGACCGGGCGACCGGAGGAAGGAGAGATAGCAGGGATGGCCGGCGGCTCAGGATATTCGAACGGTCACCAGGATCACAAGTTCAACGCCGGTCGGTTGACGAATCCCGCCGAAATGCTCGAAGACGAGATCTGCCGATTGCGGCAGCATATGGAGCGCACCTATCTGGAGGAAGATTCGCTCCGTTCGGAACGCGTGATTGAGGTCAGCCGCAAACTGGACAAAAAAATCAACGAGTACATGCGGTACAAACTGCGCTGCTGGAGCGGATAAGGCAGGCGCCCGTTGCCGCAGATCCGGAAGCCGGCGGAATCAGCCGGCTTCTTCCGTTTCGTTTTTGCCTGAAGCGGGATATGTGATATAGTGGAGCAAGATACGGAAGACATGCCATGGGACGGGAGATTGCATGAAGTGGTACACGCGCAAGGGCGATTCGGGCCGGACATCCATCATCGGCGGACGCGTCAGGAAAGATGATGTCCGGGTGGAAGCGTACGGGACGATCGACGAGTTGAACAGTTTCGTCGGCCTGGCGGAAGCCGCGCTTCGCCGCGAGGACCGTCTGGGCGATCTTGCGGATGAGCTGCTCCTGATCCAGCAGGAGCTGTTCGATTGCGGATCGGATCTGGCCTACGCGGACAAGCCGGAAGTCTTCAAGATGAGCATGGAGCCGGTGGAGCGCCTCGAGCGGCAGATCGACGCGCTTGACGGCGAGGCGCCTCCGCTCGCCCGGTTCATCCTCCCCGGCGGGTCGGAGGCGGCCGCGCTGCTGCACGTCTGCCGCACCGTCTGCCGGCGGGCGGAACGCCGCGCCGCGACGCTCGCCGCGGAGAAGCCGGTGAACGATGCGGTGCCGGCGTATCTGAACCGGCTGTCGGACTGGTTCTTCGTCGCGGCGCGCGCCGTCAATGCGCGGCTCGGCGTCTGCGATACGGAATACGCGCGCAGCGCGGACGTGTTCCGCCGGCCCGATCCGCCGGGTTCGGGGAAGTGAAATCCGGTGGATGATACGGTGTACAGCGATCCGATCGAACTGGTCGTGCAACCGGCGGACGACGGCCTTGCCGTTCGGACGGTGCTGCAGAAGCGGCTCGGCGTCTCGCGCAGGCTGCTCACGCGTCTCAAGCGGACGGAAGCGGGCCTGACGGTGAACGGCAGGCGCGCCTTCACATCCGACCGCGTGTCGGCGGGCGACCGGATCGCGCTGCGCATGGAAGCGGAAGCGGCGGACGATGTGCTTCCGCAGGAGATGCCGCTCTCCATTCTCCACGAAGATCCGCATCTGCTGGTACTGGACAAGCCCGCCGGGATCGTCGTGCATCCGACGAAAGGGCATTACGTGAACACGCTGGCGAACGGCGTCGTCCACCATTGGCTGAAACACGGGAAAGCGCACCGTTTCCGTCCGGTGCACCGGCTGGACAAGGATACATCCGGCGTGATCGCCGTCGCCAAGAACGCGTATGTTCATCAGCAGCTCGCGGAGCAGATGAAGCGCGGCCGGATCGGCAAGCGCTACATCGCCTATGTCCGCGGCGCGCCGTCGCCGGCGGACGGCACGATCGACGCGCCGATCGACCGCGACCCTGCAGCGCCGCATCTGCGGATCGTGACGCCGGACGGCTATCCGTCCGTCACGCATTACAGGACGGAAGCCGTTTACGGCGGCGGACGGGCCGCCAAGGTGAGCCTCACGCTCGAGACCGGCAGGACGCATCAGATCCGCGTCCATATGCGGCACATCGGCTGTCCGCTCATCGCGGACGAGCTGTACGGCGGCCATGGAGCCGGCGATCCGGACTGGCTGGCGGCCGCCGTCAAGTCGGCGGGACGCCAGGCGCTGCACGCCGCCGAGCTGGAGCTGACGCATCCGATGACCGGCGAGCGGATGATTTTCGCATCGCCGCTGCCCGACGATTTGCTCCGTCTGGAGCGGTTGCTCAAGTCGCTGGATGATCGCGAATCGTGAACTTTTTTGCATGGGTGGGAATTGCCGTGGGGAATACGTTGAAGGTCTACTATTATCCGAAATGCGGGAGCTGCCGCAGCGCGCTGAAATTTCTGCAGGCGAAGGGCCATGAGCTCAAGCTGCAGGATCTGTTCGGGCAGCCGCCGACCGAAGAAGAGATCCGGGATTGGCTGCGCATCAGCGGACTGGGAATCCGCGCGTTCTTCAATACGTCGGGAGAAGTCTATCGCGAGATGAAATTGAAAGACAAGCTTCCGGAGATGAGCGAGGACGAGCAAATCCGGCTGCTCGCGTCGAACGGCCGCCTGGTGAAGCGGCCCGTCGTGACGGACGGACGGAAGCTGACCGTCGGGTGGAAGGAAGACGTGTTCGAGGAGACGTGGGGTTGAAAATGGAATGGACCGGGCTTCTAGCGCCGGTCCATTTCATCCGGCATGCCTTGGTCACCCGGATAATCGCGGTCCTGCCGTTCGTGAAGCGTCCGGTTCTCGTAGTCGAATCGGTTCGGATGGCGCTGATCGATCCGGTACGGTTCGCTTTTGCCGAGCGTCTCGGTCAGAAGCGGCGAGCCGTAGGCTCCTTCGGGAAATTCCTCGCTTGTCAGGTCGTTGCGCTGCGATTCCACGACGGCAAGATCGGTATGCTCGCTGCGTTTTTCCGGTTTGAAGCCTTCCTTGCTCATGGCGGATGCCTCCCGGAGATGGTATCGTCTGCCGCCTTCAGTATGACCCGGGTCAGTCCGACATATGCGCCGGCCCGATCACGAGGTGCAGGAAGGCCTCGAGTTCCGCCGCTTCTTCTTCCGTCAGCCGGAACGTCTCTTCCAGATAGCCCTCTTCTTCCAGATCGTCCGCTCCGATGATGGCCGTGATCCCCTTCTGCAGGTCGGTCACCAGTTTCTTGCCGTAGAACCGGCCCGTCTTCGTAATAGCCAGGTCGAAACGGTTGAGATTCGGCGTAATGAACGTCACGAACCGCGTCGACGTCTCTTCGGTCGAATCCGAGACGAAATCATAGTTCGGAAGCACCGCTGTCCCCTCCTGTCGCAATGCATATCGTCTATTATACCTTACGGGGACGGCAGCGGAAACGGACGAACGGGGGCGGGTGTGACATCTTGTCACTCCAGGCACAATCTGGTATAGTGAAGACAATCGGATAACCGGTCAGGAGGAAGCACCTCGCATCATGCGAGGTGCTTTTTGTGTTGTTCTCGGGGTTCCGGCCGGCCGTTCCGAACATAATGCGGAGGTGCATGGTCATGCAGCTTGTTTTTCTGAACACGCTGGAGAAACAGTCCGATGAAGGGCGGGTCGTCACGGCGCAGGTGTCGATCGGCGAATCGCAGGGGACATGGTCCGTCGTCTGGACGGAGCCCGGCGGCGGGTCGGTCCGGACGGACATCTGGTACGAAGGCTCGTCATGGGAGGAAATGATCTCGACGTTCCGGCACGGCATCGCCGTCAAGCTCGGGGAAGGGTATGAGCCGGTGCTGGACGGCATGCTCGAGGACCGCAGGCCGTCGGCGGGAAGCTACATTTCGATGCTGCAATGTTACGGCGAACTGCATTGCCGGGAGGATCTGTATGGCGCGCTGCGGGAATGGCGCCGTACAAGAGCCGCAGCCGAACGGAAAGCGCCGTATGCGATCGCGCGGAACAATCTGCTCATGATGATCAGCGCGTTCGTGCCGCAGACGGAAGAAGAGCTGCGCTCCATTCCCGGCTGGGGCGAAGCCAAATCGGCCGCGTACGCCGAGGATGTGCTGACCATCACGCGCGGGTTCGAGCGGCGAACGACGTTCCCGCTGACCTGGGTGCAGGAAGTGCTCGATCCGAAAGCTTATATGAAATGGCTGTACAAACAGAAAGAATTGAAATACAAGACGGAGATGGAGCGCCACCGCACGACGCGTTCGATTCTGCAGGCCGTGCAGGACGGCATGGGACTTGACGAACTGGCGCAGATGCTCGACATGGACCGGCGGCGGCTGGTGGAGCGGATCGAACAACTCGATCGCGCGGGTTACGACATGGGGCCGCTGCTCGACCGGGAGATCAGCCGGCTTCCGGAGGAAGAGCAGGCGCGAATCCAGGAAGCGATCCGGACGGTCGGCGACAAGTATCTGAAGCCGATTCTGCAGCAGGTTTATTCGGAAGCCGACCTGGAGGGCAAGCCGCTCGATTCGATCTACGAGAAGCTGCGTCTGATGCGGATGCGGCTGCGCAAGGACCAGACGCGCGAAGCGATGTGACTTAAAGGGGGATTGCGGCGGACAATAGGACGCCCAAGGCGCATGCCGCCTGGAGAGCGGTACCGCCTTGGGCGTCCTTCGCCGTTCAGTCTGTCAGCCATTGAGCGAATCGTCGGGGCGTGCGCCGCGGCCGTCCGGCCATATCGGGTCCGCGAAACGGATTTCGGCCGTGCCGCACGGAAGGCCGGTCTCGTAGGACCGGTTGCCGATCATTTCGGCCGTCCGCGCGCGCCATTCCGCGATGCGGGCGGGATCGCGGCCGCCATCATCCGCCCGCGCCTCGAGGCGCAGCCACTCCAGCACCGCGCGCATGATCGCGATGCTCTCCTCCATGGCGCGCTCCCACAAATGATCGAACGTGTCGGCATGGCGGGTCGATCCGTCCGTCGGATCGAGCCACGGTCTGCCCGCTTCGTTCAGCACATCGAGTTCCGGAACCCGGCGCTTGTAAACAAGCGGTTCGATTTTGCCGAACGTGAGGATGCGCCGGATGCCCGTCGGATCATGGAACAGCCGCTGCGCGCCGATCATGTCGCGATAGGCCCGGTTCCAGTCTTCCCGGCGGATGCCGCCGGCCAGATCCGGGTAGTACCGTGCGGCGATCCGTACGAAGGCGTCGACGACCGCGTCGGGCAGCGCGCCGCCCGCATCCAGTTCGCGCCATACCGGCGTGCGCCACGTCTCGATGCCGAGTTTCCGGCGGACGACGAGCGTGTCCATCATCACTTCGAACCGTTGATGGTCCCATTTGCGGAAGCCGGAACGGCTGAATACGTATGCGTGCATGTTCCGGTCCAGCGTATGATGCAGCACGAACCCGAGCGCGTAGACGACAGCGTCGTCCGGATCGCCGCGTTCGGCGGACCTCCCGGCCACGCCGTCCAGCAGTTCCATCAGGACGGGGCCGCAATGCCGGCTGTGCATGGCGCTCCCGAGCCGGTTCATCGCATCCCCGCGTTTCCAAGGCAAATAGTTGTGGTAGAACAGAAAATCCGGTCCCTGACACCCCATTTGAAACAGATTGCGCTTCCTCGTATCTCCGATCATGTCCCGTTCGCCGATCCGCTCCAGCACTTCCCGGCCGAACAGCAGATGCGTCCAGATGTTGGGCATGCCGTCCCTCCTTCGCTGCGGCCGATCTGCAGCACGTCCCTTCGTGATCCGTCCTCCGATCGTCCTTGTACGCATCGTACCATGAATCCGGTGCCGTGTGGAGACATATGCGGGCGCAGGGTCTTGCCTCGGCTGCCGTACATCGCGGAGCTTTTTGCCAATCGGGCGCGGTTGCAGTACACTGTTCGCAGGAGGCGACCGATATGCTGAAAGACAAAATTGTCTGGATTACCGGCGCGGGCAGCGGCATCGGCGCCGAGACGGCGAAGCAGCTCGCAAGCCGGGGCGCGGTGCCGATATTGACCGGCCGGAATGAAGAGCGGCTGCGCAGGACGGCCGCGGAGATCGGCGCGGGATGCGGCGTCTACCGGCTGGATGTGACGGACAACGGGCAGGTGCAGGACGTGGCGCGGCGGATCCAGGCGGATTTCGGCCCCGTCGACGTGCTGGTCAACAACGCCGGATTCGGCATTTTCGAAATGTTCCGGGATGCGCCGCTCGATCATATTGAATCGATGATGGATACGAATTACATGGGCATGGTCCGCTGCACGAAGGCGGTGCTGCCGTCATTCCTCGCGCGGCGGGAGGGACATATCGTCAACATCGCGTCCATCGCGGGCAAATTCGCCACGCCGAAATCGGCCGGCTACACCGCCTCGAAACATGCGGTGCTCGGGTTCACGAACGCGCTCAGGCTGGAGCTCAGGGGGACCGGAATCGCCGTGTCGGCGGTCAACCCCGGTCCGATCGACACGCCGTTCTTCGAGATCGCCGATCCGGACGGCCATTATGTGCGCAATGTGCGCCGGTTCATGTTGAAGCCGGAGAAGGTGGCGGCGAAGATCGTGAAGGTGATCGAGAAGCGCAAGGCGGAGGTCGATCTGCCGCTGGCTGCGGCGTTCGGGGTCAAACTGTACCACATGTTTCCGCGAATCGGCGACAAGATCGCCGGCACATGGCTGAACCGCAAATAGCAACGGAACGGAAATTGACGGGAGGAACATCATGGAGAAGGAATGGACATCGCTCGGCGTGAGGCCGTCGCTGGCCGGACGGCTTAAGGAAGCCGGACTGACCGAACCGGCGCCGGTGCAGGCGGCGGCAATTCCGGTCATGCTGGAAGGCCGCGACGTCTGCGTCCGGTCGCATACGGGCAGCGGCAAGACGCTGGCCTATCTGCTGCCGGCGCTGCAGCGGATCGAGACGGACAAGCCGGAACTGCAGGCGCTCGTCATGGCGCCGACGCAGGAATTGGCGATGCAGATCGTGCGCGAGGCCGAACGTTTCGGCGGCCCGGAAGGCGTGCGCGTGCAGCAGCTGATCGGCGGCGCGTCGGTGAGCCGCCAGATCGACGGACTGAAGCGCAAGCCGCATCTCGCCGTCGGGACGCCGGGCAGGCTGCATGAACTGCTCAAGATGCGCAAGCTCAAGCTGCACGGGACGAAGCTGGTCGTGCTGGATGAGGCGGACCAGATGTTCGCGCTCGGCTCGACGAAGGAACTGGAAGCGGTGCTGGACGCCGTGTCCGGGGACCGGCAGCTCGCGTTCTTCTCGGCCACGCTGCCGCCGGAGACGTCGGCGCTGGCGGAGCGGTTGATGCGGGAGCCCGTCCGGATCGATCCGGCTCCGGAGAGCCGCCTGCCCGGCTCGATCCGGCACTATGCGGTGCGTGCGGAACGGCGCGCCCAATTCGATACGGCGAAGCGGCTGCTGCATGCGCTGCGCCCGTCATCGGCGCTGATCTTCTTCGATCAGACGGACCAGATCGCGCATTGGGAGGCGCGGCTGCGGTATGAAGGTTTTGCGGCCGGCGCATTGTACGGCGACGCGGACAAGCTGACCCGGTCACAGACGCTCGACCGGCTGCGGGACGGCCGGCTGCGCATCGTGTTGACAACGGATGTCGCGGCCCGGGGCATTGACATCCCGGAGCTTGAGCTCGTCGTCAGCCTCGGTGTGCCGACGGATGCCGAGCGCTACATCCACCGCGCCGGGCGAACCGGCCGCATGGGCCGGGAAGGGACGGTCGTCTCGCTGGTCGATCCCCGCGATTGGCCCCGGGTCGGGAAGCTGATGCGCAAGCTCGGCATCGCGATCGGGGAGCGCGAGCTGTACGGCGGACAATTGATCGATCCGTCCGAGCGGAAGCGCGATGCGCATTCCCGACCGGCCGCGGGCAAACCCGCCGCGCGGCGGGCGGAGATGCAGCCGGTCAAGCCGGCCGAAGAGGCGGGAGAGAAGGGAGCGGGCGCAGAAGCGGCGAATGCGGCGGCCCGGCACCGTGCGGCGGTTTCCCGTCCGGAATCCCGCGCCGGCAAAGGCAATTCAAGCCGGCGCGAACGCGAACTCGACCGGAAGAACAAAGGGGCGCCGCGGTGGCTGAAGGCGAAATGGGAGAGCGAGCGGCAATCGACGAAATGACATGATTTTCGCCCTCCCCCCTGAAAAGCTCGAATGGTTCCGAATGTTGTACACGAACGACCCGGCGCGCTGGTCGGATGATACACACCATTCGATCAGGGAGGAGGATGCAGCAGCGATGCATAGCTCTGCATGGAGAAAAACCGTAATTTCGGCTCTGGCCGTCATGACATTATTCGGAGGTGCCGCTTCGGCTTTTGCGGACGGCAAAGGCAAGGGGCATGACAAAGACAACAAGGGACACAACGGCCATTCGCACGAAAAGAAGCCGTCGGATCGCAAAACTTCGAACGAGATCGTCATCCGGCTTCAGTTCAAAGACGAGCAGGAGATGAAATGGGCGCTGGTTCCGATCATGCGTCTGGCTTCGAAAGGCGTCTTCACCGGCTACGAAGACGGCACGTTCAAGCCGCATCAGACGGTCTCTCGCATCGAGGCGCTGACGGCCGCCGTCCGGATGATGGGGCTGCGCGAACAGGCCGAGTCTGAAGAAGAAATGCGCACGGAGCTGCATTTCAAGGACGCGAACAAGATCGTCAAGCAGTATCCGTGGGCTGTCGGATATGTGGCGGTCGCGGTGGAGAACGGGCTGTTCTCCGAAACGGAAGACAAGGTCCATCCCGACAAACCGGCCGACCGGCTGTGGGCGACCATGCTGCTGGTCAAGGCGCTCGGTCTGGAAGATGAAGCGCAGGCCAAGCATAATGCCTCGCTGCCGTTCCGCGATGCGAAGGACATTCCGGCAGGCGCAGTCGGCTATGTGGCCGTCGCCATTGAGAAAGGGTTGATCACCGGCTACCAGGACCGCACGTTCAAGCCGAACCGGCCGGTTACGCGGGCCGAACTCGCGGCGCTGCTTGACCGCACGGACAGCCAGATTCCGGATGAGCGGACGGTTTCCGGCGTGGTGAAGGCGGCGACGAACGGCGCCATCGTTGTCACCAAGTCGGACAATACCGATGTCGTGCTGCCGGTCGCTGCCAATGCGTTCATTTTCCGCGGCGGCGCGAAGGTTGATGCTTCCGCCCTGAGAGCGGGCGACAAGGTGTTTGTTCTCACTTACAACGGCGAGGCGGTGTTCATTGAAGTGACGCAGCCCGCTTCGCAATCGAACGCGTTCACGGATGCCGGTATCCTGAATTCGGTCACCTTGAACGCGGAAGGCCGGCTGTCGACGATTTCGCTGACGAAGAATACCGACAGCGGCACGCTTGCCGTCATTTACAACGTGGCGAAGGACGTCCAGATTGTCGGTGACGCTTCGCAGCTTACTGCCGGACGTTACATCGAAGTATCCGGCGCGGATTCGACGGTGACGAAGATTACAATCAAAGCTTGAGAAAGCTCTCGAGCTGATGGAGTGAACAAGGGGCTGCCCGTCTGCCGTCCGCCCGCCGCGGACGAAGAAGGTGCAGCCCCTTTTGCCGCGGATCATGCATGGCATGCGGAAGCTTGCGCTTCCATTTTTTGAACCGGATGAACCAAGTCCGGTATAATGTAGGAGACATGGCAGGTGATCATATGGAGCCGCTTGTCGAGGTTAAGGAGCTGTCGGGCGGTTACAGTCCTCGTCGGCCCGTGCTGCACGGTTTGACCTTCACGGTCGCGCCGGGTGAGATCGTCGGGCTGATCGGACTCAATGGCGCCGGCAAGAGCACGACGATCCGCCATCTGCTCGGGTTGATGGAGCCGTTCGAGGGGACGGTCCGGATCGGCGGCGTCACGCTGGAGGAAGATGCGGAACGGTATCGCCGGTCTTTCGCCTATGTGCCGGAGACGCCGCTGCTGTTCGACGAACTGACGGTGCAGGAACATTTGCGGCTGACGGCGATGGCCTATGACATCGATGAATCGACATATGTCGAACGGGCGGAGCGGCTGCTCGGCGAGTTTCGCATGGCGGACAAGCGTTCCGCTTTTGCGGCGCATTTGTCCAAAGGCATGAAGCAGAAAGTGATGATCATGAATGCGCTGCTCGCCGCGCCGCCGCTCTATATCATTGACGAGCCGTTCCTCGGGCTCGATCCGCTCGCCATGCGGTCGCTGCTCGAACGGCTGAACGAGGAGAAACGCTCCGGCTCCGCCATCCTGATGAGCTCCCACATCCTGTCGACGCTCGAAGCGTACTGCGACCGCTATCTGCTGCTTCACGACGGGCGGCTGCTCGCTTCGGGCACGCTTGAAACCTTAAGGGAAATGGCCGGAATGCCCGGCGCGTCGCTCGAACGGTTGTTTTTCCGGTTCATCGCCCCGGAAAGGAATGCGTATGGAAGCTGATTTGGAGGCGCTGCGCCGCAAGCGGGCGGAAGCATGGCGCAAGGCCGTGACTCCCTATGTCCGCGACATGGCGCGGAGCGGGTTTCCCTCGGTCGCGGTGCTGGTTGCGCTTGCGGCCTTGAGCGGCTATACGGCGTTTCTGGAAAATGTCCCGCCGGGTTTCCCGATAGCCGCCGTCGGAGCGGCGCTCATGACGCTGCTGCTCGTCCGGTCGCCGCTGCGCACCCATCTGCGGCCGGCGGACGCCGTCTTCCTGATGCCGCGCGAGCATGAGATGGAGCGGTACATGAAGGCCGCCAGGCGGAGCGGGTACCTCTCCGGCAGCGCGCTGACGCTCGCCGTCTGGCTGCTCTACGCGCCGCTCTACGGTCAGAGCGGCGCACCGACGGGGGCGGCTGCGCTCGTCCCTGCACTGCTCGTCCTGAAGGCGGCGAATGACGCCGGCGCCTGGCAGGAGCGCCGCATGGCCCGCGAGACTGCGCGGCGGCTGTGCCGGCTGCTTCGCACGGCGCTGACGCTGGCGGCGGTCTGCGCGCTGCTTACGAAGCCGCTCATTGCCGCGCTCGGCTTTGCGGCCGCGGCCGCCGCGCTTCAGGCTGCCGTCTGCCGGCTGCCGGCCAGGCACCGGTTCCCGTGGCAGCGGCTGTTCGATGAAGAAGCGCGGACGCGGCGGCGATACGAGCGGTTTTTCCGCTCGTTCACCGATCTGCCGTCGGAGGCGGAAGCGCCGGCCCGGCGGCCGTATGCGTCCTGGATCGCCGGTTATATTCGGCACAGCCGGGTAAATACATACTTGATGCTTTATACGTTGACGCTCGTTCGCACCGACATCGGCGGCATGTTGATCCGGCTGACCGCCGTCGGCGCGCTGGCCGGCGCGGTCACCGGCGCAAGCGGAGCCCTGGCGGGCTGGGCGGGGGCGCTTGTCTCCTGGCTGTTCGCGCTGGCGGCCGGGGTGCAGGCGGGAACGGTGCGCCATGCGCACCGGCATGCGGTGTGGCGGCACCTGTACCCGCTCCCCGAGGACGGGCGCAGGCGCGCCGCCGTGCGCGTCGCAGCGGCCGCGCACTTCGCCGGCGCCGTGCCGCTCGGCCTCGCCGCCGGGTTGTCTGCGGCGCTTGACGGCCGGTACGCGCCGGCCCTGGCGGCGCTGGCCGGCTGCCTGGCGCTCGTGCCGGCGACGGCGTTCCGTCTGCGCCGGAAAATGGAGTGGGAGGCGGCGGAGTAGACGCGCGGCCCGTCCGGGGCCGGGCG
>Ga0310832_100877_pt1 | contig 15918 bp, 11 predicted proteins | sample WT_ome_7_FD_201303 | JGI IMG/M metagenome (GOLD analysis project Ga0310832, IMG submission 201303) | Sorghum-adapted microbial communities enriched on wild type (WT) sorghum from Joint BioEnergy Institute, Emeryville, California, United... ...
TGGGAATATTTGCTTGTTTTATACCGGATCTGCGCTCCAGAGCCGTCCGGATTTTCTCTTAGCAAAGCGCATTTTCAGCTCACTCCCGGACAAAGCCCGCGCTTGATGGAACTGCTTGAGCTGCTTTGGCGCTCATCGAGAGAACCAGGCGGGATTTCTGCCTTTCAGACAGAAACGTTGTTCCGCACCGTTCTTGAGGAACTGTTCGTTTGTGTACGCAACCAGAGCAACGATGGGGAGCAGGCACTGTTCGAGCAAGTATCCCGCTACATACACGAGCATTATATGGACGGGCTTAGTGTACGGGCGTTGGCGGAGCAAAACGACATCAACGAAAATCGCCTGTTCTACGTTTTCAAAAAATACACGGGTATGGGCCCGGGCAAATATTTGATGACTTATCGGCTGAACCGGGCGAAAGAATGTCTGTTGGCTAGCGATGCGCCGATCGGCGAGGTGGCAAAAAGCGTCGGCTATGCTGACGCCTTGTATTTCAGCCGCATTTTTAAAAAGCAGGTAGGGTTGTCTCCGGCTCAATTTCGCGGACGATTCAGGAATAATCCATATGGATTTCAGGATCGTTCCATTCCTCTCTAACATGCGTTTTGTTAAACTGGCCGTAATTTGGTTGGTCTATCAAAACTCAAGTTGCATCGGAGGAATTCAGAATGAAAACAGTCATCAGACTATTCGTCGCCCTTGTACTTTTGGTGGAGATTTTAGCGGGGTGTGCCGGAACAGAGACGAATAATAGAACGGCAGCACCGGCCAATGACGCCGTTTCCGAAAAAGCCGTTCAGGAAGCGGCAAAATGGCCGAGAACGTACGTAGACGCTCTTGGACGGGAAATTGTTTTGGCAAAGAAGCCTGAGAAAGTTGCACTCTTATTTTTTCGCAATTTCGAGCATTTGTTTTTGTTGGACGAAACTCCTGTGGCGGCGACAGACCTGAATGTTTTGCAGGAGTGGGAATCACTCGCTCCGTATAAGGATAAACAGATCGTCGACATCGGCTCCATGACAAACCCGAATCTGGAAAAGTTGCTGGAAGTCGGCCCTGACCTCATCATCATCGTTTCAGGGCGTTATGGAAGCTACGGCGACAAGCTGGAGAAAATCGCTCCGGTCGTAACGGTGGACAGCAATGAAAACAACTGGCAAGGCGCGTTGCGCGAGTACGGAAAAATTTTCGGAAAAGAGCAAAAGGCCGAAGATGAAATCAAGCGGATCGAAACGCTGATTGCCAATTCCAAAGAACAGTTGAAACCGTTCAGCGACAAAACGTTCGGTGTGATTATGCTGGGTGACAAGCAGTTCTGGAGCTTTACTACGCAGTTTGTTTTCAACAAGGAAAACGGTCTTGGGTTGAACCCGCCGAGCAAATATGTGAACATGTCGACCAAAGGGGAGCAGATTTCCCTTGAAGGACTGGCGGCGATGAATCCGGACTACATGTTTGTCGCTGATATCGGCGGCTCGTCCAAAAAGCTGCAAAGCTACCTGGAAAATCTGCGGAGCGATGCTGCATGGAACTCGCTTCAGGCGGTTAAGAACGGGCATATGTATGCACTGGACAGCTCGATTGCCGCGGGCGGACCGTTGGGGATTGAGCTTGGGGTGAATACGATCGTGAAAAATATTTTGGCAAAATAAAATGCGCCGCTGACCGGCGACGACTTCGTAAAGGAATGATACACCGATGACGAACGAAGAATGGTATGACGTCACAATTATCGGCGGAGGGCCCGCTGGGCTGTTCGCGTCATTTTACAGCGGTTTGCGGGAAATGAAGACGAAGCTGATCGAATTTCAGCCAAGACTGGGCGGGAAAATCCATGTCTATCCGGAAAAAATGATTTGGGACGTCGGCGGTCTGACGCCAATACTGGGGGAAAAGCTGATCGAGCAGCTCGTTCAGCAAGGATTGACCTTCGATCCAACCGTCGTTTTGGGTCAAAAGGTGGAGCGGATCGAGCGGGACGAAACAGGTGGGTTCGTCCTGTACACTTCGGCGGGCGATAAGCATTATAGCAAAACCGTCATTTTGGCAATTGGCGGAGGGATTCTAGAGCCTCAACGAATTGATGTGGAAGGTGCAGAAAAGTTCGAAGTATCCAATCTCAGCTATACCGTCAAGTCGCTGCGGCGATTCAAGGACAAAACCGTCATCATCTCGGGCGGTGGAAACTCTGCTGTCGATTGGGCCAATGAGCTGGAACCGATTGCGAAAAAAGTGTATTTGACGTATCGGAAAGAAGCGCTCTCCGGGCACGAAGCACAAGTCAGGCAACTGTTGAGAAGCTCCGCCACATGCTTTTTCAACACGACGATCACGAAGCTGATTGCCGCTTCCAACCAGGAGAAGATTGAGCGAATTGAGCTGACCAACCATGTGACGGGCGAAGTGCAGGAGCTGGCGATTGATGAAGTGATTATCAATCACGGCTACGAACGCGACCGATCGCTTTTGGAGAATAGCCAGGTGAAGCTGGAAATGGCGAACGAATACTTTGTGGCCGGCAATTCCAACGGCGTTACATCCGAGCCGGGTATTTTCGCGGCTGGAGATATTATCTCATATGAAGGAAAAGTACATTTGATTGCCGGAGCTTTTCACGACGCAGTCAATGCTGTCAACCAAGCCAAGCTGTACATTCAGCCGGAAGCGCATGCCAGCGGAATGGTTTCGTCCCATAATGAAATATTCCAAAGTCGAAACCGCGAACTGATTAAGCAAATGATAAAATAGTGGCCTTTCATGACAGGCTCATTTCCGCTTTCGCGATTTGTCCGATGATAATGTCTTCGATTTCCGGCACCCACGGGCCTCTCAAATTGAAGAAGAAGTTGCAGGTGGCTTCGTAACCGCCCTCGCGAATCATTTTTCGCGTCGGGATATAGCCATACACTCCATTTGTATAACCGAGCATAAGCGTCGTATGGGGGCTGAGCAGCCGCTTGACCAACAGCGCATATTCGGTGGACACTTCGCCCTCCATCGCGACGAGGCGCGTATCGGCGTCCAGGTGCCACAGGCAGATGCAGTACGGCAGCCGATCCCGGATCGTGCCGTCTCGAATCGCATCGATCGTTCGCTTCGCCGACGTCCGGTAGAAGGTGCTGGCATGCGCAAGCCACGGCTCGTAGGCTTCGGCCCCGGTTTGCTCGGTGTATAGCAGCGGCTCGGTCAGCATCGTCCGAAACCGGCAGCGGATTTTCCGGAAAGATCCGCTCTCCAGAACGGTCATCACTTCATGAGCCAGCTCGGCTCCGGCCTGTTCCATCTCTTCGTAGGACAAGCTGCGGAAACGGTCGCCGTCCGCACTCCGCCGCGGCTTCAGCTCGCCGGCGCATCCTTGCAAAAACAGAGCGGTCGCTCCGGGGTACGCTTCCTCCAGCACGCTCGACGTTTTGCCGGCGAAATCGTTGGAGAGCAGCATTTGCGGCCCCATCGCCGTCGTATGGCATCCGTAATTGTACAGGATGCCCCGCACCGCGCCGGAGCGGTCGGTCAGCTTCAGGACGAGCAGCTCCTTGTCGATGTCCGCTTCGTAGTAGGGCTGCCAGACGACGCCCTGCTCCGGGTCCGGCTTGCGCCGGCTGACGGCAAAATCGGAGATTGTACGCCCGATATGAAGCTCTCCTTCGGTCCTGTCGGCCAGGCAGCGCTCCGTCAACCGGACGATCGTCTCCCGCATGCGGCGAAACAGCGCTTCGTCCTCGGTGTAGTCGATCTTATCTTCGTCCAGCCCGGTGAAGAAAACCGAGTGATGCGTATGCGAAAAGTTGATCAGCACCTGGTCGTGCTCCAGGCCGAACCGCTCCAGCAGCGCATCCTTGATGCCGTCGATGAAGCTGCGGTCCGAGCCGAGGGCGTCGATGGTCACGATGAGCAGCCGTTTGTTCGCTTCCAGCAATACCGCCTTGACATAAAGCTCGTCGTGCACGCCTTCGCTTTTCCGTTCCCGCGCTCCGTAGCCGTGCATGAATACGGGACGGTCCGGGGTGAACGTCTCGCTCGCGATGCCGAATTTCAGTGTGCCGGTTTCCGTTGTCATCAGGTTTGCCTCCTGTCCGAGAGATCTCCCTCCATCATACCCCGATTTGAAAAGGAAAGCCGGGCAATTTTTGACTGGCTAGTGTACGATTTAAAGCTTGTTGTTCGGCGAATGGAAGATTGCCGCGGAGGGGGGCGGTGCAGTACACTACGAACAGAACGGTGGGGGAGGGGTTATGGATGAACGTTACCGTCCGGAAGGTGACCGACTGGCTCGGCGAAATGGCGGACCGTCCCAGTGCTACGGTGGATACGCTCAAGAGCGGGAACCCGGACGTCGAAGTCCGCAAAGTATGGGTCGTGTTTATGGCGACGTTCGATGTCATCCGGCAAGCCGCGGAAGCCGGCGTCGATTTGATCGTTACGCACGAGCCGACTTTTTACAACCACAAAGACGAAAGCGACTGGTTCGACGGCGATCCGGTGTATGCGAAAAAGCGCGCGCTCATCGAGCAATCCGGCATCGCGATTTACCGTTGCCACGACGCGATTCACGCCGTTAAGCCGGACGGCATATTGATCGGCATGCTGCGCAAGCTCGGTTGGGAGGTCTATGCCGATCCCGCCGACCCGAATATGCTGACGCCGCCGGCCGAAGAGCGGCATACCGTCCGCAGCATCGCGGCCCATCTCAAGGAGAAGCTGGGGATAGACAGCTTGCTCGCGGCGGGCGATCCGGATATGCCCGTTGCCCGGTTCGCCTTGCTGCCCGGTGCGACCGGAGGTCGCCGGCATATCGATTATCTCGGCAGGCGGGGGGCTGAACTGCTGATCGTCGGAGAGACGAACGAATGGGAGACGAACGAATACGTTCGCGACGCGTCCGATATGGGGCTTCGCAAAGCGCTGCTTGTCATCGGCCATCAGCGAAGCGAGGAAGCGGGCATGACGACCGTCGCGCAAATGTTGAGCGAAGCGTTCCCCGGGCTCAAGGTGACGCTCGTCGAAACGCCGCCGGCCGTACGGCGGGTTTGACGGGGGGCGAGGGCGCCGCAAGCCGCGAGCGCGATGCGAGCCGTGGGCACGATCTCGGTCTTTTTGGCCGCCCGACACCCGAAAACATTCGAAAGGGCGCATTCCGCGTCATCGGCGGAAGCGCCCCATTTTTCCCCATTCATGTCGGAAACAATGCGTTCAAACCGCGCCTTCCAAAATGACGACGCCTCTTCCCGGAACGGTGACGGAGCCGGATACGGTTTGGCCGGTAAGCGCATCGACGAGCGGCTCGCCGTCCAATGCCACGTCCGCCGCTTCGGCGTTATGGTTGAGCAGGAACAAAAAGGATGTGCCGTCCTTCGTTCGCTTCGCAGCCTCTACGCCGGCCGGCGTCCTGAGCAGCGGCCGCACGCCTTTCGCCGCGCACAGATTCGAGACGAAGCCGGTGAGGAAGTCGGCGTCCGGGCTCGAGGCGACATACCACGCTTCGCCGTCCCCGAACCGGTTTACGGTGAGCACCGGACGACCTTGATAAAAGTCGGAGCCGTAAACGGCTTTGACCTCGGCCCCTTCCGAGTGGATCAGATCGCACAAAATGCCGCACGAGTACGACCCGTCCAGCGCTCCCCATTTTTCCGTCATGACGATTTCGTTCTTTTGCTCCGGAAACAGCGCGTCGATTTCCTCCGCCCAAATGCCCAGCACGGAGCGAAGCTCGCCGGGATAGCCGCCCAGCGTCACCAGATCGTTCTCGTTTACGATGCCGCTGAAAAACGTCGTCACGAACGTGCCGCCGCCTTGCACGAATTGCTCCACCTTCCGAGCGTATCCCGGCTTGATCATATACAGCACCGGCGCGATGACGATGTCGTATTTGCCCAAATCATCCTCGACGCCGATCAGATCGGTCGGTATGTTCAGCTTGTACAGCGCGTCGTAATATTTGTGCACCTCGTCGACGTAATTCAGCGCGACCGACGGGCCGCTGGACAGATCGATCGCCCACCGGTTTTCCCAGTCGAAGATGATGGCGACTTTCGCCTCGGTGCGGGCGTCAAGCAGTTTGTCCGACAGCCGCTTGAGCTCGCTGCCCAATTCCGCGCATTCCCGGAACACGCGGGTATGCTCGTGGCCGGCGTGCTCGATGACGGCGCCGTGGTATTTCTCGCAGGCGCCGACGGAACGGCGAAGCTGGAAGAACATCACCGTATCGGCTCCGCGCGCGACCGCCTGATAGCTCCACAACCGCATGACGCCGGGACGTTTGAGCGAGTTGTACGGCTGCCAGTTTTGCTGGCTGGGCGTCTGCTCCATCAGCATGAACGGCTGACCGCTCTTTAAGCCCCGCATCAGATCGTGCACCATCGCCGTATAGCTGACCGGCGTGTTCATCGACGGGTAATTGTCCCAGGAGACGACGTCCATTTCCTTCGCCCAGGCGAAATAATCGAGCTCCGGATACGTTCCCATCAAATTGGTCGTCACCGGGACGTCCGGCGTATGCTTTTTGATCTCGTCGTATTCGAGCTTGTAGCATTCCAGCAGGCTGGCCGACTGGAAGCGCCGGTAATCGAGCGACATGCCCTGGAAGTACGACCGGTTGCGGCTCGGCTCCTCGCTGAGGGCGTTCGGCGGCACGATTTCGTCCCAATCGTAAAACGTATGCCCCCAAAACCGCGTGTTCCACACTTTGTTCAGCTTTTCCAGAGTGCCGTAGCGGGCTTTCAGCCAGGTACGGAACGCTTCCGCGCACCGCTCGCAATAGCAGTAACCGCCGTATTCGTTGGAGACGTGCCAGATGAGCAGACCGGGATGGTCCTTATACCGCTCGGCCAGCTTGCCGGCCATTCGGGCCGCGAATTTCCGGTAGGTGGGGCTGTTCGGGCACGAATTGTGGCGGCCGCCGAACGAACGCTTGTTGCCGTTGAAGTCGACGCGCAGCACGTCCGGGTATTTCTTCGCCATCCATGCCGGATGCGCGGCCGTGCTCGTCGCCAGGCACGTGTAGATTCCGTTGCGGTACAGACGGTCCATCTGCTCGTCCAACCATTCGAAGTTGTAGGTGTCCTCGTTCGGCTGGTTCAACGCCCAGGAGAAGACGTTCAGCGTCGCGACGTCGATGCCGGCCAGCTTGAACAGGCGCACGTCTTCGTCCCATACCTCAGGCTCCCATTGCTCGGGATTGTAGTCTCCGCCGTACCAAATTTTCGGAAGCTTGCGGTTGATCATCGTCCGCACTCCTTTTAAGATGAAATATAGGGATAATTCCATTGTAGAACGACCGGAAATCCTTTTAAATATTGTCTTTCTGAATAAAAGATATAGAAATCTAGCATAAAGGAGTGGGAAACGTTGACAGCACACCGCCGCATCGTGCTGACGGCATCCGGCGAGCAGCCGCTGCCGCTGTATATCGAAGCGATCGGCCACAATCACGACCAGGAGCCGATCGTCAGGCCGCACGGCTATCCGCTGTATCATTGGATTCAAACGGCGGAAGGGGAGGGGGTGCTTTCGTTCGAAGGCAAGCAAACGGCGCTCCCGCCGGGAAGCGGCTTCCTGCTGCTGCCGAACGACCCGCACGAGTACAAGGCGACGGGCAGACGCTGGGGGACGCTCTACCTAACATTCGGCGGGCCCGCGGCGGACAACCTGGCGGACATGCTCGGCTTGCGCCAATCGGGCTTGTTCCGCTGGGAGAGCGATACCCCGTTCGCCTCGTTGGTCGGCTCGCTGCTCGACCGTTTCGAAGGGGAGCCGGATTTGTTCGGGCTGCAGGCGTCGACGGAAGTGTACCGATTTCTCATCACGCTTCACAAATACGGTCAGCGGCATGGCCAAGCGGTCGTTTCCCGCAATTTGCACAAGCTTCGCCCGCTGATCGAGTGGATGGAAGCCCGCTACCCGGACCCCGGCGTCGGCCTGGAGGAGATGGCCCGAACCGTCGACGTCTCGGTGCGCCAGCTGAACGACCTGTTCCGGGAAACGTTCGGCATTTCTCCGTATGCGTATTTCCTCAATCTGCGCATCCGCAAGGCGAAGGAGCTGCTGATCGGCCGGCGCGACGCGCCCGTCAAGCACATTTCCAGGCAATGCGGCTTCCGCGACGTCAGCCACTTCATCGCCACGTTCCGTAAATCGGTCGGCCTTTCGCCGGAGCGGTTCCGGAAGTTGTATTGAGGCGGCTGAAGCGGAACCTCGGACTGACAGGGACCCACGAATCCGCTTTGTTCCATTTTAATAGCTTCACAAGATAATAGCTTCTCAAGGATAGCCTGTCAGGTAGCCTCTCATGCGATTTGTTCGACAATTAATGCCATTAATCTATATACTTAATGCTGTTAATTATTTATGAGATAAATTTTATGACATGAAATAATATGGGTCGTTCTGGAATTTGAAATAGAAGCACGCGGCTCCGGGACCGGAACTGTCGAAAAGCAGCTTGAACAATTTGGCCCAATGGATAAACCAATCCCAATCGCCTTCGGATCGCGCCGGTCGACACCGCATTGACGAGCGTGGATGTATAGTCCTTGCGGCTATTCGGCCGCTCGACCTGCATGTTCCTGCCTCGCTTTCTCCCGGTATGCGGACGGGGACAAGCCGATTGTGCGCTTGAACATCCGCGAGAACAGAAGCGGGTCCGAGTAGCCGACGGAGCGGGCAATCTCGGCGATGCCGAGCAGATGGCTCCGCAGCAGCCGGCACGCTTTGCGCATCCGCACGTCGGTCAAGTACCGGTAGGGGGACATGGACAGATGTTGGCGGAAAAGACGGCATACGTATTTCGCGTCGAGCCCGACATGGGCGGCGATGTCCGCGAGCTTGATCGGGTCGGCGTAACGGGCGTTGATGAACGACACCGCCCGGCGAACGTGCAGGCCGATGTCCGGCTGCAGCACGGGCGCATCGTCCGGGACGGCCAGCATGCCGAAGATCCGATACAATAGCCCGGTGAGCAGCAGCTCCTTGGCCGGTTCGTCCCGATAGGCCGGCAAATCGCGAAAAAGAGGCTCGAGGCGGATCTCCGGATCGGGGCGACGTACGGGAGCAGCTCCGGTGAACCCGGCTTGCTTGGCGAGGCGGCCGGCCGTTTGACCGGTGAAGCCGAACCACGAATACCGCCAAGGCTCGTCCGGATCGGGCCAATACGAATGAACCGTGTCCGGAACGACCAGAAACAGCATGCCCGGCCCGACGTGCTCGACCTGGCCTGCCGCCGAATACGTGCCGCGGCCGCTGTGCACATAGTGAAGAATATACATGTCCCGCACGCCCGGTCCGAACTTCGTGTCCGGCGTGCATGCTTGTGTGCCGACTTCGAGCACTTCGAGATCGGTCAGTCCGATCGGATTCGTGTATACGAATTCCACGTCTTTTCACTCGCCCTTCCGTCAGGTGGAGAAGATATGCCATAAGTTCAACAACTCTGTCCATTTCATTATACGGCAGCCGCTCTACAATCGACAGTAGGAGGGATCCCGACATGGAGTATACAATATTTGGCCGCACCGGGCTTCGCGTATCGCGGCTCGGGCTCGGCGGCGCGCCGCTGGCCGGCGATTTCGGACCCGCCGACGAGCGGGAAGTCGACAAGATGATCCATGAAGCGATCGACGGCGGCATCAATTTCATCGATACGGCTCCTCGTTACGGCAACGGAGAGTCGGAGCGGCGCATCGGCCGCGCGCTGCGGGGCGGGAAGCGAAACGGGCTTGTGCTCGCTTCGAAGGCGGTCGGTCCCGACGAACCGTTCGGCTACGCGGACACGATCCGCTCTGTCGAGCGAAGCTTGCAGCGGCTTCAGACCGACTGGATCGATCTTATGCAAATTCACGACGCCGAGCGGGCACCGTTTGAGACGATCGTGAATGAAACGCTCCCGGCGCTCGAGAAGCTGCGGGAGGAAGGAAAAATCCGTTTCATCGGCGTGTCGACCCGCATCCTGCAGCTGCTCATGCGCTTCGTCCGGCTGAACCGGTTCGACAGCATCCAGTTTTACGCGCGGTATATGCTGATCGATCACACCGCCAAGGAAGAGCTGCTGCCGCTCGCCACGGAAGCCGGCATCGGCGTCATCAACGGCAGCGTGCTCGGTCTCGGGCTGCTCGCCGACACGCCGGCGCCGTTTTTGAACCGGGCCATCGTGGAGGAGGCGCAAAGGCGCATCAAGCAGCTGCGTTTCCTGCGCAAGCGGGAGCCGCACGGGCTGGTCGAGCCGGCGATGCGCTTCAGCTTGTCGCAGCCGGCCATTCACGTGACGTTGACCGGAGCGGCGACGTGCGAAGTGCTTCGGACGAACATGGCATTTTGCGACGGGAAAGGTTTGGAGCCGGAGGAGCTGGAACGGGTGTACGCCTTGTTCCAAGGCAAGAAGCTGTTCCCGGAATAGGAGCTGTTCCAAACATAGGAGGTGGGACTTGTGCGGAAGCAAGATGGCGGATGGCCGCAAATCGTGGCGGAGAAGCGGATGGCGCCGCCGAATTGGGCGCTTCGCGAGCAGTGGCTGTTTGAAACGCTGAACCGTGCGGCGGCCGAGTTCGTGGAACGATACACCCATCCGGACGGCACGCTCATTTGGCAGCGGCAATGGCCGGGGATGGACGGCTCGGACGATCCGTACGAAGGGTTTATGAATTTGGCGCTGCTCTACGTGCTGGGCGGCAGCCGGGAGCTGCACGGCGTGTCGCGCAAAATATGGGAAGCGATCACCTGGCAATGGACGGAATACGGGCAAATTCATCGGGAGTTCGACGCCTACTACGATTGGATGCATCACGGAGAAGGCTATTTGTATTTGTACTTCCTCGGGCTTGCCGGCCCGTCCACGTTGAAGGACAGGCAGCGGGCGGTCCGCTTCGCCCGCATGTACACGGGGGACGACCCGGGCGCACCGAATTACGACAAGGCGCTCCGGCTGATCCGGTCGCCTTTGAACGGGAGCAAGGGGCCCCGTTTTTGCGTGTCGGAGGAGGATTGGAGCACACACCGCGGCATTTTGGACCATTACCCGGCCCCTTATGAAGACATCCCCGGCGTCGATTACGCCAGCGGCAAATGCCCGTGGTCGGACGACGACGTCTACCGGCGCATCATCGCGATGATGAACGAGCGGATGAACCGCGGGGACGTTCCGCTCAATTTGAACGCAAGCGGATTGGTTACGCACGCCTTCATGCACACGGGCGACGAATCGTTCCGCGCCTGGGTGGTCGATTATCTCGAGGCGTGGGAGGAGCGCACCCGGCGCAACGGCGGCATCATCCCGGACAATGTCGGACTGTCCGGCAAGATCGGCGAGTACAACGGCGGCAAATGGTGGGGCGGCTACTACGGCTGGAGATGGCCGCACGGCTTCATGTCCATCATCGAGCCGCTGACGAACGCGTGCATGAACGCCGTGTTGCTGACGGGGGATATGAGCCGCCTGAATCTGGCCCGTTCCCAGCTCGACGCCAACTGGGCGCTGCGGCGGGAAGAAGGCGGACATGTGCTTGTCCCGAACAAGCATACGGATACCGGCTGGACCGATTGGCGCAAGCCGTTGCTCAAATATCCGATCTATTTGTGGACGATGTCGATGGCCGACGAAGATTTGGAGCGAATCGAGCGGATTCCAAGCGATCATGACTGGAATGAAGTCATAATCCCTTCCATATCGGGAAGGGACGGCCGAACGGGACGGGAGACGAAGCATTATATCGGCAATACGGAGCCATGGTTCCAATATGTGCGCGGCCGCAATCCGGACTATCCCGAAGCCGTGCTGGCCGCCAATATGGAGCTTGTGGGCCGGCAGCTGGAGCGGTTGCGATCGGAGCAGGGCGATCCGCGCCGTTGGAAGAGCGGGTTTCACGACGGGAACTTCTCCAGCATTCATATTTGGCAGGAAATGTGTCCGCTCTACTTCGAATCCCTCGTGCAGCTGACGCTGGGCGGGCCGATGCACATTTCGCACGGCGGCCTGCAGCATGCGCGACTGCGTTACTTCGACGCGGCCGAGCGGAGGCCGGGGTTGCCTGCGGGCGTATCCGCGCTGGTTGAGGCGATTACAGCCGACAGCGTCACGGTGACGCTGTGCAATACGAGCCTGTTCGACGAACGGGAGCTCGTCATTCAGGCGGGGACGTTCGGCGAGCACCGGTTCACTACAGCCGAGCGGATCGGAGAGGACAAACGGGCGCAAGGATCGGCCGTCGACGTCCGGGGCAAATGGCTGGCGGTCCGGTTGAAGCCCGGAGCGGGAATTCGGTTGAAGCTCGGAATGGTGCGGTACGTGAACGCGCCGAGCTACCAGATGCCGTGGGAGGAGCCTTTTGCCGCAGAACCGCTGCTAAGCGGCCGGAACGGATCGGGAGGGGAAGCGTCGTGTACGTAGACGCCCATGTTCATTTCTGGAAGCCGTCTCGCGGCGATTACGGCTGGCTGAAGCCGGACCATCCGCTGCTGTACCGGGATTATTTGCCGGAGCAGCTGCTTCCGGAGCTTCGCGCCTTCGGCGTGGAATCGCTCGTCGTCGTCCAGGCCGCCCCTACGGCGGAAGAGGCGGCGTTCCTGCTCGAGCTGACGCGCAACAGCCCGTTCGCCGCAGCGGTCAGCGGGGGACTGGACCCGTTCTCGGAACGGTTTGCCGACGAGCTGAAGACGCTGCTCGCGCAGCCGCGATTTGCGGGCGTCCGCTTTAACGGCGCCGCGTTTCGTTCTGACCGTTCCGCCGGCGAGCGCGGCAAGCTTCGAGCCGCACTGGCTCGCTTGCAGTCGTCCGGTTTGACGCTCGACCTGCTCGCAAGGCCGGACGAGCTGCCCGATGTCGCGTCGTATCTGGAAGATGTGCCGGAGCTGAAAGCGGTAATCAACCATTTGGGTTGCCCGGATGCAAAAGAGCCGCCGTCAGAGCCGTGGCGCATCGGCATGGAACGGTTGGCTCGGCTTCCCGGCGTTGCGGTGAAGCTGTCCGGCATGCTTACGCTTGCCGGCGGTCCTCATCCGAAGCCGCTTCAGCCTTACGTCGACGAATTGCTTCGCCTGTTCGGAAGCGGGCGGCTGCTGTTCGGCAGCGACTGGCCGGTCGCCCTGCAGGCGGGAGGTTACGGGGATGTCGTCCGCTTGTTTGAAGCGCTGCTGCCGGACGGACTTTCCGAGAAGGAGAAAGGGGACATTCGCGCGGGCAACGCTCGGCAATGGTACCGATTCGCATGAGACAACGACGGATGTACTAGGCGCAGGTAAAAAATGGGGCGATACGTGATTTCGCGCAAGCTCTGGAACAAAGCCGCAGCGGCTGGCTGCGGGAGCTTCGGCACCGGGAACGCTAAAGGGCAGCCTGTTCGTGAAGAATGACGCCAAGCAAGATGAGACGCCGAACAGCTGAAACCCGAGCTATACGATCGGGGCGCATGAAGAGCTTATTTTCTCCTATGAGGAAAAACCGGCGCCGCCTTTCGGCAGCCGGGAGACTCGCCGAACATGGCCCGCAACCATTCCGCCGGACAATTGGCACGAGCTGATGCGGACGCACTTTATCCCTTGGACGGAGAGCGGTCGGGAGCCTGTTCTGTGGGTGACCTGCACTTTTGACACAAGAAGCCGGATTGCCGCCGAAAGCAGCGAGTCCGGCTTCTTGTGCTGGTGCGAGCGAAACGATAAGAGCTAATGATCGGCATGTTGGCCGAAGCTCCGCAAAAAATCGGAAGGCGAAAGTACAGTAAAATGCTCGAGAATTTCTGGTGTATGGAAGTCATGATCACCGGTAACCACGATGTCGGGTTGAGCAACCATTACGGATACCAAAATAGGAAGATCAGCGATATCGCGGATCGGCGGCACTTGTACAGAAATTTATCCCATAAAGACAATCGTTTCGGAAATTTTCTTTCCATTACTTTGGACGCCTCGGTAATGGAGTGGCTACATTCCCCGAACCCGCTTCAATTCCTCCAATACGTCTTGCTCGGAAATTTCTTGTTCCTTGGCATCTTGACTTCGTGCATCTTGAAGTTCGCGAAGCGCCAGCAGGCTAGCTTTTGTAATGATGACCTTACCCTCTTCTTGGATAAAAGCAACCCGCTCCCCTTCGCTCAAATGAAGAGCTTCGCGGATGCTCTTCGGAATGGTGACTTGGCCTTTGGAGCTAATCCTTGAAACCACACGTTTTTCTTTTTATTAAGTTGACTGTCCCGCTACAAATGCCGCTCCGCTGCCTGCAGCAGCCGGTACTGTCCGGGCGTATGCCCGGTGCGCGACTTGAACAGCTTGTTGAAGTAGCTTACGTTGGAGTAACCGATCTCGCGGCAAATGTCTTCCAGCGTATAGTTCGGCTGGCGCAGCAGCTCGCAGGCGCGCCGGATGCGCAAATGGATCAGGTAGTCGTTGATCGTCGTCCCGGTCGCTTCCTTGAACATCCGGCTCAGGAAGGAAGTGCTGCGCTGCACGTGCTGGGCGACCGTCTCGATCGTAATGTTGTTGTTGAAGTTGTTCTCCATAAATTCGATGGCCAGCTTCAACGTCATGTCGTTCAGCTTCAGACGCTTCTCCCGGTTGTGGGCGATGATCCGGCTGCACATGTCGGTGAGCCGCTCCTCCATCTCGCGAATGGTGCGGATGCCGGAGAGCTCGAACGGCCGATCGCCGAAAACGACGGACAGCTCGCCGCCGGTCTGCACCAGCGTCTTCACAATTTCCCCGCTCAGCTGAAAGAAAAGCTGCTGCACGTTGGCATTGCCCAGCCTGCGCGCCGTTACCTCTTGCGCAATCCGGCTTATGATCGCCGTGCATTCCTCCTCGTCGAGCCGAAGCAGCGCTTGCAGCAGCTTCGTTTCCAGTTCGTACGGATAGAAATAGGTTGTGTCGTCCTGCTTCCAACTGCTGACGATAGCATAGGGCACGATTTCGCCGCTGCCCGCGTACATTTTGAGACTGAGCGCCTCGACCGATTCCTCGTAGGCGGACTGAACCGCCTGTACGCCGGAATGAATCCGGCTGATGCCGATCGTCGCGGTCATGCCGTAGCGGCTCTCCAGATGCTGCTGCACGTTGCGGGCGAACTCGACCGGAAGCTCGTCGCGGCCTTCCGGCACGTTGAGAATGACGACGGTGCGCTCGTCATCGCGGACGAACCATTCGCCGTCGATGTCGGGGCCGAGCTCCTCGATCAGCCGGTATTGGAACAGGTGGGCGTGAAGCTTGTCGGCCGACTCGCCGCGATGCGCCGGTTCTTCCCATTCGATCGTCAATACCGCAAACCGTGAGAAATCCAGCTTGAGCTTAAGAAGCTCCGCCGTATCCCGGTCCGGACCGCCTTCCTGCGGGGTAACCGCTATCCCCTTGATCAAATCGCTTAATATTTTCTCCTTGATGGCCGTACGCTTCGCTTCGAGCAGCTCTTCCATCCGTTTCTTCTCGAGTAAAACCGCTTCCCGGCTGTAGGCGAGCCGCTCGAACGACTGCCGGATGAAGCTTGCCTCGTCGGCCGGAGACGCAGCCGTATCACGTCCGCCGGCTTCGACGGGAGAAGGGGAAACCGTCGTATCCGAGCCCCTGATGAAAGCGACAACGCTTTTCAGCGGTCGGTACAGCCTGCGCGAAATCCAGAACGACAGGCCGACAGCGACGGCGGCATACAACATCGATACGGAAGCCACCAGCGTTTTGATCCGGTTCAGCCCTTCGAGCAGCACCGATCGCCGAGTCACATTGACGAATTTCCAGCCGGTCCGGTCGGAAGTCGTATACGTGACGATCCAGTGGCGGTCGTCGACGTACGATCCGCTCCCGGAAGCGGACCATGCGCTCGCGTCGAGCCGGGAGAGGACGTCCGGCGCCTGGCCTGATTCCGAATAAAGCAGCTCGCCTTGCGGACCGAGCACGAGCGTCGTTCCTTTTTTGTCATGATAATGGCTCAAATAGTCGTTCATCAGCGAATCC
>Ga0310832_100882_pt1 | contig 15881 bp, 10 predicted proteins | sample WT_ome_7_FD_201303 | JGI IMG/M metagenome (GOLD analysis project Ga0310832, IMG submission 201303) | Sorghum-adapted microbial communities enriched on wild type (WT) sorghum from Joint BioEnergy Institute, Emeryville, California, United... ...
GCCGCTTACCCGAAACACGTTCGCGATCGCGCTTCCCGCCACGACCCGCACCGCATGCGGCTCCAGCACCCATTTCTTCCCTTCGAGCGCCCGAAACAGCGGTCCGAACTTCAGATATGCCGCATCGACGCGCGGGCTCGGCTGCAGCGAATGATCGTTTCCCGGAAACGGCGCCATCGGATAGACGCCGAGGTACAAGTAGCGGTGAAAAAACCGCTCCGGATCCGGCTCCAGCTGATTCGGGTGCTGCACCCAGCCGAGCACCGGCTTGAACAGGCCGAGCAGCGCGCTCATATTGAGCGAGGCGTTCGCATACCCGAACTCGTCGAAAATGCCGTCGATATACTTAAGCATCTCGATCCGCTTCGTATGGTTGTTGCAAAACAGCACTTTCCCCGCCCCGTGCACGAGCGGACCGAGCTGCTCCATCAGCCCGCGCCAGGAGACGTTCAGCGAGCGGACCGGCTTGCCGTCGAACCAGCTCTCCCCGTCGTCGCGGCGGTCGTTGTACAGCCGCAGCCAATCGAGCCGGTCGATGCACAGCCCGGCCGAATCGGGCAGCCGCTCCAGATGCGCCTGCGCCTGCTCGAGCAAATGGCGCTGATACGCCGGCTCACCCGGATCCATGGCGACAGCGTCGCCCCAGGTGAAGTACGGCCGGCAGCTCTCGCGCGGCCGATCGCCATGCTCCATTTCAAACAGGATCGCATCGGCCAGCTTCGTGTACAGATACCGGCTGCCGTCCTCCCACAGCCTTTCGCCGGGCGCTCCGGCGTCGGAAGCCGGGTTTGCAGCGCCAATGCCATCTGCCTCCGGCGGATACGTAATCCCCGCGCCGAATTCGGTCACGTTGAAATAATTGAGCACCTCGAAGCCGAGCGACCGCATATTCGCCGAGTAGGCCCGCATGTCCGGCACCGACGCTTCCCCGGCGCCGTACCGGATCCAGCGCTCGTCGTCCGATACGGGCGGCAGAAACATGCCCATGTACGGAAAGTCGAAGCTCGCTTTCCAGTTGACCTTGAATCCCATCCGGCGCATCTTCTCCGCGTCGAAGTCGACATCGTGCGAGGAATAGGCGCCCAGGCCGGCAACCCGGTCCGCGCCCGGCACTCCGGGTTGGAAGTAGGCCGGATACCGCTCCGTCATCCAGCGCAGCCCGCCCCGCCAGTCGGCTTCGTGAATGGCGATGTCCATCGCGAAGCGGACCGGCCGGCCGCCGGAGATCCGGTGAAACAGCCGGGAGAAGACGACGCTTCCCGTCTCCCCGATATCGAGCGTCAGGTCCAGCAGCGTATCCTCCGGCGACAAAATCAGGCTCACGCCCCGATCGCGGGCTTCGTCCAGGAAGGTGGCGATCGGCAAGGCGAACACGTCGCCCTCGAACGGGCAATAGTGCAGCCGGGGGCGATCGTGCCGGTAATAAGGCGCCCCGTACGCCAATTTCCGGGAAGTGAACGGCACGGGACGAAGCGGATCGTTCCACCCGTGCGGCCTCTCGAAGGGCGATTCCTTCGTCCCGCGCTCCGCCTCGAAGCGGGCCGTCGCCTCCGGGTCTCCGTCGGCACACGCCGTCCAGAACGTCATGCCCGAATGCGGCGGAGCGGCCAGCGTCGTCTCGATCGCCGTCGACCACGGCGCCCCCTCTCCTTCGATCGTTACTTCCCAACTCACGCTTCCCGGCCCGGGCGCGAACGTCTCCACCGACCGGCATGCGGCCCCGTCCGACGCGCGAATCCAGCGCTTCGTCCAGCGGACGCCGCCGCCCGGCAACGATTCGGCCTCGGCATCGCCGTCCTCGCGGCAATCCCGGAGCGTCAGCATGCCGCTCCAAGGCTCGAAAGCCTCGTCCGGTCCCCTCATGGCTAAGCCGGTCAGCCTTCCCCGCCCGGACAGCGCAACGACCAGCTGCTGCGAGCGGACGATCCATTGCTGCGGTTGCAAATCGGTTTTCCTCCTCCGGAAATGGGCTTCGCGTCATTCCGCTTGCGACAAAAGAGACGGAACGCGTGCCACACACCCCCGCGTCCCGTCCGAATCGTTTACTTGCCTGCCGCCTTCAGCGCTTCGGTAAGCTCCTTGTCGTACTCCCGGCCGCCGACTTTCTCCCAGTTGCTGACCAGTTCGGCGTACGCCTTTTCAAAGTCATCGACGATGATCGCCTTGGAGACCGATTCGTTCAGCTGCTTGAAGATCGCCGCCGAGTTCTTTTGCGCGAACGGGCGCTGCATCGTCAGAAGCGGCTCCGGCTTGCCGAATTTGCGGTAAATTTCCCATCCGTTCCAGATCGAATCCGCATACCCCGGCCGGTCGGCATACAGCTTATCCAGCTCCTCCTTCGTTTGCGGAGGCTGGCCTTGCTGAATGATCGACAGGTCGCCGGGCGACGCGTACCAGGCCACTTCTTTCGCCGCCTTGTCGGCCATCGCCTGGTCTTTCGCCTTGGGTATGCCGTTTTCGATGACATAATGCACGCCTTCGATCCCGCTTTGCAACGTCTTGATCACGGCCGGGTCGGCCATCCAGTTCAAATATTTGACGACCGCCTCCGGGTTTTTGCTCGTCTTCGGGATCATGATGAACATGCCGTAGGACGGCGCCCGCCCGATCACCTGCGTGCCGTCCTTGCGCTTGAACGGCTCGATCATGATCCAGTTCGCGTCCGGAACCGCCTTGCGCGTCGTTTCGTTCAACGTGATCGGATCGTCGTTGTTGTCGACGAAGCCGGCTACGCCCGTGGCGATTTGCTGCGTCAGCTGCTGCGAGTTGGCGTCCGTTGCGAATTCCTTGGAAATGAGCCCGTCCTTGTAGGCTTTGTTGACGAATCGCAGCAGTTCCTTGCCTTCCGGCGTGGCGATGTGCGACGTGAAGGCGCCGTCCCTGTAAATGCCCGTCGGCATATCCGGGCCGCCGGCCGCCGGCGCGTCCATGTTCAGGCCGAAGCCGAAGCCGACGCCGTACAAAAATCCTTTCGAGCCGGTGCCGATCGGGCCGAGCAGCCAGGGCACGATGTTGTCCTTGCCGACGTTGCCCGGATCTTTTTCCTTGAACGCCTTGAGCACCTCGTACAGCTCGTCGGTCGTCGTCGGCACGCTCAGGCCGAGCTTGTCGAGCCAGTCTTTGCGAATTTTCATCTTGCCGCCGCCGGTATACGTGTTGGCGCGGATCATCGGGATGGCGTAGCGCTTGCCTTTGTACATGCCGGCCACGTCAAGCGCCGCCTTGTTGTTTTTCAAAATTTGCTGGCCGTACTTGTTCAGCAGGTCGTCAAGCTCCCAGAGGCCGCCCTGCTCCGCAAATTTGGTGAATTCCACCACATCGTACGTAAACACGATGTCGGGAGCTTCGCCGGACGCCATCCAGACGTTCAGCTTCTCGCCGGCGCTTGCCCGCGGCACCGGCACGTACTCGAGATCGATGCCGATCTTTTTCACTTCTTCCTGCGCCCACTTGATGAGCGGAGCTTCCTTTAAGCTCATGCCTTCCGGAGCGTTGCCCCGGTCGTAGATCATGACGCGCACTTTCGCCGGCTTGGCCGGCTCCTCCGCCTTGTTGTCCGGCGCCCCCTCGGTTTCGCCGCCGGACTTGGCGCAGCCCGCCGCGATGGCACCGAAAGCGAGCGCCAGCGTCAAGCTGCCGACAACCCCTTTTTTCCACCTGTTCCCCATGCACTTCAAGCCTCCTTCGAATACGATTCGTACAGGAATGTATCCAAAGCGGACCAAGCGGCCCGCGTTCCTGTCAGCCTTTGATCGAGCCGAGAAGAGCGCCTTTGACGAAATACTTTTGCAAAAACGGATACACGACCAAAATCGGCACGGTGGCGAATACGATGGTGGCCGCCTTGAGCGACTCCTGAATAACGTGCAGCCCGCCGTCGTACTGCTGGATCACCTCGAGCGACGTGTCCATCTGCGCGAGCAGCAAAATGTTGCGCAGCTTCACCTGCAGCGTGTACAAATCCGGGTTGTCGATGAACAGTACCGCGGCGAAGTAGCTGTTCCAGTGGCCGACCGCATAGAACAGGCTGATCGTGGCGATGGACGCCCCGGACAGCGGCAGCACGACCTGAACGAGGAAGCGCGTATTGCCGCAGCCGTCCACGATCGCCGCTTCGCGCAGCTCGTCGGGAATGTTTTGAAAAAACGTCTTCATGATGATGACGTTGAAGCTGCTGATCAGCCCGGGGATAATGAGCGCCCAGATCGTATTGATCAGGCCGAGCGCCTTGACGAGCAAAAATCCGGGAATCATCCCGCCGCTGAACATCATCGTGAAGATCATGTAGTTCATGAAGTACGACCGGCCCTTCAGGTCGCGGCGCGACAGCGGATAGGCGGTAATGATCGTGAAGACCATGTTGAACGCCGTCCCGACCACGGTGACGAACACGGTGACGAAAAAGGAGCGGATAATATTTTTATCAAGCAGCACCGCCCGCATCGCGTCGAGCTGGAATTCCACCGGCCAGAGCACGACCTCGCCGGCCTGGATCGCGTGGCTGCTGCTGAACGAGTTGGCCACCGTATTGAGAAACGGAAACAGGCAGATGAAGGTGAAGCAAGTAAGCAGCGTGTAATTGAAAATCGCGAAGCTGATGTCGGTGAACGATCTCCGGACTTTCCTTCTCGGTCCGGCCGCGGTATGCGCAGCTGCCGTCATGGCGTTCCCTCCTTGATCAAGCGAATTACCACAGCCCTTCGCGCCCCATCTTCCTCGCCGCGTAGTTGGCGCCCAGGATGAGCACGAGATTGACCAGCGACTGGACCATGCCGATCGCCGTCGTCAGCCCGAACTCGCCGCCCTTGAGACCGATCGAATACGTGTACGTGCTGATCACTTCCGCGACGTCGGAGACGACCGGGTTCATGAGCGCGAACGGATGCTCGAAGCCGATGGAAACCATATGGCCGACATTGAGAATGAGCAGGATGACGACCGTCGACATGATGCCGGGAATCGTGATGTGGATGATTTTGCGCCATCGTCCGGCTCCGTCGATGACGGCCGCTTCGTACAGATGCGGGTCAATGTTCGACATCGCCGCCAAATAAATGATGGTGCCCCAGCCGGCGCTCGCCCAGACGCCCGACAGCGTGTAGACGACCACCCACCAGAACGGACTTGCCATGAAATGAATTTCGCCCAGTCCCAAGGAGCGCAGCAGCTCGTTGACGATGCCGTATTTGGGCGACAAAATGTTGTAAATAATGCCCCCGAGAATGATCCAGGACAAAAAGTGCGGCAAGTAGAGCAACGATTGCGATACGCGCTTGAAAAGCTTCGAGCCGACCTCGTTCAGCATGATCGCCAGGATGATGGGGGCCGGGAAGCCGACGATGAGGCCGAGCAAATTGAGCATGAGCGTATTGCGCACGATTTCGTAAAAATCGGGCAGCGACAGCATGTCGCGGAAGTGCTGCAAGCCGACCCAATCGCTTGCGAACACGCCCTTGAAAATGTTGTAGTCTTTGAAGGCGATGAGCAGCCCGAACATCGGAATGTAGCAAAAAACGAAAAAGTACACGAACCCCGGGACGAGGTACAAATAAAGATCGAAGTTTTTTTTCAGCTCTTTGCGGAAGCCTTTTGCGGCTCTCTGCTGGCTGGCGGAAACCGCGCGCGGCTTGGCGGCCGCCTGAACGTCCGCCTGCATAGGCCTCACCACTTTCTGTACAGTTTTTGGCGTTCCGGACGATTCGAAATGGTGAAAGCGTTTTCCTTGCGGCGTAATCGGGGTTTGAGGGGGACAGGCCGTCCCTCGCGTCCAACGGAGCGCGGCCGATCGCATGAAAACGTTCGTCTTCTTTTATAGTATTTTTAAATGTAAGCGTTTCAAATGGCGTGAATTTTACTTTTTATTAGAATTTTTTACTTTTGTCGGAGCCGCAAGCTGGCGTTGGACTCGCGGATCGCGCAGCGGCAGTTGGAAGCTGCACATGCCGATGTCGCGGCGCATATGGCTGCCGAAGTTTTCGCGGATCGTGCCGGAGCTCGCGTCGAAGGCGATCCACAGCTTGCCGCCCGCGGCGAGACCGGCCGGGAGCCCGATCGCCTGCGGCGCCCACGGAACGTTGGAGGCGTCGGCCACCACCGCCTTGTCCTCCGGATTCCACTCCGTCAGCGACGGGCTCCAGTACACAAGGACGGAATCGGTATATTCGGCGCCGCTCCCGTCTCGTCCCACGTGATTGACGAACATGAACCAGAGGCCGCAAACCGGCTCGAAGTACAGGAACGGGTTCTCCAGCTGCTCCTCGGGCGGAAGCAGCGGCTCGGGGAAATGCGTCCAGGGGCCGCGGGGCGTCGGCGCGGCCGCCAGCCCGATCGTGCGCCGGTACGGCGGCCCGAAGTTGCTGCCGCTGTAGAAGGCGTAGTAGGTGCCGTTCACCTTAAGCACATAGGGAGCGCAAACGCAGCCTTCGTTCCAGCTGCCGGGCTCGCCGAGCGGGATGATCTCCGTGGACACTTTCGTCCACTGCCCCTCCGGGCTGTCGGCCACGGCCAGACCGGTCCGATACGGCAAAGCCGGCACGAACCACGGCGGGCCCGACGTCCGTTCGACAGCCACGTAGTACAAATGCCATTTGCCTTCGAAATAAAAGGTCGGCCCGTAGCAGGCGCCGGCGCGGTCTTTTTCCCCCTCGCCGCCGGGCGTAAGCATCCTGCCCCGCTTCTCCCAACGGATCATGTCGTCGGAGACGGCCAGGCAGCAGCACCATCTGTCCGGCCCGTTGCCGTCGTAATGCAGGTAGTATTTTCCACCGTGCGCGAACAGAAACGGCTCTCGGGCGCCATTGACGTCGTCATCGCCTTTGCCTCCGTGCCGCAGCACGGGGGTCGGATGCATATAGTCGGGCTCGTATCGGCGCAATGCCGGGTTGGTCACAAAGATCCCATCCTTTCGCATTTGGGTTGAGCGGATCGGCTGTCCGGACGGAGTGCGCACCGTGCGCCGCCAGCCTTCCGCGGGGACGAAATCGATCGATTCGCCTTTGCTCCGCCGCAAGCCGTCCTCGGGCACGTGCAGCCGATCGTGCCCGTGCCGCCCATTACCTTCGTCCGCCCGCCCCTTTCGGCTGTTTGATTCGAATGCCGGCTTACATGCCGGCCGCCTGGCGCAGTGCCTGGTCCAGATCGGCGATCAGCGTCTCGGCCCGCTCGAGTCCGACGGATATGCGCAAGAGCCCTTGCGGAATACCCGTCCTGCGCGCAGCTTCCTCGTCCAGCCCGAGTCCGGGCGAGTTGACCAGGCTCTCGAAGCCGCCCCAGCTCGGCCCTTCCTCGAAATGCCGCAAATTTTTCATGGCGGCGTAAATGCGCGGCGGGTCAAGCTTCGGCACGAAGCTCATCAGCCCGGAGAAGCCGTTCATTTGCCGCTTCGCCAGCGCGTGCTGCGGATGGCTTGCGAGCCCGGGATACAGCACCCGCTCCACCAGCGGATGCGCCTCCAGGAAGGCGGCGATCTTCATCGCGCTTTCCTGATGGCGCTCCATGCGCAGCGGCAGCGTGCGCAGCCCGCGGATGAGCAGCCACGCCTGGTGCGGGTCCATGACCGCGCCGTACAGCACGCGCTCGTTGTCGCGGATGCGGGAAATCGCTTCCTCCCGGCCGATAAGCACGCCGCCGGTAATGTCGCTATGCCTGCCCAAATATTTGGAGGCCGAATGGACGACGAAGTCGATGCCGCGCCGAAGCGGCTGCTGGAACAGCGGCGTCGCCCACGTGTTGTCGGCGATCGTCGCGATGCCCCGCGGGCGGGCGATGGCCGCGACCGCCTCGAGATCGTGCAGGGCGAACACGTTGGACACCGGCGTCTCCACGTAAATCGCCCTTGTGTTCGGCCGGATCGCCTGCTCGATCGCCCCCGCGTCGTCATTGGCGACGAAGGTGGTTTCGACGCCGAATTTGGCCATGTATGTCTCGAGAAAAATCCTTACGGGGGCATAAACCGACTGCGGGCAGACGACATGGGCGTCTTTGTCCAGCACATGCATGAGCGCCGCCGTAATCGCCGCCATCCCGGAGGAGAAGCAGAGCGCGCGCTCCCCGCCTTCGAGCGCGGCGATTTTTCGCTCGGCGATCTCGACGGTCGGATTGCTGACACGCGTATACGTGTAGCCGTGCTGCGTTCGCTTGCGCGTGAACAGCGACGTTTGGAAAATCGGCGGCGATATCGCCCCGAGATAGCGGTCGTAGTCGTCGGCAAGATGTGCGCAAATGTCCTCGGCGTCGATCGGCGCCACGTCCGGTTCGGCCGATAGGGGCCCGATTGAGTCTTTCCCCTCCGGCTTGTGTTCGCCGGTTGCTTTCCGTTCATCCATCGGTATATCCCTCCATGCGCTCCTTCAGGCTTTCCAGCGCGTTTGCGGCGGTGGTCACAGGGGGCGCGTACAGCCCGAGAAACCGGTCCGGATCGTACGCGAGGCGCCAATGTCCCGCGCTCGCCTCTTAGTGGTTTCCGCAAGCTCGGCCGCACGCTTGACGGATTCAAAGTAGTCGCTCCTGGCATCGAACCCGGTTCCCCCTTTCGCTCGGCTCTTTTGCCGATGGCTCATCCTCTATTTTCACCCCTTGTTTGTCCGCTTTCTTTCGACAGCCGACTTGTGATACAATCAGGGCCAAATCGAGAACGGCCCGCCGTCCGCCCGACGGCGCCGATGCGGAGGGATGCCCGGATGACCCGGTTCAACAACGAGCAGCTGCTCGAAAGCCCCGACTTTCCGTTCCATCTCGCGATCTACCCGTTCCAGCCCGGCGAGGCGGTTCCGCCCCACTCTCACGAATTTATCGAATTCGTCTATGTGACCGGCGGGACGGGCACCCATACGTACCGCGGAAGCGAATACCCAATCGGGGAAGGGGACGTGTTCGTCATCGAGCCCGATGCGGAGCATGCCTACCAGACCGGCGCCGCCGACCCGCTGGTCGTCTACAACATTTTGGTCGCCCCGGCGCTCGTTTCGTACGAGCTGCAAACGCTTTCCAAAGTGGCGTCCTTCGTCGACTTTTTCTACGTCGAGCCGTTTTTGCGCGAATCGGCGCAATTCCAGTCGCATCTGAAGCTGAGGCCGCACGAACGGCTGGAGATGCGGCAGCTGCTGGAGCGCATCCTCGAGGAGTACCGCGAGAAGCGGCTCGGCTATCGCATCCTGGTGAAGACGCGGCTGATCGAAATGCTCGTCTTCCTGAGCCGTTGCTACAGCGGCACGCTCCACAAGCCGATGACGGCGAACGCTTCGGAGGAAAAGACGATGCGCCGGGTCGCGGAATTTATCGAGCGCCATCACGCCAGCCCCCTGACGCTCGCCCAGGTGAGCCAAATGTGCAGCCTGAGCCCGTCGGCGTTCACGGCCAAGTTCAAGCAGCATATCGGCAAGACGTTCGTCGAATACCGCAACGATGTCCGCATCGGCATGGCGAAGCGTCTTTTGACGACGACCGACATGACGATTTTGAGCATCTCGCAGGAGGTCGGCTTCGACGATTTGAGTTTTTTCAACAAGCTGTTCAAGCAGGCGGTCGGCGTCTCCCCCGGGCAATTCCGCAAGTCGGAGCGGCAAAAGTAAAGTTCGAGGTGTGGCTGAAACGCTTCGCCCGAAGCGCCTCGCCCGGGGCGACTCTTTCTCGCCGGACCGGCTGAAGAGCCCTTTGGGGTGCTCGGGACACCTGCCTCGCCACCGGCTGCTCCCGCCGGCACTCGTATCGTACGTTGGTCCGACCGCCTGCCGGGCCAAATTCGGGCCGTGCTCGCCCATACTTTCATAAAAACCGCCTCAGGCGAGCTCCTGCCAATGGATCGGCCGGCAGCCCGCCCGCGATTCTCCGCTTGCCGTCTCCCGCACCCACCGGAATTGCGCTTCGACCAGCCCGCAATAGGCGCCGCGCCGCCGCATCAGCTCCTCGTGCGTCCCTTCCTCGGCCACTTCGCCGTGATCGAGCACGACGATGCGGTCGGCGCTGCGGATCGTCGACAGCCGGTGCGCGATCATAAACGCGTTGCGCCCCTTCAGCAGCGTCGCGAGCGCCTCCTGGATTTTCATCTCCGTCTCCGTGTCGATGCTCGCCGTCGCTTCGTCGAGGATGAGGATGCGAGGGTCGGCAAGCAGTGCCCGCGCGAACGAGAGCAGCTGCCGCTGCCCCATCGACAGCGCGCCGCCCCGCTCCTCGACCTCGGTGTCGTAGCCGCGCGGCAGCCGCACGATGAAGTCGTGCGCGTGCACCGCCTTCGCCGCCTCCTCCACCTCGCGGTCGGTCGCGCCCGGCCGCCCATAGCGGATATTGTCGCGGATCGTGCCGGAGAACAGAAACGGCTCCTGCAGCACGAACCCGATCTGCGTGCGCAGGCTCGCGATCGTCGTCTCGCGCAGGTCGACGCCGTCGACGGTGATTCTCCCCGCCGTCGGATCGTAAAAGCGGGCGAGCAGCTGGACGATCGTCGTCTTGCCGGAGCCGGTATGGCCGACCAGCGCCACCGTCTCTCCCGGCTTCGCGGTCAGCGTAATGCCGCGCAGCGCCGGCCTGCCCGGCTCGTACTCGAAGCCGACGCCCTCGAACCGGATATCGCCGCGGATCAGGGGCAACGGCTTGGCACCGGACCGCTCCGCCACCGCCGGACGCTCGTCGAGCAGCTCGAACATCCGCTCCGCGGACGCCATCGCCAGCAGCAGTTGCGAGTACAGCTGGCCGAGCCGGTTGATCGGCTCCCAGAAGTTGCCGATATAGTTGGCGAACGCCACGATCAGGCCGACCGTCACGGCCCCCGTCTGCGCCAAATAGGAGCCGTACCAGAACAGCACGCAAGTGCCGACCGCCGCGGTCAGCTCGATGAGGGGATAGAACGCGCCGTTGACCGTCATCGCCCGGTCCCACGTCCGCTTGTTGCCCGCGTTCATCCGCTCGAAATGGCGGATGTTGGCTTCCTCCTGCACGAACGCCTGGGTCACGCGGATGCCCTGGATGCTCTCGTTCAGATGCGCGTTCAGCCGCGACTGCTTCGTCCGCACGCGCTGCCAGGCGAGACGGATGGCGCGGCGCAGCGCTTCGGACGCCACCAGCATGACCGGCACCGTGATCATGATCGCGACCGCGAGCTTGACGTTGAGCACGAGCAGCACGACGACGACGCCCGTCAGCATGACGCAGTCCATCAGCAGGTTGACGATGCCGTTCGTAAACAGATCCTGAAGCGAGTTGACGTCGTGCGTCACCCGCACCATGACCGAACCCGCGGGCCTGACGTCGAAGAAGCGGAACGACAGCGTCTGCAAATGGCGGAACAGATCGGTGCGCAAGTCGTGCATCATCCGCTGCCCGATCATGCCGGTATGGCGGATGCGGTACCGGTTGGACGCCCATTGCAGGACGTACAAGGCGAGCATGGCCGCCGTGCAGCCTGCCAAGAGCGTTCCGTCGCGCCCGGCGAGCGCCCGGTCGATGGCCACGATCATCAGATACGGGATCGCAAGGCGAGTAAACGTCCCGATCGCCATCGTGACCGCGACGACGGGGATCAGCTTCCTCCGGTACGGCTTCGCGTAGCGGAGCAGCCGCAGCAGCCGGGTCCGGTCCAGCTTCTTCTCCATCAGCTCGTCGTCCGAGTAGACGAAGCGGGACCTCGGCCCGTTGCCCGCGCCCTCTTCGCCGCTTATGCCTGCAGCCCCGGCTTCACTCACCCGCTCCCGAAAGTCGTCCCGATCCCGGCCTCGTTCTCCCGGGCCGTCCTCGGCTCCGGATTCGGACCGGTCAAGCCGCTCTTTACCGTCCTCGCTCATGCCTCCCCACCTCCGTCTTCGCCCAGCATCGAGCCGCACTGCATGCGGAACATGTCCGCGTACGGCCCGGGCTGCCGAAGCAGCTGCTCGTGCCGGCCGCGCTGCACCACCGCCCCGTCGTCCAGCACGATGATCTCGTCGGCATGCCGAACCGAGGAAATGCGGTGCGCGATGATGAACACGGTACAGTCGGTCAGCCCGGCGATCGACCGCTGGATGCGGCTCTCCGTCTCCATGTCGACCGCGCTCGTGGCGTCGTCGAGCAGCAGAAAGCGCGGCCGCTTGAGCAGCGCCCTTGCGATCGCGATGCGCTGCCGCTGCCCGCCGGACAAACCGAGCCCCCGCTCGCCCACGACGGTGTCGTATCGCTTCGGCAGCTCCATGATGAAGCCGTGCGCCTGCGCCAGCTTCGCCGCCTCGACGATGCGCTCCATCGGCGCCTCCTCCATGCCGAAGGCGATGTTGTCGCGAATCGTCGCCGAGAACAGAAACGTCTCCTGAAAGACGACGGCCATGTTGCTCCGCAGGTCGCGCATCGCGACGTCGCGGATATCGGTTCCGTCCAGCAGGATGCGGCCTTCCTGCGCCTCGTAGGCGCGCAGCAGCAGCTGCACGATCGTCGACTTGCCGGAGCCGGTACCGCCCAAAATGCCGATCACCGAGCCGGGAGGAACGTCGAGATTGAAGCCGCGAAGAGCGGGCACACGATCGCCGTAGCGGAACGTAACGCCCTCGAAGCGAAGATGTCCTCGCAGCCTCTCGGGATCGAGCCGAACCGGATGTTCGACGTCGCGGATCGGAACGTGCTCGTTGAGCAGCCCGATGATGCGCTCCGCCGCCTCGCGCGTCTGCGTGTAAATGCTGATGTGATGCCCGGTATGCCAAAGCGGGGAGATCAAGAACCAAATAAGCCCGAAAAAGGCGACCAGCTCTCCGACCGACATCGCCCCGGTCAGCACGAGATAGCCGCCCGCCCCCATCAGCACGACCGGGGACAAGTTCGCCGCCATCTCCATCAGCGGAATGAAATTCGCCATCGTGTTCGACGCTTCGATCTGGCTGTTCATATACCGCTTGCTGCGGTTTTCGAACTTCGACGATTCCTCCGCTTCGCGGGCAAACGCTTTCACGGTGCGCACACCGGTAATGTTTTCTTGCGCGGCGACCGTCACCTCGCCGAACGTCGAACGAATGGCGCGGAACGCCGGCTGAATCCGCTCCTGCATGCGAACGGCAATCCATGCCAGCGGCATGAGCGATACGAGCACGAACAGTGTAAGCGTCGCGTTCATCCACAGCATCACCGCCGTCGTCCCGATGATGCAGGTGAAATAGTTGACCAGATGCGGCGCCTCGTAGCCGGTGAAATGCCGCACCGCCTCCAGATCGGTCGTAAGCCGCGACAACACCTCGCCCGTGCGCGACTTGTCGTAAAAGGAGAACGACAGCTCGTGAAGCTTGCGGTACAGCGCGTTGCGCAGCCGATAGCCGACGCGGTTGCCCTCCTTGCCGGCGAAATGGCCGAACAGAAACAACACCGTCGCTTTGACGGTAACGATCATGAAAATGAGCGGCGCCAGCAGCGTGACGCGCTCGTACCGCCCGGGCACGATGACGTCGTCGACCAGGACGCGCAGCAGGTTCGGGTACACGAGACCGAGTGCGGTATTGCTAAGCAGGCAGATGTGCGAGGCGATCATCAGCCTTTTGTCGGTGCCGCAATAAGCGTACAGCATACGGAACATGCGCATCCGTTCAACGTCCTCCCGGCGGTCGATCCTTTGCGTTTTGGTCTATTGTAGCCACTGGCGATAACGGCCGCCATGGGAATGCTTTGCTTTTTTATTAGTTTTCTTGACATGCGAAAATCGACGTCGTCCTTGTTCGTCACCCGTTGGAAAATTGGTTGTTGGTCTATTCGTGTTGCGACCAAATTTTTGCAACATCAATCGGCTTCGTTGCGTTACATTTACAGCAGGCCTTTTACGCAAGGAGTAGAAGTGTACCGAATTGTAACGGACTTCGTACAAATTAGGGATCGGAATGACATGTTAACGGAGGAACGTATGAAACTCGTTTCCATGATCCTGATCGCAGCCGTATTGCTCACGGGCTGCACTTCGGCATTGCCGGATGAGGGCAACTCGATGCCCGAGCAAATGCCCGGCGATTTTGCATTCTCCGTCCATTTCGGTTTCGGCGGGAAAAACGCCATCGATTCTTTTCGCGGCATCGTGGTCAAAGACCTCATCTCCGCCGGTACGGCCGAAGCGAGCTTAACGTTTACAAACGAGGAGATGGCAAGTATTTATGAGAAAATGAAGGAAATCGACGTTTTGGGGCCGAAACATTTCGCCGGCGACAGCCGTTGTACGCGAGTGCCGGCCGGCGAGGACACGTGGAAAATCCGGATGAACGGCAAAGAAAGGACGATCCGGGTGCCGCTTCAACATTGTGTGACACCAAAGGATGCGCAGCAAATGATCGATTTGCGCAATTGGGTGTTGAATATCGTGAAAGAAAAGGACGCGTACAAAACATTGCCCGAAGCCGAAGGCGGGTACGAATAACGGATTCCGCAGCGCAATGCCTGAACCTTTGGAGCGCACGGAGTTTAAATCCATTTAGAATGGAGCTGTCCAAAAGTCCATCTTGGGCAAACGAACACCGAAATAAAACCCAAGAATGTTGATCCGGCATTCTTGGGTTTTGACTTTATCGGTTGTCAGGTTGAATCATCACTTTTCGGACAGCCCAGGCAATCCGCCTCAAGCCGCCTCCAAACGTGTGCGAGTACAGCCGGCCTTCCGCCTTGTGGATTTATTCGTTTTCCTGACGACCGGACTGGCGGTTGATGAATTCTTTGGGCGAGCAGCCCTCCAGCCTCTTGAACACCTGGTAAAAGTAGGCGTATTCCTTGTAGCCGACCATTTCGCCGACCTCGTTCACCTTGTACTTCGGGTCGAGCAGCAGCCGTTTGGCCGCCTCGATGCGCGCTTTGGAGACGAGATCGACGAAGTTGGTGCCGGTTTCGGCGCGGACAAGCCGGCTCATGTAGCTCGGGCTGAGGCCGAACCGGTCGGCGACGGACGTCAGGCTAAGCTCCTCGGCGTAATGGCCGTTAATGTAGTCGACGACCTTTTTCACCATTAAGCTGTACGACTTGCCGCCTGACGCAAGCTTTTCCTTCAGGTCGCGGATGAACGCGGCCAAATAGTCGTAAGCGCCCTTCATACTGGACAGCCGGTAAATGTCTTCCATCACCCGGTCGACGCCCCGGCCGATGCCAAATTCGTCGCCGGTCATGCGGAAGTAATAGCGGGCAGCCGCCAGGCACACTTCGGAGAGCAGCCCTTTGACGACGAGGATGCTGTGGAACCGCCCTTCGCTGTATTCGCGGATTTGCTCGAGAAAATGTTCGAGATGGGCGATCAGCTCCTCCGCCGGCGCATGCTCCAGCATCCGGTTGAACTGCTCCAAATCTTCGAGGATGGACAGCTTGCCGGCTTCACGCGCCGGCGTCTGCTCGTCGGCGAACAAAACCGCGTCGCAGTCGCGAAAAAAGCTCGCGTCGAGCAGCGACGCCGCCTCGCCGTATGCTTGCACCAGCTCGTCGAACGCTTTGCATGCGGAACTCGCCGCGACCGTGCAGACGCAGCCGTCCCGCTCGCGCGCCGTCTGCCGCAGCTCGCCGCCGATCAGGCGCAGCTTCCATTTCGCCTCGCGCGCGGACAGCGGCCTGGCGAACAGCACGACGAGCACGGTATCGCCGCCGTGCCGCGCTTCGATCAGCTCCACGCCGAGCCGGTCGGCGATGTCGCCGACGCGGCACCGCTCGCCTTCGCCGGCCGCCGTAAACGGCCGGATCGCAAGGCCGGCCGGCTTGCCGCCGTCCGCAGCCGGACACGCTCTCGCAACTATCAGCGCGAAGCTGCTGAAGCGAATGTTTAGCCGCTGCAGCGCGGCGGGAAGCTCCCGCGGAGCGGCGCCGCCGAGGCAGTCGGCGACGAGCTTGCTGCGCAAAAGCGGCAATTCGCTGCGCCGGCTGCGCTCGAGCTCCCGGTACGCCTCCGACAGCCGCTCGGTTTTCCGCATCTCCTGCCGCTC